>Ga0302319_10015132_pt1 | contig 14315 bp, 13 predicted proteins | sample Bog_T0_2_FD_203319 | JGI IMG/M metagenome (GOLD analysis project Ga0302319, IMG submission 203319) | Peat permafrost microbial communities from Stordalen Mire near Abisko, Sweden - Bog_T0_2 | ecosystem: Environmental > Terrestrial > Soil > Wetlands > Peat | place: Sweden: Abisko, Stordalen Mire... | reverse complement strand
TGTGCAAGCACCGCTCCGGTACCCGCACATACTGCGTCATCGCTCCATCCACTCCGTAACCAAACCCGCGCCGTGTCGGATCCAAATTGTAAAGCCCGGTACGGCTCAGCGGCGAAGCTTCATCAATCACCGCCGCCGTCTCGCTCACCACTCGGTCGCCCTCTTTGAAATGCGCTACCCGCGCACCCGCCTTCGCGATTGTCCCTGAAAACTCGTGACCCAAAATGCACGGGTAATTCACATGCCAACTATGTGAGCCGCGCCATTGATGCAGATCGCTCCCGCACACGCTAACCGCGCCCACTTTCAAAAGCACATCGCTCTCGCCAATTTCCGGTAACGGCACATCGCGCAATTCCACTGATAGTGGCGTGCGCGCAAAATTTACCAATCCCGGCATCTTCGAACTCATTCGTTACTTTTCCTTTCCTACTTTTACATCGCCAAACGCGTGAACTTTTTCACAAATCAAACGTAGCGTCGCTTCCAAATCGCCTTGCGCCGTCTTAAACGCATTCGGGTCAATCGCCAGCGGCGCCCCCACTACAACCAGCGGCGCACCATAACGCGGCGTGTCCGTCGCCTGTTCTAAGGTTAGCCCTCCCACTGCTTGCACAGGCACCGATACCGCATTTACCACCTCCGTCAGCCGGTCCAGCGGCGTATCGGCGTGTTGCCCACGCGATCGCCGTAACGTCCGCATATCAAAACCGATGTGGTGAATGATGTAATCGCAGCCCAAATCCTCCAACAACTTCGCGCCCCCAATCGGATCTGGCATCGCCATGTTGTCGCCCATCACCTTCGCGCCAAAATCGCGGCCCGCTTTCACCACCAGCTCAATGGTCTCGGTGTGCGCTTGGCCCATCACCACCACCATACTGGCGCCGGCTTTCGCCATCACCTCGGCCTCCAGCCAGCCGCCGTCCATCGTTTTCAAATCCGCCACAATCGGCACGTGCGGATACCGGGCGCGCAACTCTCTCACGCCGCGCATCCCTTCGGCAATAATCAGTGGCGTGCCCACTTCAAGCCAATCCACACCCGCACGGATCCCAATTTCCGCCGTGCGAATCGCCTCTTCTAAATCGATCAAATCAAGAGATAGTTGTACGGTTGCTTTCATTTCTTTCGTAAACCAAAGGAATAGGATGGAAGTCGTAGTTTATGACATCGCCACTTTGCCTTTTCACTCTGCTTGCCTCCAGCCTGCTCGCCGCGGACCTGAATCCGCTAGCAAACTTCTCCGCCCTTCATCAAGAAAACGACCTCGAAATCGTCTCTCCCTGCGTTCCCACCCGCCCTTTCACCGTCGCCGGCGAACATGGAGCCTTATTCGGAAGACAGAATGGCAAGTTTGAAGCCTGGCAATGGCCTGTAAAGATATTGAGCGATTTTCGGATTCGCGCCGAACTGGCCGATTATTCCGTTCCCATCGACGTCAACGCGCTAGCCGCATCCGTCCGCGTTACACCCGCCGAAACAATCATCACCTATTCGCACGCCGCCTTCACTATCCGTCAGCACATGTTCGCCGGCCGCGGCCAAAACAATTCCCTGCCCGCCGCAGTTTTCTTTGAGATCGATTCCATCCGTCCCCTGTCCCTCACCTTTTCCTTCACTCCGGAAATGCTTCGCATGTGGCCCGCGCCCAATTTTGGCAGGCCCAACGGTGAATTTGTCAAGCAAGGCGATTCCGGTTATTACATCCTCCACACCGACAACGAACACTTCTCCGCCGCCATCGCCATGCCCCGCGCTCAACCAGGCATTATGGTCCCCTATCAAGAACACCCGCAAACGTATCCACTCGAATTCAAACTCACCTTCGACCCCAAAACCGATCGAGGTTTCGTTTTCCCTCTTGTGATGACCATGGACCCGGCACATATCGCTGAGGTTCTTGCTGCGCTGCCGCGCTTCTACTCCGAAACCCAAAACTACTACGCACATTTCTTCGATCACCGCCTCGTGGCGGAAACGCCCGATCTGCGCATCAACGAAGGTCTGCGTTGGGCCGAAATCGCCATTGACCAAGCCCAAGTGGAAACGGCCCAAGGCGAGACGGGCATGGTGGCCGGCTATTACGAATCGGCCGATTCCGCCCGCCCAGGCTACGCTTGGTTCTTCGGCCGAGATACACTCTGGACCATCTACGCCATCAATAGCTACGGCGATTATTCGCTCACCAAACGCGCCCTCGATTTCCTATTCCACCGCCAACGCGCCGACGGCAAGATCATGCACGAGTATTCTCAATCCGCCGGCAGTATCGACTGGAAAGCGACTCCATACTTCTACGCCTCGGCCGACTCTACGCCGCTTCTCTTGATGGCCGCCGCCGACTACGCACGTCAGAGCGGCGATCAAATTTACATAAAATCCAACTGGGACGCACTGAAAAACGCCTACTCTTTCATGCGCGCGCACGAAGCTAGCAACGGCATTTATTCAAACGCCGAAGGCACCGGCTGGGTTGAATCGTGGTCCGGCGGCATGCCGCAAGAGGAAACATATCTGGCCGCTCTCGATGCGCAGGCATACTTCGCAATGGCTTATCTAGCCGAACAGCAAGGTGACCTCGCTCTATCTCGCGAAGCTACCGCCCAAGCCAAACAAACCAGTGCCGAGATCAACGGGCACTTCTACGATACGTCCGAACACTTTTACGCGTTCAGCCGCAACAACGATGGTTCACTCGACCACACCGCCACCATCTATCCCGCCGTCGCCTGGTGGGACGGAGCCACCTCTCTACCCGAAGCCACGCCCATGCTCTCCCGCTGGGCCTCCAGCGAATTCTCCACGGATTGGGGTGCTCGCGACATCAGCGAAAACACTTCATTCTACGATCCCATCAGTTATCACCAAGGTTCAGTTTGGCCCCTCTTCACTGGTTGGGTCTCGCTCGCCGAATATCGCGCAGGCAAGTCCCTCGCCGGCTATGCAAGTCTGATGCAGAACTTAAATCTGACTTGGACCCAAGACCTGGGGTCGGTTACTGAACTCCTTTCCGGCAAATTCTTCCAACCCCTCGGCCGAAGCAGCTCCCATCAACTCTGGTCTTCGGCCATGATCATCAGCCCGCTCGTCCGTGGCCTCTTCGGCCTCACGTGGGACGCCGCCAGGAAAACAATGACGGTAAACCCGCAACTCCCCGCGGATTGGGATCGCGCCAAACTAAACCACATTCAATTAAGTGACATCGACGCGTCTCTAGAAATGCAACGAGTCGGTGCAGAGCTACGCATACAAGCCGCTCCGCCATCCGTCTGCCTCTCTACCGCTTCCTCGCAGCAGAAGATTTGCAGTCATTCACTAAGCATCCCCCTGCCACCAGTCGAACTCGCAGTACACGCGCATCTCCCCGAACCCGGCGATATCACTCGCCAGTTAAAAGCTTTGGATGAACGCTGGACGGAACATTCCGCCACCTTCACTTTCGAAGCCCAAGCCGGCGAACTATATCACTTATTCGCTCGCCTCAATCGGCTGAACATCAAGATCGACGGCGCCGAAATCGCCGCCGGCAAACTGAATCTGCAATTCCCCAGCGGCCATGGCTATGTCCGCAAGACTGTTACGTTCAAATGGTAAGAACGCCCAACACTATGAGAAAGCCACTCTTGCCCTTTGTCGCGCTCGCTCTCCTATCAGCCCAAAAACCTGTGCAAAAACCACCCATCCTCACTTACATCAAGCAAACCTGGACCGCCCTTACCCGCTCCGATAAGGATCTCGCCAAAGCCGTCGTTGATCCCAAATTCAAGCCCGGTCCCGATGGCAAGTGGCCGCTCTACATTTCGCGCACAGAGGACGCCCAGTTCATCGAAGAAGGCTTACGTCGCGATATGCCGGCCGCTGGCTTCGCTACTATCACCATCAAGCAACTCCCCGCGGACATGGATTCCCTGCCCCAACAAGGTCTACTCTATCTACCCAAACCTTATGTCGTGCCGGGCGGCCGCTTCAACGAAATGTACGGCTGGGACAGCTACTTCATCCAGGTAGGCCTGCTCAAAGACAACGAACTCGAACTCGCTAAAGACATGGCCGACAATTTTCTTTACCAGGTCAAGAATTACGGCAAAGTCTTGAACGCGAATCGGACGTACTACCTGAACCGGTCACAACCGCCATTTCTCACTCAAATGGTCTTGGGCGTCTACGCCAAAACGCACGATAAGAAGTGGCTCGCCGACGCCCTCCCACTGATCCAGACCTATTACCAACTCTGGGCCACCGAACCGCACATGACTCCGGAAACCGGCCTCTCCCGCTACTGGGATTTCGGCGAGGGCCCGGCGCCCGAGGTTCTCTCCGACGAACGCGACCCCCAAGGCCGCACTCACTACGATTTAGTCCGCGACTATTTCCGCACCCATGAAGTCAACGATTATCGTCTGAACCAGTACTATGACAAGCAGACCGGTACGCTCACTCCCCTTTTCTACAAAGGCGATCGCTCGATGCGCGAATCCGGCTTCGATCCCTCCGACCGGTTCGGCCCGTTTAATATCGACATCATTCACTACAATCCCGTCTGCCTAAATTCGTTGCTCTACCTCATGGAAATGCAAACGGCCGAAATTCTCACCGATCTCGATCGCAAAGAGGAAGCTGAAACTTGGCGCGGCAAAGCCGGAAAGCGGGCGGAATCCATCAACAAATTAATGTGGGATCAAAAAGACGGACTTTATTACGATTACGACTTCGTCGAGAAAACCCAACGCCACTATCCGTTCCTCACGACTTTCTACCCTCTCTGGGCCGGTATCGCCTCCAAAGAGCAGGCCGCGCGCATCGTTAACAATCTCCCGATTTTCGAGAAAAAAGGTGGCCTCCAAACCAGCACGCATGTCAGCGGCAACCAATGGGATTCTCCCTTTGGCTGGGCGCCCCTCGAAATGATCGCGGTCGAAGGTCTGCGCCGCTATGGCTACAACGAAGACGCCGCGCGCATCGCCATGAAATTTCTCTCGCTGGTGAACCATGAGTATGAAAAGTCCGGCGTCATCGTTGAAAAATACGACGTCGTCAACGGCGGATCAAGCGTTTCGGCTATCCATTTCGGCTATAGCGCCAATCAAGTCGGCTTTGGCTGGACCAACGCCGCCTTCCTTCAAATGCTCGCTGCCTTAACCGAAGCGGATCGCGCGAAGCTGTTGAACCACTAAGCGAGAATAAAACGATGCCTATCGAAAAAACAAGCCGCGCGAAGCAACCGCCACCATGCTGCATGGTGATCTTTGGCGGAGCCGGCGACCTCACGAAGCGTCTCGTCGTCCCTTCTCTTTATAATCTCGCCTGCTCCGACCTGTTGCCAGAAGGCTTCGCCATCGTCGGGTTTGATATGGCCGACCTAGCTGAGGATGCCTGGAAAAAGACCCTGACCGAAATGGTGGAGCAGTTCGTCAAAGCATCGGACGCCAACACGCAAGTGAATCAAGAGAAGTGGAAGTGGCTCACTGAGCGGATGTTCTACATCCAAGGCGATCTAACAAACCCGGAAAGCTATCAAAAACTCAAAACGAAACTCAGCGAAGTAGACGCCAACGAACACACCGGCGGCAACTATCTTTTCTACCTGGCCGTGGCCGACCGCTTCTTTGGTTCCACTGTCGAACAAATTGGCAAAGCCGGTTTGGCTGTTGAGGAAAAAGGCGTGTGGCGCCGTGTCGTCATAGAAAAACCCTTCGGTCACGATTTAGCTTCCGCGCAAGCCCTCAACAGGCAGATCTTAGGCGTTCTGGCCGAACCGCAAATCTACCGCATAGACCATTTCCTCGGCAAGGAGACCGTCCAAAATCTTTTGATGTTCCGTTTCGCCAACGGTATGTTCGAGCCGATCTGGAATCGCGACCGCGTCGATTCTGTCCAGATCACCGTGGCCGAGACCGTCGGGGTCGAGCTGCGCGGCGGCTTTTACGAAAAGACCGGCGCCATGCGTGACATGATTCCCAACCATGTCTTTCAACTTCTCGCCTTCACCGCCATGGAAGCGCCCAACTCGCTGAGCGCCGATGCCGTTCGCTCCGAAAAGGCAAAGGTCGTCGAAGCCATTTGTCCGTTCGGACCGGAGGATATCCCACTCTTCGCCGTGCGCGGCCAATACGACCAGGGCGCCATCGGCGATAAACCGGCCGTCGCCTATCGCCAAGAGCAAAATGTCTCGCCCGAGTCAGTTATCGAAACCTATGTCGCGATGAAGCTCAGTATCGATAATTGGCGCTGGCAGGGCGTTCCCTTTTACATCCGTACCGGCAAGCGGATGAATGTTCGCAAAACGCAAATCGCCATTCGCTTCAAAGAAACGCCGGTCATGCTGCTGAAAGACACTAGCCTCGCTCCCAACTGGCTACTGATACGCGTCCAACCCGACGAGGGCATTTCTCTGGAGTTCGGCGCCAAAATTCCGGGTCCCAACATGAAGCTCGGCAGAGTGAAAATGGACTTCAAGTACGGAGACTATTTCGGCACTAGCCCTTCCACCGGCTACGAAACCTTGATTTTCGACGTAATGATCGGCGACGCCACTCTCTTCCAACGCGCAGATAACATCGAAGGCGCTTGGGCCACCGTCCAACCGGTTCTCGATTTCTGGGCCACCAATCCCGCCAAAAACTTTCCGAACTATATTGCCGGCAGCTACGGACCGGCTGCGGCAGACGCTATGCTCCAACGGGACGGCCGTTCGTGGAGAGCGATCACTTAGTTATATTGAAAGCATGAGTGAAGCCAACGGCGGCACTGAATATACGACTGGCAACCCGCTGGTGGACGCCGCATTTAAGCGTCTCCAGGCAAAAAACGACGCGCGTTTTCGCGATATCGAAGACGCAATGGTCGTTCAAGCGCACCTTGAAAAAGGAATGAGTGAGCGGCTAAAACAGCACGCTGAATTCCTCGCTCGCCAGGGCGAGTTCATCGAACGTCACGAACAATCCATGCGCGAGTTTGACGACAAACTGAACGGCGTCATTGGCTCCCTTGAGCAATTCCGTCAATCCTTGGTTCAGCTCGGTAAGCGCGATCAGGCGTGAAGCGTCCTATACTTCCTCAGCAATTCATACATCACTACCGCGCCGGCACTCGCGACATTCAACGAGTGCTTCACCCCCAGCATCGGTATCCTGACATGGGTATCACAGGCGGCCAACAGGTCCGCTGAAACCCCTTCAACCTCGTGCCCAAACAGCACACACGCTGGAAACCGCGGCCGCCAATCAAATAAATCCACCGCCCTATTGCTCGTCTCTATCGCCGCAATCTCATATCCATGCTGCCGTAACTCATTCAGCTTCACGCTCAAATCCGTCACTGGTTCCCAAGCCACTCTCCCTTCCGCTCCCAGTGCCGTTTTAGTAATCTCCTTCATCGGCGGCCGCGCTGTAATGCCGCTCAGCAACAACCGTTCAATGCCCGCCCCATCTGCGGTCCGAAAGAACGCGCCCACGTTGTACATGCTGCGCACATTATCAAGCACAATACTCACCGGCAACCGCAACCCGTCGTAAGCCGTCGCACCTTCCGTGGCGCGGTAAGGAACCCTCTCCATCGCTATTTATTTAGACAAACCCGCGCGCTTCCAAAGCTCGTCCACTCGCTTCACCACATCCGGCGACATCTGAATCACATCCGGCCAACGCCGCGTAAATCCTTCCCCCGCAAGCTTGCGCGTCGCATCCACACCCATCTTCGAGCCATAATCCGGTAGCCGGCTCGCATGATCCAACGAATCCACAGGCCCCATGCAAAATTCAATATCCCTCTGCGGATCGATATTGTTCAGCGCCTTCCAAGCTACTTCCGACACATTCTGCACATCCACATCTTCATCCACCACCACGATGCACTTACTGAACATCGCTTGGCCTAATCCCCAGATCGCATGCATCACTTTACGCGCATGTCCTGGATAAGTTTTTCTCATGGAAACCAGAATCAGATTGTGAAACACTCCCTCCGCCGGCATGCAGATGTCGCGAACTTCCGGCAACTGCGTCTTCATCAGCGGCAGGAAAATTCGCTCAATCGACTTGCCCATGTAGAAGTCTTCCATCGGCGGCGGCCCTACGATCGTGGCCGGATAAACTGGGTTCTTTCTTTGCGTAATGCACTCAATGTGAAAGACCGGATAATCGTCATCTAACGAATAAAACCCGGTATGATCCCCAAAAGGTCCTTCGCGCCGGAGTTCGCCTAAATTCACGTGGCCTTCCAAAACAATTTCCGCATTTGCCGGCACTTCAATATCGTTCGTTTCACACTTCACCATCTCCACCGGCTCACCCCGCATGAAGCCCGCGAACAACATCTCGTCGATCGACGGCGGCAACGGCAAAATCGATGAATAGAGCGTCACCGGATCGCAGCCCAGCGTAACTGCAATCGGCATGCGCGTGTCTTTCATGCGCCGGTAATGATCCGCGCCCTGCTTATGCTTCTGCCAGTGCATTCCTGTCGTCTGGCCATCGTAAACCTGCATGCGGTACATCCCGCAATTCCGTTTCCCCGTAGTTGGGTCTTTCGAAAACACCATCGGCAACGTGATAAAGCGACCGCCATCCTGCGGCCAGCAATGCAGAATCGGGTATTCATCCAACGAAAAGTTGCCTGCCTTCCGAATCACCTCTTTGCAAGGTCCCTTATTCACAATCTTTGGGAACGAAGCGCTAATCTCACTTAACTTCGGCAACATCTTCAACTTGTCGAGCAAACCCTCCGGCTTCTGCAATTCCAGAAAGCCAGCGATGCGCTGCGCAATCTCATCAACATTCTTCACGCCGAGTGCAATCTCCATGCGGCGCATGCTGGCAAACGCATTGATCAACAGCGGCACGTTTGAGCCCTTGGGCTTCTCGAACAAGAGCGCCGGGCCGTTGTTCTTCACAGACCGGTCGGCAAACTCAGTCACTTCCAAATACGGGTCCACTTCAAAAGGAATTCGCTTGAGCTCGCCTTGTTTTTCCAGGGCGCGAATAAAGTCTCGCAGGTCTTCTAGAGGCATGTGTTACGTACACCCATTATGATGAGAAGGAATCATGAACGTTCGAACCGCATTGATAACCGGAGCCAGCCGCGGCATCGGCAGAGCCTGCGCATTGGCGCTGGCGGGCCCGTCATATAAGCTCGTTTTGGCCGCACGCGCGCTCGACAAGCTTGAAGAAACTGCCCAACTCATACGTGCCGCCGGATCGGAAACCTTCGTCGTCGAAATGGATTTGAGCAACAGCGAGTCCATCGCCGCTGCCATTGAAAAAGCCAGCAAGGAATTTAATCCAATCGACATCTTAGTGAACAACGCCGGGGTCACCAAAGACGGGCTGGCCGTGCGCATGAAGAAGTCCGACTGGGAAAACGTGATCAATACAAACTTGAGCGGCTCCTTTTACGCCATTCAAAAGGTTCTACAAGGAATGATGCGCGAACGTTGGGGCCGGATCGTAAATATATCCTCCGTGGTCGGCGAAAGAGGCAATCCGGGCCAGGCGAATTACGTCGCATCCAAAGCGGGGTTAATCGGTTTAACCAAAGCGCTTGCCATGGAAATGGGCAGCCGAAACATCACGGTCAACGCCGTCGCCCCAGGCTTTATCGCGACTGACATGACTCACGTCCTGTCCGACGAGCTCAAACAAAGGATGATTGACGAAACGCCATTGAAGCGCATGGGGACACCCGAAGACATTGCGGCCGCCGTCAAATTCCTAGTCAGCGACGAAGCCAGTTTCATCACCGGTCACGTTTTAGACGTGAACGGCGGGATTTACATGTAATGCCAGCCAACAGAGACAGCAAATTCAAAATCGGTCTCGTACAGACCAAATGCTCGACAGATCCCGAAGCCAATCTACAACGCGCCATTGCGGGCATACGCGAAGCCGCCAGCAAGGGCGCGGAAATCGTCTGCCTGCAAGAGCTGTTCCGCAGCCAATATTTTTGCCGTGAAGAGAATGCCGAGCTCTTCAACCTGGCCGAAACGATACCTGGTCCTTCGACCGAAGCCATCGGCTCGGTGGCGAAAAGCTTGGGAGTTACTGTTATCGCCTCACTCTTTGAAAAGCGCGCCCACGGGCTCTATCACAACACTGCAGCGATCATCGACGCTGACGGCGGGCTGCTTGGCATCTATCGCAAGATGCACATCCCCGACGATCCTCTCTTCTATGAGAAGTTCTACTTCACTCCCGGCGATCTCGGCTTCTTGAATTTCGAAACGCGCTTCTCTCGTATCGGCGTCCTGGTTTGCTGGGACCAGTGGTATCCGGAAGGCGCGCGCCTCACCGCCCTTCAAGGCGCGAACGTTTTGTTCTACCCCACGGCTATTGGTTGGCACCCATCAGAGAAAGCACAATACGGTGAAGCCCAACTCGATGCTTGGCGTACGGTGCAACGAGCGCACGCCATTTCCAACGGCATCTACGTGGCTGCGGTCAACCGAACCGGCTATGAAGGCACGCCCGAAAGCGGCCTAGAATTTTGGGGCAATTCCTTTGTCTCCGATCCGTTTGGCCGCGTTATCGCGCAGGCGCCCACCAGCGAAGAACACGTTCTCGTTACCGAATGCGACCCCAAACGAATGGATGAAGTACGCCGCAATTGGCCCTTCTTCCGCGACCGCCGCATTGACGCGTATGCACCCATTACGAGCCGTTGGCTTGCCTAAGACGATTTCACAACGCATGAAAACGCCGGGCTTTCGCATGCCCGCCGAGTGGGCGCCACACCACGCTACTTGGCTGGCATGGCCGCACGAGACCACGGATTGGCCCGGCAAGTTCGCCCCCATCCCTTGGGTCTATGGCGAGATCGTCCGTCACCTTTCGCGCGTCGAAAAAGTTAGAATCCTCATCGCTGACAAAGAAGCCGAACAGAAAGCTCGCAAAATACTGATCAAAGCCGGCGCGCAAATGGCTGCCGTCGAGTTCTTCCACGCGGCCACGAATCGGAGTTGGACGCGCGATTACTGCCCGATCTTCGTCGACGGCGCCAAAAAAACGCGCACTCTCTTGAACTGGCGATTCAACGGCTGGGCCAAATACCCAAACTCCCAGTTCGATGACGCTGTCACCGCCAAACTTGCTCCGAAACTCAAACTCCCGCTCGTCACGCCAGAGTACTACGGTCAGCGAATCGTGCTGGAAGGGGGTAGCATTGACGTCAACGGCTCCGGAGCGATTCTCACAACCGAAGAATGCCTCTTGAGCCCTATCCAAGCCCGCAATCCTGACCTCACGCGCGCCGACATGGAGGCCATCTTTCTCCAATATTTGGGCGCGAACCAAACCATCTGGCTCAAGAACGGGATCGCGGGTGACGATACCCACGGCCACGTGGACGATCTCGCGCGTTTCACCGATGCCCGCACCATCGTCATCGCCAGCGAAGACGACAAAGACGAACTGAACTACGAGCCGCTCAAGGAGAACCTGGCGATTCTGCGTAAAATGGGCACTCTTCGCATCGAGAAGCTTCCGATGCCAGAGCCGGTTGTCTTCGACGGTCAACGACTACCCGCCAGCTATGCCAATTTCTATATCGCCAACAATTTGGTGCTCGTGCCTACGTTCAACGATGCGAATGACCGGATCGCTTTGAACAAACTCAGCCAACTGTTCCCTGACCGCAAAATCGTGGGCATCGCCTCCATGGACTTGGTGCTGGGCCTTGGCACGCTGCACTGCATGACGCAACAAGAACCAGCGTAAGATGTTCTGGACCATAGCCGCCTCGCTGTCGTTACTTATCTGGCTCTACCTTGTCTTCGCGCACGGTTCTTTCTGGTTCGTCAGAAGTGGTGCGCACGCCAACCTGAGATCAGAACGACGGGTGGTGGCCGTTATTCCGGCTCGCAATGAAGCGGACGTGATTGCTGAATCGCTAACCTCACTCTTTAACCAATACTTTCTCTCTCCGATCCACATTGTTCTGGTCGACGACAACAGCACCGATGGCACGGGCGAGGTTGCGCGCGAAGCGGCACGACAAGCCGGGCGCGAAAAGGATCTGACGATCCTCAGCGGCGCAACTCTGCCCTCCGGTTGGACCGGCAAGCTTTGGGCTATTCACCAAGGCACGCAGGAAGCTCTAAAACACGATCCCGAGTTCCTGCTTTTTGCCGACGCCGACATCCATCACGACGGACGGAACGTGGCCGTTCTCATCGCCAAAGCCGAGGCTGATCAGCTCGATCTGGCATCGTTCATGGTACGACTCTCAACGCAGACGTTGGCGGAAAAAGCCTTGATTCCCGCCTTTGTCTATTTCTTTCTGCAACTCTATCCGCCCAACTGGATCGCCAACCCGAACCATAAGACGGCAGGCGCCGCCGGTGGTTGCATCCTCATTCGACCGGAAGCGTTAGCGCGCATCGGCGGTCACGCCGCCATTTGTTCAAACATCATTGACGATTGCGCGCTGGCCCGCGCGGTTAAGTCTTTCGGCGGCAAAATCTGGCTGGGACTGACACCCAGCACGTACAGTATTCGGCCTTACAACGGGTTCGGCGAAATCGGCCGGATGATCTCACGCTCTGCGTTTAATCAACTGCGACATTCGGTACTGCTACTGGTCGGAACACTGCTCGGTCTTACGCTGACCTATCTGATCCCCATAGCGGCACTCTTCAGCGGGCACGCGCTGGCAGCGGCCATTGGCGCAACGGCTTGGTTGCTGATGAGCCTCAGCTATGCGCCCATGATCCGGTTCTATCGACTCTCTGTACTCTGGTCGTTCGCGTTGCCGCTGATCGCCGTCTTCTATGCTGGCGCCACTTTCCACTCTGCGCTGCAGTATTGGCGCGGCAAGGGCGGGGTTTGGAAAGGCCGAGCCCAAGACTTTTAGCTATTGTGCAACAAGACTTTCAGGACGCCGCGCTCGGCTGCTCTGGCGAATGCCGCAGGCGCTTCACTGAGCGGATACTCGGCGGCCAAAATGGCAGCGGTATCTACTTTGCCCTCACTCAACAGCTTGATGGCAGGCTCAAACAATCCACAGCGCGACCCGACCAAGGTGATCTCATTCACGATGACGGGCACCATATCTAGCTTCACCTCTTCATGTACGGTCGACTTCATAACAACTGTTCCGCGTGGGCGCGCCATGCTCACTGCCTGACGCAGGCCCTCGGGCGAACCGGTCGCATCCACGACGAAAGCGAAGGTCCGCTGACTCTTATCCGCATGCCGGCCGAACACGTGGACATGCGCACCGTGCGCCGACAAGGTCTGGGCAATCAGCCGACCCAATTTTCCGTTGCCGAGTACAGCGACTTCGGTTCCGGGCGGCACGTTCACTTGTTCCAAGATCTCGCAAGCCGCGGCCAAGGGCTCTACAAAGACCGCTTGCTCATCGGTGACATGATCCGGCACGACGCGCAAGTTGACTTCCGGCAACGTCAAATACTCCGCGAACGCGCCGGGATGCTTTACGATGCCCAGCACGGTACGCGACTCACAATGCCGGCCAAGACCGGCATGACAGGCGGCGCAATGGCCACACGCTAAATTAATTTCGCCAACCACGCGTTGGCCCACAAGCGAGGCGGTATCGGCCGCAACGACTTGCCCGACAAACTCATGCCCCGGGATACCCGAAAACCCGTAATAACCGCGCTGCAATTCAAGATCTGTGTTGCATATGCCAGCAACGCGCATGCGAATGAGCGCAAAACCGGGTAGACGTTTCGGAACGTCTACCTGCCGTATCAGAACTTGCTTATCTTCCAGGAAAACAGCTACCAACGATTTTTGCTGCCGCCGAAATCGCGCGGCTGGCCACCGCCGCCGCCCGAATTGCCGCCACCGCCGCCGCCGTGAGGCCGCTCGCGCTTCTCAGGTGGACGCGCTTCATTCACTACTAGTGCCCGGCCCATCATGGCGCGGCCGTTACACGCTTGTACCGCCTGGTTGCCCAAATTATCGTCATTGATCTCAACGAAACCGAACCCCCGGGCTTCGCCGCTAAACCGGTCGCGCAAGATGTTCACGGTATCCACGTGAACGCCCGCCTCTTCAAAAAACGCCTGTATGTCGGCCTCGGTCGCTTTGTAGGGCAGGTTACCTACGAAGAGCTTCATCTCTCAATACACTCCTAAAACAATACGTCTGGAAACTAGCCATTCCGTAGCGAATAAAGGCAGAAATCCGGACATCTATCAACTACTTTTTCATAGTGCCACAAAGTGAATGAGAGCGGCAAACTAGAGCATGTACGAGCGTTTACTTGCGCGCGGCCCGAGTGCGAGCACCCATGTCGAGCAGTTCTTCGATCCTTTTTTCGATGACCTCTTCCTTCATGGATTCGCCGTCGCC
>Ga0302319_10015131_pt1 | contig 14315 bp, 4 predicted proteins | sample Bog_T0_2_FD_203319 | JGI IMG/M metagenome (GOLD analysis project Ga0302319, IMG submission 203319) | Peat permafrost microbial communities from Stordalen Mire near Abisko, Sweden - Bog_T0_2 | ecosystem: Environmental > Terrestrial > Soil > Wetlands > Peat | place: Sweden: Abisko, Stordalen Mire... | reverse complement strand
GGCTGGGCGCTTTTCTGGCGCGGCGCGCCATGCGGCAGCTCGGTTTCGGACGGCGCATCTCGTGGTTCGTGGTGCCCCATCCCGGCCCGCTGGCGAAACAACTCGGCGAAAGCCTGACGGTCTACTATTGCATCGACGACTACGCCTCCTACCCCGGCATGGACCCGGTGGCCATCCAGACCCTGGACGACGATCTGACCCGCACAGCGGATGTGGTGTTTGTGGCCCCGCGCGCGCTGCTGGAGCCCAAGCGAAAGCTGAATTCCAACGTCCACTTCTCGCCCCACGGCGTGGATTTCGAGCTGTTTTCGCAAGCGAGCGACCCGGCCACCCAACTGGCCGATGAGGTGCGCGGCCTGAAACATCCGGTCATCGGTTACTTCGGCACCGTGGGAGAGTTTGTGGATTTCGACTTACTGGTCCACTTAGTAGAGTCGCGGCCCGAATGGACGTTTTTGTTTGTCGGCCTGATCGCCGCGGATGTAAGTCGCCTGCGCCGCTACCCGAACGTCATTTTCGCCGGTCCGAAACCCTATGAGAGCCTGCCCCGCTGGGCGGCCGCTTTCGACGTCGCCATTTACGCCCACCGGGTGAACCGCCAGACGCGGCATTCCAACCCGCTCAAACTGCGCGAATACCTGGCCACCGGGAAGCCGGTGGTGTCGGTAGTCACTCCCGAGACCGCGGCTTTCGCGGAAGTGGTCTACCTGGCCGATAATCCCGAAGCCTACCTCGCCGCCATCGAGCGCGCCCTGCGTGAAGAGACCCCGGAGTTGCGGCGCCAACGTATGGCGGCGGTCACGGGAGTAAGTTGGGACGCCCGCTTCGAGGAAACCATCGCCGTAGTGGACGGAATGCTGGCGCGCGGCGATTCACTGCGAGGGATCAACCCTTAGTAGCCCGAAGACCGCATGCTCACGCGACCGTTAGGGAGCGATTGCGCACGTTCAGAACCCCTGATGTCGCCCCGCAATTTCTGCCCGGCGGGGAAAATGGGCTGAGCCATTCCTTTCGATGGCGAGAGCTTCGCAGGTGGGGCAGGCGGTGCCGCCTGCCCGCCCGCCCGCGCTAATCAGGCCCGCTGCTCGAATAGGATCGAGCGAAGGCGAGCACCGCCTGCCAGACCTGCGGGCTCACTACAAATTCCAGGACATCAGGAGTTCTGACGTTCGAGACATTTGTTCAGCTTATTGTTTCGCGTAAGCTCAGGTGGGGCCGGCTTCAGCCGGCGGCGGACTTCAGTCCGCCTGCCGCGGGCCTTCCCATCGTTCGCGGGATGGCGGGCTGAAGTCGGCCCCACAGCTCCTGGATGAAGGTTCTCAGAGCCCGGTGAGCTTCCGTGGGGCAGGTCCTAGCCAAGGCAATCCCGCTACATCTCGCGGAACCCGACTCCGCTGTAATGAAAAGCACGTTCGCCGAATTCCGGATCCTCACGACAACCCCGGAATCGCTCCGCCACTGTACCATAATAGAGCGTTGACGTTGAATCTCGATCAGTATGCGTGGAGGCTCCCGGATCTTCAATCGGCCCCATGGGAAAAAGGGAAATGAACGACTTCTTCAGATGGTTCGCAACCGCCGTGGGCGGGTGGTCCTGTGCGGCGCCGCGTGACGGCACGGGGGTATTGCAACAAAATCGCAAACACGACTCGCATCTCCGGTTTAGACCGGGAAGTCGTCTGCGCGAATCCCGGGCGGGATGGAAACTTTCCTTAGCCGTTCTCCTGGCGGCGGGTTGCGTGCCTGTGGCTTCGGCGCAGACTTGGGGCACGCCGCACTTGATCCCCGCCACCCAGCAGTTTGCCATGGCGTACGATTCCGTTCACGGGCAAACGGTACTATTCGGCGGTTTCAATGACGATCCGGTTACCGTGACGAACACCACCTGGGTATCGGACGGAACCCGGTGGACCGAGCTCTTTCCGAAGAATTCCCCCCCGGCCCGATATGGGCACGCCATGGCCTATGACGCGGCGCGCGGACAAGTGGTCCTTTTCGGCGGCAATGACCTGAATCGCTCGCTCAACGACACCTGGACCTGGGATGGCGCCGATTGGACCCGGCAGGATCCCCAGTTGAACCCTCTCGCCCGGTCCGGGCATGCCATGGCCTATGACGCGGCGCGCGGCGTGACCGTACTGTTCGGCGGCCCCGGAGCGACAGACACGTGGACCTGGGATGGGAGTAACTGGAACCGGATGTCCCCCCAAACCAGCCCGCCGGCGCGCAACACTCCGTCCATGGCGTTCGATGCGGCGCGCGGACAAGTGGTGATGTTCGGCGGCGATTGGTCCTCTGTCCGGCCGGGTGGGAAAGCCAGTCCGGCCTCCCTGGCGGACACCTGGATCTGGGACGGCGCCAACTGGAGCCGGAAATTCCCGGCAACCAGTCCTTCGGGCCGCACGGCCTCTGCCATGACATACGATTCCGTCAACCGGCAGACCGTTCTTTTCGGCGGCTATGACGCGGTCACCGGGAACAGCAATGCCGAGACCTGGGCCTGGGACGGAACCGACTGGACCGCGAAGTCGCCCGCCGCAACCCCATCGGCGCGGGCCAGGCACAGCATGGCATACGACTCCGCCCGCGCGCAGACGGTGCTGTTCGGAGGCGCGCTTTTTTCGGATACCTGGGCCTGGGACGGAAGCAACTGGACCCTGGAATCGCCCGCCACCAGTCCGCCGCCACGCAGCGGACACGGCATGGCCTATGACGGCGCGCGGCAGCAAGTGGTAGTGTTCGGCGGCGGCCCCAACGGTCTCTTCGAGCCGATTGCCGGCCTGGCGTACTCCGACACGTGGGTTTGGGATGGCTCGAACTGGACCCGGAAGCTGCCCATGAGCAGCCCTTCGGCCCGGTCCTGTGTGGCCATGGCCTACGACGACGCGCGGCAACAGGTGGTGCTGTTCGGCGGCCGGGACGTAAGCTCCAATGTCTTGTCCGACACGTGGGCTTGGGATGGCGCGAACTGGACCCGGTTGGCATCCAGCGGTCCGCCCGCCAGAGGCTGCCATGCCATGGCCTACGACTCGGTCCACCAACAGGTCGTGCTGTTTGGCGGTGAGGACGCCAACGGAAATGAGTTCCCCGACACCTGGGCGTGGAACGGGAGCGCCTGGACGCAGGAATTCCCGCGCACCAGCCCGATGGCGCGGAGCCGCCACGCCATGTCTTACGACTCGGTTCAGCAGCGTGTGCTTCTTTTTGGCGGGAATGCCGCCGGAGCGCCGGTTCTCGACGACACGTGGGCCTGGGACGGCGCCAACTGGAACCTGCTGCTCCCCAACGGCGCGAATCCTGAAGCGCGGGCGGAGAATGCCATGGCGTTCGATTCCGCCCATCGATACACCGTGATGCTGGGAGGCACGAATTACACCGGCCTCTCGGAACCCGATGCCATTACCTCCACCCTGAACGGTACAACGTGGCGATCTTCCGCGTTCCGGCCGGCGGGGAACTTCGCCGGGCTGGCCTTCGACGCGCTCCATGGAAAGACCGTGCTGTTTGGCGGTACGCAAGCCGGATCCAACATCACCGCGGTGTTTCCGGCCAATACCATCGGCGCCTCCGGCGGAACTCCGCAGAGCGCCACTCCCGGCGAGCCCTTCACCGCGCCGCTGCAGGTTACGGTGACCGATCTGCTCGGCCATCCGGTGGTCTCCGACACGGTTACCTTCTCGGTGGATTCGTCCTTTGCGAGTCTCTCTTCCACCACGGCGCCGACCGACGCCAACGGGCAGGCCCGGATCACGGCGACGGCCGCCGGCACGGGAGGCAGCTACCATGTCACCGCGGTGGCCGCCGATGGTGGTTCGGCCACGTTCGCGCTCACCAACACGGGCACATCCATCCAGGCGGCCGGCGGAATCGAGCCCCGGCTGGGGACGGCCGCGTCCATCGCGGTTACCGGCGGAAACGCTCAGAGCGCGGCGATCAATGCGCCATTCGGATCGCCCCTGACGGTGGTGGTGCGGGATTCGGGCGGCAACGTCTTGAGCGGGATCTCCGTGACGTTCGCCAGCCCGGCGAGCGGTGCGGGCGCGAGCTTCAGTCCTGCAGCCAGCGTCCCGACCAATGCGCAGGGAATCGCCAGCGTGTCGGCGGCGGCAAACGCCACGTTGGGCGCCTACACCGTGACTGCCACCACCCCGGGAGTCTCCACGCCGGCAACATTCTTCCTCACCAACATCCCGACGTCCGCCTATACCCTGGCTGCGCAGGCATTGGTGGAACCCGCCGCCACCGGCGCCGATTCCATCTTGATCCAGGCTAACGGAACGCCCGGACCCTGGACTGCGGCCAGCACCGTCAACTGGCTGCATCTTCAGCCGGGAAGCACGAGCGGGGCGGGCAGCGGCGCGGTTGGTTTCACTTTCGACCCGAATCCCGGCGCGGTCCGCAGCGGGACCATTACGTTCTATCCCGGTGGTCTCACCCTCACGGTGACGCAGGCCGGCTCCGCCTATTTGCCGGCCAACCTGATCGGCCTGACATCCGCCGGCGTCGTGAGCGGTGTCGCCACCGATGCGGCGGGCAAGGTGTACTATTCCGCCACAAGCGGCGTTCAACAGTTCAACCCTGTCACCAAGGAGATCCTCACTATCTTGTACTTTCTGGGGAGGACCAGTGGCGTGGCGGTGGATGGCGCCGGCAACGTGTACGGCTCGGACCTCGATGACAATATCGTGGCCAAGTGGACGGCGTCCACGCTAAGGTTCGGCCCGCTCATCTCGTCCGGGCTGAATGCTCCCGGCGGCCTGTCGGTGGATGCCGCGGGGAACCTCTATATTGTCGACATGGGAAGCAGTTCCATCAAAATGTGGAACGCGGCCACTCAGCAAGTGACCACTCTGGTTTCGGGGTTGAGCTCTCCGTATCCCAGCAAGCCCGCGCTCGATTCCCTGGGCAACATTTACTTTGCGGACTCCTCGCGTGGCCTGATTCAGGAATGGGTGGCCACCACCGAGCAGGTAGTCACGCTGGTTTCCGGGCTTGACCAACCCAGCGCGCTGGCGGTGGACAGCGGGGGCAATCTATATATTGCGACCAATGGGGCCGTCTCGAAATGGAGTCCTTTCACCCAACAGCTCACGTCTTTCAGCACTGGATTCGGTTCGCCGATCGATTTGGCGGTCGACACCCTCGGCAGCGTCTACATCGCCGATTACACCAACTTCGCGATCGCCGAGGCGCCGCGCGCGTATGTCGCTCCGCCAAGCCTCTGGGAGCAGGCATCCGCGGGCGCCGATTCTTTGCTTCCCGTTTTGCCCTCGACGATACTATTCGGCACTCCACAAAGCGATCAGACCTGGTTGACCGTCACCGGAACGGCGAACGGCGTCATCGGTTTTTCGTTTGCCACTAACGGCGCCGGCGCGGCTCGAATTGGCCACATCACCGTGCTGGGAGCCTCCGTGACGGTGGTGCAGCTCGGCGCGGGCGATACCGCCGCGTCAGTGGCGGCTGTGGGAGGCAACGGCCAAACCGCCAACACCGGTACCGCGTTCGCCACCCCGCTAACCGCGCTGGTAACCGACAGCGCCAGCCGTCCGATGCCCGGCATTTCGGTCACTTTCGCCGGACCGGTCAGCGGCGCGGGCGTGACTTTCAGCCCGTCCGCAACGGCCGTGACGGACAATCAGGGCCTGGCGATGGTCACCGCTACGGCGAATGCCACCGCCGGCGGTCCCTATACCGTAACGCCTAACGTGGCCGGCGTCTCTTCGTCCGCCACCTTCACCTTGACCAACACCGCCGCGGCTTCCTATGCGGTCGGGACCACGTCGCTGCTGGAACCGGGCGCCGCGGGCCTCGATTCCGTGCTGATCCAGGTCACCGGTTCGCCCGCCGCGTGGACCGCCGGCAGCAACGCCTCCTGGCTGCATTTAAGTAATGGCAGCACCTCGGGAACGGCAACGGCCAGCGTGGTCTTCAACTTCGACGCCAACACCGGCGCCACGCGCACCGGCACGTTGACTTTGAATCCGGGATCGTTCACGGTAACGGTGACCCAGGCAGGCGCGAGCTATCTCCCCGGCGGCCTCATTACCCTCGATGGCAGCCAGACCGGCGCTTCCAGTATCGCGGTGGATTCCGCCGGCAACCTGTATCTGATCGCGGTTGACGGGTCCAGCGGCATCGCGCTGCTGAAGTGGACCGCCGTGAATCGGCAGTACACCGCGTTGGCTACCGAACTGGGATCCACGGGCGGGGTCGCGCTCGATCCATCGGGTAATGTCTACTATTCCGACCCGTTGGCGAATGCCGTTTACCAGTGGAACTCCACCACCCAGCAGTCCACCACCCTGATTTCATCCGGGCTGAATGCTCCCAAGGCTCTCGCCGTGGACGCCGCGGGAGACGTGTATATTGCCGATTCCGGCGGCATCGAGATGTGGACCGCCGCCACCCAACAGCTCCGTACTCTGACCGGGTTGACCGGGGCGGGCATTGCGGTGGATAGCTCCGGCAATGTCTACCTGGCGGATTTCGGCGGCAATGCCATCCGGCAATGGAACAGTTCCTCGCAACAGCTTGTAAATATCGTGTCCTCCGGGCTCGGCAATCCCACCGGTGTCGCGGTGGATGCCGCCGGCAATCTCTATATCGCCGATTCCGGCAATAACTCCATCAAACTGTGGAGCGCCGCCACCGAGCAGGTCACCACCCTCGCATACCAGCAATCCGGCAACTACCCCGGAATCGCCGTCGACGGGGCGGACAATGTGTTCGTCGCCGGCTCTCTGGGGATTCAGGAACTGGTTCACGGATTCATCGGCCCCGCAAACATCACCGAGCCTTTCAATGCGGGCTCCGACTCGTTGCTTGCCGCCGTGCCTTCCAACGCGCCTTTGAACGGCCCGTCGAGCGACCAGACGTGGCTCACCGTCACAGGCGTCACCAGCGGGGTGGTCGGCTTCAACTTCACCGCCAATAACGCGCCCACGGCGCGCGTGGCCCACATCGCCGCCATGGGCGCGACGGTCACCGTCACGCAGGGCGGCAACACGGCCAGTCCGGGGTCCATCGCCACCACCGGCGGCAGCGGGCAAAGCGCCTCGGCCGGCACGGCCTTCCCCGCCCCGCTCACGGCCGTCGTCGAAGACGGCAACGGGAACCCCTTGAGCGGCGTATCGGTGACCTTCGCCGGACCCGCGGGCGGCGGCCCCGGCGCGACTTTCAGCCCATCCGCGACGGTGAGCACCAACAACCAGGGCATCGCCACCGTCACGGCGGCGGCCAACGCGACCGTGGGCGGTCCCTATTCCGTGACGGCTACCGTGGCGGGAGTCTCCACGCCGGCGGCATTCGCGCTGACCAACTTCGGTGCTCCGGCATCCATCGTGGCGCTGACCGGCAGCGGCCAGACGGCCCTGCTGGGCACGGTCTTCCCAGTGCCCCTGTCAGCGCTGGTGAAGGATTCCGGCGGCAATCCGCTCAGCGGCATTACCGTCACCTTCACGGCCCCGGCCAGCGGCGCCGGCGCAGCGCTCTCCGCAACCTCGGCTGTCACCAATGCCAGCGGCATTGCCAGCGTCACAGCCACAGGCAACGGGACTGCCGGCGCGTATAACGTCACGGCAGGGGTGAACGGTACTCTCTTGACGGTGGCGTTCGCCTTGGCCAACTCCACGGCCAACGCTTGTTTCATCAACAGTGACAATGTGGTAACCGTGGCCGATGTGCAGGTTGTGGTGAACCAGGCGCTGGGCGTGGCACAGGCCCTCAACGATCTGAACCTGGACGGCGTAGTCAACGTTGTGGACATCCAGATCGAGATTAACGCAGCGCTGAATTTGGGTTGCGCCGCGAAATAGCCGTGGCTTGCTTAGGAGCTGTTAAGAAATAAACTTGCCTAACGCTCCCTTACTACTACGTGCACTCGCGGGAACTCCTGATGTCGGCCGGGGATTTCGGATAGCTGGAGAACTTGACCCGAACCATGACGTGGCGCAGACACTCGTGTCTGCGGCGCCGAGACTCTTCTCGGCGCTCCGGGACGGTGGATGCCGCTCGCGAAGAGGGTCGAGATGAGTCTCAGAACTCCTGATGTCATCGGGCATTTTTGGGGGTCGCCGGGGAATCAGGCTGAGCCACCGCCCCGCACAAACAAATTCAGCCACCGATGAACACCGATGAACACAGATAAGAAAAGCCCTTTTTTATTGGTCTTATCTGTGTTCATCGGTGTTTATCGGTGGCCAATAATGTCTTTGCCCGGACTCGAAGAGATCACTCTCATTCCACGACCTCAGGAGTCCAGAGTCTCGACCCAGCAGGCAGGAGTGCCTGCGCCACGAAAACGGGCTCTTCCCAAATTCCACGACGTCAGGAGTTCTGACGGTGTGGCATGGGGACGATGTCCTGAGCGAGGCCATAGGCGCCAAAAGCTCGCCACCACGGCCCCCTCCCGTCACAACAAGGACCGCATCCATCCATTTCGATCCCCATCGCCGGCCTGGAAAAACCCGTTCCGGTACATTTCAGGCGCCATCGTCTGGCGCTGCGGAGCCGTCTGGCCTAAAATACTAGAGAATCGGTCGTGCGAGGATTTTATGCCTACTTTTCGCCAAGTAATAATTGTGTTTCTGACAGCCCTGACCCTGGTTTCATGCCGGCGCGATCCCATTGCCGCCAAGAATCACTACCTGGAGAGCGGCAATAAGTACTTTGACAGAGGCCGTTTCACCGAAGCCGGGATCCAGTACCAGAATGCCGTCAAGATCGATCCCAAGTTCGGCCCGGCGCACTACAAGCTCGGCTTGGTGTCCATGAAGGTCACCCCACCCTCGGCTGCCAGAGCCGTGAAAGAGTTTCGGAGAGCGGTCGAGCTCTTGAAGGACAACCAGGCGTATCGCGACGAATACAAGGCGGCTATGATCCGGCTCTCGGAGCTGTACATAGCTCTCGGGTACGGAGATAAGCAGCTCATGGCCGACGCGGCGGGGTATTGCGATCAATTGTTCAAGATGGACCCGAATTCCTTCGACGCAGCCCGGTTGACCGGCGATCTCAACCTGGCTCGCGCCAAGGTAGCTGGCGAAGGGGCCACGGGTAGCGCCGCGGCTGTCGAAAAATCGTTGGTCGACGCCATGGAGTACTACCGCAAGGCGGAAGCCCTCAAGCCCAATGACCCGGCCATCGCCAACCAGATAGGCCAAGTCTTGTGGCACCAGAAGCACTACGCGGAAGCCGAGCCGTACTTCCGGAAGGTGATCGATCACGATAAGACGGCCTTCACCGCTTACCTGAACCTGTACGGCCTTTTCATGGCGGAGGGGAAAACGCCGCAAGCCGAGCAGGTGCTGAAGGAGGGCGCTCAGATCAACCCCAAGAACTCCGCATTCCTGGAAAGGCTGGCGTTTCACTACGCCACGCAAGGCCGCCATGACGAAATGATCGACACGTTGCGCCAGATCAAGACCCACGCCAAAGACTGGGACGGGGTCTATCGCTTTGTGGGTGATTTTTATCTGCGCAGCAACGACACCGAATCCGCGTTGCGCGAATACCGGGAAGCCATCGTGCAGGATCCCAAGCACAAGGCCACCTACCAGCACAGCATCGTCGAGGCGCTGATGCATCAGGGCAAACGGGCCGAAGCTGCCGAGATGAATTCCCAAATACTGAAGGAAAACCCGAAAGACAACGACGCCAAGAGCCTGGCGGCGACTTTCCTGTTGGATCGGGGCGACGTGGCTCGGGCGATTATGGGATTGCAGGCGGTTTTGACCAGTGACCCGAACAATGCCGTCGCGCACTATGAATTGGGCCGGGCGCTTGTGGAAAGCGGAACGGCGGATTCGCGGGAATCGGCCAGGCAGCACTTCGACAAGGCCATTCAACTGCGGCCGGACATGATTCAACCCCGGCTGGAACTGGCCTCTTTGCAGGTGACCAACGGTCAGTACCAGGCTGCCCTGGACTCCGCCGGGGAGGTCTTGAAACGCGACCCGGGCAACGTCAATGCCCGGCTGATCGAATCGCAGGCCCTGCTGGGACAGAAGAAGTTCGGGGAATCGGATACCTTGCTGAGCGCCATGTTGAAAAGCAACCCCGGTTCGTCGGAGGTCTACTATCAAGCCGGCGCGGCAGCCCTCTCCCAGGGCAAGCTGAAGGAAGCCGAGGCGGCCTTCATGCGGTCGTATGAGTTGAATCCGGCGAATCCGCGCGCTCTGTTAGGGGTGGTGCAAACGGATATCCAGGCGGGGCAGCCGGACAAAGCCATGACGGTGCTTCAAAACGACAGCCGGAAGGCGCCCAACCGGATGGACATCCAGATCCTGATGGGCATCACGGCGCGCCAAGAGGGAAAATACGCCGACTCTCTGGCGTATTTCAATCGCGTGCTCAACGGCCTGGACAAGAAATCCAAGACGCGCGCCGACATCTATCTGCAGATCGCCGATACGTATCGCGTTCAGGGCGATCGCGACAACGCCATTGCCAACACCATCAAGGCTCGCGAGATTCTGCCGGAGAATGAGATTTTGTTGCAGGGGCTCGGGATACTGCTCAATGGGGCGGGACGCAAGAGCGAGGCCCGGCAAGCTTACGAAGCCTGCCTCAAGGTGAATCCCAACAACATCGCCGTATTGAACAACCTGGCGTTTCTGATCGCGGAAACCAATGCGGACCTGGACATGGCGCTGAATTACGCCCAGCGAGCCAAGTCGCTCGACCCCAACCAGCCCGACATCACCGATACTTACGGGTGGGTCCTGCTGAAGAAGGGCCTTGCCGATCAGGCCATCCTGGTCTTCAAGGATCTGGTCAACAGAATGCCTGCGGATTCCACGTATCATTACCATCTGGCAATGGCCTACGACAAGAAAGGCGATTCCAAGGGCGCTTCCGACCAATTGCGGGAAGCCATGAAACACAATCCCTCTAAAGACGAGTTGCAAAGGATTCGGGAAATGCTCGGCAAGTTGGGCAGTTGACAGGGGCGGAGCGGTAACCAAGTCCCGTGGAATCGCCGCAGCGTTTTCCGAGCCGCGCGCGCAAGCAAGCGGTAGCTCGTTTCTGGTGCGAAAACTCCGGCTCGTAACGGCAAGACCGCTCCCTGGCGGTCGCGGCTCGGCAACAAGTCTCGTGGAATCATCGCGGCGTTTTCCGAGCCGCGACTGTCAGGGAGCGTTGCCGCTCCTCCCGCAGCATAGTTTCCCGACAAAAACCAAATAGTTCCCGCATGAATTGCAATGAATTGCCCTCCGTTTGGGCAGCTAATCCTGGCCGGGGGGGCTGGCTCCTGAAGGGGACCCCGTACGAAGATTGCCTGGTGATGTATCGTCTCTCCACGACCGGCATGCGGCACAATTCGAGTGGCGGGCAATCCCGCCCGTAACACGACTTATGCCGCATCACGCCTGCGACCGCAATGCCTGGCATTCGGCGAGATGGCCCACGCCACCCATACACCTCCGCCGGGTGGGGCATACAGGCAAGTTGTGCATCGGGGGAGAAGACCGCGCTGAATGGACTCGTTAAGGTGGATCCCCTAAGAGAACGCCTTGGCCAGTACCAGCGACATGCGCGTAGCAGTACTTACTGAGGGGCCAAACTCGATAAATCCAGTTGATTTTCTTAAACTTTGTGAGTAATATCGTAAGGCAAGGTAAAGAGCGACAACCGACCGGAGGAGCGAGCAGGTTGCGTAGAGGTTTTTGGTTGGGTTCGAGCTTGACTTCGCAGGGCAAAGCCCTTAGAACGGATTTCCGATAACTCGGAGAAGGAGAAACGTACAACATGAAAAAATATTTCGGGTTGCTTGCCGGGGGACTTGCGATGATTGCGTTCCAGTCCACCGCCAGCGCGGCCTTTATCGAATGTGGTGGCGTAGGTAGCGCATCGGGTAACACAGTTTTCGGCAGCGGGTCGACGGTCGGCAGCGTCGTTGTGTCCGGTGGCACAGCAACGATCACTTGCCCGAGCTTTACCCTACCGGCCCTAAATTCCCTGGTCTCTGTGGACCTTAACCTCAACGACGATGCTCAGAGCCCGGCCAACAGCACATCGGCGGTTCAATGGACTTGGACCCAAACTTCGGCCACCCCCTCCGGCGTCACCGGGAACGGGGCTATTGAAACATCTACCGCGTCTGGAAGCACCTTTACAGGTTGCGTAACTACGGGCGTCGGGAATCTACCTGTTTGCGACGCCACCGCTACCTTTGCGGACCCCGTTGCTGCCGGCGGCACCGTAAACAGCATCGTCTTCACCGTGTCCGCTGCTGCAATTAACGGTGGAGTTTCCAGTATTGGTAGCGACAGCGCTTCGCTGTACATCCAATTCGACGAAGCGGCTCCTGCTCCCGAACCAGCCACGTTGACTCTGGTCGGCGGCAGCTTGATCGGGTTGGGCCTGATCGCTCGTAAGCGCCGGAAAAAGGCGTAATCCGTAATCTCTCATCAGTGCAAGGCTCAGCCGTCGGTCGGGAAAGTGAATTTATTTATAAAGGTAGTGCGCTCGGCGCACTACCTTTTTCTTTTGCACCTCAGGGTTTCCCCCGTGCTGCATTGGCGCGCGGCCCGTTGGCAATCATGCCATTCTAGATGATATGGCGCCAGGATGGATTGCGCGAAAGGACCTGCGTGGGCCCGCCATTTTTGGGATCGCACTGGTATTGCTGTGGTGGCTGGCCGGTGACGTCTTCAAGTTCAGCCGCGACGAGGGCATCATACTCGATGGCGCACGGCGCATCGCCCAGGGACAGCAGCCCTACCGCGATTTCTTCGTCCTGACCGGTCCATTGACTTTCTGGATCGCCGGGGCTCTGGCGAAACTCGGCGGAAGTCTCCGGATCATTCGTCTCCCCATGATTCTGGATACCGCTTTTCTGGTGTGGGCGGTGTATTGGATCGCCTCACGTTTCGCCAGCCGGAACTTCTCAGCCGCCATTGCCCTGGCATTCCTTGCCTATCAAGCCAGGGTTCCAAAGCTGTGGGTCAACCATCGCTGGGACAGCGCCGCGCTGTCTACTGCCGCTGTTGTGACCGCGCTGGCCGCGAGCCGGAAGGACAGCCGGGCCCTTTGGGCGGTGTCCGGATTCCTGGCGGCGGCCGCAGCTTGGGCCACCCCCACTCTGCTGCTAACGGCCTTCCCGCTGGCAATCTGGGCGTGGCGCGGCAATCGCCGGAATGCGCTGGCATTTTTCGGCGGTGGCGCCCTGATCACTGCCGCCGCCGCCATCTATTTGCAGTCCGGCCAGGCGCTCGGCCCCATGATCCGGTCCATGCTGTGGACCCACGCCAACTATGGTGCGGCGAACCGCATGACATACGGCCAATTGGTCTTCCTGGGTGTCACGGGCGAGAATGCTTATGCCATCCCTTTCACCCAAAACCTCCTTGGTTCCTTTTACCTGCTGCTGCCCGCCGTCTTTCCCATCGTGGCGGTTGCCGGTTGGGGGCTTTACCTGTGGCGTGGCAAGAACCGGCCGGATACCACGCCGGATACCAAGGAGATACTCGCCCTGCTGGGCGCAGTAGCCGCCTTGGTCTTCTCGACATGGCCTCGCTGGACAGCCGATGAACTCTTCTACACTGCGGCGCTGTCCACCGCCCTCTGCGCGGCGTTGCTCTACCGGGTGGTTCCGGCGCGCGTGCGGACCGGCGTCTGCGCGTTCCTGCTGTTCGCGGCTGCCGTCTCCATCGCGAAGAAGGTTGACGCGGCCCTCGATCTTTACCCCTTCCAGTCGCGTGTCGGTACTATGCGCGGTACGGGGGAGGACCAGGAGTTTCTGCAAGCCTTGGAGCGTCATATCCAACCCGGAGACTCCCTGTTTGCCTTTCCCTATCTGGCGCCCATGTATTACCTGTTGAACGCGCGCAATCCCACGCGCTACAGCTTCATGCAGCCGGGGATGATGACCGCTCCAGATGAATCTTTGGCCCTGGCGCAGCTTTCCGCGGCGCCGCCGCGCTGGGTGATCTTCGAGAACCTGCCGGCGGAAGTGGTCCTCATCCTGTGGCCCGGCAGCGACCGGGCGGCCATCCCCATGACCGCGATCAATACCTATCTGCGGCGGAATTATCGCGATGTAGAGACCGTGAACGGCGCCTGGGGCCGGTTCGCGATCAGGGAACGGCTGGAGCAGTAAAGTGTGGGGCAGGCTTCAGCCTGCGAAGGGCTTCAGCCCGCTCCTTCTGCCCGGCCGGTCGGGTGTCTGAACTCCTGAGCTCGGCCGCGGATTTCGGATAGTTGGGGAAATTGACCTGAGCCATGACGTGGCGCAGACACTCGTGTCTGCGGCGCCGAGACTCATCTCGGCGCTCCGGGACGGTGGATGCCGCTCGCGAAGAGGGCCGAGTTGA
>Ga0302319_10015130_pt1 | contig 14316 bp, 10 predicted proteins | sample Bog_T0_2_FD_203319 | JGI IMG/M metagenome (GOLD analysis project Ga0302319, IMG submission 203319) | Peat permafrost microbial communities from Stordalen Mire near Abisko, Sweden - Bog_T0_2 | ecosystem: Environmental > Terrestrial > Soil > Wetlands > Peat | place: Sweden: Abisko, Stordalen Mire... | reverse complement strand
CGTGGCCTCTGTTCACCCCGGCGACTTCGCTTTCGTCTACTACTCCGGACACGGAGTCGAGGTAAAAGGCATCAACTACCTGCTTCCCGTCGACCTGCCCGCGGATGCAACCGCTGACGAGGTTGAAGACGATGCGGTATCCGCCCAGCGCATCGCTACCGAGCTCGACGATCGTGGCGCTGCCGTCAAAGTCATCGTGCTCGATGCCTGCCGCGACAACCCTATCAAAGGGTCCCGCTCCGCCGGAGGGGGTCTTGCGCCCATGGAGGGCCTCGGCTCTCTGATTGTTTTTGCTACCGAGGCAGGCAAAACGGCAAGCGACAACAGCGCCAGCCGCAACGGACTCTTCACCCAATACCTGCTCAAAGCGCTGACTGCAAAAGATGAGTCCCTCGACGATGCAATTCGCGATGTTGCCCGCCAAATGGCCTCAGACACCAATCGCCGTCAGGTGCCCGCGATCTACGGCCTGCTCGAAAGACCCGTCTATCTCTTCACCGGGCCCGTGACGGTCAATCTCAATGAGCCCGACCCGGCCCTCGAAGCATGGAACGCCATCAAGGATACGCACAACCCCCAGGACTTCGATGACTTCGTCAAGACCTTCCCCGACAGCCCTTATTCTGCATCGGCGCGTCTCGCCGCCAACCGTTTACGCCGCGAGTCCTCGGCGTCCAGCCCGCCTGCTCGCTCCAATAACGATGAAACCAGATTCGGCGCTGCTACGACCACGGCCACGCTCGTCGTGAGCTGCGACCTCGCCTGCAAATGGCAGGTCGACGGGGTCGATCAAGGAACGATTCAGCCCGGAGATGCCGCACGTTCACTGATAGCTCCAGGCGAACACTTCCTGAGTGCAACAACGGCAGATCATGTCGACCGAACCAGCCAAACCGTCACCGCATCAGCCGGTACCAGCAAGGTCGTTTCCCTGGCGCTCAGGCAGGTGCGGGAGAACCGAATTGCCGCCGTCAAAACCGTTGTCGACCGCGGTTGGGCCTTCTACAACAAGAAGGACTACACACAGGCATTCCCCGCATTTAAAGAGGCATGCAATGCGAATGACGCCTCGAGTTGCACTGAGATTGGCTATTTGTATTCTGCCGGCCTTGGCGTACCGCAGGACGAATCGAAATCTGCGGCTTTTTCAAAGCAAGGATGCGATCTGGGCAACATGGCGGGCTGCCGGGATCTGGGGGTCGCGTACGAAAACGGCCAGGGTGCAACCAAGGACTACTCAAAGGCTATGGCGCTCTTCAAGCAAGCCTGTGATGGCGGAGACTTCTCTGGCTGCAACGGTCTCGGTTGGCTCTACCTGAACGCTCAGGGCACAGCACAGAACTACCCTCTGGCCTTGTCGCTCTTCAGGCAGGCCTGTGACGGAAACATTGCAATCGGCTGTGCCAATCTTGGCGACATGTACAGGTTTGGACAATCTGTGCCCGTTGATCTTGATAAGACACGTCAGTACTACGACCAGGCATGCAAAGGAGGACGCGAACAAGCATGCACGGCTCTGAAAGCAATCAACGATGACGCCGGCTCCGGCAAGCCTGCCAACTCTCAGCCCAAGTCGAACGCAACCACCAACTCCACCGCCGCAAAAGCTGCTGCCGATCGGGCCTGGTCCTTCTATAAGCAGAAAGACTACTCGCAGGCGTTGCCGGCATTCCAGGAGGCATGCACCGGGAAAATTGCCGACGGGTGCACAATGGCCGGGTATCTGCTTCAGAATGGCCTCGGCAAGAACGCGGACCATAAGAAGGCGTTCGACCTTTTCAAACTGGGTTGCGATCTCGGCGACGCATGGGGCTGCTCGGACCTCGGCTTCATGTTCGAAAAGGGCCAGGTCGTCACTCTCAACTATTCAAGAGCGCTGGCTCTATACAAGCAAGCCTGCGATGGCGGGGCGTTGTCGGGCTGCAGCAATCTTGGGTACATGTATGAAAACAGCGAAGGGGTTGCGCAGGATTACCCACTGGCAATGGCGCTCTTCAAGCAAGCATGCGATGGAAACGAAATGCTGGGCTGTGATAACCTCGGCACCATTTACCAGTACGGTAGATCCGTGCCCATTGACCTCGAAAGGGCGCGCCAGCTCTACGACCAGGCTTGCAAAGGCGGAAATGACTTCGGATGCAGGGATCTCAAGGCACTCGACACGAACTGATCCTCGCGGTACGCAGTTTTATGCCGCCCGTTCGCAGTCCCGCATCCCTCGTCGTACTGGCACTTTTCCTGAAAGGAGGCAATTCTGTGGCAGAGAATAAAACCAAGGCAACCGCAGCCAGCGTTGCGGCGTTCATCGATGCCCTTCCGGAAGACAAACGTGCGGATGCCAAGACTCTCATCAAGCTAATGGGCGAAGCCACAGGCGAAAAGCCGAAGATGTGGGGCCCCTCAATCATCGGTTTTGGCGCCTACCACTACAAATACGAAAGTGGCAGGGAGGGCGATAGCCTTTTGGTTGGATTCTCGCCACGTAAGCCCGCGACGGTTCTGTACGGTCTGTTGGGAAACGCCGACAGCGAGAAGTTCCTTGCCACACTCGGCAAACACACCACGGGGAAGGGATGCCTCTACATCAAAAAGGTCGCAGATGTAGACCTCAAAGTGCTTGCCGCACTGATCGACAGGGGCCATGCCGCCGCGCGGGCACGCCACGTCGGCTCATGAGACAGGTGTTCAACCTTTGCCCGGCGCCTTTAGCCCCAACTCCCGCATCGCAATCTGCAGATCGGCCCAGGCTTCCTTCTTCTGCCGTGGATCGCGCAAAAGGTATGCCGGGTGATACGTCACGATAAGCTGTGTGCCACGCACCGCGTGAACGCGCCCGCGCAAGCCGGCCAGCGGCTGCCGTGAGCCCAGCAGATACGTTGCCGCCGTCGCCCCCAGCGCTACCAGCACTTGCGGCCTCACGACATCGATCTGCTGAAACAGAAATGGAGAGCACGTTGCGCCTTCCTCGGGCTCCGGCGTGCGGTTCCCTGGCGGGCGGCATTTCACCACATTGGCAATGTAGACCTCTTCCCGCGTCAGGCCCATTGCAGCGATCATATTGTTCAATAGCTGCCCGGCACGCCCCACAAAGGGAATGCCCTGCGCGTCCTCATCGGCGCCTGGACCTTCGCCCACAAACATCAGTCGCGCCGCCGGCGAACCGTCACCAAACACAAGCTTGTTGCGGCCCTTATGCAGTGCGCAGCGCGTACAATCGCCGATCTCTTCTCGGATGATCTCAAGCGCCGCCGCCCGTCCGGCAAGCGGAACCTCAGGCGCAATCAAAGGCGACGAGAATTGAGCCTTGCGTGCGCTCATGGATTCCTCTCCTGACAGTGGGAATATCGACGGAGCAGAGTGGGTCGCGCCCAACCGCGCCTCTGCAAAGGTAATGCCTGATGATGTCTCCGGCTTGGCACCTTCCACCTCTACCGCTTGCCCGGTCATGTCCGCAGCCGGTGCCTCATAATCGGGAACAACAGACTCGAATTGCTCTAGAAGCGCCGGATCGACTGCCCTCCGGTAGAATTCCGTCAACCCCAGGTCCCGATAGAATCGCATCCGCGTAACCAGGGCATCCCGCATCGCATGGTCAAAGACTCGGGCCACCGCGCTACTCCACTATAAGTTGCCGGCGTCCGCCGGCTGCTGAGGGAACGAACACATCATCCGGTTTTGCAACCGCACCATCCCCGACTGCCGACGCACTCAGCACCGCATCTTGCCGGGTCTTCTCGTCCCCCGATTCGCCGAACTCAACCAGCAAGGGTTTCGGGCGTCGCAGCGCCAGTACCTCGTCGAAGATACGATCCGCGAGCGAACGCTTCGGCATCAGCGGCAATTCGATCGCTGTCGACAATGTCAGAAACGTAGCCGCATTCGAGTCCGCCTCAATGCCGACGCCGTCTCCAGTGACTGCGTTCACCACAATCGCGTCTGCCCCTTTGCGCAACAGCTTGGCGCGCCCGTTCTCCATCTTGTCGTGCGTCTCCGCGGCAAACCCGATAATGAGCTGGCCCGGCCGCCTGCGCCGCACTACCTCGGCCAGAATATCCTCGGTTGGCGCAAGTTCCAGCGTCATCGGGCCGGTGCGCCTTAGCTTCTGGTCCGACACATATACCGGTCGATAATCGGCCACGGCCGCGGCCTTGATCACTAGTGTTGCTTCCACCATGCGCTCAATCACCACCTGCCGCATCTGGTCTGCCGTCGTCACCTTAATGACCTCGCAGTGCGCGGGCGGGTGCAGCGCCGTTGGTCCGCTGATCAAAATCACTTTCGCGCCGCGGCTCACCGCAGCGTCTGCGAGCGCGTAGCCCATTTTGCCACTGGAACGGTTGCCGATGAATCGGACCGGGTCGAGCGCTTCCCGCGTGCCGCCCGCTGTCACCAGCACAATCTCGCCGGCAAGGTCGTGACGTCTTCCCAGCGCGCCAAGCACAGCATCAGCAATTGCCTCAGGCTCGGCCATCCTCCCCGGGCCCACCATGCCGCACGCAAGGGAACCGGCGCCTGGTTCAACCACGCGCACGCCGCGTTCCCGCAGCAGTTCGAGGTTGCCTTGGGTAGCCGGATGCTCCCACATGTTCACATTCATCGCTGGAGCCACCAGCACCGGTGCTTGCGTTGCCAGGTACAGAGTCGTCAAAAAGTCGTCGGCAATTCCATGCGCAAACTTGGCCAGGATGTTCGCCGTGGCTGGAGCAACCGCCAGCGCCTCGGTCCACTGCGCTTCGCTGATGTGCTCAATGCCATTTTGATCCGCCGTTTCCGCAGACGTGTTGTCGTCCCACAAGCTGGTCAGCACCTTGTGCCCGGTCAGCGATGCAAAGGTCAGCGGCTGAACGAACCTCTGCGCCGCCTCAGTCATCACGACGTGCACTTCAGCTCCCTGTTTTTGCAGGGCCCGCACCAGTTCCGCCGCTTTGTACGCGGCGATTCCGCCAGAGACACCGACCGTTACTCTCATAGCTCGATTGTAGAACAGGGGTGCGTTGACGATTCCACACGTAACCTGCGCGGTGTGCGAGCCACGGCTTCTTCGCACGAACCTCGGACCGCGCGCGGTGCGCGCCACGCGGAGCAATGCGCCTTGTTCGCGGTCAAAGGTCTAGCTGAGAAGAATGGGAATTGCCGGACCTTCAATCAACGGTTTCTGCACTTCTTTCGCAATCTTCACATACGAGATCTTGCCGGCCTCGATCTCATCCTGCGCGATGCGGCAGGCTTTATTCGAATGAGTGGGGACCAGGGCATGCGCGCCGCTCTGTATCTGGCGAGCGCGACGCGCAGCCACCAGAACTTTGCGGTAATTCGAATCGAACTGGGTCTCAATCGTCATCTTGATCCTCTCCAAACAAGTTTTGCTGTCCACCGTTCTCGCCGTCAATCCCAAATGCTTCAAGGACCGGCTTGAGCCGCTCATGCGAGTTCATCTGCAGGCATGCCGCGGCCACCTCCAACACCCTCCGTGACCGATAAGCGATGACCTCGCCATTCCGATAAAATCGTTCAGCGAGAACAATCGCTTCGAGTTGGGCTACTGCGCGGTCGAGGACGTCGTTGACCAGAATATAGCCGTATTCGCGATATTTCTCAATCTCCTTGCTGGCCTCGGACAGCCTGCGATAGAGTTCCGCCTCGTTCACCACGCCTTCAGCACGGGCGCGATTGCGCAGCCGCGTGCGCAGAACCTTTGGATTTGGCGGCAAAACGAAGATGCTCACAGCTTCCGGCATTTTGGCCCGAACCTGTGCCCCTCCCTGCACGTCGATATCGAGTAACAAATCGTGGCCGACGTTCCGCGCTTCATCAAGGGACTGGCGCGCAGTCCCGTAGAAGTTCCCGAAGACTTCCGCGTATTCGAGAAAGACCCCCGCTTCAATCATCCGCTCGAACTCTTCACGTGTCGTGAAGTTGTATTCACGACCGTCTTCCTCTGACCCGCGCGGCTGTCGTGTTGTCCAGGAGATGGCAAAATCCACACCGCTCACCTGCTTGCGCAGCTCGCTTACCAACGTGCTTTTGCCCGAGCCCGACGGCGCCGAAATGATAAAGAGAATGCCTGCCACGTTGCTTGTGTCCCTCGTGCCTTCTATCAGAGTCCGCTGCTACCCGCGATTGCTATCCCCGGTTTGTGGGATCGGGCCAATTTCGATCATTCTACTCAACGTTTTGAATCTGCTCGCGCGCCTTTTCTATCTCCGCCTTCATCGTCAGGCCCAACTCAGTAATCCTCGTTCCCCGTCCCGCCGTACCCCCCGTCTTCGAAAGCAGCGTGTTCGCTTCGCGATTCATCTCCTGCAAGAGAAAATCCAGCTTCTTTCCAGCTTCGCCGCCCGCCCTCAATAGCTCGCGAAAGTGCCCGATATGCGTCGTCATCCGCGTCAACTCTTCGGCAATGTCGCTCCGCTCCACAAGCACAGCCACTTCTTCGAGCAAACGCTGTCTGTCAAACGTCGGCCCCACTGCGGCCTGCAGCCGCTCAGCCAGCCGTGTTTGATAGCGTAACTCCACCTCAGGTCGCAACTCGGCTACGCCCGTAGTCGCCTCGGCAAGCTTGTCCATCGTCGCGTTCAGAATCGCGGCCAGCGAATCGCCTTCGCGAGCACGCATGCTCTTTAGCTCCTCAAGCAACGGCCCGATCTGTGCCAGCACGCTCTCGTGCAGCGCCGCCAGATCATCCTCAGTTCGGCTATCTCCCTGGAGCGCTCCGGGAATGCGCAAAACCGAGTTCAGGTCGGGTTCACCATGCAGTCCGAAGTCCGCCCGCGCTGCAGCAAAGGCCGCAACGTAACTTGAAACCAGCTCCCGATTGTAGCCGGCACGCGACTGCGCGCTACGGTCCACGTTCAGCGTCAGGTCCACGTGTCCGCGAACAAGCGAATCTTTCAGCGCCCTCCGCAGATCGTTCTCCAGCGCATCCAGCCCATTGGGCAGGCGCATCTGAATGTCGAGAAAACGGTGATTCACAGTCTTCACGCTCAGCGTAAAGGTAAGTGCATCGTGCAGGCTGGCCTGGACGCGTGCAAATCCGGTCATGGAATAGATGGGCATTTTTCTCTCTTTTGTTCGCTCAACTGAATGGCGCAGGCCCGCTGGAAACTCAAATCACGCGCCGAAGTTCTTCGAAAAATCAAACACGCCATCCCTCTCACGGCTCAACCTCTTCCAGGGACTCCGGCACCTCCGACTCCGCCGGGGCAACATCGGAGATGTCGGTGAACTGGAGCTGATAAAGTCGCGCGTAGGTCGGCGAATTGGCCAGCAATTCTTCATGCGTGCCTACGCAAGTGATGCGTCCGTCCTCAAGAACAGCAATTCGATTCGCCCGCCGAATCGTTGACAGCCGATGCGCGATCACCAGCACGGTGCGATCCTGCATCAGGTTTGCCAGCGCGGCCTGCACCAGCGATTCGCTCTCCGCGTCCAGCGCCGACGTGGCCTCATCAAGAATAAGAATCGGCGCATCCTTGAGGATCGCGCGCGCAATGGCCAACCGTTGTCGTTCCCCTCCGCTCAACCGAAAACCCTTCTCGCCAATTACCGTGTCGTAGCCCTGGGGCATGCGCAGAATGAATTCGTGGGCCAGCGCATTCCGCGCGGCTCTCTCAACCACTGCCATCTTGATATCGGGCTGGCCGTAGGCGATGTTATTGCGCACCGTGTCGTTGAAGAGAATCGTCTCCTGCGTCACCTGCGCCACTTGCCTGCGCAATGAGCCGAGCGTCAATGACCGGATGTCGTGGTCATCGATCAGGATCGCGCCTGAGCTCACGTCATAGAAGCGAGGGATAAGATTGACCAGCGTCGACTTCCCTGCGCCGCTCGGCCCCACCAGAGCGAGTACTTCGCCGGCCCTCACTTCAATATTCACGTGGTGCAGAATCTGATGCTCGCCTTCCGCCGTTGAATAGCAGAAGCCCACGTCACGAAACTCAAGCGTGCTTGAAAAGCCCTTGATCGCTATTGCGTGCGGACGTTCCTTTACGTCATCCTTCGTGTCGAGGAAAACGAAGATCGATGCCGATGCGCCCATTGCCTGCTGGAAGCTGTTATAGAACCCGGCAAACTTCCGCACCGGGTCGTAAAGCTTGAATAGCGCGATAATAAAGGTGATGAAAATCTCCGGCGTCATCCGCCCGTGCTTGATCTCATTGCGGCCCACCCAAAGCAACAACGCGATGGCGACCGAACCGATAGTGTCCATCAACGGCGAACTGATCGACTGAATGCGTACACTGCGGAGATTGGCGCGAAACAGCCGTCGCGCCGCATTCTTAAAACGCAAAATCTCCCACAGCTCCGTGCTAAAGGCCTTCACGATGCGATTGCCAGTCACGGTCTCGTGCAAAATATTCTGGATCTCGGCAAGCTTGTCCTGGCCCGACCGCGTGCGCTGCCGAACCTCGCGGCCAATGCGACGAGACGACGTGATCACGACCGGAACAAAAAGCAGTAACGCCCAGCTCAACCGTCCGCCAAGAAAAATCACCAGACAAATCGTGAATGCGAAGGTGAAAAACTGCTGCAGAAAGTCACCCAGCACTGTGCTGACCGCCATCTGCACGCGATCAACGTCGTTGATGAGTGTGGAAAGAATGGTACCCGTCGGATGCTTATGGAAGAAGCTCGACGAACGGCGGAGGATTGTTTCATAAAGATGGTTGCGCAGGTCGGTAATCATCCCGAAACCTGCGTAGTTCACCAGATACGTTCCAAGGTAGTCGCAAAGGCCTTTGATCAGTGTCGAGCCCACCAGCGCAAAAGCCACCACTGTCAGGGGATTGTGCATCCAATGCGGCACCATGCCATGCACATCGAACTGCCATCGCGGCGAAGCATTGGGAAACAACGGCATCGCACTCGACGGATTATCCGGCACGAGCACAACACCCAAAATCGGCACAAACAGCGCCATCCGCAGGGCATCGAGCAGGCCGAAGACGGCCATCAACAATACCCCCGGAACCCACTCAATCGAGTAGGGGAAACCGTAGCGCAGCAGGCGAATCGCACTCTTCATGCCGGCTGGCCTCGAAAGCAGCAAATGCGCCGCTGGGGCTGTTTCCCCTGGGTTGGTAACACCATCCCGTAATTGTATCTGGCGCGTTGAGAAATGGGCCCGATACTCTCGAGGTTAGTCGCGGCCCTCATCACCCGCGCCCGCGCGATACACCGCGTCGCTGAGAAGACCGGCACAATAGGAACGATCTTCACCTGGCCGCCCCAGGACTGCGCCTCGCGCGCTCCAACCACAGTATCGATGCTGTAGTCGCCGCCATTCACCAGTACATCGGCCCGGTTGGCCTTGATGAGTCCAATCGGCGTCGGCTCTGAAAACACGCAGACCGCATCGACCCCTGCCAATGCGGCCAGCCCATGCGCGATCGGTCTCGCCAATCATGGGCCAAGTCTGCCCGCTGTGAGCCGCTACTGAATCTTCTGAATTGAAGGCAACTCTGAGTCGCCAGCCAAAGCGGCGAGCCCAACCTGACAGGGTGATTTGTCCGGCGTGAAGCCGGGTCAAAGCACCCGTTCATAAACACCACCCGCCCGCCATTCGCCAATCATCGTGCTACGCGCATCATGAGTTCGGCACCGCCTCCTGAGCAAGTCCCAAAATGTAATCGTAAAATGCGAAATACTGTTCGGCAATCGCTTCCGGGTCAAACCGCTCCAGATTGCGGAACCCTTCGGCGCGCAATCTCTCACGGTCTTTGAGACCGAGCAAGATCGTCGATGCCGAAGCTTCGATGTCTGAGGGATCGATTAAAATCGCACCCTTGCCGGCCACCTCGGACATCGGTGGGCGGCGATTTGTAATCACCGGACAACCACAAGCCTGCGCCTCAAGAATCGGCCAGCCAAATCCCTCTTCTATCGAAGGAAACAGCAACGCTAGCGCGTTGCCATAAAGCGCTTCCAACTCCGGATTGGTCACGTCCAATGCCTCGATCGTCAGGTCGCTTAGTTTCTCCTCCCCGATCAGGTTGCGCAAATCGCGGGTCCATGGCTGTCCGGCCAGGACTAATTTGACGCCTGAAAACTCCTCCATTCCGGCAAGCTGGGCAAAGATCCGCACCACGCCGGCACGATTCTTATACCAATGATTGCCGCCCACATGGAGCATGTATTGCTCGTCGGGCCTCAGGCCAAGCCGGGAGATAAGGCCGGCGGAGAGTGCTGCGCCGGGCTTAAAGCTCCAGTTGAGCGCGTTGTAGACCACGCGCAACTGAGCTTCGGTTTTGGCCGCTCCGTTGCCACTGGTCAGTGCTCTCAGATCGTCTGCCGTTTTCCTGGAAACACAAAGCACATTCCTCGCTCCGCGAAGGCACGATAGTATCCAGCGTTGCAGTATTCCTCCCGTCCACCCAGTCCGCGATAGGGGAAAATCCCCTCGCGCTCCGCGAACTCCTATCAGATCGTGACAGGTGATCAGGTTGGGCTTTTTGCGAACGGTGCGCAAATACATTGAGTTAGAGTGATCTGCAATATGAACCAAATCGTGAGCATTCGCCAATCCCCTCAAATGCCACGGAAAGAGCAGAAACTTGTCGAAGTAGCCAAGATACTTTCGTAAAACAGGGGTTTGCACACTGGATGAAAAGAACGGTTGAGGTCTGGCCACTGTCACCGAATAACCATGCGAATTCAAGGTCCGCTCCAGCCATGAGGCGTAGCGCAACATGCTCTCCTGGCCATCTGGCTCATAATTTGCCACGAGAAGAACTCTTATCGGCTTTCGATGTGCATGAATTCGATTGACCATCTGGTTGTGAACAGACACCGGACCTGCGTCCACCCTGCGCTCATCGAGCGGCTTTCCAATCTGGTCATTACCGTCCGGCGCCGCAGAGGACAATCAATCACTCCCAGGCTGTGAGTTAATTTCGTCACACGCCCACGCGCGAATTACCACAGCGGATGACGCTCGACAGAAAGCCCGCTGGCCTATTGCACGCCAACAAGCTGAGAAGCCGAAAGCGGTCCAGGGTCGGCTTCAAAGCTCGGTCCGGCTCCATTGTATCGAAGAAGTAACAGCGTCCTGCCTAGTAGGCCTTCAGTTCCAGAATCGCCTTGAGAATCGTCTCCGGCTGAGGCAGAATCACGTCCTCAAGCAGAGGCTGGTATGCGACGAAAGTGTCCATCGACCCGATCCGGCGTACAGGCGCGTCGAGCGAGTCAAAGAGCTCGTCGGCAATTCGCGCAGCAAGCTCGGCGCCATATCCCCAGCTCAACATGTCTTCATGGGCTACGATTACTCGGTTCGTCTTGCGCACTGAGATTGAGATTGCCTCCCAGTCATAAGGGCTCAGTGTGCGCAGGTCCAGAATCTCCACATCCACTCCCTGGTTCTTCGCCTTCTGCGCGGTCTGCAGTGCCCGTGGCACAAGCGCGCCATAGGTCACCACCGTTACGTGAGTGCCAGGCCGCACGATCTTCGCTTTTCCAAATGGAATGGCGAATTCCGGCCCCGGATACGGCGCTCTTCCCCAGGTCTCGCGATAAAGCCGCTTATGTTCGAGAAACAGCACCGGATCATCACAACGAATCGCCGTCCGCAGCAATCCATTCGCATCCAGTCCATTCGAAGGGAACACAACTCTAAGTCCCGGAATGTGCGTAAAAATGCTCTCCCCCGATTGCGAGTGGTAGATCGATCCGCCGGTCAGATAGCCGCCAATCGGCACCCGAATCACCGCCGGAGCGGCCCATGCGCCGTTTGAACGCCACCGCATCAGTGCCATCTCATTCCGGATCTGGTGCATCGCAGGCCAGATGTAGTCGAAGAACTGAATCTCCACCACCGGCTTCATCCCGCGCACCCCGTAGCCCACCGCGCGGCCCACAATATTCGCCTCAGCCAGCGGTGAATTGAATACGCGTTCCGATCCAAACTTTGTCTGCAACCCCGCCGTCAGCTTAAAAACGCCGCCTTTGCCCTTCACTTCGGCAAGCGCTGCCTCGCGGCTCGCGTCCGCCACATCTTCCCCGTAGACCACAATCCGAGGGTCACGCTGCATCTCGTCAACCAAGCAGGCATTGATCAAGTCCGACATGGTGCGTGGCGCGCTCGCCTTATCAGCGCCGGCCTTGCCGTTCCTGCTCGCCGCCGCTGCCCCACCAGTTACCTGAGCGGTCTCGTTCGAACCGAAAACGGCCGTCGGATCAATATCCTCGGAATACACATGTCGCAAAATGCTGCCCACTTCCGGCAGCGGCGCCTCAAGCGCCCGTTCCCCAGCCTCCGCAGCCTCGTGATCCAGGCGGTGCTCAAGCTCGTTGATCTGCTCTTCGGTCAGGATTCCTTCGCGCAATAGCCGCATCTGCATCTTGGCCAGAGGATCGCGCAACGCATCCGCCTCGCGCTCACCCGATGACCGGTAAAGCTTGTCGTCGTCTGAAAACGAGTGGGAGTACGGCCGAACGGTATATCCATGAACGAACGCCGGCCCGAGACCCGCTCGGCAATGCGCCACCGCTGCCTGGAATACGCGCAGGCAGGCCTCTGCATCGGTTCCATCGACCTCGGCAAAATAAAAATTAGGGAAGTTCGCCACCAGTCTCGAGATGTTTCCGCCCGGCGTATTCACCTCAACAGGAACGCTGATTGCATAGCCGTTGTCCTCCACACAGAAAACCACCGGCAGCTTTTGGTTCGACGCCGTGTTCAGCGCCTCCCAGAACTCACCCTGCGACGTGGACCCCTCGCCCAGCGAAGTGAACACAACTTCGTCCCCATGGAACTCGACGTCGTGGTATGCGCGGTAGTCGCCGTCCGCCTTGGCTGCCGCTTCCGGATGCCGGCTGAAATACCTGCCCGCTTCAGCGCAGCCCACAGCATGGAGCAGCTGCGTGGTTGTCGACGAGGATGTGCTCACGATATGCAGCTTCCGGCTGCTCCAGTGCGTAGGCATCTGGCGTCCACCGCTGGCCGGGTCCGTTGCCGCGCCCACCGCCTGCAACATCATGTCCGTGGGGGTCACTCCAAGCGTCAGGCACAGCGCGCGATCGCGATAGTACGGAAACACCCAGTCGTAGCCCGGCTTGAGCGCCAGCGCAGCGCCTACCTGCAGCGCCTCATGTCCGGCTGCCGAAATCTGGAAAAATATCTTTTGCTGGCGTTTGAGCAGAATCTCGCGGTCATCAATCCGGCGAGACAGATACATCAGCCGGTAAATCTCCACCATCTGCCCCGGGCTGAGCGGGCCGTCGGCCTTCGGTTCCTCTGGCGCACTGGCGCTGGAAATTGCCACAACCATTCCCGTTCATTCTCCCAAAAGCCGCATTTGCTCGATAAAAACCAGAGTTGATTGTACCAACCTCGCCATTTTCCCGACAGTTCGGAATCGGAATGATCGGATTCGGCCCCAGCCCTGGCTCTCGACACAGACCACAATCTATGGGATTGGAGGCATCGTTGGATTACGGTAAGGAGGAGTTCCAATCACAGTAATCTTCATCTTCTCTTTCACGTTGTGGGCTAGCTTCTCAATGTCGGCTAGCTTATGGAGTTCGGCCTGCGTCGGGGCCGGGCCGTCCTCTTTCGCCATCACCGCATTGAGCTCATTTGCCAGTTTCAACAGCTTAACTGTATCCGCCACTAGCGACTTTTGACGCTCGGCGTTCAGTATCCGAATCCGCCTGGCTTGTTCCGGGTCGTCGGGGTTCCCGTTGTTCACATCCCCCAGCGGCGAATTGCCCGCGCCCTGGCCGATTGGCTGCGGCAGTCCCCCAATGTGGCCAGTCGGCGTGTTCTGCGCCCAACTCCACGGCAATACCAGCAAAGCAGCCAACAGCATCATAGCGCGCATTGCTCCGCCGCTTCGCAGCAGCCATTGGGAACCCGTCGAATGCCGGCTTTGCATGGATATCACCTCAGAAGACGGCTCATTCCGTCGAACGATCCGCCAGCGACCTCAGTTGGCCGCGACCGTCAGCTTCATCTTCTCCCTCACACTGTGAGCCAGTTTCTCAATCTCGTCAGCCTTCTTGATCACCGCAATCGAAAGCGTATCTTTATCCGACTTGTCGACTTCGACCTTCAATTCGTTTGCCAGCTTCAGCAACCGCGCACTCTCATCGGAGAACTGCTTCTTTCGCGCGGCCCCCCCAGCATCGCCAATCAAATTCTTTGGCGTTGAATCCTGCGTTTGTATTGGCTGGTTTGCCGCTGTCGAATGGTTCGCCTGAGGCACGGAGGCAGGCCTGTCTGTGCCTCCCGCGGCAACTGGTTGCCCAGTCGGAGCCTGTTGCCCTCGATCGACCGCCGCGAAAATCAGTGCGCCGGCAATTACGCAGGTCGTTGCACAA
>Ga0302319_10015127_pt1 | contig 14317 bp, 12 predicted proteins | sample Bog_T0_2_FD_203319 | JGI IMG/M metagenome (GOLD analysis project Ga0302319, IMG submission 203319) | Peat permafrost microbial communities from Stordalen Mire near Abisko, Sweden - Bog_T0_2 | ecosystem: Environmental > Terrestrial > Soil > Wetlands > Peat | place: Sweden: Abisko, Stordalen Mire... | reverse complement strand
CGGCACGTCGCGCTCTACGCTCGCCGAGCGGTTTATCCGCATCATGGGCCAGGCACCGATGCAATACCTTTGGCAGTGGCGGCTTCACCTCGCAGCTGACGCTCTCGCATCCTCCGATCGCGGCGTGAAGCAAGTCGCAAGCGACGCCGGCTTTGGGTCTATCGCCGCATTCGGTCGCGCATTCAAGCGGGAGTTTGGTGTCTCTCCCGCTCGCTGGAGACGATCCAGCACAACAGCCTGACCGTCTATCCAACTGTCTCGGGCAGGCAAACGCAGAAGGGCCACCGGGATTTGGCCGGCCAGCTATGGGTCGACTGTCCAATCTCTTGCAACCTGAACAGAACACCAATCGAGGCCGATCACCCCGTGCAGCCGAGACCGAAGAGTATCTTCGCGCTGAACTGCTGCCAGTACTGGTTCGCGAGAGCGCGGGCCTTCGCAGTCACAGTCGGAGAATTGAGAACGGCGCTGGCAGATTTGATCATTCGAACGTCGATGTTGCCCGCGTAACCCTGTAGCCGCAGGGCTGCATCAATCAACTGCCACGCTTGGACTTCATCGGGATCAATTTGACTGGCCTGAAGCTGCGGCCCGATTGCCAGAATCGCATCAACACTCCCTTGCTCGGCCGCCGACCGGGCCTCCACAACAGCGGCGGGAATATCCTGAGCAATGTACTCGCAGCCGGTAAATTCGCATCGCGCGAGCTCGCTTTCAGCAAAGGGAATAGTCTGCGCGGCTGCTCTTAGCAGGTCTCCCGGATGATCAGACGAATCGCCGCCAGTAATCATCCCGGGACCATCCGGCCCGACAGTCCTGCCGCCGAGAGAGAACTGAGCCCAGGGAAAGCCGCCGACAGCAGCGGCGCGCAAATATTCATCGTTGTGGCTCCTGATGTTGGTGCCACCAAACATCCATAGAGAGTACTCGCTCGCCGGATCGCCGCGTGCCGCGGCCGCAGTCACCCAGGTATCGATCTCGCTCTTGTCCAGGGATGGCTGGCAGCTGCTAACGAGCTGCTGCTTGAACGCATTACGATCATTGAGAACCGCGCGAAACCAGTCGCGATCCGCAGGTGGCAAGGAGTTGCTGTCGAGTAGCTGCGATGCCTGAAAATCGCTTTGTGGACCATTGATGCCGGCGAACAAACAGACGAAATGCGCAACGTAATCTAATTGGTTGGCGGCCGAGGCATCACCGGCCCGTGCCTGCGCCTTGAGGTCGGAGAAGGCGCTCGCGATGTCTCCAGCGGACAAACGCTCGATGATGTCGGGGGTGGCACCCATGGGCGCCAGGCCTGCGCCGATTCCGCAACGTCGGATATTTCGCGCGGCGACTGCGGGCGCAGGCCGCGCCCATAGTCCCTTCACCGACTCAGGGCCGACGGCGGCGCGAGAGGTTTGCGGCCCGGGTGCCGCAGCAGAAACAGAGTCGGTGGTCTTGCTTGCCGCTGCCGACGGAACGGGGATTTGCGAGGAGGAATGCCGCCACAGTAGGGCACCGCCCGCCAGCAACAAGACGATGCAAGCAGTGACAAGGCGCCAGGTGCTACCCACAACACTGCTCAGAGGAACCAGTTAGCGATCGCCAGTCGTGCACGTACTGTTTCCGACATTGCGCAAATGATGACAGTTCTAGCACGCGACGAGATTCTCGGGATTCTCCTCGCGTCGCAGAGTCGGAAAATCCAGCCCTGAGATTCTCAAAATGGAGCCCTGCGCATTCTATCAGGACGGGATGGGCGGTTAGCGGTCGATCACCTCGGCCGTTCGTACCGCACGTCACCGCAAACTCGCCATTGCGGTGGCGCGATCTGAAAGCTCTGCCCACGTCACCTCATAATTCAAGTCCGCCCCAGGACCAGCGCGGGATGCGAAGGCCCGCCGGCACATCGTCTGCGGACTCATGGAATCGTGACATGCTGGTGGTGGTCGCCCACGCGAAATAGTCGTACAGAACCTGTCTCAGCGGCGTGGCCTCCGCCAAACCGACATCGTCCAGGGCTTGGTCGAAGCAGGCGATGGCACGCTGATCCATCTCAGGGTGCGGCCCGTTCCCACTGTGCATCTTGACGACGGAAGTCTCATCGCCGTAGCGGGCGGAGTAAGTGCAGGGGCCGCCGAGTGCTTCGGCCCAGTAGGCCGCGAGTCGCTCGGTGTGCTCGGCGTGGAATCCGTGGCTAAACGCATGACTGACCACTTCATCGGCCATCACTCGTCGGTGCCAGGCATCGGCAAGATGACGTATCCCGTCCATGCCACCGGCGGCTTCGTAAACCGTGCGCATGCCCTATCCTGACACTCTCGGCGACGCCGTGTCGATGCCGAGCTTCATTTGGAACGGCGGTTGATGGCTGCTATTTTCGCCTCACCGCAAATTCGAACACGTCGGGTCTCGCGTAATGGCCAACGACGTCGAAATCGAATTTGGCCTCCATCAGGTCGGCCAGATCGATCTCTGCAGTCAAGACACACGGCGCATCGTATCGCGGTCCCGCGATGATATCGCCCATGGGATTGATGATGCAGCTGCCACCCCGGATCGGAATTTCGGGGAGATCTGTCGCCGCCTCGAGCCAGCGAACGGGATAATGGCCGCGCGGCAGGAATTGGCAGCTGCTCACGACAAAGCAGCGCCCTTCGCGTGCGATATGCCGAATAGTCGGTATCCAGACCTCCCGATCATCGACCGTCGGTGCGCAGTAGAGTTGCACACCTTGTTCGTACAAGGCTACACGAGCGAGCGGCATGTAATTTTCCCAACAGACCAATCCGCCGACGCAGCCAATCGGCGTCTCAAAGACGCTCAACGTCGACCCATCGCCACTGCCCCAAATGACTCTCTCGACGGCTGTCGGGACGAGTTTTCGATGCTTTCCGAGCAGCGTCCCGTCCGCACCCACATACAGAACGGTGCAGTAAAGAGTGCCGCCTTGACGCTCGACCACGCCCACGACGAGATAGAGCGCGTGCCGCTTCGCCACCTCACCCATTGCGGCCGTTACTGGCCCCGGCACCTCGATGGCGCCGGCGGCGTATTCGCCAAACAGGGATCGCCCGGCGGCGGTGCGAATGCCGACCGATGCCCCGAAGGCGAGTCCCTTGGGATAACCCCCGATGAGGGCTTCGGGGAAGACGGCCATCCGCGCGCCTCGGGCGGCACACTCGCTGCACGCTGTCTCGAACTCAGCGAATGTCCCGGGAAAATCTCCGAGTCTCGATCCCACCTGCACCACCGCGATGGTCGACTTCATAAGTCACGCAAATCGGTCATAGTTTCTCCGCAAGCAGCAACAGCACCAGCGTCATCAACCGGCATCGTTAGAATCCATGCTCTTTTGGACTACGGTCCCGAGTCGAAAGATGCGTCCGAAATCTTGCCGTCCGCTTGCAACAGCAGATGCAATTGCGCCGTGCCGTTCGCGAACTCCGCATCGTAGACATCCGAGCCATCCCGCTCCGTGCCTTTGTACTTTAACGCGTCGAGGGTGCCGAGAGTGGTCAACCGTGCCCGCACTTTGTCGGCTTGCTTGCGTGACTCCGCTGCGAAGTGCGAAGTCATCTGCGAGTAGTCAGGAGTTCCGGCGGAGAATTCCGTCAACAACCGGCGCAAGGTGGTCTCCGCATTGGCCGCGGGAGTCTGCCCTGACACCCGCCTCTCGCGAGCTGCGCGATCCGCATTGATCTGCTCGACCAGCGCATCCGTGAGACGGTGTTCCAACAGCCATTGATACAGCTGCGGGTCGGCGTAAGCCGGATCCGAGGTATGTCCAACATCAGCGTATTCGGTGAATTTGATGTCACCGCCGCACTCCTTGATCGCTTCGACCATCGCCTCGTCGCCTTCCGGCTTGACGGTCTCATCCTTGGCGCCATGGAAGACCCAAATAGGAACCGTGCGCAATTTGCAGGCATCGATGGGATTCCAGGCGCCGCTGACCGGCGCGATGGCTGCGAAAATCTCCGGATGAACGCTCGCCCAGTTGTACGTGCCATAGCCGCCCATGCTGAAGCCGGTCAAATAGACGCGCTGCTTATCGATCGGCAGGCGTTGCAATAGTTGACCCAGGAATAGGGTCAGTTCCTCGGGATCGAACCCCCGAGGAGGATACGGCGCCTGCGGCGAGGCGACGATGAAGGGAAAGTCCGGACGTCCGTCCAAAAACTGCGGCGGGCCGTGTTTCTTGAGTTTATCGATGTCGAAGCCCGACTCACCCGAACCGTGAAGAAATATGAGCAGAGGATATTTCGACGCCGGGTGCTCGGTGAATCCGTGCGGCAGATAGAGTAGGAACTGGCCGTCGACTTTTCTGCGCACTTCGCCGCTGTAGCTCTCCTTGTGTTGGCCCTCGATGAGAGGCCATTGCATTTGCGTAGCACACGAACTCAACAGCCAGCTGACCACGCTGATGGTCGCACTAGACTTGAAAAGTCGCTTTATGACGATAGCCCGACAAATCTCTTCGGCTTGCCCTCGCTGACCGAGATCAGTCATGTCGATGTCCTTCAAGTCTGTCGAATCGTGGCCTTCATTTTTCAGGCGAGTAATACGCCCATTTTCCGGCAACACAGGCGTAAAATTCCGAACCTCGAGGCACATGGTTGCGAACTCCGAACATGATGCGTGGCTCCCGGACCGGGAGACGCTCGCCGGTATCTATCATAACGAAGTCGTGCGGAATCATCGGTCCCGCCTCGATGGAGGGATGCCCTATCCGGCTGCGGTTCGGAATTTCGTCAGGACAGCTGCGCAGCGGATGATCCGATCGCTCCGCCCCAATCAAAAGCGTGTAAGGCCCTTTCGACGCGGACGTACCTCTAGTGCACCACTCGGCAAATAGCGCTTTGGGCGGGCCATGATGGAATTCGTAGCCAAAATCGTATGGCGCCTCATGATCGGATTCCTCATCCGCCACAAATTCCAGGACTGGTTGACAATGATGCGCCTTCGCGAATTCCGCCACATGGGGAGGAAGAACCAATCGTTCCTGTCCAGTTACGCTTAAAGTCAGCATGACCGCAAATAACGTACCCAGAATATGCATTTGCAAGTTCATTGCGTCCACTCCAATTGATCCGGAGGAGACGCTAATTGCTTTTGATGCTTGCCACCCCACACGATCGGAATTGTGATCGTCGGCGCGTCATCGACCCGCTTCACTACATTGAACGAGTACTTCACGTGCATCGCGAACTCTAACGAGACATTATCCAAGCGGTAAAACCCGCTCGATTGAACTATGGTCGCTTTACGAACACACCATTGAGGGTCGAATATCAGTTGCATCACGACCCTGCCCTGCTCGTGACGCCTCATCGATTCTTGGGGATATATTTCCCAGGGCACGCGCAATACCGTGGCGGGAGCCCCAGTTATTTTGCATGCCGTCAAGCGAGTGATGGACACCATGAATCGCGGATCGTCTTTCCACTCTTCGGCGTGGTACAGCGTATCATCCGGTTCCGGGGAACTCGGAGTCGTGACGCTCGGGCACAAACCGAGTGTCATAAATGATAGTGCAAGCCAGGCCCTCCCTCTCTCCACGTCGCGGCGTGCATAACAATGAGATGGGGCGCCGCCCCGTCCCCTCGACATCGAGCAATCGGACTTGATCGACACAATGCTCCTTCCGTGGCCCAACAACACTATACGCGTTGCGCCGGTGGTCGACTCAAGACTCGGGTGTGTCGACCATTAATCGCAAATGCGATTCGTCCGACCCCGATGCGCGAGTCGCTGAGCGTAGCGATAACAGTTGAGGGGCCGTAAGACGCTCGTTTTTCACTCACGTCGGCGCTCTTGAATCGCTCACGGATCAGTTTGAACGCCGCGCCAGCGGCGCGGGAAATCACTGAGCGCCGAACGACTAACGTATCCGCCGTACGGCGCTAGGTCCGACGGCGAAAGCCTGCTCGGATTCGCCGCAGCGTACTGCGAATCCGCCGGTGAACTGGCCGAACGAAGGCAGCACGAGCCCCGTCGATTGGCGCCAGAACACGGGAACGCGCATACCGGTCTTGTGCAGTCGCACGACCGGGTGAATATGCCCGCTCAGCGTAAAGAATTCCCCGGCATCATTCTTCATATGAGCCGCATCGTGTACGAAGCAAAAAGGCGGCTCGGGCCACAGGCCCTCCCGCCACGCGATCGATGACTCATACCGTGGCGCGCCGCGATCATGATTGCCGGCGACCACCACCACTTGGGCCGGAGCAAGCTCGCGCGCCCATGCACTCAGGGCGAGTGCATCTTGGCTGTCGGCGTCGATCGGCGCATGCAGAAAATCGCCGAGGATGATCAGCCGCTCGGCACCTGAATCTTGGACGAGACGCGTGAGCCGCAGGCGATCGGCGTCGTCCGTTCCCGCCGGCACTGCAATGCCGTGTCGGGAAAAAAAGCTGCTCTTGCCGAAGTGCGTATCGGCAACGATCACGGTGTTGCGCCGCGGCCAGAGCAATGCCCGCTCCGGATGCAGCAACAAGTTCTCGCCCCGAACCGTGAGCGACAACGTCCCGCCGTTCATCCGGCGGCCCGCTCGAGTTTGCGCGCCTCGCGCTCGATGCGGCTTTGCCATGATTCGGTGGACAACGTTTGCGTCTGCAAGCGATCCGCCCACAGCGGAAACGACAACGGCGTGAATCTTCCGGGATGTGTCAGGCTCACCGTCTGCCGAGCCATCTGCTGCAGCGCCTTCGCGAGCGCGACGTGGTCAAGCTGACTGTCCAGCACTTCACGGCGAGCTTGCTCCAGCAGGAGACTGCCGGAATCGTGCTGCTCGAGCACGTCGAACATCAATCCGCTCGACACCTGCAGTTGGCGCGTGGTCTTGCCGCGGCGCGGCGTTCCCGAATCCACCAGGCCGGCGATTCGCGCAATGTCGCGAAACTGACGCCGCGCCAGATCCGAGACATTGACGCTCGCGAGCAGTTCTTCTACGAGCCGATCGGCAGCTAACCAGCGGCGCAGCGCCTGTTCCGTGACCGTGAACGGCTCCTGGCATAAGAGCTCGAAGCCATATTCGTTCGTCGTGATGGAGAAGGTGCGCGGCACCTCGCGTGCCATGCGCAGCGCCATGAGCGACGCAATGCCCTCGTTCACGAGTCGTCCCTGAAACGGAAACACGAACACATGAAAGCCTTCGCGATTGTCGAACGATTCCACCAGCAGCCGATCGTTCGTCGGCAGCGCCGACCATTGGCACTGAAGTTCCAGCAGCGGCGCGAGTGCCGCGAGTTCAGGATCTTCGGCAGTTCCTTGGCTGTAGCGCCCGAGGAGATCGAGCAATTCGAGCCCCAGGGTGGCAGACAAGGGCAAACGTGCGCCCTGCCAGCGGGGAACATAGCGACTCGAAGTCTGCGCCAGGCGCACGTAGGCGATACTGTCGCGGACCCGCGCCAGGGTTAAAGTTCGTCCCGCGAATATAAAGAGGTCCCCGGGCCGCAGCCGGCCGATGAACGATTCGTCAACTTGACCGAGCGTACCGCCCTTCATGAACTTGACGGCGATCGACGCGCTGGTCGGGATTGTGCCGACGTTCTGGCGGTGGCGGCGGATCAGATCCGACGCGTGCACGACGTAGCGCCCGTCGAGGATGCTCACTCGACGAAACTGCGGGTAGCCTTGCAGGGCCGAACCGCCGCGCGTGATGAAGTCGAGCACCCAACTCCATTGCAGATCCGTCAGCGCCGCAAACGCGTGAGTGCCGCGTGCTTCGGCGAGCGCTTCGCCAGGATCGAAGCCGCCGCCTACGGCGAGCGTGACCAGATGCTGCGCCAGGACATCGAGCGCCAAGGTCATGGCGATTCTGGGTTCGAGGTCCAGCCGCTCGACTGCGCGACGGGCGGCTGCACATTCGAGCAACTCGAGAGCCAGCGTCGGCACGATGGTGACCCGGCTGATCTGGCCGGGCTGATGGCCGCTGCGGCCGGCGCGCTGCATGAGTCTCGCGATGCCCTTGGGGCTGCCGATCTGCAGCACTTGATCCACCGGCGGAAAATCCACACCCAAATCCAACGACGAGGTGCACACCACGCAGTGCAATGCCCCGGATTTAAGGCCCTCCTCGATGCGGCGGCGCACTTTGACGTCGATTGAGCCGTGGTGAATGGCCGTGGTGGTGAGCCGATCGAGCCGCGCCGCGACGATCGCTTGATACCAGAGCTCCGCCTGCGATCGCGTATTGGTGAACACCAGGGTGGTGGACCTCTGATCGAGCCTCTGCAACACCTGCGGCAGCATTTTGAGCCCCAGATGGCCGCGCCAGGGAAAGCGCTCGACCGACTCCGGTATCATCGAATCGATGTCATAGCGTTTGTCCCACGGCGCGCGGATGAGGCGGCCGCATCGATGCGGCCCGAGCAGGGAGCGCATCGCACCCTCGAGGTCCGGCAGAGTCGCCGACAATCCCCAGAGCCGCAGACGCGGCGATAGGGCGCGTAATCGCGACAGCACCAACTCCAGCTGCACGCCGCGCTTGGTCCCCAAGAATTCGTGCCATTCGTCGACGACGATGGCGCTCAAGGTCGAGAGTGCCGGCAGCATCGCGGCCTGAGTCAACAGCAGCGACAAACTCTCCGGCGTCGTGATCAGCGCCTCGGGGGGCCGCGCCTTTTGCCGCGCACGCCGGTCCGAGCCGGTATCGCCCGTGCGTTGTTCGACCCGCCAAGTCGAGCCGAGAGATTTCAACGGCTCCTGCAGCGCGCGCTCGAGATCGCGCGCCAGGGCACGCAGCGGGGTGATCCAAAGGACCCGTATCCCGGGCGTCACGGGGCTCGTGGGCTCCTCGAGCAACGGTCCCATCCAGGCAGCCAATGTTTTTCCCGTGCCGGTGGTCGCGTTGAGCAGGCCGGATTCGCCGGCCCAGAACGCCCGCCACAGAGCCTCTTGAAATTCGAACGGCGTTTGGCCGCGGCTGGCGAACCACGCGCGCACCTTGCCGAGACGCGCATCCATGTCATCGGGCATCATGGGATGCATGCGTGACGAGTAGCTGCTGAAGATCGGCGAGCGTGTTGGCTTCGGCCACCGGCTTGTCGGTTCGCCAACGAAGAATGCGCGGAAATCGCACCGCGACGCCGGACTTGTGCCGCGGCGAACTGGCGATGCCTTCGAACGCGAGCTCGAACAGCTGGATCGGTTCCACGCTTCGAACCGTGCCGAATCTTTCCTTGGTATTGCGGCGGATCCATGCGTCGAGCCGGCGAATCTCCTCGTCCGTCAAACCCGAATATGCTTTGGCGATCGGCACCAACTCCGAGTCGCGCCACACACCGAATGTGTAGTCGGTATACAGATTCGAACGCCTTCCATGCCCGGGAGCGGCGTACAACAACACGGCATCGACCACGAAGGGGTCGATCTTCCACTTCCACCAAGCACCCCGCTGACGTCCCGTAACATAGGGCGACGCCCACTGCTTGAGCATCAGCCCCTCGACGCCTCGCGAACGGGCGAGGTCGCGGGTGACCGCCAGTTCCTCCCAAGAACCGGCCGATGCGACGGGTGAGAGACTGAGCGCCGCGGCGGCGGTGTCGAGCAGCAACTGCTCGAGGCGCGCACGCCGCTCGCGCAGGGGTCTCGCGCGCCAATCCACGCCATCCAACTCCAATAGATCGTAGGCGACGAAGCGCGCCGGGATTTCCTTGAGAATCTTCGGCGACAGCTTGCGGCGACCGATGCGCTGCTGCAATTTCGAGAATGGCAGAACACTCTCGCCCGATCCTGCGAGAATCTCGCCGTCGAGCACCGTGCCCTCGCGCAGCGCGGCGGCGGCGTCGACGATCTCCGGGAATCGGTCGGTGACGATTTCCTCGCCGCGCGACCAGAGTACGCATTGGCCGTCGCGGCGCACGATCTGTCCGCGAATACCGTCCCATTTCCACTCCGCCAGCCACTGCTCCCGCGCTCCCAACCGGTCGGCGGAGCCTTCGAGAGGCGACGCCAGATGAAAAGGATACGGATGCGAGACTTGCCGATTGGCCTCGTTGCGCGACAGCAGCCCCCAAAAATCCGCACTCGGTTGCCATTCCCCGATCAGCGAGCGCTCGATCTGCGCGCGCGGCTGACCCAAACATTCGCCGAGCGCCCGGGTCACCAAGGATCGCGACACGCCGACGCGCAGCGATCCGGTCAGCAGTTTGTTGACCAAGAAGCATTCTCGATACGGCAATTCATGCCACCACCCGACGATGAGACGGCGTTTATCCGGCTCGTCGCGGCGCGCCAGCGTCTGGATGCGCGCCGTGAACCATTCGTTGAGCGGGATATCGGCGCGACTTGCCTGCAAGATTGGATCGTTCGGCACCAGCAGCGCGATGGTCTCCGCGAGATCCCCGACCGACGCGTAGGTCTCCTCGATGAGCCAGCCGGGTAGACCTGCTTCCTCGAGCAGCCAACGGCGCAGCAGCGCCGGTCCCACGCTGCGTTTGGCTCGTCGTCCGATCAGCACGTACACCGCCCACGCCGCATCGGCGGGGTCGGCCGTCTCGAAGTAGGCGCGCATCGCGTCGACTTTGGCGAGCGTCGAGGTTGTGGTATCCAGACTCTCGAATAATTCAGCGAAGCGACGCACTCATTCCTCCGCGCCGTACTCGGTGCGCAGTGCCGCTGCGTCGACACCCTGCTCCTGCAAGTAGCGGCACAGCGCATCCGTGTAGCCATGGGTGAGCAGGATGCGGTGCGCTCCGCAATCGCGGCAGGTGCGCAGCAGCGACGGCCAGTCCGCGTGATCCGACAGGACGAAGCCGCGATCGTAGCCGCGGCGGCGGCGATCGCCGCGAATCCGCATCCAACCGGAGCAAAATCCGGTGCGATGCTCGCCGAAGCGGCGCATCCATGGGGAGCCTGCCGCGCTCGGCGGCGCGAGAATCAGCGCCCCCGCATAGTTTGCGGCGCCGGCAACGGTGGCAGGCAGGGTCGGCAGCATCCGAATTCCTTGAGCGCGATAGACCTCCGTCAGACTGGCAACGGCTCCATGCACGAATACGGAGTCGTCGCTCAGCGTCGCCAATTCGGCGAGCACCCGTTGCGCCTTGCCGAGCGCATAGGCGAACAGCACGCTCGCGCGGCCGCGGCCGCGATTGTCCTGCCACCACGACAGGATCTCCTGCGCCACATCCGGCGTATCCGTCCAGCGGTAGGCGGGCAGTGCAAACGTCGCCTCGCTGATGAAGACATCGCATGGGATCACTTCGAACGGCGCGCACGTGGGATCCGGGTCACGCTTGTAATCCCCCGAGACCACCCACACCTGCCCGTCGCATTCGAGGCGAACTTGCGACGATCCGAGCACATGGCCGGCGGGGTGCAACGAGACTTGCGTTGCGCCGAAATTGATCGGCACGCCGTAGTCGATCGGGTGCAGTGAGGCGTCCGGCGGCAGACGCAGCCGAGCCAAGCCGGCGCCTGCCGTTGCCAGAAAATAGTCGCGACTTCCCGCTCTCAAATGATCGCCGTGGGCGTGGGTGATGACCGCGCGCGCCACCGGTTGCCAAGGATCGATATAAAAGTCGCCGGCGGCGCAGTACAGGCCGCGCGAAGTCACTCTGACGAGATCTTGGCTCATGCACTGTCCATCAGCCGGAAACCCGGCGAATCAGGGCTCGATCACACGGCGCAACGTCTGCAGCAAGGCTTCGCTGCTGGCGTCGAGGTCTTGGATATCGCTCACCCAAAAGGCGCAGTCGTTCTTGGCCGAGTTCGGCTGCAGCGAAATGGCGATCTGATCGTCAGGGCAGATGTCCATGCACGACGTCAGCACGATGCGCACGTCCCCCTTGGCGAATTCGTGTTTCGTCAAGCGCTTGAATTTGGACGCCAGCCGGTGGCTGGGATTTTTGCCCGCGCCGCGGGCGCGCTTGCCGCATTTCTCACAAATGAAAACCATCGCCCGATTCATGGGCGCTGCGCTCGGCTGAATTAACTTGCTGGCCTTCGACATTTAAGTGCTGAGCGATTGTTCGGACTTGGATAGCGCCGGATAGTCGGTATAGCCGCGCGGACCCGGCGTATAAAAGGTGCCCATATCCGGCGGATTGAGGCTCGCCCCGCTCTTCCATCGCGCGATGAGATCGGGATTCGCCAACACCGGACGTCCGACCGCGATTAAATCGGCCTTTCCGGCCGCGAGATCCCGCTCGGCGCGCGCCGCGTCATAGCCGCCGGACAAGATCAAGGCACCCTTGAAGGTCTCGCGAAACGTGGTCTTGATGCTCTCAGGCACCGGCGGCGCTCCCATCGAGGAGTGGTCAACCAAGTGCACGTAGAGCAACTGGCGCGCATTCAACTGCTTCGCGAGGTATTCGTAGTCGGACGCCATTTCAGGGTAGTTCGGCATGTCGTTGAAGATGCCGAACGGCGACAGCCGGATGCCGATCTTCTCCTTGCCGATCGCCTTCGCCGCCGCATCCGCCACTTCGAGCACGAACGTCGCCCGATTCGCGATCGATCCGCCATATCCATCGGTCCGCTGATTCGAATTCGGGCGGATGAATTGCTCCAGAAGATACCCATTGGCTGCGTGCAGCTCGACACCGTCGAAGCCCGCCTGCATCGCCAACTCGGCCGAGGTTGCGTACTCGCGCACCGCATCGGCAATGTCCGCGTCGTTCATCGCCTCGGGTTTTGGCAAGGGCTTCATGCCTTCGGCATCGGTGTACATGTCACCCGCGGCGGCAATCGCGGAGGGGGCGAGGATGCGCGCGCCCTTGGGCAAATTGAGCGGGTGCGCAATGCGCCCGCAATGCATCAGCTGAATGAACATCTTCGCGCCGCGCGCATGCACGCCGTCGACGATGCGTTTCCATCCAGCCACCTGGCTCTGCGAGAAATTGCCCGGTATCCGTGGATACCCCAAGCCGTTGGCAGACGGTGAAGTGCCTTCCGCGATGATGAGCCCGACCGTGGCGCGCTGCGCATAGTATTCCGCCATCAGCTCGTTCGGAATATTGTCGATTGCGCGGTTGCGGGTCATCGGCGACATCACCACAGGATTATTTAAAGACAACGACCCAAGGGACGTCGGGGAATAAAGTAAGGTCATGGGTTAAACGCTCTCATTGAATGACGAAGTGATAAGAGGGAGAGCGGCGCCAGAAATGCGGCGGCCGGCACCGTCGCGTGAAATTAGCACATGGATCCGGGTCAACCCCATCGACTTTCCAGATCCTTCGTGTCAGTGATGCACCTACATCGCATAGGGAATCGATCGGATTACTTCGCTTCGAACGACGCGTAATCTCTGCAGTGCCACTCGTTTCGCTATCGAGTGGTCAAGTCGTAGGCTTCAAACCAACGCAGTTGATTCGACGGGCGTTGCCATGCGGACCTTGGCTCAGACATCTCTCAGCCCGGGCCGGCGGGCGCAAGTCGCATCGAGCGCCAGGGGAACCGGATGGCGGACCCGATCCGATCCCAGACCCGCGTGAGCGCGATGCCTGCCAGCACCGCCGCAACTACCTTGAGTGGCAGCCATCCCGCTACACCGTGCTTCTCCATCTGGTGGATGACGGTGTAATTGACGATGTAGACGAACAGGGTCGAAGACGCAATCACGATCACGGAACGCAGCAAGATTCGCGGTATGAGCACCCGTTTGAGGAAGATCAGCGCTATCACGCAGGCGAAGAAAAAGGCGTTGTTAAGCTCGGTGGTCAGGAATTCGGTCGAATGCGCAAGCGCCGCGATCCCGATCAGCAAGCAGAGCACGACGACTTTCCGGGTCATCGATGTGGTCTCGACTATCAGCGCGCCGAGAGCGACCATCCAAAGCCAGCGGAACGGTCCGACACTGTCAACGCCCACGACGCCATCCCAGAATCCGGAGCTGATTTGCGCGCCTGAGGCCACGAGACCCAGCAGCACCAGCGACAGCGCCCATCCGAAGCTTTCGGACTTGCCCGTGGGGATTCCCTCTGGCCGCCTCCGGAGCGCCCGTCGACACTTTGCGAGCGCCGCAAGTATGAGCACGCTGGCGGCCAGGATGTCGAGATACCAGAGCGTGAAATGGGGCGATGCGGGATCCTGGAACAGGGTACCCGCGAGGAATAGATCGGGCACCCAGATGCGCTTGAGCGCGAGCGCTCGCGTGAGCAGCAGCCAAAGCCCCGCCGGAATGCCGAACTTTAGTATGAAGCGCAGCGTCGGCCGCAAGTCGCCCGTCGACTCTATGCCCGGCAGCAGGAAGCGTCCGAAGCTGATTCCCGACACCACGAACAGCGCGGATGTCGCGTTGACTGCGGCGGCGGCATCGGCATGGCTGATGACGACCAGGACGATCGCAAGCGCTCGGATCAAGATCGGGATTTCCACGGCGGCGAAG
>Ga0302319_10015119_pt1 | contig 14322 bp, 16 predicted proteins | sample Bog_T0_2_FD_203319 | JGI IMG/M metagenome (GOLD analysis project Ga0302319, IMG submission 203319) | Peat permafrost microbial communities from Stordalen Mire near Abisko, Sweden - Bog_T0_2 | ecosystem: Environmental > Terrestrial > Soil > Wetlands > Peat | place: Sweden: Abisko, Stordalen Mire... | reverse complement strand
CTCGGGCAAGACCGCTGCGGGTATTGCCGCTTCGCTCGCGCCTTGAAATACGGCCCAATGGCTTCCAGCAAATGCCTCTCCCATTTAATCAGTGGTTCCCTTGGTCGAGTAAGTGGGACCTTGTGAAAGAAAAGTGGCTAGAATTAGCCTGAATTGGTTTGAATTGGTTTAAGTGCCCTGGCGGCAGATGACTTATGGGGGCGGGCGGGAGGATAAGTTACCGCCGCGCCGGGCGCTTTGCGCGACCGGGTTACCATATTGTTCCTTTATTTGTCCCTTTATTACCATGTGAGGGAGCATAGCAGAAAAACGCAAAAGGCGTTAGCGCTCCATGGACTCGGTATCACTCCATTGACAAATATTTTGCGAAACTGGCCTGACATCGAGAGAACCGAGGTTCAATCGTTCAATGGCTCGATGGTGTTCATGGCGGTGGTCATGCTCCATGCGTTGTCCGCGGGCATGCGCTTGAGCTCGTGGCCGGGGCCCCATGAGTCAGAGTAGAGTATCTCGTTGGTGGTGGTGTTGTAGCCTATGATGAGGCGCATGTGGCCGCCGGCGTTGGGAGGGATGCCGGCCTCTGGCATGATGCCTAGCATGACGGACCAGAGGATGGGGATGCCCTGGTTGATGCTGTCCTGGACCTGCTGCTGGAAGCGGACGAGGCCGGCTCTGTTGCGGGTGCGAGCTTCCTTTAAGATGGCGGGTTTCATGTCGCCGAAGAATTCTGACCATGACTGGACGGCGCCGGGGTCTGGGAGCTCGGGCTGGTGCTCGCGGCGGGCGATGCGGTCGTAGTCGTTTGACAGGGCGACGAGTTGGTTGCCATCCATGTCCATGAGGGTGCGGATGCGTACCTGGAGGCGGTTGGCGAGTTTCTTGAGGGAATCGAACATGGCGGCGTTGCTGGTGCCCTGTGTGGCGGAGCTGTTTGCGAGCTCGGCGAGTTCGTTTTCATCGACTGGGAGGCCGTAGTAGCGGAGGACGCGCTCGGCTGAGGCTACGACGCAGTAGCCTTTGCGGCCTTGATCGACCATGGGGACCGTGGCGAGACGGACGTCGCCTGAGGGGTCGGTTTTAACATGAGATGGGCCGTCGAAGGCGGCTGCCTGGGGGGTGGCGGAAGCGAGGGCGGTCTCCATGAAGCTTTTCGGTTTCTCAGGAGGGGTGACGGTGAGGCGGACGAACTCGCCGCGGAAGGGGATGTTGCGTGTGGCTATCTCGCGGGTGAAGGAGTACTCGAGGAGGAACCTGGAGGCGGGGGTGCGCCACTCGACGGCGTGCGCGTTGACGGCGTCCGATGCTTCCTTGCCATCGTCCACCCACTGTGTGCGTGTGAGGGCGCCGAGGCCGGCGAAGGCGCGCTTGAGGAGGGCGGCCCATTGGTCGCTGTTGACGTCGCCGGCGTCGCCGCGGTTGTAGATGGATACGGTGAGGGCGGAGAGTTTGCCGGTATTGAAGGCGGCATCGACCTGGTAAACTGTGCCGGAGAAGAGGGTGAGGCCGCGCCATTGTGTCTCTGCCTGGTCCTTTGCGGCGGAGAGCCAGTGGAAGCCCCAGTTGCGGTGATCGTTGACGAAGGTCTGCTGGGTTGTGTTCCAGAGATCGGTGCCGGAGAGGAGGGGGTCAAGGGCCTGGCCGCGGGCATGCGCGGCGAGGGCGATGAGGGCTAGGATGAGGATACGGCATTTGTTCACGGGGGGTAAAGATTCGCCAATGGGAGGGGCGGGGCAAGGGCGGAGTGGGGGGGTTGGCTGATGATTATAGGGGGGGTTGCCCTACAAATCCCGGAACTCTTCCTCCGTCAACCCAGCTTGCCGCAGGATCGAGCGGAAGGTTCCCGATGGGACATCGCCGGGGTGCATCGGCACATAGGTCTGCCGCCCGTCCGGGTGGCGCAGCACCTTGTGCGAACCGCTTTGACGGCGAACCGTAAATCCGGCGCTCTCCAACCGGCGCAAAACCTCCCTGGCCTTGAAAGGCATCAGTCCACCTCGACCGTGGCCAGCAGTGACTCGCGGGCTGGGGTGGGCATCTCGCCCGCAGCCTTCTTCTCATCCACCCACAAATGGATCAGGTCCCGCGCCGCATCAAGCGCGCCCTCGATCCCCTCGCCATGAGTGGTGACGCCGAGCGAAGGCACATGGGCGTAAAACCAGCCCGGCATCTTCTCCTCCTCTTCCACTGGCTCAACAAGGACACTGTAGCGCATAGGCCAAACTTGCCTGCTTTTCGGGCTTTGTCGAGCCTGCTCCCGTTCCGCTCCGTCAAGGGTTAGCCAGTTTGCCCTGGCCACGCTTTGCTCAGGCATGCTTTTGATGCCGCTGATCTGGAAGATTGCGGATGCCACACCAATACTCTTCGCGAACGTCGTCGTCGATTTCGACCGGGGCTGATGAACCATACATCCGATCATTGCCGTCGCGTTTGCAGCCGGAAATCCAGTAATCCTCGCCCGTCGTCTCATCAATGTAGTTCGCCTTGAATCCACCCCCAACGATCCGTCGAAAGATATGGTCCCGGTAATAGAGAGTCCTGCCGGTCCGATTGGGGGTCACACGCCCAATGCGACCAGGGCCTGTTACGGCCCCGGCCTTTTTCTCGATATACATGATCCTAGGTTTCATCGCGTGGCATGCCTGCCTGTGAATTCATTGGGGGCTTAGGATAGACGGGTAGCGTGCGTTCCATGGTCGAAGAGAATTTTCAAGCGACAACGAGGCTTTTGTTCGGTACGGTGACTCCGCGTCATCTTCTTACGAATCAGCCCGATTTAGTTCACTGGGTTATTTCTTTGCGTTACCAAGAGGAGGCCTGCCACGAAGTATCGATTTTGATATTGGGATCGATACGGCGCAATCCGAGGGTGAGGTTCTGCTTTGCGGAGTTGAAGGCGCGTTTGCGGCGCAGCCTATCATCGGCGAGAAATACCCACGTGGGGGCCTCGGGCATGGCGCCGAGTTCAATGGAAAGAGCGCCCCGGTGGAAGGAATGCCATGAGAGGGATAGTCCTTCCTTATCCAATTTTAAGGCGAGCCGGCTGGCTGTCGAGTCCACCAAGGCGGAGGCGGCGCGGTTCTCGCGTGAGCTTAAGTGACGAGAGGTGGTGTATGTGGTATCGATTTCTCCGCAGCCGGCTAACAAAAGGATGAAGGAGGTGGCGATTGCCGCGTTGAGAATGCTGGATTGCATTTTCCGTTTGGCGGCCATTTTATGCGCGGGTAATGCGTGAGGTCAACGGGGATGCCCGAGCGAGGAAGCGGCGCCTTTGCTTACCGTTCAGGAGGATCATTCCAAGGGTTTAGTGCGGGAACGCCTGTTGGCTCGAAGTCGGCGAGGTTCCGGGTAATGATAGTCATGCCATGGACGAGAGCGGTTGCCGCGATTATTGCGTCGCGTTCGGCGCGGCGATCCGGGACATGCAAACGAGCGCTGCGTCGCGCGACAGCGGTATCAACGGGGAGGACTCGCTCGGCAAACTCAGGCAAAACATGGTTATCCATCCATGCGCGCAACATCGCGCCCTGACGGGGGTCGCGGCTTTCCATTTGCAGGACGCCCATTTCGAGCTCGAGGATGGTGATCGCGGAAACATACACGCAAACCGCATCGATGGTGTCGGCCCACCGGGCGACCCGCGCATCGGCTTTCCCAAAGCGGACCTTGCGCAGTTCTGATACGACGTTGGTATCGAGAACGTACATTACGAAAACTTTGCCGGGTGACTGGCGATGGTGACGCGGGGCGGATCAAACTCGATGTCGGCGATGCCGGGCATCGCAAGTGCGTCGGCGATTTTGCGATGGGTCCCGGCAAGCTGCTGGTAGTCCTGGATGCTGAGCAGCACATGGGCGGGTTTACCTCGATCTGTGATGAATACGGGGCCACGCGCCGTGGCTTTCTTGGCCCGGCTGGTGTCCTGGTTGAATTCCCGGCTGGAGAAGGTGGTGACGGTCATGGGGATGGCTTCTGTGAGGTTTGTAGAAACATATCTACAAGATGTCGCTGTCGTCAAGGGACTTCCCGGTTTAGCGCGGGAACCCGATGACTGGTTGAGGAGGAGAGGGTTTCTTGTCCGATTCTGGCGGGGGGCGGTTACTATATGTTGAATGAATGCAAGGACGGACCCGGAGCTTTTGCGCGATTATACCGACCAGCGGTCGGAGGCGGCGTTTGGGGAACTGGTGCGGCGGCATGTTGACTTTGTGTATTCCGCGGCGCTGCGGATGGCGCGCAATGCGCATCTGGCGGAGGATGTGACGCAGGGGGTGTTTGTGGCGCTGGCGCAGAAGGCCGGGGAGCTCGCGGACCGGCCGGTGTTGTCGGGCTGGCTGCACCGGACCGCGCGAAACATCGCGGCGAACGCCGTGCGCTCTGAGGCGCGGCGCCGCTCGCGTGAACAGGAGGCCGCCGCCATGAATCCATTGCAGGAACCGGATGTTTTTTGGGAACAGATCGGGCCGCATCTGGACGCGGCGCTGGGGGAATTGAGCGAGCCTGACCGCGATGCGCTGCTGCTGCGTTACTTTGAGGGCAAGTCGGCGCATGAGATCGCGCAAGCGTTCAGCATCAGTGAGGATGCGGCGCAGAAGCGGGTGAGCCGGGCGATTGACCGGCTGCGCGAGGCTTTCGGCAAACGAGGCATTACGGTCAGCGCGGGGGGGATGGTGGTACTGATCACCGGCAACGCGGTGCAAGCGGCCCCGACGGGGCTGGCGGCGGCGATCTCCGCCGCGGCGGTTGCGGCCGGAGCGGCGGTCCATGCCTCGAATGTGATTGCGGCCACGAAAGCCGTTGCCATGACTACTATGCAAAAAGCAATTATCGGGGCGACTCTCGCGGTCGCGGCCACCACGGCGGGTTACAGCCTGCATCACGCGGCTCAACTGAAGGATCAGCTTGACGCGCTACGATACCAGCAATCGGCGCCGGGGAGCGATGTTGCGCAATTGCAGGAGGCACGGGATGAGGACGAGAAGCGGATAGCGTCGCTGCAAGCGGAGAATGAGCAATTGAAAGCGGACCAACACTCGGCGGAGCTGCAGCAATTGCGCGATGAGACGGCACGGCTGCGCGGCGAAGTGACGCGGCTGGAGTATGAGGCGAATAACCCCGCGTCGAAATTCGGGAGAGAAGTCGCGACGAAGGTGAATTTGCTGAGACAAGCCGTGGCGAGAATGCAAGACAAGCAAGTGCCGGAATTTCAGTTCCTGACGGCGCAGGATTGGGCGGACGTGGCGTCTAAATTCGCGTTGAATACCGAGGATGATGATCGCGAGGCGATGAGTCTATTGCGTCAAAAGGCGGAAGATACCTTTCTCAATGACATGATGAAAAATGCGTTCAAGAAGTATCTTGCGGCGAATAATAATGTATTGCCCGCGGACCTCTCCCTGATAAAGCCGTACTTTGATGTCCCAGTTACCGATGCAATGCTCGGTCGGTATCAGCTTCTGCAAACCGGAACGGTGGACCCAACGGCGGACCTGGTAAAATTAGCAGTGACCGTGGACCCGGATTATGACTCGACGCACGCAATGTCCATTAATGGGGCATGGGGGTCCTGGTTCAACAACGTAAAGAGTTCCGTCGATAACGCGGCCAACGAATTTGCCAAAGACAATTACGGGGCGCGACCGACCTACCCGTCTCAAGTGATGCCTTACCTCAAGAATCCACTGGACCCTGTGACTGTGCAAAAGTACCTGGACGAAGGTGGAAAATAGGCGCGGCTTCCGGGTATCGGCGAGTTCCGCGGCGACCGCGGGCGGAATTAGGACGACCGAAACTAGCTTGGGCAGGATGTCGTCCGCCCCGATGTGCACCAGATAATTTAGGGGAGAAGTGTCCGAGACAATCAGTGGTCCATTCATCTGGAGAGCAGCCGCTCCAGATTCATGAGGCCCTCAAGATTTTCTTCAGGGGTCAAACCGGGGGCGTTATGGTCATGAAGGAATTGTTCGGTTTCCTGAAAAGATAAGCCGAGAACCTCGCCGACCTGGCCGGCCGTCAATTCCGCTTCCGCATAACGCTGGAGCAGAAAAGCCTCGAGCAAAGCGCGGGAGTGCGCGGCTTCGTCCAAACGAAACTGGTTCCCAAATTGATCGGGTATTTCAACGGAAATGACCATGGGCGTATTTTAGCAGAACCAGAACCGAGAGGCAATGGGGCCGATCATACCCGGCGCCCGGCGCTATCGGCGCCGACGGTGATCGGCTCCGCCATGGCGGCGCTCAGAGCAGCGGATTTCTAATAATTATAGGGCGTTTTTGCTGAAATCGGCCTCTGTCGTCAGCGCCCATATAGAGCAATGCGCGAAATTGATCCGGCGTTAATCCTGCCGCCTTTGCAATGTGGCCCATTGTTATTGCATTGATTGGATTATGGCGTGGTATGGGCAGGGCGTCCGTCCCTTTGGCCATGATGGTGTGCTTGCCTTCGCGGACCACTTGCCAGCCGGCTTTCTCCAGAACACGGATGGCGTCCTTGTGGCGAATGCCGGGCAGTTTAGGCATGCATCACATCCACCGATGCTTCCTCAACGGTCACTCCATCCTCACACCACTGCCTGGACTCCAATTGATGTTTCACCTCCAATACTTCGGTGATTGCATCGTGGATGTTTTCCAGCGCTTCCTCCCGCGTGCGTCCCTGAGACCAGCAGCCGGGCAATGCCGGGCAACCCACGGCGAAACCCTCCTCTGTCTGGATAAGAACAACGCGATATGTCATGCAGCGAAACGTACCGCATCGGCATGGCAATGGCAACGGCAACAGCTCGTCTCAATGCCCCTGCCACATCCAAATCGCTTGCCTCCCGCCTCCGCTCGCGGCAACCGGCTCTCCAGAATAAAGCGCCCGTAGCTAGCTAGATAGGGCAGCGGATTGCTAAACGGCGGGCTGTTGCTGGGTGAGGCAGTGGAAGGCGCCGAGGCCCCAGATTAGTTCGCGGCAATCGATGGCGATGACTTTGCGCTTGGGGAAGGCGCGCTGGATGACGCTGGAGGCCCATGCGTCGCCGGTGTCCTGGAAGACGGGCATGAGGATGACTTTATTGGCGATGTAGAAATTTGCGTAGCTGGCGGGGAGGCGCTGGCCTTGCTTGACGATCTTGCCGGGCATGGGGAGGGTGTGGACCTTGAGGGGCGAATCGTCCTCCGTAGTCATCTCGCGGAGGCGGGCGAGATTGGCCTGGAGCGGCTCGAAATTGGCGTCCGACTCGTCTTCCTCGATGACGGTGACGACGGTGTCCTTGCCGACGAAGCGGGTTAGGTCGTCGATGTGGCCGTCGGTGTCGTCGCCCTCGATGCCGTCGCCGAGCCAGAGGACTTTTGTGACGCCGATGAAGTCCTTGAGGCGGCGCTCGATTTCGGCCTTGGTGAGGTCTGGGTTGCGATTGGGGTTGAGGAGGCAGGAGGCGGTGGTGAGCAATGCGCCGCGGCCGTTGACGTCGATGGAGCCGCCCTCGAGGACCATGCCGGGCTTGTAGATGGGGAGGCCGAGGAGGGCGGCGATCTGGCCGGGGACCTCGTCGTCATCGTCAAAGGGGGGGTATTTCCAGCCCCATGCGTTGTAATCCCAATCGATGACGGCGACGCGAGGGGCGTCCTTGCGCGTGAGGAACATGGGGCCGTGGTCGCGGCACCATGGCTCGTTGGTGGGGATGTGATGGAAGGTGATGTGCTCCGCGCGAGCCTTGTGTTTCTTGAGGAGGGCGCGGACGGCGGCCTCGTCGTCGGCGTCGCGGACGTTGATGTGGAGGGGCTCGGAGTCGGCGAGGGCATCGACCATGCGGGCGAGGATGGGGAGGACGGAGTGATATGCGTCCGGGAATGAGATGCCGTCCTTATTGGGCCATGAGAGCCAGGTGGCGGCGTGCGGCTCCCACTCCGCCGGCATGCGGTACCCAAGCGCCGCGGGAGTGCTGCTCTTGCTTTCCATGGCGGGTTGCGTTTCCATGAATCAATCAATCATTCGCCGGCCGATGCCGTCGTAGGCGTCCACACGGCGGTCGCGCAGGAAGGGCCAGTGGGTGCGCTGGAGGTCGAGCATTGCCATGTCAATTTCCTTTACGAGGATGGTTTCATCATCGATGCCCGCCTTTGCGAGGATGTGGCCGTCCGGGGCGACGATGAAGCTCTGGCCCCAAAACTCGATGCCGGTGCCGCCGTCGGGGGCCTCGTGGCCGGTACGATTCGCGACGGCGACGAAGCAGCCATTGGCAATGGCGTGGCTGCGCTGGATGGTCTCCCATGCCTCGTGCTGGCGGGAGCCGTATTGATCGCGCTCGGCGGGATGCCAGCCGATGGCTGTGGGATAAAAGAGGACCTGGGCGCCGCGCAAGGCGGTGAGGCGGGCGGCCTCGGGGTACCATTGATCCCAGCAAATGCAGACGCCGATGGGCGCGTGGGCGGTTTTCCATGCGCGGAAGCCGAGGTCCCCGGGGGCGAAGTAGAATTTCTCGTAGAAGAGTGGGTCGTCCGGGATGTGCATCTTGCGATAGATGCCCATGAGCGAGCCATCTGCATCGATGATGGCGGCGGTGTTATGATAGAGGCCGGGGGCGCGCTTCTCGAAAAGCGAGGCGACGATGACGACGCCGAGATCGCGAGCGATAGCGCCGAGGGTCTGTGTGGAAGGGCCGGGGATATCCTCGGCCAGCTGGAAGTATTTATGGTCCTCGACCTGGCAGAAGTATTGGGAGCGGAAGAGCTCCGGGAGGCAGATCACGCTGGCGCCCCGGGATGCGGCCTCGCGCACCATGTCGCAGGCGCGGGCGAGGTTCGCGGCGGGGTCGGGGGCGCAGCGCATCTGCACGATGCCGAGAACGACTTTTTTTGGGTCAACCGTCATGGGACTTGGGGAATGAAGGTTGAATGAGGAGTGGTCCCGGGAGACGGCGGCCTGGGCGCGACCGCTGGGTCTCCCGTGGGACCGGGTTTTTTATTTGACGGAGTCCGCGGGGACGATGTCCACGCTCTTGATCTCGACTCGCTGTGTGGGCTTGCTCATCTCGCCACCGCCGCCGACGGTGACGGGCGTATCGCCAATTTTGCCAAGGACGTCGTCGCCCTTGATGACCTTGCCGAAGGAGGTGTACTTGCCATTGAGGAAGCTTGCATCGCCAAGGCAGATGAAGAACTGGCTGCCGGCGGAATCGGGATCGCTGGAGCGAGCCATGGAGATCACGCCGCGGACGTGCGGATGGTCATTGAACTCAGCCTTGACGGCGTAGCCGGGGCCGCCGGTGCCCCAGCGGGCCTCCTGCGAGGGGTCCTTGGTCAAGGGGTCGCCGCCCTGGATCATGAATCCCTTCACGATGCGATGGAAGGCGGTGCCATTGTAAAAGCCCTGCTTCGCGAGCTTCTTGAAGTTCTCGATGGTGGCGGGGGCGGCGTCGGTCCAGAACTGGATGACCATGTCGCCGGCGGATGTTTTGATGACTGCTACTTCGTTACTCATAGGTGTGGTGGTGGGTTGAGGGGTGGATGTGTCGCCGGCGTTGGCCGCCGAGACAAGCGCGCCGAGGAACGCGAGGCAGGACAGCAGGAGGGTTTTCATAATGTGATGAGTCGTGGGGTTGATGAGGGGAATTGTTCCTGAACATCGCACCGGCTGCCAAGAATTTCCGCCTTCATTTTTCTCGCGGAAAAAACATGAAAAGCTTGACCGGAACGCAAATGCAATGAAGCGGGCGCCGGCTCGCAGCCTGCCTAAAACACAGCGGCCTGGCCCTCGGTCAGGAATGCGACGCGCTCTGCGATGCCGTGTTTCTCGGCATGGGCGCGGAGGCGCTCGGGGGGCTCGCCGACGGGCTCGTAGCTGAGGCGGAATGTGCCGTAATGCATGGGGACCATGCGGGCGGCGTTGAGATCGAGAAAGGCCTGGACGGCTTCCTCGGGATTCATGTGTACCTCGCGACCGGAGGGCGGGTCGTAAGCGCCGATGGGCATGAGGGCGACGTCGATGGCGAAGCGCCGGCCGATTTCCTTGAAGCCATCGAAGTAGGCGGTGTCGCCGCAGTGGAAGATGGTGCGGCCGCCGGCCTCGATGATGAAGCCGCCGAAGCCGCGATGGGAATCGTGAAGGAAACGGGCGCCCCAATGATGACAGGGGGTGAGGGTGATGCGGACGGGGCCGTGCTCGAAGGTCTCCCAATAATGAAGCTCGTGGACGCTGCGGAAGCCGAGGTCGTGGACGAGATTGCCGACCTCGAAGGGGACAACGATGGGCTGATCCTCGGCGATGCGGCGGAGGGTCTTGCGGTCGAGGTGATCGAAATGAGCGTGGGTCACGAGGACGAGGTCGATCTCTGGGAGATCGTGCAATTGGATGCCGGGATGCTTGATGCGCTTGATGACCTTGAGCCACTTGGCCCAATTCGGGTCGATGAGGATATTGATGCCCTGGGTCTGGAGGAGAAAGGAGGCGTGGCCGATCCATGTGAGGCCGACCTGGCCATCCTCGAGAGAGGGGAAAAGGGCGTCGAGATGGGCGCCCTCGCGCTTGGCGAAGAGGGAGGGGATGAGGACCTGGGTGAGGAAGTTGCGCTTGTGCCAGCCTTTCTCGGGCTTGAGGCCGACCTTGGGGGCGATCTTGCGGCCATTCGCCGAGGGGCGACCCGCCTTTGTGATGGGCGAAGCGCCGGGTTTGCGGGAAATTTCTTTCCGTTTCTGCACAGGGGGGGAATTCTAGCCCAGCGGGAAGCGGGCGCAAATCAATGTTTCGACGGCGGCGCGCCGTGGGCACCTGCTTCCTCTGATACTCACATCTGCCGATGGCCCCGACAAAATCCTCACTCCGCGCGACGGGCCGCGCCGCCGCGGCCAGCCTTTCTCCCGAGGCTCGGGCAGCGGCGTCCGTGGAAATCTGCGGGGCAATCAAGGCGCTTCCGGAGTGGACGGGGGCGAGGGTTATCGCGCTTTACTCCGCGCTCGCTTCCGAGCCGGATCTTGCGAGCCTTCTCGATGCGCCGGGGAAATTATTCTGCTTCCCGGCGCTGTCTGGGGAGGCGATGGAGTTTCATTTATGCGAGGATGTCAGCCAACTGCGCGCGGGGGCGTGGAAAATTTTGGAGCCTGACGCACGGAATTGCCCGGTCGTTGCGCCGAATGAAATCGAGCTGCTGCTAATCCCGGGGCTGGCGTTCACGGTGGATGGGAAGCGGCTGGGGCGGGGGGGCGGGCATTATGACCGGTTTCTGGAGCGGGCGCAGCCGAGGGCGGTGAAGATCGGGGTTTGTTTTCACGCGCAACTCGTTGCCGAGATGCCGGTGGAGATTCACGACCGGGAGGTGGACCGGGTGATTACTGAGCGATCACCACGTTGACGAGCTTGCCGGGGACGACGATTACTTTTTTGATTTCCTTGCCGGCGATGAAGTCCTGGATTTTAGGGAGGGCGAGGGCGGCGGCTTGGATTTGCTCCGAAGTGGCATCCTTTGGCATGAGCATCTTGTCGCGGAGTTTGCCGTTTACCTGGATGATGATCTCGACTTCGTCATCGATGAGGAGGGCGGGGTCGTAGGCGGGCCATTGCTGATCGCAGGCGAGGCCGGTGAAGCCGGGGAATGCGGATGCGAGGCGCTGCCAAAGCTCCTCTGCGAGATGGGGGGCGAAGGGGCTTATCAGGATGAGGAGGGAGCGGATGGCGGCGACGGGGCGGACCTCGGCGTTGGTGAATGCGTTCACGAAGACCATCATCTGGGAGATGGCGGTGTTGAAGGCGAGGGTCTCGAGGTCGTCGCCGACTTTTTTGATGGTGGCGTGGAGGACGCGGGCCTGGGTTTTATCGAGCGGGGCATCCTTGAGGATGGCGGAGAGGGTCCACTCGCCGGCCTGGTTCTCCTCCATCACGAGACGCCAGACGCGAGCGAGGAAACGGGAGACGCCCTCGACGCCGGTCATGCTCCATGGCTTCATCTGCTCGAGGGGGCCCATGAACATCTCGTAGCAGCGGAAGGCGTCCGCGCCGTAGGCGGCGATGACGTCGTCCGGGTTGATGACATTGCCGCGGCTCTTGGACATTTTCTGGCCATCCTCGCCGAGCATCATGCCCTGATTCACTAGGCGCTGGAATGGCTCGAGGGTGAAGACGAGGCCGAGGTCGTGGAGGACCTTGTGCCAGAAGCGGGCGTAAAGGAGATGAAGGACGGCGTGCTCCGTGCCGCCGACGTAAAGGTCCACGCCGCCGGGTTTGCCGCCGCCCATCCAGTAGCGCTCGGCCTCCTCGCCGACGAAGCGCCGATCGTTGAGCGGGTCGCAATAGCGGAGGTAGTACCAGCAGGAGCCGGCCCACTGGGGCATGGTGTTGAGCTCGCGGACGGCGGTGGGGGAGTAGCGGACCCAGTCCCTGGCCTTGCTGAGCGGGGGCTCGGGGGTGCCGGTGGGGCGGAAGTCATCGAGCTGTGGGGGCATCAGAGGAAGCTCGGACTCGGGGAGGGCGGAGTGTTTCCCGTTTTCCCAGATGATGGGGAAGGGCTCGCCCCAATAACGCTGGCGGGAGAAGAGCCAGTCGCGGAGTTTGTAATTGATGGTGCGGGCGCCTTTGGCCTGGGAGGTGAGCCATGCGATGATGCGTTCTTTCGCCTCGATGGTGGGCAGGCCATCAAGGAAGCCGGAGTTCACGGCGTAGCCTTCGGCGGCGAAGCATTCTTCAAGCGGCTTGAGCGTCTCGATGAACTGCGAGGTGAGAGGATCGCGGGCGACGACCTGGCGGATGGGGAGATTGAATTTGCGGGCGAACTCGAAGTCGCGCTCGTCATGGGCGGGGACGGCCATGATGGCGCCGGTGCCGTAACCCTGGAGGACGTAGTCGGCGATCCAGATGGGGATGCGCTCGCCATTGACGGGATTGAGGGCGTAACCGCCGGTAAAGATGCCGGACTTGTCCTTGGCGAGATCGGTGCGCTCGAGGTCGCTCTTGCGGGCGGTTTTCTCGCGATAATCGCGGACGGCGGGCCATTGATCCTCCGTTGTCACCTCCTCGACCAGGCGATGCTCGGGGGCGAGGACAATGTATGTGGCTCCGAACAACGTGTCCGGGCGGGTGGTGAAGACCGTGATGACGCTGGATGAATCCGCGATGGGGAAGTGGACCTCCGCGCCCTCGCTGCGGCCGATCCAGTTGCGCTGGAGGAGCTTGATGGAGTCCGGCCAGTCGAGGCCGTCGAGTTCATCAATGAGGCGCTGAGCGAAGGCGGTGATGCGGAGCATCCACTGGCGCATGGGGCGGCGCTCGACGGGGTGATTGCCGAGCTCGCTGCGGCCATCGACCACTTCCTCATTGGCGAGGACCGTGCCGAGGGCGGGGCACCAATTGACGAGGGCATCCGAGACGTAGGCGAGGCGGACGTTGTCCACATCCGGGCCGGTGTATGTCTGGACTGGCTCGGCCCTGCCGGTGGCGGGGTTGCACCATGAGTTGTAGAGTTTCAGGAAAATCCACTGGGTCCAGCGGTAGTAAGCGGGGTCCGTCGTGTTGATCTCGCGTGACCAATCGTAGGCGAGGCCGATGCGCTTGAGCTGGCCCTTGAAGCCCTCGACATTGCGCTGTGTGGTGACGGCGGGGTGCTGGCCGGTCTTGATGGCGTATTGCTCGGCGGGGAGGCCGAAGGCGTCCCAGCCCATGGGGTGGAGGACGTTGAAGCCGCGGAGGCGCTTGTAGCGGCCAACCATGTCCGTGGCGGTGTAACCGACGGGATGGCCAACGTGGAGGCCGGCTCCGCTGGGGTAAGGGAACATGTCGAGGACGTAGAACTTGGGGCGCGAGGGGTCGAAGCCGGGCTGGCCGGGGTTGGGGACATCGAATGTATGATGCTGCTCCCAATGGGCCTGCCAACGAGGCTCGATGACATCAAAGGGGTAGGGCTTGCGGCGCTCGCTGCTCATGGGTTTTTTTATTGTGGGGGCAACTAGATAAGCACTCTCGCGGGCGGGTGGAAACCGGAAATGCCGCGCGAGAAGGTGAGGCGGGGGCGGATTGCAATTTTTCGGCCTTCATAAATTCGGGGGTGTCCTGCATACTTCCCGGCGATGCCCACGTACGTGTATGAAACCACGAGCGCCCCGAAGCGCCGATTTGAACTGCGCCAAAGCATGAAAGATCCCGCACTGACTCATGATCCCGAGACGGGGCAACCGGTGCGCCGGGTGATCACGGGCGGGTATGGGATCATGCAAAAGGGGGTCGGGGAGGCGGAATCGAGCGGCGGGCACTCGTGCGGGAGCGGCGGGTGCGGGTGTTGTTAAGTTTTACCCACTCGCGGAGATGCGCGCCTGGGCGGCGGTTCGTACGACTTTTCTGATTCCGAGTTCCGAGTTT
>Ga0302319_10015115_pt1 | contig 14325 bp, 10 predicted proteins | sample Bog_T0_2_FD_203319 | JGI IMG/M metagenome (GOLD analysis project Ga0302319, IMG submission 203319) | Peat permafrost microbial communities from Stordalen Mire near Abisko, Sweden - Bog_T0_2 | ecosystem: Environmental > Terrestrial > Soil > Wetlands > Peat | place: Sweden: Abisko, Stordalen Mire... | reverse complement strand
TCGTGGACGGATACCGGCTTTACGGTGGGTGAGAGCCCGGCTACCATGAACATCGCGGCGTCCGGGACCGGCAGCACGGTCTTTACTTCTTATGTGGACAGCACCAATGCGGCGTTTGGGACGGGAACGCAGGTCGGAACCACGACCAGCGGCGGGATCGTGACCGGTCCCGGGCCGAGCAAAGACCCGTTTTCGATGACGAACGTGGAGGCGATTACTCTGCCCGCCCTCGTCGGCGTCAACTACGCGCCGTTCGATACCGATTTCTCGTTGCAGGTGGCTCCGACGCCGCCTTTGGCTCTGACTTGCGGAGCCAGCACGGGTACGGTCGGGACGGCTTACAGCTCGATGCTGGTTGCTACGGGGGGTGTTGCGCCCTACACGTACACGATCACAGCAGGTTCCATCTCTCCGCTGCTCCTCAGCAGCAGCACCGGTGCGATCACAGGAACTCCCACGGTGGCAACAACGCTGAGTTTCACCGCCCAAGTGACGGATTCCTCTGGTCTCACGGGCGCCGGTACGGTTACGGCCGGTTGCTCGATCGTGGTGGTGACGCAGATGCAGAAGCCGCCGGCGCTGAAGGTGCAGTGCCCGTCGAGCACTGCGACGGTCGGGGTGTACTACAGTTCCTCGGTAGGAGCGACCGGCGGAGTCCCGCCGTATACCTATTCGGTCGCGTTTGGGAGCCTGCCAGCCGGCCTGTCGCTGAATACTTCCACGGGCGTGGTCAGCGGCACTCCGCAAACGGCATCTCAAACCGGGGCGTTCAAGATAGAAGTGACGGATTCCACCGGGGCGACGGCATTCAGCAATTGCACCGGTTCGTGTTCGAGCGGAGTCACAGTCGAGTTTGGAGGCAATAATCCGCAGACCGGATGGGGCGACAAGGGTTCGAACACGTCCAAGTACACTTCGTACGGACTTCCGCTGAACGTGTATGGATTCACGACGTCGGGTTCGCCGGCCAACCTCAGCACAACCAGTCAATGGGGCGGCCCGGTGCTGGGCATCACGGATTCGTCGAATACGGATCAGATCGACAGCGGTCATTTTGTGCAGATCGATATCTCCAGTCTCAACGCCGCCGGCGCCTCGGGATTGACGATCTGCATGAGCCAGCTCCAGGCTGGTTCGACATACGATGTATACGGTTCCAATACGAAGGGAAGCCTGGGTACTCTGCTGGCAGGCAACGTGGAAGCCGGATTGCCGCGCCCCGCGTCGATTCCGAATACTTCTTCTTACAAGTACATCTGCATCAAGGGACATACGCAGAGCTGCGCGATCGCGTACCTGCAGTTTACGTTCCCCTGCGCGTGCTCCATCGACGTGAGCCCGGGTAAGGGCCAATGCGACTGGTGGACCAACAGCGGCGGCAGCAGCCCCAAACAGGGCCACAGCCCGGACCAGTGCGGCTGGTAAGACGATCCGATACTAACGGACTGTAGTGACGGGGGAGCGGGCAACCGCTTCCCCTTTTTCTTGTTGCGCCTGCCGATCCGAGATGTCGCATCGCCGCCGACGGCTTCGTGCACCCTGACGATCGCGGAACACACAGGATCGCCTGCCCCACAGCCAGGATTGGCTGCCCTACCTCCGGTAACTCATGAAGTACTAACGGAAGAGAATCTTGATCGGCACCGCGTTTCAGTTGAACATTTAATCTAGATGGCAACAAGGCTCTCCCTTGTAGTTTCGCGGCATGGCCGAGGACAGACGGTGTGAGAGCAGCGCCCGTTTACCGGCGCGCCGAGAGCGGAAGCGCGGCGCTGGAGATCGGTTTAATGGTCCCGTGGATCGTTTTTTCGTTCATGGCCGTTCTGAACGTGGGTTTCTGCACCTATGGCATGATCGCAACCCAGAACGCCGCGCGCATCGCCGCTGCGTGGGGCTCGGCGAATTCCACCAATGCCGGGAACATCGCCTCAAACGCGTGTACCTATGCCGCGCCCCAGTTCAAGTACGCACCGAGGCCCCTGACCGCATGCGGGGCGGATCTCAGTGTTTCCACGTCTACTTCAACCGTCGGGTCGCTCTCGACCGTTCAGGTGAGCGTCACGTATACGGTGCCTCTGATGGCAATCCCCGGCATCATGCCGACCAGCCTTGCCATTACGCGAACCGTCAAGATGGCGGTCCGATGACAAAGGCAAAAATATCCGGCGTCATTTCGCCGCGATGCGGAATGTCCGGTGTCACTTCGCCGCGGGGCGGAATGTCCGGGGTCACTTCGCCGCGGAGCGGAATGTCCGGTGTCACTTCGCCGCGGAGCGGCTCGACCATGCTGGAATTCGTCGTCATGGGAATTCCGTTTCTCTACATCATCGTCTCGCTGTGGTGGATGTGCATGGGAATGTTCCAGTACCACACGGTGGCGGAAGCGGTGCAATACACGGCGCGGGAAGCTTCCGTTCACGGCGCCGGCTGCGTCGGGAAGACGTGCGCGACCACCGTGGAATCGACCGCGCAATTGCTCGCGGCAAGGGCGATCGGTATTCCCGACTCCGCGCTCGATGTGACCTTCACATCGTCCGCCTCGACTGTGACGTGCAATCCGTTATCGACCTGCTATTCGAATTCGGCGAAGTGGCCATCGCTTGCAGGCAACACGGCGTTAACCACGGAGATTACGGTGGCGGCGACGTTCCAGTTCACTCCCGCCATTTCCCTGTGGGTTCCGGGCGGCGGGAAGGTGACGTTCCCCGCCGTAACTCTGGGTGCCAATTCCGAACAGCCCATATTTTATTGAGGTTCTTCGTATGAACGGGAATGACAAACGGAGCGGACAGGCTCTTCTGATGGTGACGATCTCGCTCTCGCTGATTCTGGGCATGCTGGCTCTGGTGGCCGACCTGGGCTGGGGATACTATCGCCGGGAGGCGGTGCAGACCGCGGCCGACGCCGCGGCCAACGCAGTCATCCAGGCCGCCATGACTCTTTCCCCCGGCTCGCAGACGTGCGGAACGAACAACGTCTGGTGCGGGACGCCGGCGGGGACGGCGGCGAACTGTCCCGCAACCGCGCCCACCAGTCCCGCGACCACCTTCGACTACGGCTGCGCGCTCGCCGGCGTCAACGGATTCAGCACGACCGGGTCCCAGACCGTCACTATCCAGGCGAACACCACGAGCCCCCCGCCGAACGTGCCGGGTACTACGGTGACTTACTGGGCGACGGTGACGATCCAGGAAAATGCGACTACTTTCTTCGGTGCGCCCACCGGCGGCGGTCCTTTGAGCGTGGCCGGCGTCGCCACGTCGGGGATGACGCCGTCGGTCACCAGCCCGGTCAGCAGCACCTGTTTGTACATCCTTTCGCCGACGGCAAGCCAGGCATTCCAGATGGCGAACGGGGCGAGTGTAACGACATCCTCCTGCGGCATCTACGTGAACTCGAACTCCTCGACGGCGTTCAGCGTAACGGGTGGCGCGTCGGTTAGTGCCACCGCCATCGACGTGGTCGGAGGAACGCAGATCAGCAACGCAACCGTCTCCCCGACCCCGGTGACGGGAGTCAGCGCGATCGCCGACCCGTTCGCCGGCGTCACGGAGCCGACTCCCGCAGGAACCTGCCAGTCGGGGAATTTCACAGCCTGGCAGCCGAGCGCGTACACGCCGACGGCGGGCACTTACTGCGAGTTCGACCTTGCAAACGGTATGTCCGCGATTCTCGGCCCGGGAACCTATATCATCAATGGCGGAGGTTTCAGTATTCAGGGCGGGTCTACACTCACCGCAACCGGCGGAGTTATGTTTTACCTGACGGGTGCCTCCACGGTCAATATCGCCAACGGATCGGCAGTAACATTGTCGGCCCAGACTTCAGGGACTTATGAGGGGATACTATTCTTTCAGGACCGGACCATTTCATCGCCGGGGTCGAGCACGTTCGCGGGCGGCGCCAACATGAACCTGACGGGGTCCCTGTATTTTCCCAATGCCCTGCTGAATATGAATAACGGCAGCAACACGCAGACCGAGGCTCTGATCGTGGGCACCGTGAACTTTCAGGGCGGCCAGACGTTCAAGCAGGCTACCAGTGGATCGCAGACCGGCCTGGTTACGACGACACCTGGGGCCGGGATCTTCATCCAGTAGGGGTGATGGCGCGTGCGCGACCCGGCAGGTCGCGGTTTCGGCCGGTTTCGTCACTTTCGTCACCGGGGGAAAGGAGCGGGGGTTCCCTGTGCCCTGTGGGGGCCGACGTGGGCGTCGGCCGCGGACCTGGGGGTCCGCCCTACGACAATCGGCGAGAGCGTCGCACGAAGCCTGCCATCAGGACAGCCAACGCCATCGAACCGTACGTCGCGGGCTCTGGTGCATCGGTTCCGGAGAAGGTCACGTCGAGCGTTACGATCGTGGACGTCGTGAAATCCAGATTGGCCCAATCTACCTGAATTTCATTGCCGGTAAAGCTGAAATTCGCAGAGGTGAAGCCAGCCATGTTCGTCGCGCCGTCGAGGGTAACGCCGGTAAAACTGCCCGCGGACTCCAGATCCACCGCGACTCCGTTGTAAATGGTCGGAGCCAGCGACAGAGAGGAGGGCGACCACGAACCAAGAGTCGAGTAATAGTCGGAATAGTTGAAACTGATGGACGCGCCGTCGGCGTCGATATCGAAAACGTCGTTGGGTCCCGGCTCGGTGAAAGTACCGCCTACGCCGCCGTTGTCGACAAAAGTACCGCCCGACACGTAGCCCGCCGCATTAAACGGACCGCCGTTGGCATAGTATTGCCAGGATAAAGTCGACCCTATCAGATCGGCATGCGCGGCAACCGGCGTCAGTACCGTACCGGCCAGGACAACCACGAAGATAGCGCGGCGCTTATTGGGGGTCATAGAATTCATTCCTCTGTAACATCCTGTTTCGGACGACTTATCAGGTGCGATTCGAGTCGTTTGAAATAACAACTACTCAATTATGCGCCGCACGGGCGCTCATCACAAGAGCCCGAACGGCAGGATGCATGAGCTATCCGAGGATAACTGCCGTCTCCCGCCTGAACTAACCAGCCAAGGGCTCCGCCCTTGATATCCCGTTGGGATATGGAAGTCAGGAGTCAGAAGCCAGAATGCCGCCCATCGGTGAACGCTTGCAACGGTAGTACCGAGCGGGATCGCAGCACACGTAAACCATCGTCCAGACAGTACCTTTGAGCTATTGCCCGTCATTCGCGCGAGGCGTCGGTTCTTCCGGGGAATTTCCCTTGTTTTTCGGGCATATTGATTGGTCCCGCGCCCGCTGAGCGGGGATAAACGTTCCCGGACGATAGTGACTGCCAGTACCGCGCGAATTGTTTCGTGCCCCGGTAACGTTCATCTTTGATGTTGCAGCTCCGGCACGGAGCTCGGGCTGAGGTGAAGAAGGTGAGAGACGAGAGGATCATCCGAGGTGGCAGCACAGGTCCGCTGGGGACGAGCGCGAAGAATCCCGGGGTTGAGGCGCGGGCGGGAGTGGCATGGCCCGGGAACGCGGACCGGGGTACCCTTGCACGACGGCCCGTCTCGGCCTGGACCAGCGCCGCCGCCGTGCTCGCGATAGTGCTGACCGTCGCGACCGCCTGGGCGGGCGACGAAAAGCTCTCGCCCGAACTCAAGTCCCTGAACGCGGGGCCGGACGTCGAAGTCATCGTTCAGTACAAGACCGCCCCCGCGGAATCGCAGTATGAGAAGGCCGTTGCCCTCGGCGGCAGACTGCACAGCCAGATGAACCACGTCAGGGCCGCGCATTACAGCATCCCCGCTTCTCAGCTCAAGGCTCTGGCCAACGATCCGGACGTGGCCTACATCTCGCCGAACCGCCCGGTGAGAGGCGCGCTCAACATTACCGCGCCCACGGTCCATTCGAACGCAGCCAACGCTCAGGGCTACGACGGAAGTGGCATCGGCGTGGCCGTCGTCGACAGCGGCATATCCGACATGGCCGAGTTTCACAACGCCAGGAGCCGCATTGTCTACCAGCAGTCTTTCGTCCCGAATTACCCCGCTCTCAACATGAGCTGCCCCGTCGGCGGCGCGCAGGCGGGCGCCTGGTACAGCTCCTCGCTGAACCTGCAGGGCGGGCTTGCGCCGTATTCCGTATCGATTACTTCCGGCAGCCTGCCGCCGGGACTCAGCCTCAATGCAGCGACGGGCAACGTGACCGGCATTCCGAACGACGCGTCCACGGGCTCGGCCTTCACGTTGACCGCGACCGACACCTGGGGCCATACGATGAGCCAGAGTTGCAGCATGAGCGTGGCATCCGAGGGGCGGGTCCAGCAACTGCAACTCGGATGCGGGAGCGGAAGCGCACAACAACACGCCTGGTACGACTCCCTGCTGACGGCGCAGGGCGGCATGCCCCCGTATACTTTCTCCGTGACCTCCGGCAGTCTCCCGCCGGGTATCGGCCTGGACTCCGCGTCCGGCGCCGTCTCGGGCATACCCGTCACACCCGTCGTCTCGGCCACACCCGGCGGCGCCGCCAGCAGCGGCACAACCGTTACCTCACTGGCCAACAGCTCCGGCGCATTCACGGTGACGATGACCGATTCGTCGGGTTCCAGCGTCAGCCAGAGCTGCAGCATCGGCGTCGGCGCGGCGGCGACGCTTGCGATGACTGGGGTGGCGGATCAGTTCGGCCATGGCTCGCATGTGGCCGGCATCGTCGGCTCCAATGGCGACGGCGAGGTCTACATCGGGATGACGCCCAACGTGAATCTGATTAATCTGCGCGTGCTGGACGAAAACGGAATCGGCACGGACGCGACCGTGATCGCGGCGATCGACGAGGCGATCTCACTGGCCGGCACTTACAATATCCGGGTTATCAATCTGTCTCTGGGACGCCAGGTGTTTGAATCGTCCGCGCAGGATCCGCTGTGCCAGGCGGCGGAAGCGGCGTGGAAGGCCGGCATCGTTGTGGTCGCGGCGGCCGGCAATGAAGGGCGCTACGATTACTCGGCCATACAGGGCTACGGCACGATAACGGCTCCGGGTAACGACCCGTATGTGATCACGGTGGGCGCGATGAAGACCGAGGGCACGACCACGCGCTCCGACGATACGATCGCCAGCTACAGTTCCAAAGGTCCGACTGCGTTCGACCATTACGCGAAGCCCGACATCGTAGCGCCTGGCAACAAAATCGTCTCGACCATGCCCACCGGCCTGACCCTGAGCAACGAATACCCGGCCAACCGGGTCAACAGCGACTTCTTCGCGCTGAGCGGCACCAGCATGGCAAGTCCGGTGGTGAGCGGCGCGGCGGCGATTCTGGTTCAGAAAACACCGTCGCTGACGCCCGATCAGGTGAAGGCGCGGCTGATGAAGAACGCGACCAAGACGTTTCCGGTCAGCAGTGTCGCCGTCGACCCCGTGACACTCATCGCCTACACCAGCTACTACGACATCTTCACGATCGGCGCCGGGTATCTGGATATCGGCGGCGCGCTCGCGGACACTGCGGTCGCATCGGGCCTGGCGCTTTCTCCGGTGGCAACGTTTAACGCTGCCACCGGTAAAGTCACACTCCAGGGCATTGGTGCGGCGAACGTGATCTGGGGGACCAACGTCATCTGGGGCACGAACGTGATTTGGGGCACAAGCGTTGTCTCCGGGTCTAACGTGATTTGGGGCACCAATGCGATCTGGGGCACGAACGTAATTTGGGGGACCAACGTGACCTGGGGGACATCCACGAGCAACAGCGCGGAAGACCTGGCCGTGGCAGTCAACGGCGAGCCTTAATCAACGTCACGCTTGCAGGCTGCATCGGCCCGGCGCAGCCCGTATTCCGCTACTCCGCGTGCAGACTGATGACGGGGAAGTAGAGGCCTTTGATTTCGCGCTTCCAGTAATCGCCGGACTTCCGGCGCTCGTCCCAGGAAGTGAAGTGGTACTCGTAGATGGTGGCGCGGACGTATTTCGGCGGCGTGCCCGAGAACGGCGTCTGTCTGAACAGCGCTTCGACGGGCTTCGAACCGCGCAGCAGCCCGACCATCATGCGGATGAACCACGGATTTTCCCGTGCGTTGCCGAGCGCCGCGAACCACATCTGCCAGTCCACGCGGGGCTGCAGCGGTTCCACCCAGGGGAGCGGGCGGTTCAGCGGTCCCGGCTTATAGGGGAAAAGGTACGGCTCCCAGCGCTGGCCGTCCTGAGAGCCTTCAATCTGTATCTCCAGGCGCTGCGTCGTCATGACGGCGAAGAGTCCGTAGTGGTTGACGAAACCGAACTGCATGATTTGCTGCGCCGCGCGGCCGACGGGCGCCGGTAACGTGCCGGTCATGTTTCCGGCATCGACGAGGGACAGGAACAAGACGAGTGTCCAGATACCGGCGGTGGCGAGACGGTTGGGCGGCCGGATCGCCGCCGGCTTCACAGCGAGCTTCCAACGCGCGAAGAAAGTATCGTCGAAAAGGAACAGGCAGAGCGCGATCGTCAGCAGATTGAAGAACGTGTAGTTTCCGGTCAGTAAGATCAGGCACTGGAATGCAACGATTCCAAGGCCGGCGAACTGTTTCAGACGGCGCGGGGCGAAGATCAGGAAGGGCAGGAGGAGTTCGGTCGCGAATACGCCGGCAACGGAGAACTTCTGGAACCAGTCCGGCGCGAGGTGCATGTACCAGGCAAGCGGCGTGGGCAACGGCTGCGTTTCATAGTGAAAGTGGAGCGCGGTGAGGTTGCGCCAGGAGGGATCGCCGCTGAGCAGCTTGACCAGGCCCGATTCGAACATCAGCCGGAACAGCAGCCAGCGGAACAGCCAGACGCGCGAATTTGCCGCCTGGAGGAAGATGGCGAGGAAGCCCGTTTCGACCAGCAGCCAGTCCCATTGAAACGACATGAACGCCTGGCCGGCGTTGACGATCGACAGATAGTAGGCCCACAAAACGATAAAGACGATACGCTGCCACAGGCTGTGCGCTTTGGTGAGCAGGGATACCAGCGAGAGCGCCACGCCTCCCCAGGCGATGGAGAGGAGCGTCACATCGGCGTTTCCCCACCAGAACAGAGTGGGTAAGCGCCACCAGGCCGCGTGGCCCAATTCTTTGTGGACAGCGTTGAGGAACTCGGTTGCCGGGAGAATCCCCTCCGAGCCGACCAGCCCGCGCACCTGCAATCCGAAAGAGACAAACGCGATGGCGTAAATAATCGCGAGGGCGCGCGAAAAGATCTCGGACGCGGTGCGGTACGTCGCCGGTCCGATCGTCGAACCCCAGAGCGCGCGGGTGAAGCGCCAGGCGGGGCTGCGGTGATTGGCGATGAACCGGTACGTCAACGACGCCAGCGCCGCGAAACCCGGTACGAACCGATAGCACCAGAACAGCCATCCATACCCTGGCACGCCGGCGAGAAAGCGGCAGACGCCCTCCGCACCGGGGAAGCGGCCTTCCCGTGTGATGAACTGGACGGCTTTGCGGCAGTCTTCGAGGGGGACGTCGGGGAAGCGTTCGGAGGCTTGCTGAAAGGGGAGGTATTCGAGTGTGTCGCCGGTCAGGCTGCGCCAGAAGCCGACCCATGCGATGCAGAAAGAACAGTCGCCATCGTAGATCAGGACAGGGCGTGGGAGGTCGTCGGGCAAATCTCAGGACTACCACACGGGTATCCGCGTCCGGCCGACGGTTGCTGGCCGGAAAGGCTTTGCGCGGCAGGTATTTGATTCAATTACATCCCGATACAGGGCAATTCCGTCGTTTCAAAAAAAACCCGGTTTTCTTGCGCTAATATAAACCAAATGTGGTAGTCTACGGCCGAAAGGAACCGGGATTATGCAGCCTCAGTCAGTTACTCTGCTGCCGCGATGCCGCCAGCAGTTTACGGAACTCTCAGCGGCAAGCTGGGCTCTCAGCCCTGGCTTCGGCGACATAAGTACCGGCGGCCTCTACACGGCGCCTGCCGTGGTGTTACTGTCCAGGGCCGTAACCGTGAGCGCGCTGGACAGCGCCGGCCATGAGATCGACAACGCCACCGTCATTGTCAGTTCGGCAAAAACCTGGATGATTCTGCTGGGCATCTTCTGGACCCTGCTTTCCCTGAGCTTGCTGGGTGGTCTCTTGGCCAACTGGCCATCGCCCACCCGGCCGGCGTCCGTGACCGTATACCCGCCCGTCGTGACGCTGACCAGTGGCGAGCCGCTCCAGTTCCTGAGCGCCGCTGCCGGCGCCGGCGATACCGCCGTCGTCTGGTCCGCGCCCAACGCAGAAATCACGCCATCGGGCGTATTCTCCGCGCCCCCGAGTCCCGCCACCGGTCCCTTTACCGTGACGGCGACTCGCAATTCGGACCACGCGCAGATGGCGTCGGCTCAGGTGATCGTCGGTAAGGAGCAACTGATCATGAATCGCTCCGTCGTCGATGCCTCCGCCATGAAGGCGGGCGAAAAAATTCCCTTCCAGGCGTTCGGGGCTACAGGCCCCGTCGACGGCCTGAATTGGTATCTGTCCGGTCCGGGCGAAATTGCCAGCAACGGCGCTTACACGGTACAGGGCAAGTCCGCCGCTCAAGCGGTTGTGACCGCCATCGATGCCGCCACCGGCCGCAAGGCCGCCGCAGTAGTCCTGCTTTTGCCACCCGACGACCCGGGCGACGGCCGCATGCTCTTCCTGGTCCTGCTGATGGGCGCATTCGGTGCTATGCTCGGCGCCGCCCGAAGCTTCGCCGCCTTCGTGGGAAGCCGCGGTTTCGCGCCGAGCTGGAGCCTTTTCTACCTGTTCCGCCCCATGTTCGGGGCCGGCCTGGCGCTCATCGTGTTCTTCGGATACCGAATCGGCGCGGTCAGCGGACCGAAGGGTTCGCCTGCCGACCCTTTCGCGGCGGCTTTTGTGGCCGGCATGGTCGGCCTTTTTGCGGATACCGTGCTGCAGAAGCTGAAAGAACTGATCGACACAATGTTCCCGTCCACGCAGGATGCACGCCCCGATAAGCTACCGGCTCAGGACGCCGCGTCACCAAGGTCCGGACAGCCGCCGAAGAGCAATCCCCCGCCCGCCTGATTCCAGCGCGCGACCCGGCCGCACGAAACAGCCCGGCGTTGTTGCCGAAATCCTGGGCACCTTAGGACGTGCGGCCCGCGCGCGCTTCCAGAAACATCGTTGTGCGTTTCCGGGCGACGCAGCCGCAGAGCGGCCGGCACACACAAGATCGCCTGCCCCGCAGTTTGCGCGTCGTTCACTTTCAGGCGGCGCCGCCTAATTCACCTCAATCACCTGATTCGTGTGCCGGCTCACCCACCAGCATGGCTGCGAGCCGGAATGCGGAAACAGCGCATTGACGCACTGTTGCTGCACGATCGACGGCGGCGCCGGCTCAAAGCTGTACTTGTTGAATTTCTCGTTGATGCGATAAAACCGGTAGACCGTGACGGTGGAGAAACGCTGCCGCGCCGGAACGCCGACCCGCGCCGAGAGATCGTCCAGCCCGTACAGAGCCGCCACGGCGATCAGCGCGCCGGTCGCAATGCGTAGTTTTTTCGGGATCATTATTCGAGCACCAGGCGGAGAAACGCTTCCGCGGCATAACTGACGGCGCGGCGCGAGGGCTGTACCAGATAGATCTTGCGTTCCACGTCGATCTCCGGCACCCGCACGGATACCAGCCCGCCTTCCGCGATTTCCTGCTCCACGCACATGCGCGGCAGAAACGCCACTCCCAGATTGCGCTGCACCATCCAGCGAATGGTTTCCACCGTGGGCATTTCGACATCCATATTCAGCCGCACTCCCCGTTCGTGAAAGCTGCGCAGCACGATCTCGCGATAAGGCGAGAGCACGTTGTGCGCGACGAACACCTCGTTGGCCAGTTCGGTGATCGGGACGTCTTTGCGTCCGGCCAGCCTGTGCTTCGGCGAAACCACGAACACGAGGGCGTCGGTGTAAATGACCGTTGCCTCCAGCCGTTCGTCGCGCGGCTGGTAGCTGATCACGCCGAGTTCCAGATTGCCGTCCACAATCTCGCCGGGGATGCGGCTGGAGAATCCGCGCCGCACCTGAACTTTGACGCGCGGGTAGAGATGCCGGTATTTTTCGATGTACTTCAGCAAATAGAGGCCGGTCGATTCGTTGGCGCCGATCGCGAGACACCCGGCGGAGTGATCGCGCAGTTCGGCAATGGCGTTGCCCAGTTCGGCTTCCAGATTCTGAAAGCGGCGGGCGAATTCGAGAACGGTGCGTCCGGCGTCGGTCAGGACAACGTCGCGCGCGGAGCGGTCGAACAGTTTTTCTCCTAACTCGTTTTCAAGGCGCTGCAGGGCGAGCGATACCGCCGGCTGAGTGCGGCCCAGCTTCTCCGCGGCGCGGGAGAAACTGCGCTCGTTCGCCACCGTCATGAATACGCGGAGAGGCGTGAGTTCCATCTCTTAACAGAGTAACGTTGGCGTTCCCGCTCATCGCGCCGCCGGAATCCGGAAACCGGCTGCCCCCGGAGTCCGTCACTCCACAGGGGCAGTTAGAATCGAGAGAAGGCTCATGCGAATCGCGACCATCATCACGACCCTGTTCGCGGCGGCGCTCGCCACCGCTTCAGCCGCAACCATCCCCGTTGTGGAAGGCAATCCGTCCGGCGCCGTCAAGGTGACCATCTACGAAGATCTGCAGTGCGATTACTGCCAGACGCTGCGAACCATCCTCGACGAGAAACTCCTGCCGAAGTACGGGGCGCAGGTAGCGTTCGTTCATCGCGATCTGCCGCTGGGCCGGCACGACTGGGCGCGAACGGCGGCCATGGTAGCGCGGTGGGTCTACGAACAGGACCCTCGTCTCGGCATCGTTTTCCGGCGCCAGCTGCTCGACGAACAGGAACACGTGACGAAGGCAAGCCTGAAGCCATGGATCGTCGAATTCGCCCGGCGGAACAAGCTCAGCGAGCAGGGAATCGTCGCGGCCATGACCGATCCGCGCATCGGGGCGATCGTCGATCAGGACATCCAGCTGGCTGCATCGCGCGGGGTCACCAAAATTCCGGCGGTTTTCGTGGCCGGGCAGTCGTTCGTGGAGACCATCGTGTTCGACGATGTGGCCCGCGCGATCGACCAGGCGCTGACGCGCTGACGGCTTCCTGTTTCTCTCTCTGATATTCTGGTATTTCCGTTCCATTCTTTTCACTCCGAGGTAGACCCAAATTGGCATTGGTAGAAGGCTGCAGGCACGAGCTTGAAATCTCGATTCCCGTCGAGGACGTCGAGAAGGAAACCGCGAAAGTCGCGGAACAGTATCGCGGGAAGGTGCACCTGAAGGGATTTCGCGCCGGTAAGGCGCCCATGTCGCTGATTCGTAAAAATTACCAGAGCGATATCCGGCAGAAGGTGCTGGAGAATCTGGTCCCCAAAGCCGTGGATGCACGCGTGGCCGCCGAGCAACTGCGCGCGGTGAGCCGGCCGAACGTGACGGATCTGCATTTCCACGACGGCAAGGACGTCCATTTCAAGGCCGTCTTCGAAGCGTTCCCGCAGTTCGAGATCCCCAACTATAACGGCGTTGAGGTCGTCTACAGGGAGCCCGTCGTCACCGACGAAGACGTCGCGAAGCGCATCGACGAGATCCGCGAGACCAAGGCGACTTACGCCAACGAAGATCCCCGCCCGCTGGTGGCCGGCGATTACGCCGTTGTCTCGCTCGAAAGCCTTTCCGGGACCGACGAAGGCATCAAGTCCGACGAAGTACAGGTGCTGATCGGCGGACCCGAAACGCTGCCAGGCTTCACGGAGAACCTGACGGGTGCTTCGCCCGGCGACGAGAAGGAATTCGACGTCGTCTATCCGGCGGATTACGGGCGCGAAACGCTGGCCGGTAAGACGGTGCGTTTCCTGGTTGGCGTGAAGGGTCTGCGCCGCAAGGAATTGCCGGAACTGAACGACGAATTCGCTCAGGATCTGGGCGATTTCCGCACGCTCGACGAAGTGAAAGACGCGGTCCGCAAGTCGATTCTGGCGCAGCGGCAGAACGAGGCGCAGCGCGAGGCGAAAGAGAAAATCGTCGACACGCTGGCGGACACGAACGATTTCCCGGTGCCCGATGTTTTCGTCGACAGGCAGATCGAAAACCGCGTGGAACAGCGTTTGCGCGCTCTGCAGGAGGAAGGCGTCGACCCGAAGTCGTTCAAGCTCGACTGGGAGAAAGTGAAGGCCGCGCAGAAGGATGCGGCGCTGCGGGAAGTCAAGAAGTCGATGATTCTGGGCAAGGTGGCCGAGCTGGAATCCATCCACCCGACAAACGAGGAAGTCGACCGGGAACTGGATCGCATTTCACGCCAGGAAAAGCAGCCGGTTGCGGTATTGCGCCGCAAGCTGACGGAGAACGGCGAACTGAGCCGGATCGCCTCGCTCATCCAGACCGAGAAGACGCT
>Ga0302319_10015114_pt1 | contig 14326 bp, 9 predicted proteins | sample Bog_T0_2_FD_203319 | JGI IMG/M metagenome (GOLD analysis project Ga0302319, IMG submission 203319) | Peat permafrost microbial communities from Stordalen Mire near Abisko, Sweden - Bog_T0_2 | ecosystem: Environmental > Terrestrial > Soil > Wetlands > Peat | place: Sweden: Abisko, Stordalen Mire... | reverse complement strand
CTGGGATTTTTGGTCATGGATGAAGCCTTTGACTGCTGGAAGGCCAAAAAGAAGCCCAACGATTACAGCCGCATTTTTGCCGACTGGCATGAAGCGGATGTGCGCGCCTACGTGCGCCGCGACCGCAACCATCCCTGCGTGATCCTGTGGAGCATCGGCAACGAAATCGCCGAGCAGGCCAAGGCCGCCAGTTTCCCCATCGCCAAAGATCTCGCCGCCTGTGTGCAACGCGAAGACAACACCCGTCCCATCACTGCCGCTTGCAACCACATGGAGGCGGGCTACAACGGATTTGAATACATCGTGGACGTGTTCGGCTATAACTACAAACCGTTCGAATACGGCAAATTCCGCGTCGCCAACCCGGACGTGCCGTTGTTTGGCAGCGAAACCGCCTCCACCATCAGTTCGCGCGGGGAGTATTTCTTTCCGGTGAGCAACGACAAATCCAAGGGACTGGCGGATTTTCAAATGAGCAGTTATGATCTTTATGCGCCGCGCTGGGCCACCACGCCCGATGACGAATTTGCCGGGCAGGACAAGTATCCCTTTGTCGCGGGCGAATTTGTCTGGACCGGCTTCGATTACATCGGCGAACCCACCCCCTATAATTCCGACCTGAGCAACCTGAACAATTATTCCAATCCCGCCGACCGCGCGCGCGCGGAAAAGGAACTGGCCGAGATCGGCAAAATCCGCACCCCCTCGCGGAGCAGTTATTTCGGCATCGTGGACCTCGCGGGCTTCCCGAAGGACCGGTATTACTTGTACCAGGCGCACTGGCGTCCCGACTTTCCCATGGCCCACATCCTGCCGCATTGGAACTGGCCCGGCCGCGAAGGCCAGGTCACCCCCGTGCATGTCTATACCAGCGGCGACGAGGCGGAGTTGTTTCTCAATGGCAAATCGCTGGGGCGGAAACAAAAGGGCCAGTTCGAATATCGCCTGCGCTGGGATGACGTGAAGTACGCCCCCGGCGAACTCAAAGTCGTGGCCTACAAGAACGGCAAGCTCTGGGCGACTGACCGGATGCAGACCACCGGAGCCGCTAAACAATTGCTGCTCGCCGCGGATCGCGCCAAAATCGCGTCCGACGGCAAGGACCTGTCGTTTGTGACCGTGACCGTGGCCGATGCCAAGGGCCGGCTTGTGCCGCGTTCGAAAAATCACCTCACTTTCGATCTCTCCGGCCCGGGCGAAATCGTGGCGGTGGACAACGGGGATGCCACCAGCTTCGAGCCCTTCCAAGCCAGGGAACGCAATGCTTATAACGGCCTCGCTCTTGTGATCATCCGCGCCACCCAACCCGGCAAACTCACCCTGACGGCGCATGGCGATGGCTTAAAAACCGCTACGGTGCGAATCACCGCCGAACCATGAACGTTCCTTGCCACCTCCCGCCACCAGCCGGGGCCGCGCCCGGCCAACAGAAGGCTTTTGCTTGGCATCACGCATCACGCATCACGCATCACGCCCCGCATCACGCCCCGCATCACGCCCCGCATCACGTTCAGGTTGGCCTGATTGCCCTCCTCCTCGCCCTGTTCCTCGTTCCGCTGGCCGCCCGCGCCCGCGTCGTCCTCTCCTTGGACGGTGCCTGGCAGTTTTATCCAGGCGACATCACCGGTGCCGAGCAGCCCACGTTTGACGACACCCGGTGGCAAACGGTGACCGTGCCCCACGATTGGAGCATCGCCGGTCCTTTTGCCGAAACCAATCTGGCCGGGGGCGCGGGGGCGTTCCTGCCCAGTGGCGTGGCGTGGTATCGCCGGCATTTCTCACTGCCCACCGCCGAACTGGGCCAGCGGGTGTTCGTCGAATTTGACGGCGTCATGCAAAATAGTGATGTCTGGATCAACGGCAAACATCTCGGACACCGCCCGAACGGCTACGTCTGCTTTCGCTACGAGCTGCCGCCCAATGTGCTCAGCTTTGGTCTCGGCACCTCCAACGTCTTGATCGTGTGCGCGGACACTTCGGCCCAACCCGCCTCGCGCTGGTATGCCGGTGCCGGCATTTACCGGCATCTGCGGGTCGTGGTCACCGACCCGGTCCACATTGCCAGCGACGGCATTTTTGTGACCACCCCCCAGATTTCCGCCACCGAAGCCACGATCCACGTGGAGACGTCCGTTACCAACGAATCCATCGCCCCCAGCACCATCAGCGTGCTTACCAGCCTGCAGTCGCCCGCGGGCGACGTGGTGACCGCCATGGAAACCAGCCGGACCCTCAACCCCGGCGAAACCACCAGCGTGGACCAGCAACTGATCGTGGCCAACCCGCAACTGTGGAATCTGGACACCCCCGGCCTTTATCGGGCGGTCAGCAAACTCCGCGTGGATGGCAGCCTCGCGGAAGAACAAACCACCCCGTTTGGCATCCGCGACGCCCGCTTTGATGCCGACACCGGTTTCTGGTTGAACGGAAAAAACCTCAAACTCAAAGGCGTTTGCCTGCACGCCGATGGCGGTGCCTTCGGCGCGGCCGTGCCGTTGTCCATCTGGACCGCCCGCCTGGCCACGTTGAAATCCCTCGGGGTCAACGCCATCCGCACAGCGCACAACCCCCCCGCGCCGGAATTCCTCGATTTGTGTGACCGCCTGGGGTTCCTCGTGATGGATGAGTTTTTCGATTGCTGGACCGTCGCCAAAAATCCCCACGACTATCACCTGTACTTCCGCGACTGGTCCCAGCGGGATGAGCGCGACACCATCCGGCGCGACCGCAACCATCCCAGCATCATCATTTACAGCGTGGGCAACGAAATCCACGACACCCCCCAGGCGGCACTGGCCAAAGGCATTCTCGCCGACCTGGTCGCCGTGGCCCACGACACCGACCCCACGCGGCCGGTGACCCAGGCCCTGTTCCGGCCCAACGTCAGTCACGATTACGAGGATGGCCTGGCCGATCTGCTGGACGTCGTCGGGCAGAATTACCGGGAAAACGAGATCCTGGCCGCGCATGAGCAAAAGCCGTCGCGAAAAATCCTCGGCACGGAGAACACCCACTCCCGGCAGCAATGGGTGGCCTTGCGCGACCATGCGCCTTATGCCGGGCAATTCCTCTGGACCGGCATTGATTATCTTGGCGAGTCCCGGCGCTGGCCGGTCATTGGCCATGGCTCCGGCCTGCTGGACCGCACGGGAGCCGTGCGCCCGCTGGCGCGGGAGCGCGAAAGCTGGTGGAACCCCGCCCCCATGGTGGCCATCGCCCGCCGCCTTTCCGAAACCGAGGCCATGCCCACCGATCCCGGTTACGGAGCCGAAGAGCGCCATACCCAGGTGCTGTTCTCCGATTGGACCCCGGCCAACCCCAAACCCCATGCTGAATCCGTCGAGGTCTATTCCAACTGCAAGGAAGTGGAATTGTTCCTGAACGGGGCTTCGCTCGGCAAACAGCTTATCAAGGCCGACGCCTCGCCCCGCATCTGGCCGGTCACTTATGCGCCCGGCGTCTTGAAGGCGGTCGCGCGCGACGACCACGGCAAAACCATCACCACCGAACTGCGCACGGCCGGCCCGCCCGCCCGAATCCTTTTGACCACCGAAACCAAGCGGCTTTCGCCCAACTGGGATGACGTCGCCATGGTGCGGGCCACCGTGGTGGACAAGCAGGGGATCGCCATCCCGCGCGCCAGTGATTTAATCACCTTTACCCTCACCGGTCCGGGCGTCATCGCCGCCGTGGACAACGCGGACAATGCAGACCACGAGCCGTTCCTCGCCACCTCGCGCCACGCCTTTCAGGGCACCTGCGTCGCCTTCATCAAAGCCACCAAAAGCTCGGGCACCATCAAAATCACCGCTGCGGCCAAGGACCTGAATCCCGGTTTCACCACCCTGCTCGCATCAACAGAATTGTCGAGGTGAAATACGCGGCGGCTGTGGCATCATAGCTCAATCCAACGGATTGATACTGAAGCCAAAATGAAAAAACGGAAACTTGCTGCCCGGGATCTCCGTCTCTGACCAATACACCCGGCACCACAAGGAATTGATTCATGAAGAAATTTTTCGTCCTCGGCCCGCTGCTCGCCGTCCTGCTGGCCCCGTCCGCGCGGGCGGAGGTCAGGCTGGCCAGCCCGTTCACCAGCCACATGGTCCTGCAATGCGGCCGCATCGTTCCCGTCTGGGGCACGGCGGACCCCGGCGAGAAGGTCACCGTCGAATTTGCGGGCCAGCAGCGATCCGTCATCGCCGATACCAACGGCTGCTGGCGGGTCAACCTCAAACGCATGGCCCCCTCCGCCGCCAGCCGGACCTTCACCGTATCCGGGTCCAAAACCGCCCAACCGCTGCAACTCGACGACGTTCTGGTCGGCGAGGTCTGGCTCGCCTCCGGCCAGTCAAACATGGATTTTTCCCTGTCCAAAAAGGTGAAGTATTTCGCCGGCGTCACCAACGAGGAGCAGGAAATCGCCGCCGCCAATTACCCGCTCCTCCGCCTGTTCACCGGCACGGCGGTCCGGACCAATGTGCCGCAACGGAGCGTGGGCGGTGAATGGCAGGTCTGCACCCCCGCCAACGCCCCGGCCTTTTCTGCGGTCGGCTATTTTTTTGGCCGGGATTTGCAGCGGGAAATCAAGCTGCCGGTCGGCATCGTCACGCTGGCCTTCGGGGCCAGCACGGCCGAGGCGTGGATCTCCCGTGAGGCGCTGGCGGCCGACCCCAAATTAAAGCCAACCCTCGATCGTTTTGACGCCGCCGTGGAGCAGTTTCGCACCAATCCCCCGCCGGTGGTGGTTGCCCGTTCCGAAGACGTGTCCGCCACCAACCCGCCCGCCGGCCGCCGCTCGCGCCGTTCCGCCCCCCACAATCCCATCCAGGATCAGCACAATGCCACCGTGCTGTTCAACGGCATGATTCAGCCCGTCATTCCGTTCGCCCTGCGCGGGGCCATCTGGTACCAGGGCGAGTCCATCGTGGGCGGCCCGGCGGGCATCGCCCTCTATCCGCGCATGCAGGCGGCGCTCGTCCGGGACTGGCGCGCCCGCTGGGGCGAAGGGGACTTCCCGTTTTACATTGTGCAACTCCCGGGCCAGGAGGCCGCCAGCAACAGTCCGCAAGTCCGCGAGGCCCAGGCCACCATCCTCCGCCTCCCCCACACCGGCATGGCGGTGACCACCGACATCGGCGAACCCAAAAATGTGCATCCCAAAAACAAGCAGGATGTGGGCGACCGCCTCGCCCGCCTCGCGCTGGCGAATGTTTATGGCCGCAAGTTGGAATGCTCCGGCCCAACCTATCAATCCATGAAGATTGAGGACGGCGCGATTCGGATTAAATTCAGCCATGCCGACGGCCTGACCGCCCGCGATGGCTCGCTCAAATGGTTTGCCATCGCCGGAGCGGATGGCAAATTCGTCCCGGCCGAGGCCCGGATTGATGGCTCCACCGTCGTGGTGCGCAATCCCGAAGTGACCGCGCCCGTGGCCGTGCGCCATGCCTGGGTCAATTATCCCGAGGGCGGCCACCTGTACAATTCCGCCGGTCTGCCCGCCCCCCAATTCCGCACCGACGCCCCCGTGACCACCACCGAATAGGACCGAATGAAAGCACTGATTTTATCCCTCCCCATTCTGTGTCTGGCACTGGGAGCCCGCGCCCAGACCAACCCCATGGCCGTGGGGGGAAACGCCACCGGCTACGACATGGCCCCCGAAACCCGTTTGGAAGTGGTGACCGCTGCCGTGGCCCAAATCACCACCCCCATCCCGCCCGGTCCCTTCCAGCCCACCTGGGATTCCTTGCGGGCCAATTACCGCGTGCCGCAATGGTTTGCCAAGGCAAAATTCGGGTTGTTTCTGCACTGGGGGTTATATTCCGTGCCGGCCCATCATAACGAATGGTATGAAAAGCACATGTATGGCGCGGACGCCGCCTGGCATGCGGAACACTTTGGCCCGCCCGAAAAATTTGGCTACAAGGATTTCATCCCGCTGTTTACCCAGGAAAAATTCGATCCCGACGCCTGGGCTGAATTGTTCAAAAAATCCGGGGCCAGGTTCGTGATCCCCACGGCCCAACATCATGACAATTTTGCGCTGTGGGACAGCGCGGTGACTCCGTTCAACGCCAAACAGATGGGGCCCAAGCGGGACCTGATCGGCGAGTTGGCCCGGGCCGTCCGCCAGCAGCACTTGAAATTCGGCGTGTCCAACCATGGCATCGAAAACTTCCAGTTCATCAATCCTTCGCCCGCGCTCGCCGAGCGGTTGAAGGCGGCCCGGGCCGACCTCTATGATCCCCAATGGGTGGACTTCTATCACGTGGCCGACCGCAGCGACGCCGCGTGCCAGAAATTCCTCGTGGATTGGTATGCGCGCAACGTCGAGCTGATTGATAAATATCAGCCCGACATCCTTTGGTTTGACAATGGCGTGGACCAGCGTTTTCTTGACCCGCTCAAGCTGCGCGTGGCCGCCTATTACTACAACCGGGCTCAGGCCTGGGGCAAGGAAGTATCCATTGGGGCCAAAAAAGCCGCCTTCGCCCCCACCGATAATAACACGGAAACCATTGGCTCCATCCTGGATTTTGAAAAGGTTGGCGGCCGTTCGCCCTCCGGCATCCGCACCGGCGTGTGGGAAGTGGATGACCCCATCGGCAGCACCTGGGGTTACACCAGTGACATGCGGGTTTCCGGCCCCGGCCCCATCCTCAACAAAATCGTGGATACCGTCAGCAAAAACGGGGTTTACATGCTGAACCTCTCCCCCCGCGCCGATGGCACCATTCCGGCGGCGCAACAAGCCACCTTGCTGGCCATCGGGGAATGGCTCCGCGTCAACGGCGAGGCCATTTATGACACCCATGCCTGGATCAAATTCGGCGAAGGCGGCCCTGGCCAGTCCGGCCTGAATATCCGGTTCACCGTAAATGGGGAGGCCCTCTATGCCATCATTCTCGGCAAGTGGCCCGGCACCGAAGCGGTCCTCACCTCCCTTGCGGATAAGGCGGTGCCCGGTGAAAAAATCACCTCCGTCACTATGCTCGGCGCGGATAAACCATTGGCCTTCACCCAGGATGCCACCGGGCTGAAAGTGGAACTTCCCGCCACCGCGCCCTGCCAATACGCTTTTGTGCTCAAGCTCACCGGGCTGAAAATGAATCCGCCCACGTGGACCCAATCGGGCAATCCACAAATCGCCAGTTCCACTCCACCCCTTGAAAAATCGTCCAAGCCGTGACGATTCATCGGAACCGAATTTCAACCACCGATGGACACCGATGAACCCCGATAATAAACCTGACTTTCAAGCGGCTCCTCCAGGGCCCGGTTTCGTGACCGGCGGAAAACCGGGCGGGAACGCCGTTCCGACATGGCTTCATCTGTCATTATCCCGAAATCAGAAGTTGCCCGGGGAGCACACGCGCCCCGCGTGTGGTTTTCCGCGCCCTCGCGGAAAACATCGAACGCACGAAAATGGTTCGAGTGATTTTCAGACGTCCACGCGCAAAGTGGCCGCACGCGTAGTACGTCCAGCCACAACCGATGCCAGATGTGTTCCCCAACTTCGGATTTCGGGTTTATCTGTGTCCATCTGTGGTTGAATAAATCTTTTACCGAATGGATACAGACAAAACAAATCATCCCGCGCGCTGGGGGCGGCATTTTTCTGCGGCCGCCGCCGTGCTCACCTTGCTGGCGGCCAGCCCGGGCCTGGCCGATTCGCCCCCGAAAACCAGGTCCCCGGCCCGCCCGGTGGAAAACCAGCCGGCCAATCCCCATCTGCCCTCGCTGTTTCTCATCGGGGATTCCACCGTGCGCAACGGCGCGGGCAAGGGCGATGGCGGCCAGTGGGGCTGGGGTGATTTTCTCGCCCCCTACTTCAAGACCAACGAGATCAACGTCGTCAACCGCGCCCTCGGCGGCACCAGCAGCCGCACCTTTTACCGCGACCAATGGCCGCGCGTGGCCGCCCTGCTCAAGCCCGGAGATTTTGTGATCCTGCAATTTGGTCATAACGACAAAAGTCCGATCAACGACACCAACCGTGCCCGCGGCACGCTGCGCGGCGTGGCGGACCACCCCCAGATCATCACGAACCTGGTCACGAAAAAAGTCGAGACGGTTCATTCCTTCGGCTGGTACGAACAGGCCATCATTGCCGAGGCTCGCGCCAAGGGGGCCACCCCCATGGTCTGCTCGCTGATCCCGCGCAACAACTGGCAGCACGGGCGCGCCGCCCGCAATCTGGATGATTACGCCGGCTGGGCCGGACAGGTTGCCGCCTCGGAACAAGCGCCCTTCCTTGATCTCAACGAGATTATTGCCCGCACCTATGACCAACTCGGCCCGGACCAGGTGAAGCCGCTGTTCATTGTGGGGGCCGGCCCGCATACCAGCCGGGCGGGAGCCCAAACCAATGCCATCTGTGTCGTGGCCGCCCTCAAGGGGTTGCCGTCGAATCCGCTGGCCCCCTTTCTGTCCGGACCGGCCGACACCGTGACCACCGCCGATCTTAGTCAACCCGCGCCCGCGCCCGCCCATCCCGCCACCGACAAGGTTGAACCCGAATAACTCATGAAACCTTTTTCTGCCTTCCTGCTTGCCCTGCTGGCCGCCGCCGGAACGGTGCTGGCCGCCGAGGATGAACGCCCCATCGTGGATGCCGCCAAATTGACCGTTGAAAAACCGGGCAACACCGCCCTGCCAACCGTTCATCTCGTCGGCGATTCCACCGTCCGCAGCGGCGGTTCTGGCGCGGGCCTCTGGGGCTGGGGCGAGCGCATCCAACCGTTTTTTGACACCAACAAAATCAACGTCGTCAACGATGCCATCGGCGGCCGCAGCGCGCGGACTTATTTTCACGAGGGCCGCTGGCAGAAAGTCGCCGCCACCCTCAAGCCCGGTGATTACGTCCTGATTCAGTTCGGCCACAACGACCAGGGCCGCATCGGCGACCCCGCCAACAAACACCGGGCCGATGGCCGCGGCCTGGGCGACGAAACCGTGGCCGACACCCTGGCCGACGGTTCCCCGGAACTCGTGCATACGTTTGGCTGGTATATGACGAAGTTCGCGACCGACGCCAAAGCGCATGGCGCGACCGTGATTATCTGCTCGCCGATCCCCCACAAGCAGCGCTGGGAGACTGGCCGTGACTTTGCCGACCTCGCTGGCTGGGATGCCCAGGTCGCCAGCAACACTGGTGCGCTGTTTCTGGATCTCACGCTCGTCGTTACTGACGCCTATAAAAAGGCGGGCCGGGAAAAGGTGGAGACCTACTTTGCCGACAAAGGCACCCACACCACCGACACTGGCGCGCAACTCAACGCCGCCTGTGTCATCGCCGGCCTCAAAAGCCTGCCCGGCCATCCGCTGGCCCCCCTGCTTTCCAAACCCGGCCAAGCCATTGCCCCCTATGTCCCCTCTGCCCCCGTTGCCGCTTCCACTCCACCATGATTTGCCATGAAAACCATTTATCTATCCACCCTCGCGCTGATCCTGAGCACCACGCTCCACGCCCAAACCCTCTGGAAATTTGCCTTCGGCGCGGAGCCGGAATCCGGTTGGACCCAGGTCGCCCCGACCAATGTCTATTCCGCCGAAGCCGGATATGGTTTCGAACCCGGTGCCAGCTTGGTGGCCGAAAACCGGTCCGTGCCGTCGTTGGCCAGCACGAATCCGTTTTATTTCTCGGTCAAATTGCCGGAGGGGAATTACCTGGTCACCGTGACCCTGGATGCCGGCTCCGAAACCACCCTCAAGGCGGAATTGCGCCGGCTCATGCTGGAGCAGGTCAAAACCGCCCAGGGCAAGCCGGCCGTCCGCTCCTTCATCGTCAATGTGCGCACCGCCAACATCACCGGCGACAGTCATGTCCACCTCAAATCACGTGAACTGGGCTCCGAGATGTGGGCTTGGGATGACAAACTCACGCTGGAATTCAACGGCGCGCATCCGGCGGTCCATGCCTTGAAAATCGAACGCGTCCAGGTCCCCACCGTATTTCTCATGGGCGACTCCACCGTCTGCGATCAGCCGGCCGAGCCCTGGAACAGTTGGGGCCAGATGTTGCCGCGCTTCTTCAAACCGGAAATCGCCATCGCCAACCACGCCGAATCGGGTGAGACCGTCGCGGACTCGTTGCGCGCCCTGCGCTTTGAAAAGATCTTCAGCCAGATGAAACCCGGCGATTACCTCTTTGTGCAGTTCGGCCACAATGACATGAAAAGCCGTGCCACCAATGCGCTCGAAGTTTATGCCGCCGACTTGAAGCAGGTCGTGGAGCGCACCCGCAAGCTGGGCGGCACGCCGGTCCTGGTCACCTCCATGGAACGCAAAGGGGGCCTGGAACAAAACACCCTCCAGGGTTACCCCCAAGCGGCGCGGGACGTGGCCAGGGAGGAAGGCTGCGCCCTCATCGACTTGAACGCCATGAGCAAGGTCTTTTACCGGGCCCTGGGCAGCGACCTGGGCAAGGCTTTTCAGGACGGCACGCACCACAACAACTACGGCAGCTACGAGCTGGCCAAATGCGTGCTGATCGGCATCCAGCAAGCCCATCTGCCGCTCGCCAAATCCATCGTGGACGATTTCCCCGGGTTTGACCCGGCCAAGCCCGATCCGGTCGCCACCTTCACCATGGCTGCCAGTCCGGCCGTCTCCACCGAGAAGCCGCTGGGAAATTGAAAACTGCGTGATGCGTGATGCGTAATGCGTGATGCGTAATGCGTGATGCGTGATGCGTAATGCGTGATGCGTAATGCGTGATGCGTGATGCGTAATGCGTGATGCGTAATGCGTGATGCGTGATGCGTGATGCGTGATGCGTAATGCGTGATGCGTGATGCGTAATGCGTGATGCGTGATGCGTAATGCGTGATGCGTAATGCGTGATGCGTAATGCGTGATGCGTGATGCGTGATGCGTGGCAAGTCGTGGATACTTGAGTCTTTATCACGTATCACGTATCACGTATCACGTATCACGTATCACGTATCACGTATCACGTATCACGTATCACGTATCACGTATCACGTAGCGCGCCCAGCGCGGTAGGGCGCGTCACTCCGTGTACGCCGCGCCTGCCGCCCGTTGGTCTCGGGGAGCGCACGCGCCCTCGCGTGCGGCGGTTGACGCCTCGTCAACCGCGCCCACGCGCGCCTTCGCGCGTGGACCCCGCCTGCCCGGGAACCCGCGATTTTGGGATTAGCCCGGATATTTCATAGTGAAACCGGCAAAACCATGGCAAACCATTGTAGCGCAGGCTTCCCCGCCTGCCGTATCGCAACCCCTGAGCCGTTCCGTCAACGGAAAATCCATGGCTTTCTTCATCCAGAATGACGCCGCAAAGAGCAGGCCTGAAAGGCCGCAACCTGACAGCCCAGGGCAACGCCCTGGGTTTGCCGCCACCGTTGCCATCAAGCGCTGAAAGCGCGCAACAATTCTTCTGCTGACACGACGGCATTCCAACGTCGTATCGCAACCCCTGAGCCGTTCCGTCAACGGAAAATCCATGGCCTCCTTTTTCCAGAATGGCGGTGCGAATACAAGGCCTGAAAGGCCGCCACATGACAGCCCAGGGCAACGCCCTGGGTTTGCCGCGACCGTTGCCATCAAGCGCTGAAAGCGCGCAACAATTCTTCTGCTGACACGACGGAATTCCAACGTCGTATCGCAGGTTTCCAAACCTGCGGGCCGTGTCTTTGCAACCACGCATTCGCACGTATTTGCACCCCTCTTTTCATAGGGTTTTTCGCGACTCGTTCCCCAATGGCTATGAAATATCCGGGATTAGCCCGGCCAATCGTCGTAGCGCAGGTTTCCAAACCTGCGTGCCGTGGTCTTCCAGAAACGGATGCGAATGTCCGCTCCAGCTTTCCGTAATTATAGGTATCCATATATACACAAACTCGGTTTTTATTGGCTGTTTCTGTGTCTCTCAGAATTCTGTCCTGCACCCATTTCGTCCCATTTCGTGATTCCAGCCGGTTTCCGGCTTGAACTAGCCCGGGTCGCATGTTATGTCGTTGCCGTGCGATGGCCCTCACTTGAACGTCCATCCCCAATCCATGCCCCTCAACATATCCATCGTCGAAGACAATGACAAACTGCGCGGCACCCTGGTCAAAGTGATCAACCGCACGGAAGGCTTCCGTTGCGTCAGCGATTACGGATCGGCCGAGGACGCCTTGGAGGATCTGCCCCGGATCAAACCCGGGGTCGTGCTCATGGATATCAACCTGCCCGGCATGAACGGCGTGGAATGTGTGCGCAAGCTCAAGCCCCTGCTCCCGCAGACGCAGGTCATGATGCTGACCGTCTATGAGGACACCGAAAACATTTTCAACGCCCTGGCCGCCGGTGCCAGCGGCTACCTGCTCAAGCGCACGCCCACCAAGGAATTGATCGCAGCCATTCGTGAAGTGCAGCAAGGCGGTTCGCCCATGACCACCCACATCGCGCGCCTGGTCGTGCAATCCTTCCAGAAACCCGTGGCGGCCCCGGCGGTTCCAGGGGCTCCGGCCGGCGGCAGCCTTTCCGAATTGTCCGAGCGCGAGCAGCAGGTGCTGGATCTCCTGGCCCAGGGCCTGATCTACAAGGAAATTGCCGACAAACTCAACATCGGCTACGAAACCGTGCATACCTACATCCGCCGGATCTACGAGAAACTCCAGGTCCGCACCCGCACCGAGGCCGTGGCCAAATTTTTGCAGCGGTAAGATCTGGCCATCCATGCCTGACCATCCGCAGCCTCAGAAGCTGGTCGTCCTCCTCGGCACCAATGCCTCCGGGAAGAGCGAGCTGGGCATCCGGCTCGCCCGCCATTTCGGCGGCGAAATCATTTCCGCCGATTCCCGCCAGGTTTACCGGGGCCTGGACCTTGGCAGCGGAAAAATCAGCCCGGAACAAGCCCGGACCGTGCCCCATCACCTCATTGACGTGGCCGACGTGACGGAATATTACTCGCTGGCGCAATATCAACGGGCCGCCTACCAGGCCATTGACGCCATTGCGGAGGCCGGAAAAATGCCCTTGCTGGTGGGCGGCACTGGTTTGTATATCAGCGCCCTCGTGGAAGGGTATGAACTGGCGGATGTGCCGCCCAACGAACCCCTGCGGACCGAACTGGAGGCGTTGTCCCTGGCGCAATTGCTGGACCGGTTGGCAACCGCCGACCCGGAGGCGGCGCGCCGCATTGACCCCCACAACTCCCGCCGGCTCATCCGGGCCATTGAGATCGCCACCGCCGGGCGCACCCACTCCGCCATGCGCCAGCGCCAGCCGCGCTACCACTGCCTGCAACTGGGGTTGTGCTGGCCGAAGGATATTCTGGAACAACGAATCGAGCAGCGCCTCCAAGACCGCCTGGCCCACGGCATGCTTGAGGAGGTCGCCGGACTCCGCCGCCGGGGGGTGTCCGACACGCGGCTCGAGAAACTCGGGTTGGAGTATCGCTACCTCACGCGCCATCTGCGCGGAGAGCTCAGCTTGGACGAGCTGCGGTCACAGTTGGGGATTGCCATCCGCCAGTTCGCCAAAGACCAGCTTACCTGGTTCAAGCGGGATCGCCGGATCATCTGGCTCGACCCCACCCGGGATTACTTCCAAACGGCCTGCGACCGCATTCACGAATGGCGCGGAGCCAGCCAGCCACCTCAACCCATCGAAGAAACTTGCTGATTCGCGTCCACTCGCGAAATTCGCGTCAAAACCCCTGTGTTTTTCGTTAAAGCTCCCATTCTTTCACTTTTAGCCCAAGCGCAACCCATTGCCTATCTGCATCTTCCCACCTGAAACCTGAAACCTTCAACCTTGACCCTTTCCCGATGTAAGCCGCTAACGCATTTTTGAAAATAAATGCCGGAAAAGTGATGGATCCGTTAGCCGCTAACAACCCGGTTTTCCCGAACCCTGCTAGAGTTTCTCCTGATGCAGGGCTGCCATTATAAAGCCCGGAGGGCGAAAGCGAATAGCCCAGCGATTGATCGCTGGGTTCGCGCACTCATTGTATCAAGTCCCGGCAGGGACGAAAGAACCACCGCCAGCCTGGGAGGCCACCGTCACGCAGCGACCAAAGTAGCGCAGCCGTCTCGGCTGCGAGTGCTGGCACCATCCCACCGCCATCCACAACATCCACCCAATAACGTCCAACAACCCCGGAAATATCACTTTTATCACCATGAAACCGTCAAAAACATACACGCCATTCATCCTTCATCTTTCATCCTTCATAATTCTGCAAAAACCCCCGTAATATCACATTTATCACTTCAAAACCGTCATGAACCCACCCCGAAAACACCCGCCCAGCAACTCGCAGCCAACCCTTTCCCGGGGAGAACACGCGCCCTCGCGTGTTTCCGACCGC
>Ga0302319_10015113_pt1 | contig 14327 bp, 10 predicted proteins | sample Bog_T0_2_FD_203319 | JGI IMG/M metagenome (GOLD analysis project Ga0302319, IMG submission 203319) | Peat permafrost microbial communities from Stordalen Mire near Abisko, Sweden - Bog_T0_2 | ecosystem: Environmental > Terrestrial > Soil > Wetlands > Peat | place: Sweden: Abisko, Stordalen Mire... | reverse complement strand
AGCCATATGGCCAATTTCCCGCCTTACGAGAAGGCGCGATTTCAGCTATTTCTCCAACAGCTTGACCGTGCGCCGCTGAGCCAGCGGACAGCGACCGTAGAGAATCTGTTAAAAGTGGCTCCCAATGATTTGGATGCGTTGCAGATGATAGGGAACGTGCGCTTTCTGAATGGTGACGCGGACGGCGGAGTGGCCGCTCTGAATAAGGCCATTCAACTCAATCCCAACAATTTGAATTATAAAACGCAGTTGGCCCAAGGATTGGTGCAGAACAAGCGCTTTGCGGACGCCGAAAAGGTGCTGGCGAAGTTTGATTTTGATAAGAATCCGGGGGCGCTGGCAGAATTGGCCACCACTATTCTGCTGGAAGGCGATGTCAAACGCGCCACGGAAACGGCCGATAGATTTATCGCCAAAGTGCCCAATCCGGATTTGCAAGGGATGTTCAAGGCCACTTGGGCCGAATTGATAGGGGACCATGCGAAGGCGATTTCGCTGGCGGAGAACACAAAGTTTTCCAAGCCTGAAGTGGCCGGTATGACGTTGAGTGAGGCGACTGTGTGGCAACTCCTGGCCAAGGATTACGCCGGAGCCAGGAAGACGGCGGAGTTGACAGCGAAATCTGACAATCATCCAACGGCGATTACGGTGATGTCGAGCCTGCTGGTGAGTGGAGATCAGACGGTAGATGAGTGGCAGAAGAAAGTGGAGGCGTCCCCCATGAACCCGGCCATGAAGCAGACGATTGTTGCCTATGGGTTGTTTCTGAACGGACATTACCCGGAAGCGGAGGCGGAATGGAAGAAGGCCTACGACTCAACAGAAGGGGCGGATTTACGGATCAGGGCGATGTACGCGGCTTGTCTAGACCGGCAAGGAAAAACGGCCGAGGCGCAGAAGGTCAAAGTGCAGCCATTTCTGATTCGCGATTTAGCGGATGTTTACGGCGTGGTGGCGTTTTCAGAGATGCGCAGGCTGACGGGGCTCACGCATTAGAAGCACTCTGGAAGAGAGCGAACTCCGATAGAACAGGACACGCTGCGCTCTCGGTGATTTTGAGGCGGACGCGATCTGAGTTCACGGGCTGCGCGGAACGAAGAATGCGATGCGCCCCGATGCTGGTGCCGGCAGCGAAAGTTGCCCAAGCTCCCTCTTTCCAATATTCGACCGTGAAGCTGCCAATACGCTGACCGAGGGCAATAGTTTCGCGCACCCGAGCCAAATCGAAGCTCACCGGGTGCGGGAGATCGAAAGTAATTTCAGCCTGTGTAACGTTATCGTCAGTGGCCCAATACGTGTGCCGGTTTTCGTCAAGCAGGTGGATGGCCTGGTAGCCGTGACGCGTGTTGGATGCCTTGACCTTGGCGCCGGCGGCGAGATTGCGCGCGAAGGTGGTGTTCATGATGTGGCCGAAGCCACGCAGGCTAGCGGCATCGGCTTCATGAATGAGTCCGCGGCGGTCAGGCGGAACGTTGAGCAGAAAGCTAGCGCCGCGGCCGGTGGAGACGCAATACAAATCGAATAATTGCTGCGCGGTTTTCACCTTGCTGTTTTCGGCGGGATGAAAGAACCAGCCGGGACGAATGGAGACGTCGCATTCGGCGGGCAGCCAGAGCTTGCCGTTGCGGGTGCCGACGGTGGATTCTTTTTCGCGCACGTCGCCCGGAACGGCAGGGCCGCCATTCGTGGCTACGGGCGAATACGTGGCCCAACAGGTTTCGCCGGCAATGCCTTTTTCGTTGCCGACCCAGCGGATATCCGGCCCCACATCGCTAAAGATGACGGCGTTGGGTTGAAGTTCGCGGGCGAGCGCCCAGGTGGTGGGCCAATCGTAGTAGTGAGTCTTATCGATTTTGCGAGTTTCGCGGGCGCCGCCGTAAAAGCCGCTGCCGCCGTTGGCTCCATCGTGCCAGATTTCGAAGATGGGACCGTATTCGGTGAGCAACTCGCGCAATTGCCGGCGGTAGATATCGAGATAAGCCGGCGTACCGTAGGCGGCATTGTTGCGATCCCAGGGAGAAAGATAAACACCGAATTTGAGTCCGTTGCGGGCGGCGGCATCGGAGAGTTCGCGAACAATGTCACCCTTGCCGTCCTTATAGGGGCTGAAACGGATGGAGTGATCGGTGGTCTTTGTGGGCCAGAGGCAGAAGCCATCGTGGTGCTTGCAAGTGAGAATGACGCCTCGGCTGCCGGCGTCTTTGAGAACGGAACAAATCGCGTCGGCGTCGAAGGCGGTGGGATTGAAGATGGCGGGATTTTCGTCGCCATCGCCCCATTCTTTGTCGGTGAAGGTGTTGACGGTGAAGTGCAGAAAATTATAGAAGCCGAGTTCGCTCCAACGGAGTTGGGGTTCGGAAGGCAGTACGCCGTAAGGGGCCGGTGGTTTGGCGGCGAAAGCGAACGTGGAGGCGGCGCCGGCGAAACCAAGCAAAAGCCCGCGGCGAGATGGCTGATAGATCATCGGTGCTGGTGGCATTGTCGCATTACAGCCGCCACGCTACATTGGTAATTAAAGGTTCCTCTAAAACACAATGTGTGGAATTGCGGGTTTTCTTTCGGCGAATAAGAATGTAGACCGGGATGTGCTGCGCGCGATGACGGATCGGATTGCGCACCGCGGACCGGACGGCAGCGGCTTCTTTTGTGACGATTTTGTCGCGCTCGGGCACCGGCGTTTGAGCATCATTGACGTGGCGGGTGGGCATCAGCCGATGGGCAATGAAGATGGCCGCTTGCAGATCGTCTACAACGGCGAAATTTTTAATCACGCCCAATTGCGCCCCGCTTTGGAAGCAGCCGGGCACCGTTATCAAACGCGCTGCGACACGGAAACGATCATTCATTCTTACGAGCAATATGGGGAAGACTGTGTCGCCAAATTTCGGGGAATGTTCGCGTTTGCGATTTGGGATTCGGAAGCGCGCACATTGTTTTGCGCGCGCGACCGGTTAGGCATCAAGCCCTTTTATTACTGGACCGATGGCACAACGTTTATTTTCGGTAGTGAAATCAAAGCGCTGCTGATGCATCCGGCCGTGAGGGCCGAATTCGACGCTGCCCAATTGCCCGAGTATCTCGCATTTGGCTATTTGAGCGGCGAAGAGACGATGTTCCGCAACATTCGCAAGTTGATGCCGGGTCACACCATGAAGGTGGAAGTGACGGCAGCCCGAACACTCGCTATCACACAGAAGCAGTATTGGGATGTGCCGGCGCCGGCGGCGGGTGGCGAAAAAGACGACCAAGCTTGGATTGAAGAATGCCGGCGGCGGGTGGAAGAAACCGTCAAGATGCGCTTAATGAGCGACGTGCCGCTGGGTATGTTTCTGAGCGGCGGGATTGATTCGAGTACGATTGCCGCGCTGATGAAGCGCATGGTGGCCAATCCGGAACAGAAGATCAAAACCTTTTCGGTGGGTTACCGCGAAGTGGAATATAGCGAACTTGGGTTTGCGCGCGAGTTGGCAAACGAAATCAATACCGATCATCACGAAGTGACGTTGGGGATGGAAGAGTTCTTTAACCATTTGCCGAGGTTGATCTGGCACGAGGACGAGCCGATTGTGTGGCCGTCGAGTGTGTCTCTCTATTTTGTCTCGAAGTTAGCGGCAGAAGAAGTGAAGGTGGTGCTGACAGGCGAGGGCGCTGATGAAATATTCGCGGGCTATGGGCGCTATCAGCATCACGCGACGAATGAAGGGCACGCGGCCCTCTATGGCAAGGTTCCGGCGGGCCTGCGCAAGGGGATTCGGAACTTGGTGGCCGGATCGAACCTGCTGCCGGCGGATTTGCGGCGCAAGGCGCAACATACGATTGTGGGCCGCGAGCTTTCGTTTGAATCACTCTACCTGGATAATTTTTATTCGGCGTTTTCGGCGGAAGAACAGCAGGGTCTGACCAAACAACATTATGCCGACCAGAGTGCTTATGCCGAATACATGGGCTACCGGAATAAGCGCGCGGGAACCGACCCATTGACGCAGTTGCTCTATGCCGACCAGAAAACTTATCTGGTTGAACTGCTGATGAAGCAGGACCAGATGAGCATGGCTTGCTCGCTTGAGAGCCGGGTGCCGTTTCTGGATCATACGTTTGTGGAATTCGCGGCGCAGGTGCCGGCGCATCTGAAAATTCGCGACGGTAAGGGCAAGTACATTCTGCGGAAGGCCGTGGAAAGCCTCTTGCCGCCGTCAACATTGACGCGCAAGAAAATGGGTTTCCCAACGCCGCTTAAGAATTGGCTATTGGACGCGCGAGCGAATGCTCTGTATGCCAAGCTGCAGGCGCCGGACGGTTTCATTGCTTCTTATCTGGACATGAGCCGGGTGAAGACGCTGATTGAAGAGCACCGCAACCGCAAGATTGACGCGACTGACCGGATTTGGCGGCTGCTCAATTTGCAATATTGGGGAGAGATATTCTTGTCGGGCCGCAGCCAGGAAGAGAATCTTGCGGCGCGCGTTTTGGAGCCGGTTCGTTAGTACCAACTTGCAGACGTTTGCGTTGCCGCTCCGGTTCAAATCGCCGCATGTCGGCATTTGGTACCGCTCATTGACATTCGCGGCTCGGCTCGCGGTTGCACGTTGTTAACGGGAGTGTTTTCATTATCGTGGGTGGGCCCCAGGCTCATAAGCGCAACGAGACTCCAATTTACGCGATTAAGCCACTAGGTTTTAGTGCGCAGGCGCAGGCTCTGGCTCGAGTTCGACGATCTCGGTTTCTTCTTCTGGATCTTCCGGCAGCAGCAATCGTAAGCCGTTGGCCAAGCCAAACCAAAAGAGATTGATTGCGCCATAACCCTCGCTGAGGAAGAACATACAAGTGCAGGTGCCGACAACCGAGACGAGCAGGCCGGCGCTCAGGCGGTGAAGATCCGGCTCTGGATAAGCGCCGCGCGGCGAAGCCTGGCGCAACACCTTGACAAGGCTTTTCAAAGTGAAAAAAATCAACAAAAGATAGAGCAGCAGTCCGGGAATACCGGTTTCAGAAGAGAGCTGCGTATAGGAATTGTGAGTGCCGAGATCTAGCCACTTAAATCCTTGCAGCGCGCCGAACTCGGCCAACGTGGGCCCAAAATTACCGGGTCCGACTCCTACAACGGGATAGGCGAGTGTAAATTTGATGCTGGTTTCGAGAAGTGTTGTGCGAGAGTCGACTGAAACCGAGTCAGCGTTTGGGGCGGCTTGGCCGACAGGAATTCTAGCGGCAGAAGCTAAACGGTTTCGCATGGCATCGGGCAAGAATGCCAGCACGACGACAAGCGTCAGGGTGGTCACGCTGGCCATTACTATTCGAGTTTTGAATGAACAAAAGAAGAAGATGACCACCAGCATCGCGAACATGGCAAGGAAGCCGCCGCGCGACAATGTCCGAAGCGCCAAGAGCAACGGGAGCGCTGTAGCCAAACCCGCACAAAGCCTTATCCAGAGGGGTCTGGCCGCAAACGAGACCCAGATGATGGGCGCCACTCCGAGAAGCGCCATGGCGAAATAATTTGGGTCAGCGTAGTTGCGGCCCCAGAGTGAGACTAGACGCCCTTCCATGTACCCGTGCCGAAGGAGACTCAGGACGCATAAGAGAAGCCCGGCGGCGGCGATGACCTGGAACATTTTTTTGAATTCGGACACGGAGACGGGTATTGCCGCAGCGGCTAGAAAGAGAACCGCGCCGATGAATACGTTCTCGACAAGGTGAGAACTCATTTCTGTGTGCTCAGACAGCAGATAAGAAAGGAGGACCCAGCCGACGAAGAAAGGTAGAGCGCGACCCGCGCCACATTTCCAGAAAACCAAGGCACGCCCGCTGGCTACGAGGGAGATGGCCAGCAAGGCGATGAGGCCGAGGATGATGCGGGTGGGTCGAAAGTCGAGAACACGGCTGATCTCAACGAAGGCCGTAAGAAAAAGAAGAATGAGGGCAATTTGTCGAAAACGGTTGCCGCGCGCCGCGGCAGAAAAAGATAATAGGCCTTGGCGGGACGCCGGGGACTGCTCTGGGGACGGAGAGATCATCTTGATTGGAGTCTTTTTAAGCGTGACATACAGGCAGCAATAAAGACAAGTTTTAAGGCTAGACTAGGGTATGCCGAACGACACCCGCGTCGCGGTCCCGAGATTCCGCAAGGACGCACTGACGCCGGAAGTGGTTGATCCGAGAATTGCCGACGTTGAGGCGCTGGCACGCTGGCTCGACTACGCGTTTACTCTGCCTGGCGGCTTTCAATTTGGATTCGCGGGCATTATCGGCCTGATTCCCGGCATCGGCGACGTCCTCGACGCGTTGATCTCGCTGTTCATCATTGTTCGCGCAATAAAGCTGGCTATCCCGCGTGTGGCGATTGCCCGTATGTTGGTCAACGTGGGGATTGAGGCGCTGGCGGGCACCGTTCCCTTTGTTGGCGATTTATTCGATATTGTCTTTAAAGCGAATCTGCGTAATTACGAAATATTAAAAAAACATTTGACGCAGAGTGAACGCCAGAGACGCTCCGATTGGTGGTTCTTGGTTTTGACCGTACTCCTAGTGCTGGCCAGCATCGCCCTGCCGGTGATCGGCTTGATCGAACTGGTTCGACATATTTGACTTTGACGCGCGCCGTTTGTGATTCAATCAAATTCTATTTCGATTTGATCGACGAAGCACCAACCCCAGTTTTCGCCGGGCTGGAACGATTTCATGATCGGGTGCTGGGTATGTTGAAAGTGTTTGGTGGCGTGTTTGTTTTTGGATGAATCGCAGCAGCCGACATGTCCGCATTCCATACAAAGGCGCAGGTGAACCCAGGTATCGCCCATTTTGAGGCATTCCTCACAACCTTTCGGAGTATGCGGCTTTACATTGTGAATGTGATCGAGATGGGTACAAGATTTCATCTCTCTATCCTCCAACTTTCGATTGAGAGCAATCCACTAGAGAATTGATAGCATCTTGAAATATATGCTTGCGCGATTGCTGCTGGTGGCGTGTTCGTTACTCTCGTTTGCCTGTTTTGCGGTGCCGATCTATGTGATTCGGCCGTTCCGTCATCAAGGCGCGCGCGAACTGGCCGTCGCTTTATTCGTCAAACAAATTAGTCCGTGGGTTTCGATGGCATGCGTGTTAGTAGCGCTCGCGATTGTGATCTTGCGTTGGCAACGGACGCGCGGATGGGCGGCGCGCGTGGGCATGAGCCTGCTTCTGGCGTTAGCGCTTTTGGGAGCCGCTTTGTCTCGCGTGAATGTGTATGAGCAGATGTTCCATCACCTGGACACGCCGCAATTTGCAGCCGCGGATCAGGCTCATGTTGATAAAGACGACATGGTGGTCGCCGTCCGGCTGAACGGCGAAACGCGGGCATATCCGATTCGCGAGATGGCCTATCATCACGTGGTGAATGATACGGTGGGCCATGAGCCCATTGTGTCTACGTATTGAACGCTCTGTCACACCGGTCTGGTGTGGGCGCGGACAATCAATGGGCTGGTGCTGACCTTTCATCTGGCCGGCATCAATAATCAAAACTTTTTGATGCGGGACGAAGAGACGGGCACGTTCTGGCAGCAGATCAGCGGGCGCGCCATTTCGGGGCCGTTGGCTGGCGCGCAATTAACGCCAGTCCACAGTGACGAGCTGACGTTTGCCTTGTGGCGGAGTGAAGGGCCCAATGGAACGGTACTGAAGCCACTGCCCAAAGACGCGCGTGAATACGAGACGAAAGATTGGGACGTGCGGATGGCGAAAGCGCGCACGGTTCTCGACTTTCCGAATTCAGGATTGCAATCGCGCGATCTGGTGCTAGGAGTGCAGGCGTTCGGCGCGAGCCGGGCTTATCCAGTAGAACGCATTTTAGCGGCGCGATTGATTGAAGATCGTTTAGGCAGCGAGCCGATTCTGATTGTAGTGGGACCGGACGGAGAATCGATTCGCGTTTTCCAGGCGAAGGTGAACGAACAAACAGTGGCGCCGGAGTTTTATAGGACGGGCAATGTGATGATGGATTCGGAGACCGGGAGTGAGTGGAATTTCAGTGGCTGCGCCGTGAAAGGGAACAGAGCGGGCGCCTGCTTGCAGCCAGTGGATGCGTTGAAGGATTATTGGTTCGATTGGCGGAATTACCATCCTGAGACAACGATCTTCAGGCGTTAAAGCGGATGTTGGGAACCTCCCGTCCGCTTTAGAACGTCTATCTAATTGTGAACTCATACGTCTATTTCGATAGGCGTGCTCGCTGGGTCTGGGCGATAATCAGAAGTAACCGAGTTCTGCTTGGCGGCTTCGTTCGCCAAGCCCCGCCACCGAATCGGTGCTCTTAGTACAAAGGAATTGGCTTTCATGCTTCTTCGAGTCTTGTTTGGCTCTGTTATTGTTGTCAGCACGCTGGCCGCAGCGGTTCCGAGCGCGATTCCGAATATGACCGAGCCGCCCAAAGCGGGTAAGGTCGAACTCTATCCGGAAGCCGATCTCAAACCCGGCATGCAAGCCGTCGCCTGGACCGTATTCCAAGGCAGCAAGCCTGAACCTGTGCCCGTCGAAATTGTCGGGATATGGGAGAACGCCTGGGGTCCCAAGCAAAACATCATTATCGGCAAGATGGGCGGCAAAGCCATGCGCACCAACGTGGCCGGCGGCATGAGCGGCAGTCCCGTTTACATTGACGGCAAACTCGTCGGCGCCATTTCCCTCCGCCTCAGCGTTTTCTCTCCCGACGCCATTTGTGGCATTACGCCCATCCGCCTGATGCTGGAAGTCAACGATTTCGATAAGAGCAAGCCCGCCAACAGTCTTTCGCCCGGTGCTACCCTAGCGCGGTCCGACGCCTCTATGTCTCTCCCGCCCGGCCTCGCGCAACGCGTCATGGCAGCCGGCGCCGCCCCGAACCTGGGCGAAATTCCCATGATGACGCCCATTGCCACGCCGATCTCCATGTCGGGCTTTACGGACGATTCCGTTAAGGAATTCGCGCCCGTCTTCCAACAGCTTGGCCTCAGCGTTTCGCAAGGCGGTTCCTCCGGCAACCTGGATACATCCAAGCCCGCCAAAGATTGGGCCACGGCGTTAAAGCCCGGCGAACCGGTCGCCGCTGTGCTCGTCTCCGGCGACGTCACCATGACCGGCGGCGGCACGGTCACTTATAACGACGGCAAACGCATTCTTGCCTTCGGCCACCCCATGTTCAACCTCGGCCCCGTGGAAATGCCGCTGGCCAAGGACGAAATCATCACCACGCTCGCGTCTTCTTATCAACCCACCAAAATGGGTAACGCCACCGAAGTGGTGGGCGCTCTCAAGCAAGACCGGCATAGCGCCATCGAAGGCCAACTTGGTGAAACCGCGGCGATGATTCCCGTGACCATGCACGTCAATTCCTACAATCTCGACAACAGCGTCCACTCCTCGCGCGACTTCCACTTCAGCGTTTTCGTCGATCACAAATGGACACCGTACCTGATGATGGCCACCCTTTTCAACGCCATCTCGAACCTGAATGATTTCTCGGAAGAAGCCACCTATCGCCTGCGCGGCGAATTGCATGTGGAAGGCCAACGGAAGATTGAACTGCATACTATGCAAGCCCCCACGGAAGCGCAAATTCCGACGCCCATGCTGCTGGCTGGCTGGTGGGGCGATAAGTTCAACCGCCTCTTCATCAACTCCGCTAAACTTCCCAAAGTTGATGCCGTGGACGTCAGTGTTGACCTGCTGCCGGAGCGCCTTAGCGCACAAATCGAATCCGCTTGGATCGCTGACAACATCGTCACGCCCGGCACCGAAGTTCCCGTTAAAGTATTTCTGCGCCCCTACCGGGGCGACCGCATTGAACGCACCGTGAACGTCAAAATTCCCGCCGGCCTCGCGCGCGGCGATCACGAGCTTCTGTTCAGCGATGCGGATACTTTGAGCCGCTTCCAGAACATCGCCCAAAGCCTCAACAAAATTGAAGATATGCCGCAAACCGTCGCCATGCTCAACGACGAACGCAGCAACAACCGCATGTACGTTTCGCTGATCGAATCGCAGCCCACCATCTACTCCGACGAAAAAGTCTTGCCGAGCCTGCCCGCTTCCATTGTCAACGTCATGCAAAGCGGCAAAGCGGTGAATCACCAATTCGTTAGCGTCCCCGAAAGCGCGCATGAACAACTCTCGGTGGCATTCGATACGGTAGTGACTGGCAACTATTCGCTCAAAATTCACGTGAACTAGAGTGGACCGAGCCGCACGCAAGCGGTGTGTACCCGAAAATCAAAAAAATGATCCAATCTTCTCGACTCCGCCGCGCCGTGTCCTTCGCGCTCTTCTTGACCGCCGCCACATCTGTGATCTTTGCCGTCGAAACCCACGTTTGGGAGCAATCCGAACAGGCCGAGTTCGCGCGCGGCACTGTCAAGAAACTCTCTATTCGGAGCGACGGCCACGTGACTCTCGCCCCCGAATTCAAAGAGTTGGATAGCACCACTGTCCCCTATCTCTGGGCTGTCGCGCAAGACTCCAAGGGCGTGCTCTATTACGCTGGCGGCGCTCCCACCGGCGCATCCACCAAGATCTACGCGCTCACGGCGGGCGAAAAGCCCCGAGTCTACGCGGAAATCCCCAGCCTCGAAGTCCACGCCCTCGCTATCGATTCCCACGACCGCGTCTACGCCGCTGTCCTCCCCGACGCCAAGATCTTCCGCATCGAAAAAGGCAAACCCGAACTTTTCTTTGACGCCAAGTGCAAATACATTTGGTCGATGGCTTTCGACAAAACCGGCAATCTTTTTGTGGCTACCGGCGACGCCGGTCTCATTTATAAAATTGCTCCCGACGGCAGCGGCTCCAAGTTCTTCGATACCGAAGAGACCCACGCCCGCTCCATGATCATTGATTCGGAAGGCAACCTCATCGTCGGCACCGAACCAAGCGGCCTCGTTCTGCGCATCACGCCCGCCGGCAAAGGCTTCGTCCTCTTTCAGACCAACAAACGCGAAGTGACCGCGGTGGCTGAACACAAAGGCGTGATCTATGCTTCCGCCGTCGGCAACAAACCTTCCGGTGGCCTCGGAATCACGCCGGCCGCTACCCCCGCTACTTCGCCCATGCCCGCCGCCACTGCGTCTGCCGCCACGCACGCCGTTGCCGCCCCGGCCGCTTTGCCTCCGCCCATAAACTCGCTCACTTCCTCGGTCGCCGGCGGTTCGGAAGTTTACCGTATTCAAAAGGACGGCTTCGCGGAGAAAATCTGGAGTTCCGCCTCCGATGTCGCCTACGCCATCTCCTTCGACGCCGCTGGCCGTCCGCTAGTGGGTACCGGCAATAAAGGCATTATTCACCGCCTTGATTCTGACCAATTCACCACAACCTTGCTCAATGTCCCTCCTACCCAAGTGACATCGTTCCTTGAAGGCAAGAACGGAGTTGTCTACGCTACTACGGGCAACGTCGGCAATCTCTACGCCATCGGACCCGGCATGGAAAGCACCGGCACGCTCGAAAGCGAAGTCCTCGATGCGACCGAATTTTCCACCTGGGGCAAGATCCACGTCCGCGCCGTGAATCACGGTGGTGGGCTCAATCTCGAAACTCGCAGCGGCAATGTCAATCACCCCGAAAGCAATTGGACTGGCTGGAGCAAAGTCGATATCGCCGAACTAGGAGGGCAAATCCATTCGCAACCCGCCCGCTATCTCCAATACCGTTTGACCATGACGAAGTCCAGCTCCGGTGAATCACCGGAACTGAGCGCCATCGATATCGCGTTTCTGCCCAAGAACGTGGCGCCCAAAGTGACGCAAATCGAAATGGGTCCGTTCAATTATCGCCAAGCGCCCAGCAATCAGGCTCTCGAACGCTCGGTGCAGCCGTCGGGCTCACCCTCCGTGATCACCCTCCCGGCCATCGGGCAGAAACGTTCTTCTCCCTCGGGTATCGAACTCAATACGGGCGGCGCAGCCTCGCTGCAATACAACAAAGGCTTTGTCACCGCTCGTTGGGCTGCGAGTGACCCTAACGGCGACCAGCTCTCGTTCAAAGTGGAACTGCGCCCCGAAGGCGACCCGGGTTGGCGCACGCTCAAGGACAAACTCCTTGACCACTTCTACGCCTTCGATTCCAGTTCCTTCCCCGACGGCAAATATTTCGTCCGTATCACCGCCAGCGACGCGCCCAGCAACATCGCCAGCGCCGTCCTCACAAGTTCCCTTGAGAGTGAAGACTTCATCATCGACAACACGCCGCCCGTTGTGACCGTCATCTCCGCCGACGCGAAAGCCCTCAAGTTCAACGCCAAAGATGCTTTGAGCTGGATCGACAAAGCCGAATACTCCGTTGATGGCGGCGACTGGACCTCTGTGCTCCCGGACAATCTGGTGACTGATTCGCAGTCGTTGGATTACACGATCACAGCGAGCCCCGGACAAATGGTCTCCATTCGCGTCTATGATGAAAACGACAATGTGTCGGCCAAGACGGTTGTGGCCAAGTAACTGGCGCGGGCGCTCTGGTTTTGAGATTTTTCAGTTTCAGGACCGACTATATAGTGTGCAGCGCGCGCGCATATTCATCAGCTACCGTCGCGAGGACGCGACCCCGTATGCCCAGTGGATCTATAACCATCTATCGGCGAAACTTGGCCAGGAGCAAGTATTCTTCGACAAAGACACCATTCCCCCGGGTGAAGATTTCGTCGAATTTCTGAACGAGACCGTCTCCTCATGTGGCGTACTGCTCGCGATCATCGGCAAGTCGTGGTTAACAGTTGCTGACGCGAGTGGACGCCCTCGCATCCACAATCCTGAAGACTTCGTGGCTATCGAGATCAAAGCTGCGCTACACCGTGGTATCCGCGTCATCCCCATTCTGGTCGGAGGCGCGCAAATGCCTCAGACGGGCGATATGCCCGAAGCCCTATGGCCTCTCGCTCGTAAACAAGCCTGCGAACTGGCCGACAAATGGTTCATCAATCAACTTAACGGCCTCATACCCCTGATGAAGCCCGGTGAACCCGCCTGCCAGAATAAGGGTGTAAGCAATCGCACGGACGGCGAAACGCTAAAACGAATCAGACGGGGGATCGTCGATATCCTTTCAGCCAGATACCAGCCTCTCTTCAGCTTCAACAACAGCCGAGCCATGCACTGGTCTGCGGATAAATCAACAAGAGTGGTCATCCCTATCTCCAAAGAACGAGCGCGTGGCAATTTCTCGTATCACTATGGGCAACGCTGGGTGGATTTTCTTGCGCCCGCCGAACGCGGCTTCTACGTACTCGCGTGCGTAGAACGGAACGAGGCCTTTGCAATCCCAGTTGCTTGGTTACGAAAAATACGAGCGACCGCCGGGACTGCCGCGTTTTCCCTTAACGTGCGCCCCGACGCCACGACCGGCGAGATATTTCTCCACCTCAACGACGGCAAAAGAGAATCACTTCGGCCGTTCTCGATCGCGCTATCCGCCCGATCCGCTGTAGGTCGTTAAATCCGATGAAAGCTCTTCAAGATATCTTTCGTGCTGTAGCGCAGCGCAATCGGGCGTCCGTGCGGGCACGTCATCGGATACTCACAAGCTGCCAGCGCTCTTAACAGCCAGTCAATTTTCTTCGGCTCCAGCCGCATATTGATCTTGATGGCCGCGCGGCAAGCGATGGTCGCGCACACGCTTCGCCGTATCTCATCGAGTGAGGCCGACCGGAACTCACTCTCGGCAATCTCCAAAATCTCGAAGACAATCTTCTCGATATCGCCTTGCCCCACGCCCGCGGGGGAAGACTTAATCGCGATCGTGCGCTGCCCAAACGGCTCTGTCTCAAATCCGTAGGCATTCAACTCGTCCGCAATCCGCGCGTACTCAAACTCCTGCCCCGGCGTGAGTTGCAGCACAATCGGCATCAGTAACTGCTGTATCTCCACATGCCCCGCCGCCCGCTGCTTGAGCACTTGCTCAAACAGAATCCGTTCGTGCGCCACGTGCTGGTCAATGATCCAAAGCCCATCACGCCCCGCCGCCACAATAAAACTGTCATGTAACTGACCCAACGGACGCAAATCCAGCAGCGCGCCGAGTGAATCCACCCGTTCCCAATCCGCAGCCAAACCGTCCAGGCCGCCATGCGTGTCGGGGATGCGCTGTAGTGTTTTCGCAACTGCAGGCAGCAGGACAGTAGGCCAGGACCGCACCGGCGTTACGGCGGCTGGCACTTCTACCTCTGGCACGGCTCCTTCCAGCGCTTCGTGGCTCAATGGAACTTCCGAAACGGCCGGCTCTTCCATCTCCGTCATCACCGAGTATTCCGAAAACGGCAACGCCGCCGCACGCTGTACGGGCGCTTCCACCCGCCTTAGTGAAACAGGAGGCGATGCCGGCAGCGGAAT
>Ga0302319_10015108_pt1 | contig 14331 bp, 5 predicted proteins | sample Bog_T0_2_FD_203319 | JGI IMG/M metagenome (GOLD analysis project Ga0302319, IMG submission 203319) | Peat permafrost microbial communities from Stordalen Mire near Abisko, Sweden - Bog_T0_2 | ecosystem: Environmental > Terrestrial > Soil > Wetlands > Peat | place: Sweden: Abisko, Stordalen Mire... | reverse complement strand
ATGGATCTTGTCGCCAGCGCCCCTCGCGTGATCGTCGCAATGGAGCACAACGCGAAAGACGGAGCCTTCAAGATTGTCAATGAGTGCTCGTTGCCTCTCACAGGGAAGCGCGTCGTCCATGACATCGTGACCGAACTGGGCTGGTTCCACGTGTCCACCGAAGGAATTGTCATGCAGGAGATCGTCGAAGGCGTGACGAAAGATGCAGTAGAACAGCGCACGGGATGCCCAGTGCACTTTTCTCCAGATCTCCGTCCGATGCTTCCGTCCTAGACTTATTCATGTAGAAAGCAAGGAGGGATCGCACGGGAGCGTGGCCCATGAGATCTCCGCTTGCATCTGGACTCAAACAGACATTCCGCGTTTGCCCCGGGAACCGCGGAGTTGAACAAGACTGAGCTCGGTTCGAATTGCTGTTCTGACTGCGGGCACAGTAGTCGCCTTAATTCAGGCAGTTCAACACAATAGAGTCAGGAACAGATTAAGCGGCCGTGAGTTTCTGGGTTGCCCCTTGCTGGTGGTCCAAAGGGCTTTTCAACGAATGACTGTCTTATCGCCAGCAGTATTGAAATCAAATAGAAATATAGATAGATCGCTGGGGAGCGTTCTAGTAGTCGTTGGGGCTGGGTTTTCCATTGACTGCGGCATAGTCAATGAGAGCAATGAGGCATTGACGAAGAGGGCTATCCGCCCACGCAGGCTTCGGGTGGACGAAGTCGATACGCAATCACTTTGGGATTGTCGTACCCGCCGGACAGCGAGACGACCTGGAAGAGCGCCTCGAAGGGAGCCACGCTTGTTCCCGCTTTGTGTCCGATACTACGCAGCAGCATATCCAGGCGCTGCGGGTCGAACACCAGATCTCCGGCTGCCTGAGTGGCTTGGGTATTCAACCCTTCCACAATCACGGTCAGTCCACGGTCGCCGCACCCTTTCAAAAGCGCGACCACTCCGTAGCTGGGATAGGTTTTTTCTTCGGTACGCTGCGTGTCGTACATGTCGGGGATGCCGTAAGTTGCATCCTCTTGGGCCTGCGGCGCGCGGTTGCGGAACAAAGGCGCGCCCGAATGCGGATCTTGATCCAAGGTAAAGTTCAGGTTCGGCTCATACACCGAGACCCAGGGATCGGAACGATGACTGCCGATGAGCACCACGTTGTCCTGGTGAAAAAATGCGGCTTCGACATCCCGGGCAAACTGCGGATTCTCCTGACCTCCGAATTGTTCCGCGATCGTGGATAAGTGCACCGATATCGCCATGTCGGCCGGGCTGGTCACGCGCCGCATGGCCACGTTGAAAAGCTTGTTACCTTTTTCGCCGTAGTATTTGCGATTGAGATAGTCCCCCAGGTCGAGAGTCTTGCCGCTCAGGTCCTGCCATAACGCAAAACTGGTGTCGGCATACACCACCTTCAACTCTTCATTCGGCTTGTCGAAGAACTGTCCCCAGAAATCGGCAATCACGCCAGTCGGCCGGGGAGAGTTGAAGGGAGCCTTGCTCTGTAATGCGGATCGGGTCACCGCAACTGAAGCGGCGATCGCAACCAGGAGCACAGCCGCAAAGGCTATCCAGTGCCGAAGCGCGGGTTTTTGAACGATCTCGACGACGGGGACGGCTTCATCGTCTTGCGACGCAGCGTCCGCCTCTGTCGGTGGCTTCAGCTTGGGATCTGCCAGGTGAGCGGATTTCCGCGGCACGAACTCCGGCGCGTAGGCGCCTCGCGGCATCGTAATCACCACGGCTTCGCTGGCGCCCTCTGAGGTAAAGTACTTCTCCAGCCTTCCTCGCAGCTCGTGGGCGCGCACGCGGACAATATTGTCATCCGCGGGGTTGTAATTCGGCTTGCGCCCCAGCACCTCGGCGCCAATCGACTGCTCCTTCAACTCCTCGGCGCGGCCAGAAATCACCCGTTCAGTAATGTAGAGCAGGAAGGCCCGCAACGCCGGCGAGCGGCGAAACATTTCACTGTTGACCACCCGCTGGACCAGCTCGCGCTTTTGTTCCGGCGACAAGCTCCCTTGAGCTTCCTGGCGCGATGTGAGCGAAGTTGAAGCAATTTCCTGCACGAGGAGCCATTTTACGGTAAAGACTTTACTTCTGCAAAGCCAGACAAGCAACTGGTACCCGAAATTTGCTCATCTCCGCGAAGTTTCTTTATGAAAATTCCATTTTCTGGAGGAGGCGTTGGGTTCATGGCGGTCACGCATTGCCTCCCCAGCCTCTTTGGCGTTTCTCTCAAGGCATGCGCTGAACGGCCAGCTGTGCTGCCCGCAAAGGGCCCGAATCTTCATGATTCTTATGAGGTAATAGCTCGGCGGACGGCCACGCCTGCTGCTGGAGTCATGGTGCCTGGTCGTGCTTCAAGGGGAAGGGCCATTTTGCGCGTGTTAGCCACAATTCCCGCGTGGCGCCCCTGTATATGAAGTAAAGAATCGCTTCCGCGCGGGCCGTGGCACGCTTGCTCAACCTCGGAGAGCGGTCTCCCAAACTCCTTACAACACTTCACATTGCCGGCAAACAATCTTAATCGATTATTTTACCGTTACTTCACTTCACAAGTCGCCCATCAGCAGAAGAGTCTTGTGGGCGGACAATGAGTGGTCAATTCAGGTTGGTCTTCCATCTCCCCGACGCGGCACACGCATTGAGTGTCTTGCCGTGGACCGAACCCATTGTCTGAGTTTCGTCCTGGCACGATAGTTCGTGCTTCGGCAATCTCGCAAATTAGCAGAGCAACCCGTGGTTTCTTGTTCAAAGGGAAACAGCCGGCCAGGACCGAACAAAGGTGCGGACCGGGCAATACGAACCATGCTTAAGGAGGCATGTGCAATGAAACAAAAGGAATGGGCAATTCCGCAGAGTTTCCTGGCAATCGCCTGTGCCGTTCTCATGTTGGTATTCAGCGGCCAGATCTTTGCCCAGGCAGGCATCGATACCGGCAACGTGACCGGTACCGTCACGGATCAGACTGGGGCCATAGTACAGAAGGCCCAGTGCACGTTGACCAATGTGAATACCGGCATCTCGCAAAAGGCCATCTCTACATCGGCCGGAGCGTACGTCTTCACACAGGTTCAGGTTGGAACATACTCACTGAATGTTTCGGCGCAAGGGTTCGAAGCGTCTGTGACGAACGGCATCGTAGTCCACATCGGCAACACCGTCACGGAAGACGTCTCGCTGCATGTGGGCGCTGCGAGCACCTCGGTCACGGTCACCTCAGCCGCGCCCTTGCTGCAGGCGCAGGATGCCTCTCTGGGCACGACCATTGACAGCACAGCGGCTACCGAGTTGCCGCTTTACGGCGGCAGCGCCGGCCGCAGTTTCATGGTCCTCATTACCACCGTTCCGGGCGTCCAGTTTACGGGCAACAATTCCACCGCAAATACGTTTCTCGTGCACGGCACGCAAAGCGGCGCGGTCGACGTGCGCGTGAACGGCGCCGACGATAACGCCGAGGTCTTTGGCGGCATCACCATTCCGCCCATCCCAGACACGATCCAGGAGATGAAGGTAGAAACCGGCGACAACCCCGCCGAGATCGGCCACACGTATGGTCCCACAGTGAATGTCGTCACCAAGCTTGGCACTAACAAGCTCCGGGGAAGCGCCTGGGAGTACAACGAGAACGACATGTTCAACGCCAACGACTACTTCAACAAGCGGACCCAGTTGCTGCACACGCCGTCACCCTTGCCCAACCGGCCGGGACGCTTCAAGGAGAATTCGTTTGGCGCAGTTTTCGGCGGTCCGGTCGTGATTCCGCATCTTTACGACGGCCACAACAAGACCTTCTTCACCGTCGATTTTCAGGTCACCAAGTACACCGACACGCCGACCGGCAACTTCACGCTACCCACGGCAACCATGCAGAGCAGCGGATTTACCAACCTGGTGGACACGCTGACTTTGAATACGGGCACATTGACCGACGGTTTGGGTCGTAGATTCCAGAATGGCACGGTCTTTGACCCTGCCACCACACGCGCGGTGATTTGCGGCAACACCGATCCCATCACCGGCCTGGTAACGGATTGCACTCCGGGCAGCACACCGAGCGGTGTGCAGGGAGTGTACGTTGATCCAACTTTGAATGCCGGGGCCAGGACCGCAATCATCCGCGATCCCTATTTCCAGGAACTCGGCCAGCCCGCCGGATGCCCCAGTCTTACTGGCACTCTGGATTGGCGCACCGTGGCTGCCGGCGGAACTACTCCCACCTCGTGCTTCAACCAGCTTCCGGCTGGGCGCATTGACCCTAACGCTGTCGCGCTTCTCAAGCTCTTCAAGGCGTACCCATACAATAACGCTGGGATCAACCCGACTACGGGACTCAGCACCAGCGGCTCCAACAGCTACTCCAACAACTTCTTCCAGCTTATGCCGCGGCCGATCAATACTGAGCAATTCGACGTCCGGCTGGACCACACCTTCAGCGCCAGGGACTCGGCGTACATGACGGCTAGCCAATATAACTCGATCTCGCAGCAGCAGCCTCCGTTTGCCGGCGCGCTTGAAGGCGGCGGCAACGCACCGTTCTGGACCACCAACCCTACCTACATGATTGTGGCGACGGAAACGCACGTCTTCAATCCCAACCTGATCAACGAATACAGAATGTCGGACGAGCACAACTGGAATACCCGCCTCGATGCCGGCTCGATCGACAGTACATTCGGGACTCCGGCTGTTTACGGGATTACAGGTATTCCGCAAACCGCGAACAACGGCGGCTTGCCAATCTTTAACGGAGTCGGCAGCAGCATCTCCCCATTCGGCGCCCGCACCAACACCACCTGGCAGAAGGTTGGCGCCTGGCAGTTCTCCGACAACCTGACCAAGATCAAAGGCAAGCACGAGTGGAAGTTCGGCGGCGAATATTGGTGGACCTACGGCAACATCGCACAGCTGCCGTATTCAAGAGGCAATTTCGCCTACGGCCAATACTCGAACGTTCCGGGATCGGGCGATGGCGGCCCAGGGCTGACGGATTTCGTCACGGTACCGACTGCTGGAAACAGTACCTACCTGGCTGCTGGAGGTCTCAGCACCGCGAGCACACCTCTGGGCGGCTTGAACGGGTACAACGGCGACAACTGGAACAAGAGTGTCTATCACGCGCCCCAGATCTCCTTCTACGCGGTCGACAACTGGAAGGTCACTCCCGCGCTGACGTTGACCCTGGGAATCCGCGATGACTACTTCGCTCCCTATTACGCCTCCGGCGGATCGGCAGGCGAAGGCAACTTCTGGATGGGCGGCGACGGAAACGTAGCCAGCGGCAGCGCTTACCACATCAACAGGGATGGATGCGCCACCACCATGTCCACCTACTTCAAGAGCTTGCTGGCTTCAGACAATATCCCGATTCTCTGCGAGCCGAACAACGCGGCCAACAAAACACCCAAGTTCAACTGGGCGCCGCACATCGGCATCGCCTACCGCGTACGGCCCAACCTGGTCGTGCGCCTTGGCGGCGCCATTCAGTATGGCGCATTCGACTCCGTGGGATACGGCGGCACGCTGGGCACCAATTACCCATTCCGCGTCACTGTGCAGAATGCTCCTCAATACTCGTATCGGCCCCAGTCGCTCCCCAACGGCCAGACCGCGACCATGGAGAACACCTTCGGGCAGATCAATATGACCAACCCGAACGTCTACATTCCCCTGGGCTCCGAAGTCATGTACGGCAAGCCCTACAACTTCAAAATACCGTACGAGGAGTACATGAACCTCGCGGTGCAGTACCAGTTCACCAACCACGACTCGGTCGAGGTGCGCTGGGTGTCTGTCCTTGGCAAGCAACTGGAAAGCGCCAACCCCTACCACAATGCGCCACGTCAGGCACTCACTCCCAGCACTGCGGCGGTCTCGGTGCCGAGCGTGAATACGCAAAAATCGGTGGGCTGCTTCCCGAATTGCGTGGGCAACGAGCCCGGCGACCTCGTCTCCTCTCCGGCGATGCCGGACGGCACGCTCACCATTCCCTTCCCGAACCTGGCTGCGAATGAGGGCCCGATCGAGAACACCGAGCAGATCAGCAACTATGAATCGGGCGAAGTAGAGTACCAGCACCAGTTCGCGGGCGGATTCAACATGAACGCGAACTACACCTTTGGCAGTTGCTTGTCCGATGCGCAGGGCGGCCAACAGAACGAGGGCGGTCCGGCCAACGGACGCGCTCCGTGGCTGGTGGGCTTCGGCGGTTACCGCGCCGACTACGACCGGTGCGAAAACTTTGCCACCAGCGTCTTCAAGCTGTCGGGCGAGTACGGACTGCCCTTCGGCAAAGGCGCTCTCCTGGTGGGCAATGCGAACGCTGTGGAAGATGCCATCATCGGAGGATGGAAGCTCGATCCGATCTGGATCGCTTCCAGCGGCTTCCGTGCCAACGTCACTTGCCAGGGAACGATAGGCGGCATTCCCAATGCCCCAGGCCAATTCACCGGCAACTGGTTCCAGACCGGCAGCACCGCCTGGTCCTGCTTTGCGCCTCTCGTAAAGGGCGTTAACCCCTACATACCGGGCCCCAACGATAAACCCCGCAGCAAGGTAAACGGATACTTCAACTCCGCGGCGTTCACCGCGCCGTTAAATCCGGTTACTGTGAATGGCCAGCAGGACTTCACTCCCTGGGGCGTCAGAGGGAATCAGATTACCGGCCCCGGCTGGTACAGCTTCGACCTGGCCGCCCACAAGCAGTTCAAAATAAACGAGACCCTGCAACTGGAAGTGGGTGCGATGGCGCTCAACGCCTTCAACCACGTGCACCTCAACAATCCAGGATTGACCAACTACACACAGCCGCAAAACGAGACTCTCACCGGCGGCTGGGGCACGATTACCGGTGACGCCTCGAACAACGGTTCGGGCCGCGTCTGGCAATTCGACGGGAAGTTCTTCTTCTAGGAGCTTCCGGCTCGTTAACAATTACCGCAACGCTTAAACCTTGCGGCGGTGAAGATCGAAAACGATCTTCACCGCCGCAATACAAGAACAGTTTGTCTAAAAACGAGAGCCAAATCAGCCGTTTCAGGGGCCCATCTCATGCGCGACAGAGCGACGCAATCACAGCCTCTTCGCAGGCACGTGCGCGACGAAATTCAGCGCCGGATTTTGTCGGGAGAGAGCCAGCCCGGCGAGCGCCTGGCCCAGCAAAGCCTGGCCAAGAAACTCGGTGTCGGTCAAGGAACGGTACGCGAATCGCTGCTTGAGCTGGAATGGCTCGGTCTCGTCGATTCCATTGACGGCTTGGGCGTTTTTGTCGGAAAACTGGACGCCTCCCGCCTCGTCGAGGCTTATGAGGTGAGGGAATATCTCGAAGGTCTTGCCGCGCGCCGTGCCTGTGGACACGTTTCACAGTCCGACGTTACTGCGCTCGAAGGCATGGCCGATCGCATTTGGAAGTTATCTGAAGATGGCGACGTGGATGAGATGGGCGCGGCGGACCGTGCGCTTCATCTGCAAATCGTGCATCTCTCGCGCAACAGCGTTCTGGTCCGTCTGGCGGAAGGATACAGGACACTGGGCATGGCCGTGCGCGCCTCGCGCGATCCGCGCGCGGTCTATGACGAACACCTGCGCATCATCGGCGCCATTAGCCGGAATATGCCGGACGATGCGGAACGTTTTGCCCGCCAGCACGTGGTTGAGGCCCGCCTCATCATTGAGCGGGAGGCGGCAAGAAATGAATTCATACCCAAGTGGGTTGTAAATACAAGCGACTGAGATACCGCATCGCCACCGCGCGTGGACCATTCGAACAAGGCGTAGTGCGGAACATGGAAAGCGAATCAGGAGACCGATCATGAAAGGTAGAACGTGGAGTGTGGTCTGCTCCTGGTGTATTTTTGCCGGCGCATTGCTGGCACAGGCTCCCGTTACGTTGACGATCGATACGGCATCGCGACAGTTTCGCATTCCCGGCGATTTTGCAGGTCTGGGATTTGAAACCAGGAGCGCGGTCGCGAATACCTACGGCGTCTCCGGCAATTTCTTCTCTCCTGCAAACACCGAGCTCATCACTCTGTTTCGCAATACCGGCATTCACAACATCCGCGTAGGCGGCGGCACGGTCGATGGTTCCGGCGGGGACGAGCATTGTGTCACGCCTACGCCGTCGTTTGCCGACATTGACAATCTCTTCGCCTTTGCCCGCGTCGCCGGCGTCAAAGTGATTTACTCGGTGCGATTGTTGAACGTCAGCTCTTGCGCGAATCCGCATATCGCTGAAGACGACGCCAAAATCGTGCAATACATCTGGCACAAGTATCGCGCCCAGCTCGACAGTTTTTCCATCGGCAACGAGCCCGACGTGCACGGCTTCCATTCGCGACCCGGACACGTGGTCGACCCGGCCATCTACGAGTCCGCGCCCGGCGTTTCCGGGTCTGCGTACGCTTCGTATATTGCACAATGGCGTAAGTTCGCCGATGTCATCCGCAAAGCCGCTCCTGGCGCAAAGTTCTCGGGCCCCGACACGGCCGTATCCGACACCAGCAGCTTCACGCCCGATCCCAGGAACGGCGTCTCCTGGACCGTGCAGTTTGCGACCGACCTCAAGAGCTCCGGCATGCTCGCCGCGGCTCTGCAACATCAATATGTATGGGGTCTGCCGGGAGACACACCGACGCAGGAAGCGATCGACGATATGCTGTCGAGCGCCTGGGACGACGCCACCGCGGTCGGGTCACAACCCGCGGACGGTGACGGCAAGGCGGAGTTCCATCCCTACCCGTTCGTGTACGAAAAGGTTCTGGCCCCGCTGGTTACTCTCGGCGTACCGTACCGGATGACCGAAGCCAACGACTGTCTGCATGGTGTGCCCGGCGCAAGCAATGGATTTGCTTCCGCTCTCTGGGCTCTCGACTACATGCACTGGTGGGCCGCGCATCACATGGCCGGGGTCAACTTTCACAACAACCCCTGGCTCCCTACCGACACCATCATTCCCGATCCCGCGCCATGCGCTGCGCAAGGCTGCGCAAACTACCGCGTCACACCCAAGGCCTACGGCATCAAAGCCTTCGATCTCGGCAGCCACGGTTCTGTTGAGCCTGTCGCCATCGCCAATCCGCAGAAGATTAATCTGACGGCCTATGCCGTGGGGACAGCGCACGATCTCTACGTCACCATCATCAACAAGACGCACTCCACGACGCACGACGCCACGGATGCCGCAGTTGTGATTGAGGCCGCAGGCTTCAACGGCGCCAGTGTCGAAACCATGGTGTTGACCGACGGCGAGCCCGGGAACGCCGCCCTCTCCACCGTCACGCTCGGCGGAGACACGATCACCAATCATGCGCCATGGGCCGGCAAATGGACGCCGCTGGGCCGCGTGCGCAACGGCAAATTCACGGTCACTGTGCAAAGCACTACCGCCGTCATCGTGAGAATTCGGGCCGGCCGATAGACCCCATGTTCAGCCCCATCCGCTACGCTGGATGATGTTCACAAATCTTGAGGAGCGCCCCCAGAGCGCCGGATTCGATACGAATTGAAGAGGCACGAAGTGTTCATCGCAGGAATTCTCCGAACGATGTCGGGATACGCGGCAGTTGCCCTCGCGCTTATCATGCCGTGTCAGGTTGGAAGAAGCGAGTCAACGCGCGGCTATCGGGACGTAGCGTTCTGGCAGGAGCCGGGCGTGAAGGTGGAGTATAGCTCGTTTCTATTTCGCAGCAAGAAGGCGGAGGAACAAATTCCGTGCCCGGTGAATCGCGGGACGGATGCTGCCGACGCGCTGGGGCCGTGTCATTGGCAGAGCAACGTTTTTCAGCATCTTCCCCAGTGGGTGTGGGTGCACTTTGCTGGACCGCGGCGGATCGACAAGGTGGTGCTGCACGCCGCGAGCCTGGCCACGATGCCGGTTGAGTTTTCGGGGCAATATCGGGATCGCGGCGCGACATTCCATACGGTCTTTCACGTGCAACGGGCACAGTTCGATCCCAAGTCCCTTACTTATATATTGCACTTTGAGCCGGTGGTTACTGACAACTTCCGGCTGGTAATCGAGCGAACCACAGCAACGGAGACTCCGCAGTCCTGGTGGGCCGAACTGGCGCAGATCGAGGTATTCGGGACGGATGCGGCGGCCGGTGTTGCTGCCGATTTGATCGGCGCATCGAAGATTGATAGGGTGTATGCGGCATTGGCTCCCACGCAGTTTTCTCCAACGGTTGAGGACCTGGGTCAAACTCTCGCCATCAGCACGCCGTGGTATCGGCTGGTGTTGGACAAGCGGCAGCCACGCATCGTGTCGCTCGCGCTGGATTCGCTGGGCAAAGGCGAGTTAGGCGTGAACTTGCTGCAGGCGAGCGGGGCGTACCTGGTATTGGACCAGCCGTTCGAGGGGTCGATGCCGCTTGGAGAGGGCGCACTGACGCGAACAGGGAACGTCTTCCGCTACGCGCCGGTGCAGGCTGCGCCGGGCGCGTATGAGCAGGTTGCCATTCGTGCGGATGCAAAGTGGTTCGATCTGTCGCTTGCTGTCGCGGCGAATCACACCGTGCTGCTGCGGGGCGGATTGTTCCGATTCGCATTTGCAGCGAACCAGACGCCAACGACCTTCGTCGGTCATCCATCGAAGCTGATGAATTATGTGGATGTGCCGGCGTACCTGGCTGCACCGGATTTTGGAACTGTCTACATCACGCGCACGGGCGACGCGGCGGCGTTTTACCGCAGGCCCTCGTCGCTGTTTCCGGCAACTTCGTACGATGTGGATGTCACGCCGCACCAACCGGCCAGCGAGGACGGGTTGAATGAGATTGGGCCGCACGGATGGCATACGAAGCTGCATTTCGCAGTGCAGGCCGTTGAACCGCTGCCGGAACTGTTGAACCATGATCCCCGATTGCAGCGATTCCCCAGGTACTCACTGAATATGACACAGTGGCGGCCGGATACGGGCGTGGTGAGCAACAGCGTCATGAGCATCAACTGCGGGCTGGCGATGCTCTTCTATGCGGAGCAGGCGGTGTGGGCGCCGCACCTGGAGGGCGGGATTTCGCCGATGGAACTGGTAGGCGCGTCGGTGGAACAGTACTTCAAGGGTGCACGCGGGTACATGATGCCCAACCTCAACGTGTTTTCGCCGGATTGGAAGTCGTCGCGGGAGACGCCGGCGTACTTGGTGATCTCCGCGTGGTACGTGATCCGTACGATCGGGGGCGTGCCGCAGGCACATCGCTGGCTCAAGCCGATGGAAGCGGTGGCCGATCGGATCGAAGCCCACTTCGATCCCGGCGGCCTTGTGGACGAACCGGGCAAGGAGTGGTTCGACGTTTACGATTTTCAAGGGCCGGATGCGTTTTCGAATGCTGCCGATTACCGGGCCTTCCTGTGCATGGCCGATGTCGAGGCGCTGGCGCGCCGGCCGGCGCTGGCCACCCGCTATCGCGAAGATGCTGAGCGAATCAAAAAAGTGTACTTCAAGACGTTCTTCAATCCTGCAACGGGAGTGCTTGCGGGATGGAAGTCGCCGGACGGCAAGCTGCACGATTTTATGTTTCCGTGGGTAAATGGCTTCGCAATCTACCAGGGACTGGTGCCATCCGAGCAGGCAAAGGCGATCCTGCAGACGATGCTCGCGAAGATGCAGAGCATCGACTTTCACTCGCCCCAATACGGCCTGCCGACAAATCTGATCCCCATGAGCCCGGCGGATTATTTTCCGCACACCAGCGGCGCACCGCAGCGGCCGGATGGAAAAGACACATGGCAGGTCTACATGAACGGGGGCGCAACGCCGCCCTATGAGTACTACTTCATCCAGGCGCTTTACCAGAACGGTCTGCGCGACGATGCGGAACGGTTGCTATGGCCCCTGATGGGCTCCTATGAGAAGGGCACATTCAATACGGGGATCGAATTGCCGGGGCAAAAGCAGCGAAACCCGGTGGGCAGCGCGTTCTACGAGTGGGATGGATCGCGAGGGCGGGGCGAAGGGTATCTGCCGGAGAACTGGCAGGGCTTGGATGCTCTGTTCACAGGGCACTTCGGCATCGGTTTTGATGAGCATGGGTATTTTCTCCAGCCGTGGTCGCCCCTGAAAGGGCAAATAATCAGGTTGGAAATGCCCTACATGGGTAGAGTTGTCCCCTATGTTACTTGTTGCCGGTCCACGGAGAATTGAGGGAGTGCGCGGTTTTAGGAACTATCTTGGAATGTGTTCAACTCTCGAACACTCTCTAACTGGACGAATGAACATCTAGCTACAACACATTTCTCGCGGGCTACTTTGTGACATCGAGGGTCTTGTCTAAGTGTTAGTAGGCACATTGCATGCACTTAGAGCGTGTTTCATAAATGGTTTCGCGAAAGGGCACGACTTCAGTCGTGCCGACAATGGCCCAACAAACCGAGGGGTTTTAACCCTTGCGGGATTCGGGCTGGCCAGCCAAACCATATATGAAACACGCTCTAAGATTCATAGGAGACGCGCGACATTGGGTGATGAACTAAAGCGAGGGGCACGAAACTTCTGACACGATCACACTTCGTGAATGCATCCTGGCTATCCTGTACCGCAAGCCGGTTGAACGCCTGACGGTCGATCTGTGGAATACGCCCATCGTCGGAGAAGCTCTACAGCAGCATTGCGCGGCGACTTTCTGGCACAACGGTTCCAGGTAAGCACTGCGGCAAGGTCGATCTTGCGATCAACTTACCCGGCAGCGGTCGAGCTTGTCGAAAAGTGGGAATCGCCCGTGACGTCTTCCAGGTCGCGGAGCCATAGTTCCGTCGCTGAATCCGAATCGGCGAATTTACTTTCAGATCTAGTGTCATGTAGACGTCAAAAGGGTCAAAAAACAAAATCGGTTACGATAACAACAGTAAGAACTTAGAAGGGACAACTGGCGAATATGTCCACTGTAAGCTGACGCTCAGCCAGTGAACTACTCCCGCCCATGCGCGACACGCCGGCGCGGCAAGCTATAAACCACTTGGTGATCGGCATGAGGATAACATCCGGACCAGCGTCAGGCGCGCAGCTCGCCTGGGCTGGTGTTGAGATTGCCTCGGCGCAGGGCCCTGCGCTTGATGAGCAGGAAGAATACCGGCACAAGAATCAGAACGTGAATGGTCGATGTAATCATTCCACCCACGATCGGGGCGGCAATGGGCTTCATCACGTCTGAGCCGATGCCGGTCTCCCACAGAATTGGCGCCAGGCTGAGGATGACCGCCGTCACGGTCATCAGCTTGGGCCGCAACCGCTGTACCGCGCCCTCGATGACAGCCTGCAATAGTCCGGCTTCTGTCATGGGCGAACTCTGAGCGATGTGGTGCTTGAACGCTTCGTCCAGATACACGACCATTACCACGCCAGTCTCTACAGCAATCCCGAACAGCGCGATATAACCTACCCACACTGCGACGCTGAAGTTATAACCAAGCGCCCATTGCAACAGTAACCCTCCTGACATTGCGTAAAGCGTGGGGAAGATAAGTACCGCAGCTTCGGCGGCGGACTTGAAGACGAGGTAGAGCAGCATGAAGATCACAAAGAAGACAATCGGCAAGATGATTGTGAGCCGTTGCTTAGCGCGCATTTCAAATTCATACTCTCCGGCCCAACGCCAGGTATAACCCGCCGGCAGCGCCAGCTTCTGGTTGATCAACTTCTGCGCCCCACTTACAAAGTCGCCATAGTCGTGCGTATTTAAATTGAGATACACGTAGCCTGTCAAAGCGCCGTCTTCGTCGCGGATCATGGCTGGACCGCGCGAGTAATAAACACGCGCCACTTCGCTGATGGGAATCTGTTCGCCGGTTGGAGTGGGGATTAACGCCTGTGAGAGAGCCTCAGGATGATCGCGGTAATTGCGCTGGTAGCGCACAGCAATCGGAAAACGTTCGCGGCCTTCCACATTTTGCGCAATGTCCGCTCCGCCAATCTCCGACGTGATCACCTGCTGCACGTCAGCCACCGAGAGTCCGTAGCGCGCGGCTTCGGCCCTATTTACCTCCACGTTCAGATAGAATCCCTGCGCAACGCGCTCAGCAAAAACTGAGTTTGTTTCCGGCATGCTGGAGAGAATCTGTTGCATGCGCGCGCCGATGTCCTCGATGTGCGCCAAATCCGGACCTTGAATTTTGATCCCCACCGCCGTCTTGATTCCGGTCAATTCCATGTCAAGCCGGTTTTCGACCGGCATCGTCCAGGTATTCGTCAGGCCCGGAAACTGCAGCTTCTCGTCCATGTCGTGAATCAGTTTTTCGTATGTCATGCCGGGACGCCACTGCTCGCGTGGCTTCAGCATAATGGTGGTGTCATACATGTCGAGAGGCGCATTGTCCGTGGCGCTGTCGGAGCGTCCC
>Ga0302319_10015107_pt1 | contig 14332 bp, 15 predicted proteins | sample Bog_T0_2_FD_203319 | JGI IMG/M metagenome (GOLD analysis project Ga0302319, IMG submission 203319) | Peat permafrost microbial communities from Stordalen Mire near Abisko, Sweden - Bog_T0_2 | ecosystem: Environmental > Terrestrial > Soil > Wetlands > Peat | place: Sweden: Abisko, Stordalen Mire... | reverse complement strand
GGATGGGACTCGGGTTTTACGATCGGGTGACGGCATTCCGCCGCGTGCGCACGCGCTGGTGCGGGCCCCGGCTCGCCGGCCTTGCCTTCGACCTTCAGTGCGTCGAGTCGATCGGTGCCGAACCCTGGGACCTTCGACTCGACGTCACCGCAACCGAATCGGGGCTCAGGCGCCATCGCGTCCCGCCGATCGAGGAGTCGATCAACGAGTCAATCGAGGAGTCGTCATGAAAGCCGCCAAACCGAAGAGGACCGCCGCCAAACCCGCGAAGGACGCCGCCGTCGGCCATTGGCTGTTCAAATCCGAGCCCGTCACCTTCAGCGTGGATCACCTCGCCGCCGCCGCGAGGCGCACATCGGCATGGGACGGAGTGCGCAACTTTCAGGCGCGCAACATGCTGCGGGACTCTATAAAAAAAGGCGATTTGGCGTTCTTCTATCATTCGAGCTGCGCGCTGCCCGGCATCGCGGGCATCATGCGGATCGTGCGCGCCGGCTACCCGGACCAAACCGCGTTCGACCCGGGGAACGATCACCATGATCCCGACAGCCGCCGCGAGGCACCGCGCTGGTATGCCGTCGACGTGCAGCTCGTGCGCAAGTTGGCACGGGTGATCACGATCGATGAGCTGCGTCGACACGCATCGAAGGAGCTCTCGGAACTCGTGATACTGCGCCGTGGGAATCGTCTGTCGGTAACGCCGGTGACGATCAGCGAATGGGATTTCATTCTCGGTCTTGAGTGAACTCGTTCTCATCGCTAGCACATTGTCGAGCATCGGGGGTGACGTATTGCTTGTAATTTGATTATTCGTGTATATACTCGGACCCCGGACTAACCCGACAACGGAGTTTCTATCATGGCAGCGAAAGCAAAGAAGGCGAAGAAGAAGGTAGCTAAGAAAAAGGCCGCTAAGAAAAAGTAAGCCTTCGAAAGTAATCAACTGTGCCCGCGTAAGCGGGCACAGTTGTTTTGAGGGTCCGGAAATTCTTTCGCAACAGGAAAAAAAGCGGCAGGCCGCACATGGCGCCCTCGCCTACGTCGAGGAGGGCATGGCGCTCGGCGTCGGCACCGGCTCGACCGTCGAAGCGTTCATCGAAGCGCTGAAAGACCGTAAAATCCAGCTTCAAGGCGCCGTCTCCAGTTCGAAGGCCACGTCCCGGCATCTGCAGGCGGCGGGCATTGCGGTGCTCGACTCGAATTTCGCGGGCGACCTGCCGCTCTATGTCGACGGCGCCGATGAGGCGACCCGCGGCGGGATGCTCTTGAAGGGCGGCGGGGCCGCCCTCACCGGCGAGAAGATTCTGGCGGCCGCCTCGGGCAAGTTCGTCTGCATCATCGACGACAGCAAGCTGGTCGACGTGCTCGGCCGCTTCCCGCTGCCCGTCGAGGTGATCCCCATGGCGCGCTCCTATGTCGCGCGGCAGCTCGTCAAGCTCGGCGGCCAGCCGGTATTGCGTGACGGCGTCGTGACCGACTACGGCAACGTCATCCTGGACGTCCATCACCTGCGCCTGACGGACCCCGTCGCGTTCGAAGCGTCGGTGAACGGCATCGCCGGCGTCGTCACGGTGGGTTTGTTCGCGCACCGCGGTGCCGATGTGGTTCTCGTTGCGGGGGATGGCGGGGTTCAGACGCTCATCCCGTGACGCGCCTCTGCCCTAGATTTCGAGGCGCGTGCCGATCTCGATCACCCGATTCGGCGGCAGGCCGTAGAAATCGGCGACCACCTGCGCATTGCGCGCCATCTGCATGAACGCCAGCCTGCGCAGCGGCGGAAGATCCGACCGCTGGCCGGGGAGAAGCTCTTCGCGGCTGAGGAAATAGGTGGTGTGCTCCGGGTCATAGGACACGCCGTGGGATTCGGCCAGCCGCAGCAGCTCCACGATGTTCGGCTTGTCCATGAAACCGACCTGGGCGACGATCCGCACGATCCCATCCCCCACCGGCGTCACGGTCAGCCGCTTCGGCGGCGCGATGCGCGGCTGCTCGCGGGTCACGATCGTGAGCAGCACGACGTGCTCGTGCAGGACCCGGTTGAACTTCAGGTTGTTGAGCAGCGCCCGCGGAATGCCGGATGCCTTGGCGTCCATGAAAATGGCGGTGCCGGGGACCCGCACCGGCGGATCGCGCTTCAAATCCTCCAGGAAATCGCGCACCGGCTTCTGTTCGCGCAGCAGCCGCGCCAGCACCGAGGCCCGCCCGGACTTCCAGCTTTGCATCAGCCAGTAGATCAAGAGGCCCGAGACGAGCGGCAGCCACCCGCCGTCGCCGAGCTTGGTCAGGTTGGCGAGCAGGAAGGCGATGTCGATCACGAACAACAGGGACAGGCCGGTGCGAAGCGGCAGGCTGCCCTGACCGCTGCGCGACTTGATCAGACTCAGTGTCAGCGGCGTCACGATGGTCATGGCGCCGGACACGGCGAGACCGTAGGCCCCGGCGAGCGCAGCCGAACTGCCGAAGCTGATCACGAGCGCGAGCGCCGCGACCATGAGCGCCCAGTTCATCGACGGCACGTAGATCTGACCGGCGTGCTCGGCGGAGGAATGTTCGACGCGCAACCTCGGCAGCAGACCGAGGCCCACCGCCGTGCTGGTCACCGAGAACACGCCCGAGATCACCGCCTGCGAGGCGATGACGGTCGCCGCCGTGGACAATATGACGAGCGGCCACAGGGACCAGGCGGGAGCCATGAGGAAAAACGGGTTGGAGATCGCCGTCGGGCGCTCGATGAGCAGTGCGCCCTGGCCGAAGTAGTTGAGCACCAGCGCCGGCATCACCAGCAGGATCCAGGCAAGCCGGATCGGCGTCTTGCCGAAATGCCCCATGTCCGCGTATAGCGCCTCGCCGCCGGTCACGCAGAGGAAGACACCGGCGAGCACCGCGAGGGACCCGATTTGATGCGCCCCGAGCATGCGCAATGCATGCGATGGATCGACCGCAAGCAGCACGCGCGGCTCGCGCACGATCCAGCTCACACCCATCACCGCGAGCACGATGAACCAGCCGAACATGACGGGACCGAATACGCGGCCGACCGAACCCGTGCCCTTGCTCTGGATCAGGAACAGACCGATCAGCACCACCACCGTGATCGGCAGGATCGGTATCGCAGCGTCCGGCGCCGCAACGTGCAGGCCCTCCACCGCCGAGAGCACGGAGATGGCCGGCGTGATGGCGCCGTCGGCGAAGAACAGCGAGGCACCGAGAATTCCAATCGTGCCATACAGACCCTTGCGCGGACTTTCCCGCACCGTGTTCACGACCAGCGCCGTGAGGGCGAGTACGCCGCCCTCGCCCTTGTTGTCGGCGTTCAGCACCACGCTTACGTACTTGAGGAGAATGACGAGGACCAGGGACCAGAAGACGAGGGACAGCACGCCGAGGATGTGTTCCGGCGTCACGGCGATGTTGGGGCCGGTGAAGCACGCGGAGATCGCGTACAGGGGGCTCGTGCCGATGTCACCGAACACGACTCCGAGCGCCGCAAGCGCCAACGGCGCAATACGCCCACCCGAAGTGCTCTCGACCGACATGTTGCTGGTGCTCGACGTAAACAAAGGGCCCACTCATGTGGGCCCTTCCATTGGCTGGGGGACTAGGATTCGAACCTAGGTAAACGGTGTCAGAGACCGTTGTCCTACCGCTAGACGATCCCCCAAAACCGATCGCATACCGGAGGCGTTCCCGCGATTAGCGCTTCGAGAACTGCGTTCCACGCCGCGCCTTGCGGCGGCCGACCTTCTTGCGCTCGACCTCGCGCGCGTCGCGGGTCACGAACCCGGCCTTGCGCAGCGGCGAGCGCAGGGTCTCGTCGTATGCCATCAGGGCACGGGTGATGCCGTGGCGGATCGCGCCGGCCTGGCCGGTGATGCCACCGCCCACCACGTGCGCATCGACGTCGAATTTGCCCTCGAGTTGCACCGCGCCAAAGGGCTGCCGGACGATCATCTGGCCGGTCTCACGCCCGAAAAACTCATCGAGCGTGCGCCCGTTGATCGAAACCTTGCCCGACCCGGCACGCAGGTAAACCCGCGCGCTCGATGTCTTGCGCCGCCCGGTGCCGTAATACGATTGAGTCGCCGTGTTTGCCATGATTCCTCAGATCTCCAGCGCCTTTGGCTGCTGCGCTTGATGCGTATGCGTCCCACCGCCGAACACGTGCAACTTGCGATACATCCGGCGGCCGAGGGGACCCTTCGGCAGCATGCCCTTCACCGCGAACTCGATCGCCCGTTCCGGGTGCTCGGCGAGCAGCTTGCCGAGGACGATGCTCTTCAGGTTCCCGACGTAGCCCGTATGCTGATGATAGAACTTATCGGTCAACTTGGCGCCCGTGACGCGGACCGTGCCGGCATTGATGACCACGATATGGTCGCCGAGGTCCTGATGAGGCGCGTAATTGGGCTTGTGCTTGCCCTTCAGCCGATGGGCGATTTGCGAGGCAAGCCGGCCGAGCGTCTTGCCGGCGGCGTCGACCACGAACCAGTCGCCGCGGGTCTCTGCGGGTTTGGAAAATACGGTGTACATGGCAACGTCTTTGTAACCTTCACGAAAGGCGCGAGAGTTTACAGAACCGCGCGCCGCTACACCAGCCCTCCTGCCCTTCGCCCTGTGACATATAATATAGTGTGTCCATGGAACCCCGCAGATTCACGCTGATCGACCGCCTGATAGGTGAAATTGACAAGGCAATCAAGGTGTTGGCGAGCCCGTCCTACGCCGCGCGCGACCTGCCCGCCGCAGCGCCGGACGCACCTTCCGTCCCGGCCGCGGATGCTGCCGGCGGCACCGCAAGCCCCGCGGCGGGCTCGCTCAGCGATTCCGAGCGCCGTGAGTCCGGCCGGCTGATGCGGGTGAATCACGCGGGCGAGGTCTCCGCCCAGGGCCTCTATCAGGGGCAGGCGCTCACCGCGCGCAACTCCTCCGTGGCGCTTTCGATGCGCCGGTCGGCCGCGGAGGAGACCGACCATCTCGCCTGGTGCCAGCTGCGGCTCGAGGAGCTCGGCGCCCGGCCGAGCGTTCTGAATCCGCTCTGGTACGCCGGATCCTTCCTGATCGGCGCGCTGGCCGGCGCACTGGGCGACCGGACGAGCCTGGGATTCATTGCCGAAACCGAAAGACAGGTGGAGTCGCACTTGAGCGAGCACGAAGGCCGGCTGCCCGTCGCCGACCGTCGCAGCCGCGCCATCCTCGAGCAGATGAAAAAGGACGAAATCGAGCACGGCGAGCGCGCCACCGAGCTCGGCGGCAGGCCGCTGCCGCTGCCGATTCGCCTCGGGATGCGCCTGACTTCGAGGGTCATGACGCGCTCCTCATATTGGCTCTAAGCCCACGGTCTCTGCTTGCGATTCCGGTACTTATGTAATAAAACGTCCGCCAGCCAAGTCGTTTCACCGACTCTACAAGATAATGAGGAAAAGACCATGGAAGAAGGGGCAAAGGCCTTAAGCGATATCCCAGCGATCAATCGTTTTTTGAGCTACTGCCGGATACGCACAGTCCCTTCCAAGACCGTGATCATCCATGCAGGCGATCTGCCGGACATCCTGTATTACATCATCAGCGGCTCGGTCGAGGTGATGATCGAGGACGAGGACGGCAACGAGATGGTGCTCGCCTACCTCAACAAGGGCCAGTTCTTCGGTGAGATGGGGCTGTTCTACGAGCAGCCGACGCGCAGCGCCTGGGTGCGTACGCGCCAGCAATCGGAACTCGCCGAAATGACGTATCCGCGCTTCCGTCAGATCGCCGCGGAAAGTCCCGGACTGATCTTCGAACTGGCCACTCAGCTCGCGACGCGGCTCGATCGCACCAACCGCAAGCTCGGTGATCTCGCCTTCGTGGACGTGACCGGTCGTGTGGCGCACGCCATCATGGATTTGTGCGGTGAGCCGGATGCGATGACGCATCCCGAAGGCATGCAGATCAAAGTGAGCCGCCAGGAACTGTCGCGCCTCGTCGGCTGTTCCCGCGAAATGGCGGGCCGTGTGCTGAAGGTGCTGGAGGAACAGGGACTGCTGCGCGCCACCGGCAAGACCATCGTCGTCTTCAACGCCCGGCCGAAGGTGAAGACCCGTCCGCTCATCGTTCCCGTGAAGGCCGGTGCTGCCGCCACGGGCAAGTCCATCCGCTCGGAGCCGGTGGACGACGATGATGACGACGAGGACGAGGACGACGAGTAGTCCGAATTTCGAGGATGTGCTCTCGGCGGCGCGTCGGCTTGCAGGGCACGCGCACCGAACCCCGGTGATGACCTCGAAAACCGCCGACGACCTGGTCGGCGCGAGGCTGTTCTTCAAGTGCGAAAATCTTCAGCGCGCCGGATCCTTCAAGTTCCGCGGCGCCTTCAATGCGCTCGCGTGCCTCTCCCCGGTGCAGCGCCGCCGCGGCATCGTCGCCTACTCCTCGGGCAACCACGCCCAGGCGCTCGCGCTCGCCGCACGGATTCTGCGCATCGAAGCGACGATCGTCATGCCTCACGACGCGCCGGCGTCGAAGCTCGCCGCCACACGCGGCTACGGCGCACACGTGGTCACCTACGATCGCTACCGCGAGGACCGCGAAGCGATCGGCCGTGAGTTCGCCGCTGCGCGCGGGTTGGCGCTCGTGCCGCCGTTCGATCATCCCGCGGTGATCGCCGGACAAGGCACCGCCGCACTCGAGCTGCTGGAAGAAATCGGGCCGTTGGATGCGATATTCGTCTGCCTCGGCGGCGGCGGACTCCTCGCCGGCACGCTGCTCGCGGCGCGCGCGCTCGCACCCGGATGCCGCGTCTACGGCGTCGAACCAGCGGCCGGTGACGACGCGCGGCAGTCCCTGCGCTCCGGCACCATCGTGCGCATCGACGTGCCCGACACCATCGCCGACGGCGCACAGACCACCAGCCTCGGACACCACACCTTCGAGATCATCCGCGATGCCGTCGCCGACATCGTCACTGTGACGGACGCCGATCTCGTCGACTGCATGCGTTTTTTCGCGGCGCGCATGAAGATCGTCGTCGAACCGACCGGCTGCCTCGGTTTCGCGGCGGCACGCGCCTGCGCAGCGCGCCTCGCCGCACAGCGCGTCGGGGTGATCTTGAGCGGCGGCAACGTCGACCTGGCGCGCTTCGCGGCGCTGCTGACCGGGGCGTGAAGGCGGCGGGCACCCGCCAGGCAAAAATCGTCGCGATCGGCGTCACCGCAGCAGTCCTCGGGTACGGATGGATTCGTCATGGGTCTTTGCGCTCCAGCCGGCTGCGCAAATACGCAGCGCGCCCCGCGAGTATATGCGCCGCCAGGATGCTCTGCGCCCAGACCGGATCGCGTGCCTCGAACGCCTGTACGAGTTCCAAGTGCTGATCGGCGCTGCGCATGAGTTCCGCCGGCGTGTACTGCTTGAACGTTCGTAGGATCAACGGCGCCTCGATCAATCCGGCCAGTGTCTTCTCGAGGCGGACGCTCTCGGCGGCAGCCTGGATGAGCCGATGGAAGCGGTCGTTCAATTGGCCGATGCGCTGCAGGTACTCGCCCGTGCGCCGCGCCGACTCCGCGATTTGCTGCTCCGCGAGCGAGCGCAAGGCCGAAATCATGCCGGGCGTGGCGCGCTCGGCCGCCCGGCGCGCGCTGATCGGCTCGAGCAAGGCGCGCAGCTCGAAAATTTCCTCCGCCCGCTCGAGGTCGTACAAGGCCACGACGGCGCCGTGGTTGGGTTCGAACTGCACGAGTCCTTCGGCATGCAGTCGGCGCAAGGCCTCGCGGATTGGAGTGCGGCTGACGCCCGCCGTACGCGCCAGATCCTCTTCCGTCAGCCGCGAACCGGCGGCGTGCTTGCCATGCAGGATCCCGTCACGAATCGAGGCATACGCACGCTCCGCCGCGCGCATCAGGCCGCCTCATCGCTGTCGTGGCGCGGGAACATGCCGGCCTTGATGAGCATACCGGGTATCGGCCGGCCGATTTTTTCCTGCAACCAAACGCCCGTCTCGATCAACGCATTGATCGAGACTCCGGTTTCGATGCCCATCCGTTGCAACATGTATTGCAAATCCTCGGTCGCAATGTTGCCCGTCGCCGCGGGCGCGAACGGACAACCGCCGATGCCGCCCACGCTTGCATCCAAACTTTCGACGCCGGCCATGATGGCGGCGTATGCATTGGCGATTCCGGTGTTGCGTGTGTTGTGAAAGTGCGCGCGCAACGGCATGCCCGGCAACGCCTCGCGCAGCCGACCGCATAAATCGGTCACCTGGCTCGGAACACCGACGCCGACCGTATCGGCGATCGCGATCTCGACCGGCGCCGCTGCCGCGCACCGCCGCGCGATCTCGACAACGCGGATCGGATCCACCTCGCCTTCGAACGGACAGCCGAACGCAGCGGAGATGGTTACGTTCGGCTTGATCCCGGCCGCGTGCGCGGCGCGCGCGATGTCGAGCCAGGCCGCAATCGATTCCTCCGTGCTCACACCTTGGTTGCGGCGATTGAATGTATCGCTGGCGACCACCGCCATGCCGATCTCATCACACCCGGCGGCCAACGCACGCTCGAAACCCCTGCGATTCAAGACGAGCCCAATATAAGAGACGCCATGCACCCTGGGCAGCGCAGCCATGAGTGCCTCGGCATCGGCCATCTGCGGCACTTTTTTCGGATTGACGAAGCTCGTCACTTCCAAGCGGCGGATGCCCGCCGAGATCAGGCGCTGGACGAGTGCGACTTTGGTTCCGGTCGGCACGATCTCCGCTTCACTTTGCAGGCCGTCGCGCGGACCGACTTCAACGAGATGGATTTTCATTCGACACGCTCATTGTATACAATCGTTGCATGATACTAGAAAATATTAGAGAACCGGGGCTACCGTTAAAAGTGATTGTATACAGAACTAAGCTCCTTCGGGTAATTGGAGATGACGATGACCAGACCGGTTGAGTTCGCGAACGGCGCGTTGGCAGACTTGCGTGTGCTCGAGCTCGGCTCTTTGCTGGCCGGGCCGTTTTGCGGCCAAATCCTCGGCGATATGGGCGCCGACGTCATCAAGATCGAGCCGCCGAACCAGGGCGACCCGCTGCGCGTCTGGGGACGCCATGGCGAAGAGAAATCCTCCCTTTGGTGGCCCCTCGTGTCGCGCAACAAGAAGTGCGTCACGCTCGATTTGCGCCAGCCTGAAGGACAGGAAATCCTCAAGGAGTTGGCGGCGAAGGCCGACTTCCTGCTCGAGAACTTCCGGCCCGGCACGATGGAAAAATGGGGCTTGGGCTACGACACCTTGAGCGCCATCAACCGCCGCCTCATCATGATCCGGGTCTCCGGCTATGGGCAGGACGGTCCCTACGCGCATCGCGCGGGATTCGGTGCCGTCGGCGAGGCCATGGGCGGACTGCGCTATGTCGTCGGCGATCCGACGACGCCTCCCTCGCGCATGGGCATCAGCATCGGCGATTCCTTGGCGGCCACATTTGCCTGCGTCGGCGCGCTATCGGCGCTTCATTACCGCGAAAAAACCGGCCGGGGTCAGGTCGTCGATTCGGCCATCTATGAAGCCGTGCTCAATATGATGGAGTCCCTGATCACGGAATATGACAAGACCGGGTTCATCCGGGAGCGCACGGGCGCGATCCTACCGAACATCGCCCCCTCGAACGTTTATCCGACGCAGGACAGCCTGGTCTTGATCGCGGCGAATCAAGACACCGTCTTCCGGCGCCTGTGCGATGCGATGGGCCGCGCGGAACTCGCGTCCGATCCCGCCTATGCGAATCATCGAGCTCGCGGGCTGCATCAGAAGGAACTGGACGACCTCATCGGCCAATGGACCAGCCGTCGGCCGACCCGCGAGGTGTTGGCGCTCATGGACTCGCACGGTGTGCCGGCGGGGCTCATCTACCGCGCGCCGGAAATGCTGTCGGATCCGCATTTCGCCGCGCGCGCAGCCATCGTCACCGTAAAACACCCGGAATACGGGGATCTCAAGATGCAAAACGTCGCTCCGAAGCTGTCCGAAACACCAGGCGGCATCCGGTCGGTCGCTCCCGGACTGGGACAGCACAACGATGAAGTCTATCTCGGATACATGCAAATGGGTCCTGCGCGCTACGCCGAACTCAAGAGCAAAGGTGTGATCTGAGACAGGCTCCTAGCCCGCGTTTCGCCCCTTCTCGATTTCCGCGCGCATCGCGCGGATCGTCGCCGCGTAATCCGGGCTGCCGAAGATGGCCGAGCCGGACACGAACGTGTCGGCGCCGGCGCGCGCGACCTCCGCGGCGTTGTCGACCTTGACGCCGCCGTCGATCTCGAGACGGATATCGCGTCCCGAAGCGGAAATTCGGGCGCGCGCCTCGGCCAGCTTCGGCAGCGCGCCGGCGATGAATTTCTGTCCCCCGAACCCGGGATTCACCGACATGAGCAGGATCAGGTCGATCTTGTCCATCACATAGTCGAGCCAGTTGAGCGGCGTCGCGGGATTGAACACGAGTCCCGCCGTGCACCCCGAGTCGTGGATCAACTGGATGGTGCGGTCGACATGTTCGGTCGCCTCCGGATGGAAGCTGATGTTGCTCGCGCCGGCGCTCGCAAAATCCGGCACGAGACGGTCGACGGGCGTCACCATCAGATGCACGTCGATCGGCGCCGTCACACCCGCCTTGCGCAAGGCCTCGCACACCAGCGGGCCGATGGTGAGATTCGGCACGTAATGATTGTCCATCACGTCGAAGTGAACCCAGTCGGCTCCGGCCGCCAGCACGTTCTTCACCTCCTCGCCGAGGCGCGCGAAATCGGCGGACAAAATCGATGGTGCAATGATGGCTGACATGTCTTCACCGCATGCCGCGCGCTGCGCGGATGCCCTCGTAGGCTTCTTGAATACGCTGCGTCTTCTCTTTGGCGAACTGCGCCATCGAGTCCGGCAGCCCGTTTGCGACCAGTTTGTCCGGATGATGACGGCTCATCAGACGCCGGTACGCCTTGGTGATCTCCTGATCGCTCATGGTAGCGCTCACCTCGAGTTCCGCATAGCAGGCATCGAGGGATGTGGCGGCGCCCGGAGCGGCGCCCGCACCGGCGCCCGCACCGGCGCCCGGCCGGCCGCCGCCGGTCTGCTGACGGGCTCGGATCGCCGCTTCCATGCGCGCAAATTCGAGTCCGGACAGGCCCAGCGTATCCGCCGTGCGCGTGAGTATGCGGCGCGCGGGCGGCGAGAGGCCGTTGCCGGCGAGCGCGGCGCGCAACTGCAGCTCGACGAACGTGCGCAGCACGTCGTGCCGCTGGGCGCAGGCCTCGCGCAGCCGTTCTATGCTCGATTCCAGGTGATAGCCGGCCGCCTTGCCCGCGCGGAAATGCGCGATTGCGAGGTTCACGTCGCTCGGACTCAACTGCAGTTCGCTCATCAGGCGACGCGCCGCATCGATTTCCGCTTCCGTGACCCGGCCGTCGGACTTCGCGACATGCCCCATGAGTTCGAACGTGGTGCGAAAGAACACGTCCGAGATCGCCGGCGCATCGGCGGCGGACCGCCCGGACCGCCCGGACCCTGCCCCGAGGTCGAAGAGATGCCCTATGAATGCCCCGATTGCGGCGCCCCAGAGGCTGCGGGTGGCGAATAATCCAACGAATGCCCCGATGATTTTCCCGATCCAGTTCATTCACGTTGACCTATCCGATCCGCGCCGCCACAATCGCCGGCCTTCGAAGCCTCAATGGTAGCAGCCGGCAGGCCGGGTACACGTGGAACAGCTCTCTCATTCCGCTCCGCTATTCGAGTCCAATCTCGCCGGCTTGAAAAGGATCCACCAGGGCAAGGTGCGGGATCTCTACGACGTGGATGGAGAACACCTGCTCATCGTCACGACCGATCGCCTGTCGGCATTCGACGTGGTCCTGCCCGATCCGATACCCGACAAGGGCGAGGTTCTGACCCGGATCTCCCGGTTCTGGTTCGAGGCCACACGCGCCATCGTACCGAATCATCTCGCCGCCCTGCGGGTTGAGGAAGTCGTCAGCGACCCGGCGGAACGGGCGCAGCTGGCAGGGCGCGCCATGGTGGTGAGGAAGCTGAACGCCCTCCCGGTTGAAGCCGTCGTCCGCGGCTACCTCATCGGTTCGGGCTACAAGGACTATCGCCGGGACGGTGCGGTGTGCGGCATCGCGCTGCCGTCAGGTCTCGAGCTCGCCGACCGGCTGCCCGAACCCATTTTCACACCCGCCTCGAAGGCGCCCGCCGGACGCCACGACGAGAACGTCGATTTCGCGGCAATCAGCGCGCGCATCGGCGGAGATCTCGCCGCCGAGGTGCGGCGCTGCTCACTCGAACTGTATCAATTCGCCGCGCGGCACGCGCTCGCGCGAGGCATCATCATCGCCGACACGAAATTCGAATTCGGCACCGACCGGTCCGGCCGCCTGATCCTCATCGATGAGGCATTGACGCCCGACTCCTCGCGCTTCTGGCCGGAGGAATCGTACAAGCCGGGCATCAGTCCGCCGAGCTTCGACAAGCAATTCGTGCGCGATTACCTGGAATCGCTGCACTGGGACAAGCGTCCCCCCGCGCCGCATCTGCCGCCCGCCGTCATCGCCCGCACCAGCGCGAATTACCGCTCGGCGTATGAGCTCTTGTGCGTCTGACCCACTGCCATCCGCCCGCCGTCATTCACCCGCAATCGTCAGCTCCTCGAGCAGCACCGAGCCCACCCGGACGCCGCCGCGGGTATCGATGTCGTCGCCGACCGCCGCGATGCCCTTCAGCATGTCGGACAGATTGCCTGCGATGGTGATCTCCGCCACGGGGTACTCGACCTTGCCGTTCTCGACCCAGAAGCCGGCGGCGCCGCGCGAGTAGTCTCCCGTCACCGTGTTGACGCCCTGGCCCATCAACTCGGTGACCACGAGCCCGGTGCCGAGTCTTGCCAGCACCGCCGCGTATCCGCCGCTCAAGTTCGGTGCGACGAGCAGGTTGTGCGAGCCACCCGCGTTGCCGGTGGTTTGCAATCCGAGCTTGCGCGCCGAGTAGCTCGACAGGATGTAGCCGGTGAGCACGCCGTCCGCGATCAGTTCCCGGTCGTGCGTCGCCACCCCCTCTTCGTCGAAAGGTGCGCTGCCCATCGCCTTCGGGATGTGCGGCCGCTCCGAGATCGAGAAACCCGCGGGAAACACCTGCTTGCCCACCGCGTTCAGTAGAAACGACGACTGCCGGTATTGATTGCTGCCGCGAATCGCGGCGGCAAAATGTCCGATCAAACCGCGGGCGACCTCCGGCACGAACAACACCGGTGCACGCCGGGTGCTGATCTTGCGTGGATCCAGGCGCATCACGGTGCGCCGGGCGCTCTCGCGGCCGATCGCCTCCGCGCTCTCGAGATCGCGAAAATCCCGGGAACTGCTGTACCAATAATCACGCTGCATGTCCTCGCCCGTGCCGGCAAGCACGACACAGGAGAGCGTGTGCGAGGTGGTGGGATAGCCGCCGACGAAGCCATGCGTGTTGCCGTAGACATGCAACCCTTGGTGGCTCGACAGCGACGCGCCCTCGGAATTGTTGATGCGCGGGTCGAACGCGAGGGCGGCGGCCTCGCAGGACTTCGCGATCTCGATGGCGCGCTCGGCGCTCAAGTTCCACGGATGCGACAGGTCGAGGCTGCGCGGTGCCTCGGCCATCAGCGACTCATCCGCCAACCCCGAGCACGGGTCCTCCGCCGTGAACCGCGCGAAGCTGCAGGCCTTCGCCACCGTTGCGCGCACGGCATCCAGAGAAAAGTCCGCCGTGCTCGCCGATCCCTTGCGCTTCCCGAAGTACACCGTGATGCCCATGCTGCGATCCCGTTGATGCTCGAGCGTCTCGACCTCGCCGAGCCGCACGCCGACGGAGAGGCCCGTATCCTGGCTGACGGCCGCCTCGGCTTCGGAGGCACCCCGCGATTTCGCCTCCTCGAGCGCGATCTCTATGATCGACCCCAGATCGTCGTGGGTCAGGCGCAACGCTTTGCTCGGCACGGCGGCCATCGGCATCTCCTAAGGGCATTCTTAACGGGTGATTCTACCGGGCCGAGTGATAGCATGGGGAACATGACGATCAATAACGAAACGGCCGGCACCCTGGATGCCGAGCAACAACTGAGCAAGAGCGCGCGCAAGCGCGAGGCGGCCTCCCTGCAGGAGTTGGGGGTCAAGCTGGCCGCTCTTCCGGACCAGGAAATCAAGGAGTTGCAGCTGCCCGATCCGCTCTTTGTTGCGCTGCGTGCGCTGCGCCGTCTGCCATCCCACGGGGCACAGGTGCGCCAGCGGCAATACATTGGCAAATTGATGCGCGGCATCGATCCGGAGCCGGTTCTGGCCAAGCTCGCCGAGCGCAA
>Ga0302319_10015106_pt1 | contig 14332 bp, 9 predicted proteins | sample Bog_T0_2_FD_203319 | JGI IMG/M metagenome (GOLD analysis project Ga0302319, IMG submission 203319) | Peat permafrost microbial communities from Stordalen Mire near Abisko, Sweden - Bog_T0_2 | ecosystem: Environmental > Terrestrial > Soil > Wetlands > Peat | place: Sweden: Abisko, Stordalen Mire... | reverse complement strand
TTGGTGGCGATGGGCTTCTGCAGTTGGATGTCTTTGTGGTTGCGGGCCGCGGCCTCGACGGCCTGCAGGCGGAAGTCGGGGAAGGTGCAGACGTCGACGAAATCGACATCCGCGCGGCTGCACAGATCCTCATACGAAGGGACGAACTCGCAGCCCCATTGCGCGGCGAACTTCTCGCCGGCCTCGCGGGAAATGTCGTTGCAGGCCGTGACGCGGTAGCCGATATTGCGGTACGCGCGGGCGTGCATGTGGGAGATGGCGCCGGTGCCGATGATGCCGACTCGCATGGTGTCCTTTCAGTGTATCGATCCGCGGCGGCGGACTATTCCACGCCGTGGCTGGCGCCGCAGAGGGAGACGTCGATGCCCAGCGCGCGGAACATGGCCGCTTTGGCGGCGAGGGCCTTGTCGGCGGCTTCGGCCGAAGGGGCGTAGGCCACCTGGATGTGATTGGCCTTGTGGCGCGCCATGAACTGGTCGCGAGTGACGCCATAGAGGACGGCGTTCATCATGGGCCACTGCGGCGTGGTCTGAGCCCAACGGCTGGCGACCTCCTCCGCGGGCAGTTCGATGGAGCGGGCGCGGCCGATATCGGCGCGCAGAATGCCGGCATCGACAAAGACGCGGCTCCAGACCACTTCGCCGGGCTTGCAGACGCCTTTCAACGTGCCGCCGCCGAGGCGGAAATACATGCCCGGCTGGCGTTCGCTGACGGCGCCGGCGTAACCGCCGGCGATGTGCGCGGGCGGGACTGCGCCCGAGATCTGGAAGACCCACACGTAGTCGTCGCCGAAGGGCGCGCCGTAGCGCACGTCGTGGAGCGTGGTTTCGGGATCGTAGCCCAGATGGGTCCACACCTGGTTGGTGACCAGGGCATCGAGGCCGGCGCACTCGTCGACTTCGTTGAAATGCGGCAGCGCCTTGCCCTCATAAAGGATGCGGCCGTTCCCGCGCGCGGTGACGGGTGGGCGATCCACGTTGTTCCACAGGCCTTCAGGCAGGTCGGAGGCGGGCGCGAGGTCCTTGAGACCCTGCTGGTACTGGACGCCGATGAGGGAGCAGCCGAAGTCGTCGGCGATGCGCAGGCCGGCGATGTACATTTTGCACTGGCCGAGAATCTGCTCGTCGGTGAGATCGGTGGCGGGGTTCGGGCCTGTATTGAACTTCAAGCCCTTGGCGTCGAGCCAGGCGCGGACGGCGCGGGCTTCCTCATCGGAAGTGGCGAGCATCTCGGCGTAGAGCGCGGACTGGCTGAGGCGCTCCTTGAAGACGCCCGTCGAGTGGAGCAGCTCGTCGGGGAGGATGGCGTTGTACATGCCCATGCAGCCCTCGTCGAAGATGCCCATGATGGCTTTCTCGCGGCGCAGCTTGCGGGCCAGCGTCGAGCCAATCTCCTCGGCCTGGCGCGGCAGTTTCGTTGCGCCGAGCGGGCGCACGTGCGAGCTGTCGTGGACCAGTTTGCGGCCGCTCAACCAGCGCTTCAGTCCGTCGAGGAAGAAGGGGTCGTCGAAACGCTCCGACCAGAGCGTGGAGTAGGGGACGCCGGCCTTGGTCAGCGAGCCGTTCAAGTTGAGCATGCCCACCAGACCGGGCCACTGGCCGCTCCAGTTGGCGACGGTCAGGATCGGGCCCTGATGGGTGGAGAGGCCGGGCAGGACGTGGTGCGTGTATTGCCAGACGGCTTCGACCACGATCAGGGGAGCCGTCGGCGAGATGCGCCGGAAGACTTCCATGCCGTGCTTCTGCGAGTGGATGAAGCCGTGGCGCTGCGACTCGTCGTAGGGGTGGCCGCGCTCGATGGCGCAGCCGAGGCTGCGCACGGCGTTCATGACTTTCTCTTCGACTTCGCGCTGGGCCGGCCAGCACTCCTGGTTGGCGGAGAGACGGAGGTCCCCGCTAGCGATCAAAACAACTGACTCTGGCATGCCGACTATTCCATCACACGGCGCAGGGAATTTGAAGTCCGCGATGCAAAGACCGGGACCGGGAGTGCGGCCGGCGCGGGGCGCGAAGCGGGTGGCGATTCAACGGGGGCGAGGAAACGGCAGCGAGACCGGAGCGGCAGATCTCCACTGCGCCTCCGGAAAGCGGAGACTCGCATGGTAAACTCAAAGCAATTGTTGGTGTGTGGCCGCAACACAGCGGGCCGGTAGCTCAGTGGTAGAGCATCTGACTTTTAATCAGAGGGTCGTGGGTTCGAGACCCACCCGGCTCACCAATAAGAACCAATAGATAGATTGATAGGGATGCCCCGCAGGCGAGTTCCTGGGGCGGATACGGCGCTTGCTCGCCGATGCGGAGCCACAACGCTCGATCCGGGCCGCAGACTCTGGTGGCCTGTCGCTGTGAATGCGTTACTATGCGCGGGCCGCTCCCGTTGGTCACGGCTCGTAATAACGCAAAACCGCTGTCTTTGGCCACGGCAACGTTGTCTCCGCGACAGGCCACGCCAGCCGGAGAGCATTGGGCAGGTTCCGGCTAGTCCTTGACTTCCGGTGCGAATCTTCCAATCCGCCCTGGAACAACCGTCCAGGTGAACTCCCCGGGTTGTCTGCGCCAGAGCGCTACTGGCCCTTCAATTCCGATTCAACCACCGTCCGAAACGCATCGAAATCCAGCGAACCCTGGTACTTCTTTCCGTTCACGAACACCGTTGGCGTTCCTTGGACACCGGCGCGGAGGCCGTCATTCATGTCGCGTTGAATGGTGGCGTGCGTTGACGCGGAGTCCAGATCGGCCTTAAACCTGACTTGGTCCAAGCCCAATTCCTGGGCCCATGCGAGGATGTTGGTGCGCGTGAGGTGGCGGGAATCGGCGTACATTTTGTCATGCAGCGGCCAGAATTTCCCTTGCGCATTCGCGGACACGGCCGCCGCGGCCGCCAGTGCGGCGGTGGAGTGGATTTCCAACGGGAATTGCTTGAAAACCAGCCGCACGTCGCGCGGATACGCCCGCAGCAACTCGTTCAATTTGCCGACTGCCAGGACGCAGTAGGGGCATTGAAAGTCGGAGAACTCGACGATCGTCACCTTGGCCTGCGCCGGTCCCCTGAAGGGGGCGCCGGCAATCGGGATTTCAACCGGATCCAATAGAATCCGATTGCGCTGCCGCGCCGCTTTCGCGAGGTTCGACGCTGCGAGGATCTGGAGGATTTCCGGCTCGGATTTGCCCCGCTTGGCGGCGTCCAGCGCCATCGCGGCGAGGGCCTTGCTGTACCCGCAGGGGGGATCTTCGATGCGGCACTGAGCCACCTTCATGCTGCAGCCGCAGGTGCAGTCGAACGCGCGCATGGCAGTCAGGGCGGCCAGTTTCTGATCGGCGGAAAGACCTTCCCAGGACACTCCCGGCAGATCGGTCGCCGTTTTCCAATCTTGGGCCAGACCCAGGGCGGCGGCAATCAGTAAGCCCGCAATCACTCGCATACTTCGATTATCGTGGACAATTCCGATTCGCGCGATTGCTACTCGCGCGTTCCTGTTGGGAGAGAATGATGGCATGCCAGCTAAAGTACGGTGGGGCGTTCTGGGCGCGGCCAACATCGCCCTGACGAAAGTGATTCCCGGCATGCAGCGGGCGGCCCATTGCGAAGTTGTCGCGATCGCGTCCAGAGACTACGAACGAGCGGCCGGTGCGGCGGAGAAGCTGGGCATCGGCACAGCCTATGGGTCGTACAGCGAACTGCTGGCGGCGCCGGACATCGACGCCGTTTACAACCCGCTGCCGAATCATCTGCACATGCCATGGTCGATCCAGGCGATGCAGGCCGGCAAGCACGTGTTGTGCGAGAAGCCGATTACGCTGACGGTTGCCGAGTGCCGGCGCATGATCGAAGTGCGCGACGAGCATGGCGTCGTGGCGGGCGAAGCGTTCATGGTGCACTCGCATCCGCAGTGGTTGCGGGCGCGCGAGATCGCGCGGTCGGGCGAAATCGGCGACATGCGGGCCATCCAATGCTCGTTCAGTTACGACAACCGCGACCCGCAGAATGTGCGCAACGTCGTGGAGTATGGCGGCGGCGGATTGATGGACATCGGCTGCTACCCGATCACGATGTCGCGCTGGATGCTGGGGCGCGAGCCGCGGCGTGTGCACGCCCTGGTCGAGCGCGACCCAGCGTTCGGGGTCGACCGCCTGGCGTCGGCCGTGCTCGATTTCGACGGCTGCCAATCGACGTTCACGGCCGGCACGCAGACCGCGCCGTACCAGCGCATGCAGTTCCTCGGGACGCGGGGCCGGATTGAGGTGGAAATCCCGTTCAACGCGCCGCCGGACCGACCCACCCGCCTGTTCATCGATATCGGCGGAGGCTTATTCGGGGAGGATGTGCGCACGGAAGAGATCCCGGTGTGCGATCAGTACACGGCGCAGGGCGAGGCATTTTCGCGGTCCATCCTGGAAGGCGCGCCGGTGCCCACGCCGCTCGAGGATGCACTGGCGAACATGGCCGTGATCGAGGCACTGTTCCGCTCGGAGAAGTCCGGGCGTTGGGAACAGCCCGAAGCGTAAATCGGCCGGAGTGACGCAAAAAGCCCGCGAAAACCGCGTTCCTCCGGCGCGAATGCGGTGTTTTCACGGTGCCATCGCGCGCGCCGCCGTAGCCCGTTGAGCCACCCGCGCCGGCCGCGGCCGGTGTGCAGATCGCCGCCGTGTGGATCCACGCGTTGAGCCGCGCGTCGACGCGACCCGGCGCGACCAGTCAAGAGTTTTCTACCACGTACTGCCAGCCCAATGAAGACTGAGCAGGCAGAGAGTGGATCTCAGCGCGATACGCAAGTCCAACTCGGGCCGCTTCCGGGGCTGCGCCGGGCGAACGTTGTTTGGACTGCCAATGGGAGACGATCGGAGGCTACCTGGTCCGCTGCACCGCGGCGACCAGGCCCGGATATGGGTCAACGGCCTGACCCTTCCACCACACTTTTTCCGGCCCCAACTCGAAGATGGCAAAATGCAGGTGCGGCGCGCCCGGATCGGCATTGCCCGACGATCCCACAAACCCGATGACGTCTCCGCGCGCGACCTGCATTCCCTCCCGCAATCCTTTCGCATACCCGTTCAAGTGCGCGTAGTAGTAGCAATACACTTGCTGCTCGTCGAACAGGTAGATGGTGTTGCCACCCGGCCGGCTGAGGAACAGTTTGCGGACGGTGCCGGAGACCACCGCCAGCACGGGCGTCCCGCGCGGCTCCATGATGTCGATCGCCTCATGCGGATGTCCGTTGTGAAGCTCATTGAACATATCCCGCAGATTCGCGAGAGCCAGTCCGCGGATGGGCGGACTCAGCTCGGAAATGGAAGAGCTCGCGCCAATAGCAGGCGCGCCCGCAGCCGGCGTGCGAACAGCCAGCGCACCCACGGCGAGCAACACCGCGCAAAGCCCGACCATGTAACCCCAGAGCCGCACTGCTATTGCTCCAGAACGACCGGTGTGCCCGGCCGTACCATGTGCGACAGATCATCGACATCCCAGTTCGTCAGACGGACGCAGCCGGCCGATTCGTCGTGCCGGATATGACCTGGATCGGGCGTCCCGTGGATTCCGTAATGTTCTTTTGTGAGGCCGATCCAGGTTGTGCCGACGGGACCGCGCGGACCCGGCGCGAGCACCGCTTGCGCTTTTTTCGGGTCTGGGTTCCAGAACAGATTCGGGTCATAGTTGAACCACGGAAAGTGCACCACCTTCGTGACGGCCCAATTACCGATCGGCAGTGGATCGTGGCTGTCGCCGATCGTGGCCGGATACTGCGCCAGTAGCTTGCCGCCGGCGCCGTAGGCGATGAGCGTGCGTTTGGACTTCGACACCACCACGCGCAGCGCCCGCCGTGCTACAGCGGCGCGCCGGACATTCGGCACGCTGATGCGCTCGCCCGCCGTGTCCAGCTTCTTGCCGGAATTCAACTCGGCCAGCAGCTTGGGTGAGCAATGGAACCTCTCGCCCAGTTCCTCGCCCGGCGTTTCGAAGCCCAGCCACTTCAGCTTGGCCTTTTCCAGGATGTCGTCCGGCGCCTTTTGGAACGGGCCCTTCTCATCCGCTCTGGTGATCGTGTAGGTCACGAGAAGCGGACCGGCGTCGGCATTGAGCAGCCCCCACGTCGCGGCATCGACTGTGCCGGTCGGCTGGAGATCGTGGGCTTGCTGATAACCTTTGACCGCAACCCCGAAATCGTTGCCATAGACGCCGTCGATTTGGCCCGGCGAAAAGTGGGCGCGGTCCAGAAGAATCTGCGCCCGCACCACCCGCGGCCCGCTCGCTCCCGGCCCCACCGCGCCAGTCTTCGTTGCGTCCTCTATATCATCCGCGGCGAGAGTCCGGACGGCCGGCGCGCTAGTGCGCTTCTTCACCTGAGCGGCGGCGTTCACGCCGGCCAGCGCCAGAATCGAAGCACACACTACTAGCAGATAAGCTGTGCGCATACCTGACAGTTGGCACTTTGCAGGCCATACCTGGACCCATTGCCGTTTTCGTCCCGTGGCCTGCTCTGGCCGCGTAAAAAGCATTCGCGCGGGCGTGGGCGAGAGAATCCCGCGGCCCAATCGCGGCGGCCTGTGCGGCACTTCTTGCCTGATGGACGGCAGGAATTGCACATCACCGCGCTTGACCGAGTTCGGACTGCGAAATCACGGTGTTCTTGCGGTGATGGCACGGTGCGAAGGGGCGATCGGGCGATGACGCGGGCGAGCGTTCATGTCGAGACGAGGAAAGCGGTTGACCGGTGGGAGGTGGTTGCGTAAGATGCGGTCATTAGTCGTGCCGCTTATGCAAAACGAAAACGCTTGTTCCCGTGGGGAGTTTTTGATGAGGCTGGGCCTCGGTTTGGGCGGCTCCGCGGCGCTGGCCGAGGCACGGCCAACCACCGCACAGCCGGCTGCGGCTGCGGATAAGCCTACGGGCGCGGACATGGGATCCTTGTATCCCGACATCCTGAGGCTGGCCGAGTCCCATGGTTACGAGTACTCGTTTCTCACGGATCGGTTCAAAACGCTGGAGCAGTTTCAAAGCGCAGCGCGGGAGAAGGTTTTCGACCTGCTGCTATACCGGCCACCCAAGGTAGACCCGAAACCCGAAGTCCTGGAGCGGGTGGACCGGGGGGAGTTCGTTCGAGAGAAGGTCGTCTTTTCCACCGGCCCGCTGTTCCGGGTGCCGGCCTACGTGCACATTCCCAAGGGGCTCAAAGGCAGGGCGCCGGCGATTGTGGATTTGCACTCGCACGGAGGGATGTTCGTCTTTGGCAAGGAGAAGGTCATCGACTTCGGCGTGAACCATCCGGCGATGGTGGCCTATCAGGAAGAGAACTACGATGGACGGCCCACGGCCACGGCGCTGGCGCGGCGCGGCTACGTGGTGATCACGATCGACGCGTTCATGTTCGGCGAGCGGCGGGCGATTCTCGATTCGGAACTGGGGCAGGGTCGGGACCGGCGGGCCTATAGCGTGGACGACGTGCAGCGCATGAACCGGGAATGCGCGGAGAAGGAATCGACGGTCGTCAAATCGCTCACGTTCGCCGGAATGACGTGGCCCGGCATCGTGTTCCAGGATGACATCCGGACCGTGGATTACCTGCTGACGCGGCCGGAGGTGGATCCGGCCCGCATTGGATGCGTCGGCATTTCGATGGGCGGATACCGATCGCTGTATCTGGCCGCGCTGGACCCGAGGATCGCGGCCGGCTGCGTGGCCGGTTTCATGTCCACGGTGAAGCCGATGCTGAAGGCGCACATCGACACGCACTCGTTCGTCCACTTCCTGCCCGGATTGCACGGCTTCCTGGATCTGCCCGACGTGGCGACGCTCACGGCGCCGCGGCCGCTGCTGGTGCAGCAGTGCTCGCGGGACGAATTGTTTCCGCCACAGGGGATGCACGAGGCGGTCGAGAAAATCGCGGCCGGATACGCCAAAGCGCACTGCGGCGAGCGGTTCTCGGGCCGGTTCTACGATGGGCCGCATCGCTTCACGCGGCACATGCAGGAAGAAGCCTTCCAGTGGTTCGACCAGCATTTGAAGGCGTGACACGCCGGCGGGTCCGGCGTGCGCTTCCACCGCGAACAGGTTCGAGATTCCGGGGCGGCGATGGTCAGCGCCGCTTCTCCAGAGACCAGAACTCGAGACCATAAGGCGGCAGCGTCCAGGCGAGCCGGGGACCGGCCGGATCAAGCAGCAGATCGTCCTGTGGTTGGAGACGGACGTTTTCATCGGAGCCGGGAGCGGCGGCGTCGAGCAGGCGGCGCTTGATGACCAGCATGCCAGGCACGCCCGATGCGCGGAGCCGCACCGTGGCGGGCTGCGGCGAGTAGTTCCAGATCAACAGGCTGTACAGGTCATACGATTCGTCGTAGGTCAGGAAGGCGTGGACCGAGGGGTCCGACGACTCGACCGCGAGCCGCTGGCCGAGCAGACGCGAGAGCAGCTTGAAGGTGAAGTAGGCCGGCCGCAGCGTGTTCTGATAGTCGAACAGGCCGTCGTACTGCGGCATGCGGTTCCACCAGGCGGCCATGAAAGACGCGCCGTGGGGCGAGAAGAATTGTGCGAAGCGGTCGCGGTCGACGTGGTAGTCGCGGAGGTGGTAGTAGCAGGCGTAGTCCAGGCCGGCGTCCTTCATCTGCCAGGCGGTTTCGGCGACGAAGCAGGGTTGGATGCGCGGATCCTTGGGCGGCGTGGTGAGCGCCATGTTCCACTCGTCGAGGATCGTCTCGGGATGCAGACCGGGAAGCGTCTTCAATAGCTCGTGAACGCCCGCGATGGTGGCCCGCACGGCCAGCGGATCGCTCGAGTAAATGTGCCAGGATACGAAATCGAGCGGCGCGCGGCCGGCGGCACAGAATTCGAGCAGCGCGGGCAGAATCGGCGAGCGCCAGGAGGCCAGCGCGGGTCCGCCGACTTTGGCGCGCGGGTCGGCGCGGCGGATGGCGGCGGCGGTGTGCTGGTAGTAGCGGACGTAGGAATCGGGCTGGAAGCGGTAGGGGCAGCCGCCGTCCTCGCCGATGTCGGGCTCGTTGCCGATTTCCCAGCGCCAGCCGCCTCCGTTGCGCTCGCGGTAATGCTTCACCAGTTGAAAAATCAGCTCCTCCCAGGCGGCATAATCGCGCGGCTCCACGATGTCCTGGTCGACGACCGGGAACAGCAGTTTGGGCTTGAAGGCGATCGACAACAGCGGGGTGGCGCCGGTGCGCAGGATCAGGTCGACGGATTGGTCCAGCGTGTCGAAGTGGTAATGGCCCGCGGTCGGCAGCAGATCGAAGTACTCCTGAATGAACAGCCGGATCACGCGCGGATGCAGGGCACGCACCTCGGCCTCGCGCTGCTCCCACATCGGATCGGCAGAGAGACCGCCCTGGCCGAGCGCGATGCGATCGATTTCGAGCGGCCCTCGCGAACGGTCCAGAAACAGGCCGACGGAGACGCTGCGCGGCTGGGCCGAGACCACGGCGGCGACGAACAGTGACAACCAGAGGATGCGGCGCATGTTGTTTCACATTGTTGAACCACCGCGCGCGCGGGTCAACCGGAGCGCCGTCGTGATTTCCGCCAGCGGGTGGAAGACAGGGCGGAGAAATGTGTTGCTGGGGCGCGTTTTCCATTGAGCCAGCCGCTATAATCCAGCTTCAGGAGATCGCATGCGCAGACTCAAGACCCTCCTGGTGCTGCTGGTCCTCACAGCTTCGACACGCGCCGCCGGCACCGACCCGCTGGCCGCCCAGGTGACTATTTACCGCGATAACTACGGCGTGCCGCATATCGTCGGCGAGACGGAAGAAGCGACGTTTTTCGGCTACGGCTACGCTCAGGCCGAGGACCACCTGGAGCGCATGATGATCCAGTACCGCGACGCCCAGGGGCGGCGAGCCGAGGTGCAGGGCTTTCAGGCACTGGGCGACGGGTACCTGCATTTCATCCCCTATGAGTACCGTTGGGATGGCGATTACCTGCAGCGGCTGCTGCGAACGAAGCAGTGCGTGGTGGAGAACAAGAGCAAGATCGATCCTGCGGTCTACAAGATTCTGGACGCGTTCGCGCGCGGCGTGAACGAGTACATCGCCCGCCACCGCGAGACTGTCCCGGCCTGGATCGACGGCATTACGGCCGAGGACGTGGAGGCGCTCGAGCGCAGCAATTACATGCGCTTCTACAGCATCAACGACGCGCTGATGAAACTCAGCGAGCCGACCTGGGGGTTCCCCGATTTCGGTTCCAACCAGTGGGCTATCGCGCCACAAAAATCGGCTAACGGCCGAATCATCCACGTTGAACATACCCACATGCCGTGGGCCAACCGTTTCCAGAACTATGAGGCGCATCTGATCACGCCCGGGAAGATGGATGTCGCCGGGATCAGTTGGTTTGGCAGTCCGGTTTTCCTGGACGGCTTCAACGACCGCATCACCTGGTCGGCCACCTGGAACCAGCCCAACATCTCCGACGTGTACGAGGAGCAGACGAATCCGGCGAAGCCGCTGCAATACCGCTACGAGGGCGCCTGGCGGGACATGAGAGTGGAGCAGGCCATGTTTCGAGTGAAAGGCCCCAAGGGTATGGAGACGGTGACACTGCCGCTGTATTACACGCATCACGGGCCGGTCGTGAAATTCGATAAAGAGAAGCACCGCGCCTGGTCGGTGCGCCTGCCGAACTTCGACGGCGTGAACTACACGCTGGGCCTATACGGCATCATGCGGGCGCACAACCTCGAGGAGTTCAAAGCGGCGGTCGCGAAGCAGTTGATGCCGCGCTGGAACCTGCTTTACTCGGACTCGACGGAGATCTATTGGGTGCATAACGGCAACGTGGCCCAGCGCGACCCCAAATTCGACTGGCTGAAGCCCGTGCCCGGCTGGACAAAGGAGACCGAATGGGGCCCGTTCTTCCCCTTGGCGGCCTATCCGCAGGTGCATAACCCGGCCTCGGGCTTCCTACAGAACTGCAACAACCCGTACTGGGTGGCGACGCGCAATTCCGGCCTGAAGCCGCTCCAACCCGCGCCCTACTATCTCTCCTACGCGGTGAAAGCGGATGCCGGGGAGGAAGCGCTCAACACGCGCGGCGAGCGTATTTTTCAGGTGCTGACGCAGCCCAAGAAGTTCACCCTCGACGAGATGATGGGCCTGGCCTTCGATACGTATGTCCTGGCGGCCGACGTCATTGTGCCGCTGCTCGAGCAGGCCCAGGTCCGGCTGAGCGGGAATCCGCCCGCCGAACTGGCGCGGGCCATGGAACAAATACGGGCGTGGGACCGGCGCACGTCGGCCGCGTCCACCGCGTTCCCCTACATCTACTATTGGGCCAAGGCGTACCGCGATCTGTTCGGCGCCGCCAAATACGAGCGATTCAATGCGTACGACCGGCGGAAGGCGGTCGATATCAACTCTGCCGAGGAACAGGAGATGGCATGGAAGGCGCTGCGAGAGGGCGTGGCACGCATCCAGAAGAAGTTCGGCAAACCGGAGCTGGCCTGGGGTGAGATTAATCTCGTGCGGCGCGGCGGCACGTTCCCGATGGACGGGGCCGGCGAGCTGTTCGGCGTACTGCATCCGGACGAGGGTCCGGAGCAGGAGAACGGGCAGATCGACTGCAACGACGGCTGGGGCCACCTGATGGTGGTGCTGGAAGGCCCACCCAAACAGGTCTGGAGCCTGCTGCCCTACGGGCAGTCCGAGGACCCCGCTTCGCCGCATTTCAACGACCAGGCGAAGCTGCACAGCCAGCGCACGGCCAAGCGTTTCTGGCTGACGCCGGCCGATATTCTGGACCATGCCGAGTCAGTGTGGGGCGATCGCGGGCGTCTGGAGCGTCTCGCCGGGCGGTAATTCGGCGAAAGTTGAGGTTACGCAACAGCAGACCCGGGCGCGAGCCATGGCGCGGACATTGATTGAAGCGCATCAGCTAGGCGAGGTTAGAATGGCATGCAAGACATGCCGTACCAGGGACGCCGGCCGGGCGCGGTGACTTCAGTTTTTTTGCGCTGAGCGCCGCGCCGGGGTGTTCTCGAATGGATTAAGAGTTGTTGGGGAAATTGAACGTGGCGCCTGATCAGAGTTGAAGCGCTTATGATAGCGTGATGGGAGCAGCATGGCAAAGATAGGTGATGTCGCCAAGCTGGCCGGTGTATCCACAGCTACCGTTTCCGCAGTGATTAACGGGGTGGATACGGTCAAGCCGAAGACCAAGCGGCGGGTACTGGCCGCGGTTGAGAAACTCAACTATCAACCCAATCTCTATGCTCGCAGCCTGGCCCGCGGCCGTTCCAGGATGCTCGGCGTCATCGTCTCCGCGCTCGACAACCGGTTCTTCGCCGAGATAGCACAAATTGCCGAGACCAACGCTCTCGAGAGCGGCTATCAGGTGCTCATTGCCTCCACCCAGTTCTCGATGGACCGGCTCAGGTCCGCGGTGCGGCAGATGATCGGGATGCGGGTGGACGGGTTGGTCATCATGACCAGCGAGTTCGACCCCGGTGTGCTGGAGATGCTGAGGTCGCGCAAGGTCCCGGTGGTGTTCGAGGATGTTGGAACCGTCGATCCGACGACCAGCAACATGCGGGTGGACTACGAAGGCGGAATCCAGCGGGCGCTGCGGACTCTGATTGAGATGGGGCACACGCGGATCCTATTCGTGCAGAGCCATCTGGATGTCGCCGAGTGGAACCAGATGCTTTCGATCCGCTTGCGCGCGGAGGCTTTCCGGGATGCCGCGCGCCAGTTCCCCGAGGTCGAAGCGTCTTTCCTGGATGCGCCCGGCGTGCTGTTTGAGGCCGGCCAGGTGGCGGCGGCCGAAGCTTTGAACCGGTTCCAGTTTACGGGCGTGATTGCCAACTGCGACCCGATCGCACTGGGTTTGTTGAGCGGCTTCCGGCGCGCCGGATTGGCGGTGCCGGCGGACGTATCGATTATCGGGTTCGACGACAGTCCCGAGTGTGAGTACACCGAACCGCAACTCACCTCCGTCCGCATCCCGCGGGACCTGATCGGCCGGGCGGCCGTCGAGACCCTGCGGCGCATGATTGAAAGCGGACAACCGGGCTGCGAGATCCGGATTCCCACAGAACTCGTCATGCGGGAATCGGTGGCCCGGCCGCGGGTGCGGGAAGAAGTGGCGGCGCGCTGAGCCGAATCCGCGGGCCACGCTTTCTTCGTCCGAAGCGCCCGGAAAGCTCGATTTCCGGCGGTGGCCCAGTGGGCGCCCGACTCGAGAGCAAGCGCGCGGAATCAGCCCTTTACTTCCAATTGGATAACCATTTCGCCGGCAGGCGGGGAGTCCAAAGTTAAGCGTTTCAACTTATTAGTATGCTTTAACGTTCCCCGTCTTAGCGCGAAACCAGTGCGAATATCCTTGACTGGTCTGCTCCGAAAGGCTATTAAGGTAACTAGGCTTCCTCTCTAAGCGGTTTGGACGCGAGGGGTCAATGTGTACGCTGTGCCAGGTTATCGCCCGGCGAAATTCGCCGGCAGGCCGGCATGGGGTGGACTCGGGAAGCGTTGAAATGGGGGTGTATGTCTCGCAAACTGTTTTTGCTACTTTTCATTGGCTGTCTGACAGCCAGTTTTTCTAACCTCTGGGGACAGGCTGGTGCAACCGCTACGCTAAACGGCACCATCCTGGACTCAACTGGCGCCGTTGTGCCCGGCGCCGCCGTCGTTGCGGTCAACAACGACACCAAGGCGGAGAGCAAAACGACGTCAACTTCCGCCGGCTCGTATACGCTGCCGTACCTTGTCGAAGGCACGTACACCGTTTCCGTCACTTCGGCCGGATTCCGCAAATCGATCGCCGACAACGTCGTTTTGCGCGCGGCGCAGATGCTGACCGTGAACATCTCGCTCGAGATCGGCCAAGTCACCGAGCAGGTGACCGTCAGCGACACGCCGCCACTGCTCGAAGCAGGCACCGCGGAAGTCGGCCGCTACATCAACGCGGAAGAATTCAAGTCCTGGCCTATTTTCACCTCTGACGGCCACCGCCAGATCCAGGAGTTCATTTTCGACAGCCTGCCCGGCACCACCGGCGGCACCTTCCAGGGTTCGATCAACGGCGGGCAGCAGTACTCGCACGAGATCATGATCGACGGAATGTCGCTTGGACGCTCCGACCTGATGGGCGGCAATAACGACGAAATGAGCCCTTCGCTGGATGCCGTCGGCGACTTCAAGCTGCAGACCGGCGCGGTCTCGGCCGAGTACAACGGCGGCCAGACCGCGGTGGCGAATTTCACCATCAAGTCCGGCACCAACGACCTCCACGGATCGGCCTATGAATTCCTGCAAAACGAGGATTTCAATACGCTCGGTCTCGGCGCCACGAAGGCCCGTTACCGGGACAACAACTGGGGCTACACCGCCGGCGG
>Ga0302319_10015105_pt1 | contig 14332 bp, 12 predicted proteins | sample Bog_T0_2_FD_203319 | JGI IMG/M metagenome (GOLD analysis project Ga0302319, IMG submission 203319) | Peat permafrost microbial communities from Stordalen Mire near Abisko, Sweden - Bog_T0_2 | ecosystem: Environmental > Terrestrial > Soil > Wetlands > Peat | place: Sweden: Abisko, Stordalen Mire... | reverse complement strand
CCGATTGGGAGGAGTTTTTACGCGAATTACGCGAATTTTCACGAATTGGGGAGGGGAAATCAGCCGCAAAGAACACAAAGATCACAAAATGAAAGACTTGCACACCGCCAGCCCGGATATTTCACAGTGGGGTTTGGTGTTTGGAAAAAATCGGTTGAAAGTGGAAAAACGAGGCGCTGCCGGTAGCTCTCGGGCGCATCTGAATGGGGCGAGGAGTTACCAAAGCTGAAAATTGCCTGAGCACGGCGTTTTTGGAAACACCTCCGGCAGGGCGGTGTGGCAGCGGGAGCCTGACTGGCGTCAACTGCTGGCTGGCACCAGCGACAGCCGCTGTTGGCATAACCGGAAGAGTGCTTGCAGCGGATAGGCTGGTGGTTGGACAGTTCCAGGCGGTTGAGCGTGCTGGCCCCGCCAGCGCCACCCCCTGGTGCGCCATAGCGTCATGCGCAAGCCCCCCGGCGAAGCCACGCCACAAAGTGCCTGCTCCGCAGGCAAACGGAGTCGCAGCGCGACTTCGTCCACCACCGGAGGCTCGCGCGCGGGAGGGGGCTCTGGATATGACCACCCCTCACCCTCAATCCCTCTCCCCGTTGAGGGGCCGTTGAGGGGAGAGGGAAGCCAGTGGCGATGCGGCCAGCTGGATTGGAGACGTTGGCAGCGGTGTAACATATTGAAAAACAGGTGCTTGCATATTTAGTTTCTTAAAAGCGATCAAGCGATCAGTTTAGGGAAGCATTGGGAAAGCTGGGTTGTTTGGATGGCCATAGCGTCATGCGCAAGCCCCCCCCGGCGAAGCCACGCCACAAAGTGCCTGCTCCGCAGGCAAACGAAGTCGCAGCGCGACTTCGTCCACCACGGGAGGCTCGCGCGGAGGGGGCTCTGGATATGACCACCCCTCACCCTCAATCCCTCTCCCCGTTGAGGGGAGAGGGAAGCCAGTGGCGACGCGGCCAGCTGGATTGGAGACGTTGGCAGCGGTGGAGGCGTTGGCAGCGGTGTAACATATTGTAAAAACAGGTACTTGCAGACAAGCAATGAGTTGCGGTGCCCGTCAAGGACTTCAGTCCGCGCGCCGTTTCAGCAGGCGGCTGGCGACCGCGATTACGATCAATGCTCCGATCGCGATGCCGCCGTAGCGCAAGCGTTGCGCGCGCGGGATGCGCTGGATGCTGGCCACCAGTCCCGTGGGGGCGGCGGGTTCCGCCTGGGTTCCCTCCTGGCTGGCGTCCCCAAGTGTCTCCGGCGGCGGCAGCAGGCGGGCGAGCTCGGACCGGCAATGACCTATAATCCGGTATAGCCGGTTGATTTCCAGCATTTCGGCCTCGCTCAGCTTGTGCTTGGGCAGCGACCGGTTGACGTAAAATAACTTCGTCATGGAGTTAAACTCCAGTTCCGGGCCAAGAAAGACGATGCCGGGATTCAGGTCGGAGGTCACGTAGGGCTGGCTGGCATAGCTTAGCTCCTGGCTTTTGCGCACGTCCACGGTATTGAAATCGGGGGTTAGCGCCCCCGGGTGAAACCAGCCGGGACTGTAAACCGAGGGCCGCATGTTTTCGGATTCCGCGAAGGCCCTGACGGGTTGGTTCACGATTTGAATGACCTTCTGCCAGGCGTTGGTCATGGCCAACTGCAGCGCCGCGACTTGTTCTGCGGGGGTGCCGGAGAGCGGATTGGTGGCGGCGGCATCCTGGGCCTTCAGCATGGGTTGAAACCAAATCCACGCCGCCAGAACCATCACCCCGCCGGAAAATTTCCAGTTCATGGCGGCGTTAGACGTTGAATTTGAACAGCAGGACATCGCCGTCTTTCACGACGTATTCCTTGCCTTCCATGCGGTACAGCCCCTTCTCGCGCGCGGCGGCCACGGAACCGCATTGGACCAGCGCCTCGTAGGCCACGGTCTCGGCCTTGATGAAGCCGCGCTCAAAATCGGAGTGAATGACGCCCGCCGCCTTCGGCGCGGTGTCGCCCGCATGAATGGTCCAGGCGCGCACCTCTTTCTCGCCCGCCGTGAAATAGGTCCGCAGTCCCAGCAAATGATACGTCCCGCGAATCAGCGCGCCGACGCCCGACTCATTCACGCCCAGCTCCTTCAAAAACTCCTTCGCCTCGGCCTCGGTCAAATCAATCAGGTCGCTCTCGATTTGCGCGCTGATCACCACCGCCTCACAGGCAAAATGGTGCGCGGCGTACTCGCGCACCTTGACCACAAACGGGTTCTGGTCCGCGCCGGCCAGGTCGCCTTCCTTGACGTTGCAGGCAAAAATCGTGGGTTTGTCTGTCATGAGCCAGAACAGGCGCGAAACGGCCTTTTCCTCGGGGGTCAGCTCCAGCGTGAGCGCGGGCTTGCCCTGGTTCAGGTGCGGTTCGAGCTTCTTGAGCACGGCTTCCTGGGCGAGGGCCTCCTTGTCGCCGCGCTTGGCATCCTTGGCCACGCTGGCGAGTCTCTTTTGCACGGCATCCAGGTCGGCGAGGGCGAGTTCGGTGGTGATGACTTCGATGTCCCGCACGGGATCCACCGAGCCCGCCACATGATGAATATCCGCGTCTTCAAAACAGCGCACCACCTGCACAATGGCATCGACTTCGCGGATGTGGGAGAGGAACTTGTTGCCCAGGCCCTCGCCTTGGGAGGCCCCCTTGACCAGCCCGGCAATATCCACGAATTCCACCGCCGCCGGGATCACGACGCCGGTTTTGGCGATCTTTTGCAGGACGGCCAGCCGCGCGTCCGGCACGGTGACAATGCCCACGTTGGGGTCAATGGTGCAGAACGGGTAATTGGCCGCCTCGGCTTTGCGCGTGCGGGTGACGGCGTTGAACAGGGTGGATTTGCCCACGTTGGGCAGACCGACGATTCCAGCTTTAAGCATAAGATTAAAATAGGTGGTGAAGGGGCTAAATCTTGTGGCGGGAGAGTTCCCAGGCGATTTTGACGCCTTCAAAAAAAGCGGTGCCAATCAGGCACAGCCCGGAAATATGCTGCAAACGGAGCAGCGTCTTGCCGCCGAATTTTCCGTGTCCGCGCGACACGCCATAACTCAGGATGCAAAACCACAGCGTCGTTCCGCAGCACACGCCGATCACGCACGCGACGCGCGCGGGCAGGGCGTCATCCACAATGTTGTGCATGAGGAGGTTGGCGGACAACACCACCCAGGCGGCGAGCACGCCGAGGTTGGCCATCACGCGCACAAAACCGGTGGCAAAGGCGGAATGCGGATGGATGCGCTGCTCCAGGCGCGCCTCCAGCCGTTCGCAGGCGGCGTCCAGCTTGGTGGGTAGCTTGACGGATTTGGTCAGCAAAAATTTGGCCCCCAGATACAGCAGGAACAGCAGACTCATCGCCTGCATGAAGGTGCTGACGTAGCCATGGGTCAGGAACTGCGACAATCCCGTGAAGGAAATGGCGCAGTAGATGGTGTCCATCGCCGTGGCGCCGAGGCCGATGAACAGCGCCCAGAGAAAACCGCGCTGCGCGCCTTCATTGAGAATGGTCAGGTTGATCGGCCCCACCGGAATGCAGGCGAACACCAGCGCGCAGATAAACCCGGCCAGGGCCGCGAGCGGGATGGGATGCACCTCCGCCCAGTGCAGCAGCGAGGCCAGCAATATGGAATGCGATGCCGCCATCTCAGTTCCCCGCCTCGCCTCCCTCGTCTTCGTCGTCCTCGATCTCCTTGCGCCAGGCGCGCGACAGGCGCGGACGCACGAAGCCGTAAACCAGGTACGCCGTGAAAAACAGGGGCAGCACGTAATACAAAATCCTTTCCCGTAAAACCACCATGCTCCCGGCAAACAGCGCCGCGAAAATGAACTTGAGGAAGGTGGTCGTGGACCGCAGCCCCAGCGATTTGAAGCTGGGATAGCGCACCTCGCTCACCATCATGGCCGATAGAAACACCAACACCACGGGCAGCAGATAGCCCCAATGGCCCAGGTTCTTATCCTTCTCGTTTAATTTGATGATGAACAGCGTCAGGGATGCCACCAAGCCGGCGGCCGACGGGATGGGAAAGCCCAGAAAATCCTTCCCCGCGCCCGGCAGGTTCATGGCTGAAAGACAATTAAACCGCGCCAGCCGGAACGCGCCGCAAATCAGGTAAATGGACGCGATAAACCAGCCCAGTTCCGAATAATCCTTGAACACCTCCCGCAGCACCACGCGATGCACCAGAAAGGCCGGGGCCGCACCAAAGGAAATCAGGTCCGCCAGCGAATCAAATTCCCGGCCAAACGGGCTTTCGTGCCCGCCCATGCGCGCCACCCGCCCGTCAAACAAATCGAAAATGCATGCCATCAAAATGCACGCCAGGGCGAATTTGATGGGCCACCAGTTGACCAACCCGTTCACATCCGGGGTCAAATCGGCCTCCACGATCTGGGTGAGCGCCACAAAACCGCAGAACAAATTCCCCGCGGTCAGGAGGTTGGGGAGAAAATAAATTTTCAGCCGCCCAGCGTGCTGGGTGTCGGAGGACGGCGGTTTGTTTTCCATGGCCTTAGGGGAGTTCCGCCAGGATGGATTCGCCGCCCACCACCCGGTCGCCCAACTGGACCTTGATCCCGGCATCCATCGGCAGATACACATCCACGCGCGAACCAAATTGAATCAGACTGATGCGTTCGCCGCGCTGGATGACGTCATTTTGTGCGATCCACGGCACGATGCGGCGGGCGATCAGCCCGGCGATCAGCCGCACCCCGATTTTCACCCCCATCGGTTCGCCGGCCTCGATCCCGATCAGGACGTTTTCATTATATTTGGCGCAATCGGCCCGCATGGCGTTCAAGTATTGTCCGGGGGAATGTTTGAAGAAAGCGACGCGTCCCGTCAAGGGTGCGTTCTGCACATGCACATTGAACACGGAAAGAAAAATGGAGATGCGCCGGCATTCGCCGCCCAGGAATTCGGGCTCGGTGGTGGTGTCAATGGTGTCCACCCTGCCATGGCCGGGGGCCAGCACCAGGTTTTTGCCGGACGGCACGGACGGATCGGGATCGCGGAAAAAATAAAAGGTGAACAGTGCAAACAGCATCCAGAGCGCCACCAGCGTGCCGGCCAGGGCAACCACCAGGGCCCCGATGAACTTGGCCACGAACGCGACCACGATCAATGCCAGCACTGCCGCGCCGGAAAGGCCGATGAGCTTCAAGGCGGATTCCGCCGCTTTGCCAGAGTGTTTCACGGGGGCACGATAAAATTTTTCGCCGCCACATGCAATTCGGCATTTTGGGCAACCCGCAACCGGCAGGGGCGCTCCACTAAAATCCGGCATTATCAAGCGTATGCAAACAAGGGTGGCACGGGCGACTGGCCCGTACCGTCCGGCGACCCACGGAATGGGGGCGGCTCTCTTTTAGTAGCACGGCCAATCGCCGTCGCGCAGGCTTCCCAGCCCGGACCATTTTGGAGAGAGACGCGAAAAACCCTATGAAAAGAGGGGCGCAAACACGTGCGAAGGCGTGGTTGAAACGACACGGCACGCAGGTTTGGAAACCTGTATACGGCAGGCTGGGAAGTATGCGCTACGACTTTGGGATGCTGGCGTGTCAGCGCAAGAATGGTTGCGCGCTTACAGCGCTTGATGGCAATTATGGCATCAAAACCCAGGGCGTTGCCCTGGGCTGTCCTGTGGCGGCCTTTCAGGCCTTGTATTCGCACCGCCATGCTGGAAGGCCCAGGCCGACCCAGGCCGACCCAGGCCGTTAAATCCCAAATCCCCGGATTGAATTTCCGTCGCGCATCAGTTATTTTCCCGGGTCTATGACGTTGACAGAAAAACTCCTCGCGCGCGCCGCCGGCAAAGCGTCCGTCCAGGCCGGCGACAACATCTGGGTGAATGCCGACGTGCTCATGACGCACGATGTCTGCGGCCCGGGCACCATTGGCGTCTTCAAACGCGAGTTCGGCCAGCAGGCCAAAGTCTGGGACCGGCAGAAAATTGTGATCATCCCCGACCACTACATTTTCACCGCCGATTCCAAGTCCAACCGCAATGTGGACATCCTGCGGGATTTTGCCCGCGAGCAGGAGCTGCCCTATTTCTACGATGTCATTGACGATCCCAATGGGCATTGGACGTTCGACGCCGTCAAGGGCAACCGCAAGCGCCAGTATGGTTCCCGCTATGCGGGCGTCTGCCACACGGCGCTGCCGGCCAAGGGCCACACCCGCCCCGGCGAAGTCCTCTTCGGCACCGACTCGCACACCTGCATGGCGGGCGCTTTCAACCAATTCGCCACCGGCATTGGCAACACCGACGCCGGCTTTGTCATGGGCACGGGCAAGCTGCTGATCAAGGTTCCCGAGACCATGCACTTCCGCCTGGAAGGCCGGCTCCAGCCGGGCGTGATGGCCAAGGACGTCATTCTCCATTGCATCGGTGAAATCGGCTTCGACGGCGCCACCTACCGCGCGATGCAGTTCGATGGCCCCGGCGCGACCAGCCTTTCCATGGATGACCGCATGACGATTGCCAACATGGCCATTGAGGCCGGCGGCAAGAACGCCATCTTTGAATTCGATGCCCGCACGGCTGAATACGTGGATGCCCGCGTGAAATTGAACGGCACCAAGGCCAGCTATCAGCCCGTGGAACGCGACCGCGACGAAAAGTTCGTGAGCGAAATCGTGGTGGACTTGAGCCAGCTCGAACCCACGGTGGCCTGCCATCCCGACCCCGGCCAGCGCAAGAAAGCCAAGGAGATGAACCTCAAGCTGGATCGCGCCTATGTGGGCTCCTGCACCGGCGGCAAGACGAGCGATTTCGTGGAGTTCGCGCGCATTCTCCGCGGCCGGAAAGTGGTCATTGACACCTTTGGCGTGCCGGCCACCCCCGAGATCATTCGCGACCTGCAAACCACTTATTGGGGTGCCGACACCATCTGGGACATCATGGTCAACGCCGGGGTGCAGATGACGGAAAACGCCGGGTGCGCCGCCTGTCTGGGCGGGCCGGTGGACACCTTCGGCCGCATCAACCAGACCGGGATCAAGTGCATCAGCGCCACGAACCGCAATTTCCCGGGTCGCATGGGCGACAAGGAATCGCAGGTGTTCCTCGCCTCGCCGGCCACGGTGGCGGCGAGCGCCCTGACCGGCCGGGTTACGGATCCGCGCGAATTCATCCGTTGAGCGCGCCAGCACCCCATGGCCGCCAACCCTTATGCGGACGTTTCCTGGGAACGCATGAGCAACGCGATTGAAAAAGTCCGGCAGCGCCTCCTGCGCGCTGCCGGCGCGCTGGCGCAGGGGCAGATTCCCTATGCGGTGGCGGGCGGCAATGCGGTCGCCGCCTGGGTTTCGCGCGTGGACGAAGCGGCGGTTCGCAACACGCAGGATGTGGATATTATTTTGCGCCGGGCCGATCTGCCCACGGCCCGCACGGTGCTGGAAAAGGCGGGCTTCGTCCATCGGCATGTGGCGGGCATAGACATGTTTCTGGACGGCCCGGAAGCGAAGGCCCGCGACGCGGTACACATCGTTTTTGCTGCCGAGAAAGTGCATCCCGATTATTTCGCCTGCGTCCCGGACGTGGTCGAATCCGAGGCGACCGCGACCTTCCGGCTGGTTTCGCTGGCGGCCTTGGTGCGGATGAAGCTCACCTCATTCCGCCTCAAGGACCGGGTGCATTTGATGGATCTTATATCTGTGGATTTGGTGGATGCCAGCTGGCTGGAGAAAGTTCCGGCACCGCTCCGTTCACGGTTGCAGGAACTGCTGGACAACCCGGAGGGGTGAGCGGGGCTTGCCTATGCCTTATGCACGTTCCGAAATGCCATTCCGTCGGGGAAGCTGATGACGGAAAAATCATCGGCGATTTTCATGTTGCGCCGGAGGATCGTTAATTCCGTGCTATTGCCCCGTCCCATGCTATAATCCGGCCACATGTCATTTGAAAAGCTTGGCTTGGATGCCAAAATTTTACGGGCCGTGCAGGAAGCCGGTTACACCGAGCCCACCCCGATTCAACGCGAGGCCATCCCCCCGGTGATTGCCGGGCACGATCTCATCGGCATCGCCCAGACCGGCACCGGCAAGACGGCGGCCTTCGTCCTGCCCATGCTGACCCGGCTGGCCGCGACGCCGCCGGCCGGCCCGCGCCGCACCCGCGTGCTCGTGCTCGCGCCCACGCGCGAACTGGTCCTGCAGATTGAGGAAAACGCGCGCATTTACGCGAAGCACCTGCCGCTCACGGTCGCCACCGTGTTCGGCGGGGTGGGCGAACAGCCGCAAATCCGCGCCTTGCGGGCCGGCACGGACATCATCATTGCGTGCCCGGGACGCCTGCTCGATTTGATGGGCCAGCGCTGCGCCGATTTCACCGGGTTGAAATTTCTCGTGCTGGACGAGGCCGACCGCATGCTCGACATGGGGTTTCTCCCCAGCATCCGGCGGATTGTGCAATCGCTGCCCAAAGCGCGGCAGACCCTCATGTTTTCCGCCACCCTGTCCAAGGAGATCGAATCGCTCACGCATGAATTCCAGCGCACGCCCAAGATCATTCAAATCGGCCGGCGCGCCAACCCGGCCGAGACCGTCACCCAGCTTCTTTACGAAGTGCCGCGGCATTTGAAGACCTCCTTGTTGCTGCACCTCCTCCGCGACCCGCAAATGAACATGGTGCTCGCGTTCACGCGCATGAAGCACGCGGCGGACCGCCTGGCGCGCCAGCTCGAACAGCACGGCGTGCGCACGGCCACGCTGCACTCCAACCGCTCCCAGAACCAGCGGCTGCGGGCGCTGAAGGATTTCAAGTCGGGCGCGGTTCGCGTGCTCGTGGCCACCGACATTGCGGCGCGCGGCATTGACGTGGATGGCATCTCGCATGTGGTGAACTACGATTTTCCGATGCACGCGGAGGATTATGTGCATCGCATTGGCCGCACCGGCCGCGCCCATGCCGTGGGCGATGCCATCAGTTTCGTGACCCCGGAGGACCACGGTGAGCTGCGCGCGCTGGAACGGTTCATCGGCCGCGGCATCGTGCGCAAAAAGGCGGAAGGCTTCAATTACGCCGCCGCCGCGCCCGCCTTCCAGCCGGAAACCAGCGAACGCCGCCGGCCCGGCCCCTCCCGGCCGCAGCGCACCAGCCTGCCGCAACGTTCCGGTTCAGCTCCGCGGTCCGGCTCCCGTTCATCAGGCGGCCCGGGTTCCGACCGGCACTGGCGTCGCTAACAAATAGTGGCCCGGGCGTCCCGCCCGGGCGCTTCCGTTGAATTACTCGCCCACCAAGCGGTGCGACGCCGTCACGGTATCCTCGCCCAGCTGCATGGAGGGATTCGCCTTGAGCGAGATGGCAAAGGCCACCGTGAAATCCGCCGAACTCCCCGCGTTGTTCTGCAGGCGGAAGGTCAGCGCGGTGGTCCAGCTCCGCAAGTCGCGCATGATGCTGTACGACTGTTCCTGCATCCGGCCGTCCACGGCGTTGAACGTGTGCGCCGCGCGCAGCCCCCAGTTGTCGTTGACCCGGAAATACAGGGTGCTCACAATGAAGTTGTTCTCCTCGGCGCTCACAAAGCCGTCCCGCAAATACCAGTGCGCCAGGCCCCAGCTCCAGCGGTTGTTGGGCGCAAACGTCGCCTGATGGAAGGACATGTTCAAGTCACCCTGGTTGAGGTCGTAACGCAATTGCGATTCCAAGGTCAGCCAGGTGCGCGGGCGGAACGCAAACGCCGAGTACAAATCGTTCAGCGGGCCCTGGCCGGCCTTGGGGTCCAGCCGCCAGTCCAGCAGCAGGTTCCAGTTCACCAGATCGTCCAGCTGGCCGTTGCGCTTGGTTTGCAAAAGGTTCCGCAGCCCGAAGCGGACCACATTCATGGTGTCAATCGAGTCAATGCTGCTGTAATCCGGGAAATCCACCGGCGAGAGCATGAGCGACGGGGCTTCCGCGTCGAACGCGGGCAGCCGCGCGGGCGGCGTGCTGGGATCGGGCACAAACACGTAATTGGCCGAGGGCTCGATCAGATGGCGCAGGCCGTCCACCTGCAAAAAGGAATTCGTGGCGTCGGGCCAGAGTTGCGAGGCCTTGAACGAAGTGCCCACGCCGGTGTTGAAGACCTCGCGGTAAACATCGCTCTCGGGCTGGTGGTTGGTGAAGGTCTGGCTTTGGTAATAGGTGCTGCTGTAATAAGTGAGCCGTCCGCCGACGCGCGGCGTGACGTTGAGCCAGTTGCAAAACGTCCAGGGCACGGTGAATTGGTGGTAGGTGTCGGCGCGGGCGGCGGAGGCGGAATAAAAGCCGTTCTTAAGGGAATACAACTCGTTGGTCGCCCCCTTGATCCCGTTGATCCCGTTGGTGGCGGTGTTGGCATCCCAGGTGCGATACGAGCCGATGGAACTTTCGCTGTCATAGTAGATCGCCGAATCCCATAACTGCTGGCGGTAGCCGGTGAGCTTCACATCCGGCAGCCGTTCCACCTGGCTGTAAAAGCTGTTGATGCGCGGGGTGGTCAGGGCATCCAGGCTCCAGTTGTTCCAATACCGGTTGGCCTCCACAAACGAATTGGGCTGGGGATTCTGCGTGTAATCGCCCACAAAGAAATCATGCAGGAACAGGGGGTCGCTCTGGTAATTCACCTGCGCCTTCACGTTCAGGTTGGTGGCGGGGGTGGCCTGCCAGCCCAGGTAGAAACGCTGCCGGTTTTCGGGCATGCTGCCGAACGCGGGAAAAACATTCGTGCTGTAATTCGGCCGTTGATCGTGCTGGTAATAATATTTAATGGCGGCCTCGCCCCAGATGCCCAGATGCAAATTCACATCCGGCCCCGCGCCGGGACCGCGCCGCTCGCGATAATCCGCATGCATCCGCCCGTCGGCCGCGTCGCCCAGGTACCAGTTGTAGGTGTTTAAAATATACGGCCCATACACGCTGCGGTAACCCGGCGTGGTGGTGAAATTGTTGGCGCGCGGCCCCAGGTTGCGCTGGTAGTAGGGAAAGTAAAACACGGGCACGCCCTTGACATACACCACGGCATTCCACATTTGCACCTGCTTGCCCGGAATCACCCGGATGCTGGTGGCGTGGATTTCAAAGTCCGGATCGGCATAATCCTCCGTGGTCACCATCGCATGCCGGGCGGTGACAATATTGGTGGCACCCTTCCGGTTGTCGATGTACCCGGTCAACTGCGCGCCGCTGGCCATGACCGGCGAATGCCCGGTGCGGAACTGATCGGTGCGCATGACATGGGTGTTGAAATTATAGTGGATGTGTTCCCCCACCCAAATCATGTCGCCGGACTCAATGCGCACATGGCCATCGGCCTCCACATCCCCGGTGAGGGTGTTGATACTCGCGCTGTCCGCCATGAGCATGGCCTGTTTATAAGACACATAAATGCCGTTGGTGCCGGAGGCCATGCCGGTGGCGGCGCTGTAATCCACCTTGCCGGAGATCGTGCCCGGGATGATTTCGCTGAGGGCGCGGACAATAAATTCATCCGCCTCGGCACAGGCAGGCGACGGGACCAATGCGATGCAGACCAGCAGCGCAAGTAAAATGGCTGGGAATTTTGTCATTCAGGCGCTGCCAATTAAACAGAATAAGCCCCGCCTGCCAAGCGAGTTTTATCATCCGGTAGAGGTTTGGCCGGAACCATGCCGTTAAAGAATTATTCAACCACGGATGGACACGGATACACACGGATGAAGAATTGTCAGAAGGGCGCTCCGGCCTGGTTTTCCGCAGGCCACCAAACGGTGCGCTTCCTGAACCGTTGAAACATCACGTTTTATCCGTGTTCATCTGTGTCCATCCGTGGTTTTAAATCTGTTTTACTGAATCGCTCCGGCTTAATTAATGGCTTGGATAACAAGAATGTGCTCCCAGCGGAGTTGCCCCCCGGCCCGGAACCTTACCCCACGGGCCCGCGCGCGTGGCCGGAGACGGTGATCTTGATCGCCGCCCCGGGATTTCGCCGCAGGAGTTCATCGGCCTTGAGCACGCCCCGGTCCAAAAAGTAATATCCGTAGTCCCCCTCCGTTGGCGGGGCGATCATGGCGGTCATGGCGAGCTTGTTGCCCAGCCGCCCGCGCCCGATTTCGTGCCCCACCCGGTAACGATCCTTGCATCCCGGTTTGTCCGCCTTGACGGCAAACGCCAGCAGGTCCGTGTCCTCCGGGTCAATGTTCACAAACTCAAAATTCGCCCAGACCTCCTGGCCCTTCTCGGCGAGAAACGGGGCAAGGTCGAAATCCGGCGAACACCGGTCATCGGCATGCGCCAGCAAGGGAATCAACGCCGAGCCGCCCACCGCGTTGCTCGTGAAGCGCACCAGCGGACGGGATTCGTTCACGCGGCTGATGGCGCGGGCGGCCACTTTGACTTCCGCCACCAGCACCTCGCCATTCTCCTTGTTTTTGGACCACAAAACGCTGTCCGGCCCGGCCAGGGCAAGTTGACCGGCACTGAGGGTGGTCAGCCCGGCAATTCCCAAGGCTCTGAAATATTTTAACATGACAATCCTTTCGTTGTGGTGATTGCGAAAAACGACCGGGTCAAGACCGTCTCGACGCCAGCTCCTTCGGCAAGCCGCATGCGCGGCAACACCAGCCAAGCATCAGGAATGCCAGGGCGTTTTTGAGGCCTTTCGCCGATATTTTGCAACGTTTTGCCATCCCGCAGGCATGAATCACCCGTTTTGCCTGGAACAAGCTGCGCCATGCTGGCCCAGTGCCATGTCGCACCGTGCCAAAGTGAGCGGAATTAATGCGGGAAGCTGGCTCGTTGAAGATTGCTTGAAATAGTTCTTTCCATATTCCGCCGGTCCTGGCGACAATAGCTAATTCTTTGACCTGCCGTTCTGGATTTGTGTCTGCGACCCAGCAGCGCCAAACCGGGGCGGCAGCAGAAATCTGAACCCCTTTTACATTTATGAAACACGTCGAAGCTGACAAAGACAATGCCGCGAGCCGCTGGCTCTCCTTTCGCCCGGAAATCAAAGTGGTGGATTGCACGATCCGCGACGGCGGGCTGATGAACAACCACCATTTCGAGGACAAAATCGTGAAGGTGGTCTATGACACCTGCGTGGCGTCGGGAGTGGATTACATGGAGCTGGGCTACAAGTCCTCGCGCAAGGGCATCAAAGTGGGCGAGCACGGCGATTGGAAGTATTCCACCGAGGAATCATTGCGCCGCATTGTGGGCGACAACCCCACGGGGCTGAAGCTGTGTGTCATGGCGGATGCGGAACGCTGTGATTACAAGGAGGATATTCTGCCGAAGCAGGATTCGGTTTTGGACATGATCCGCGTGGCCACCTATATCCACCAGATTCCGACGGCGCTGGAGATGGTCAAGGACGCGCATGACAAGGGGTATGAGACCACGGTCAATTTGATGGCCGCCTCGACGATTCCCGACAACGAGCTGACGGAAGGGCTGGAGATGCTGGCCAAGTCCGAGGCGAAAGCGATTTATGTGGTGGATAGTTTTGGCGCGTTCTACGGCGAACAGATTCGCGCGCTGGTGAAGAAGTACCTGGGTTATTGCAAGGCGAGCGGCAAGGAAGTGGGCATGCACATGCATAACAACATGCAACTGGCATTTGCCAATACCATCGAAGGCATCATTGAGGGTGCCAACTTCCTGGACGCCACGATGGCCGGCCTGGGCCGGGGCGCGGGCAACTGCCAGATGGAGTTGTTGCTGGCCTTCCTGCATAACCCGAAGTACGAGCTGCGTCCGGTGCTGGATTGCGTGCAGAACCACATTGAACCGCTGCGCGCCAAGTTATTGTGGGGCTATGATTTGCCGTATTTGCTGACGGGCATGATGAATCAGCATCCGCGCACCGCGATCAAGTTCAAGGAAGCCGAATTGAAAGGCGACAAAGGCGACGTGCTGAAGTTCTACGATACCGTGATGGACCAGGAGTGACGGATTGCCGATTGGTGGACGGAGTCGCGCTGCGACTCCGTTTGCCTGCGGAGCAGGCACTTTGAGGCGTGGCTTCGCCCAAGGCTCGCGCATGATTTCCCGCCGTACATCGGGTCGGCGGAGCTGCCCGCCGCCTTCGCTGGCGGAGCAGGCACTGTGCGCATGGCCTCGCCTAGCCCGGATATTTCATAGCCATTTTGGAAAGAGTCGCGAAAAACCCCATGAAAAGAGGGGCGCAAACACGTGCGAATGCGTGGTTGAAAAGATGCGGCACGCAGGTTTGGAAACCTGCGATACGGCAGGCTTGGAAGCCTGCGCTACGACGTTGGAATGCCGTCGTGTCAGCAGAAGAATTGTTGCGCGCTTTCAGCGCTTGATGGCAACGGTGGCGGCAAACCCAGGGCGTTGCCCTGGGCTGTCATGTGGCGGCCTTTCAGGCCTTGTAT
>Ga0302319_10015104_pt1 | contig 14333 bp, 11 predicted proteins | sample Bog_T0_2_FD_203319 | JGI IMG/M metagenome (GOLD analysis project Ga0302319, IMG submission 203319) | Peat permafrost microbial communities from Stordalen Mire near Abisko, Sweden - Bog_T0_2 | ecosystem: Environmental > Terrestrial > Soil > Wetlands > Peat | place: Sweden: Abisko, Stordalen Mire... | reverse complement strand
GTGGTTCGCGACGCGGTTACGGTGGCGGGATTCTGGAACGAATTTAAAACCGATTGGATTTGTCTGGATTGCGAATTAATGCCTTGGTCCGCCAAGGCGCAGGAATTATTAAAACAACAATACGCCGCCGTGGGAGCCGCGGCGCGCGCTTCCCTGGCGGCCGAGGTCGCCGCACTGACGCAAGCATCAGCCCGCGGGCTGGAGGCAGGCGATCTCCGGTTGCGGACGCAACAACGGCAACAGATGGTGGCCGACTATGTGGCAGCCTACCGGCGTTACTGCTGGCCGGTTGAGTCGGTCCAGGACCTCAAGCTCGCGCCTTTTCACCTGCTGGCCACCGAGGGGAAAGTGCATGCCGACAAACCGCATGACTGGCACATGGAAACGCTACGGCGTCTGTGTGACGCTTCGCGCGACGTTGGTAACGGCCATGCCGGAATGTTGTTGGCAACGCCGTACAGAATCGTCGAAGTGACAAATCCCGAGAGCGAAGCACAAGGAGTCCAATGGTGGGAGGAACTCACCTCCCGCGGCGGCGAAGGCATGGTGGTCAAGCCGTTGGATTTTGTCGTCAAAGGCCGGCGCGGGCTGGTGCAGCCGGCGGTCAAATGCCGGGGCCGGGAGTATTTACGCATCATCTACGGTCCGGAATACACGGCGCCTGAACACCTAGAACGGCTGCGGTCTCGCGGATTGAATGCCAAACGTTCCCTGGCCCTGCGTGAATTTGCTTTGGGGATTGAGGCATTGGAGCGTTTTGTCCGGGAGGAACCGCTGCGTCGGGTCCACGAGTGTGTTTTCGGCGTGCTGGCGCTGGAGAGCGAACCGGTCGATCCACGATTGTAATCGGCGGGCAAAATGGTTTGACTCCCGTTGTGGTCGGGTGTTCACTGCGCGCAAAAGTTTTGGTGACACTCCAGAAGCTCAGATGTCTCATCAACTGCCATGCCCGAATCGCCGAGCGAAGAAACTTGGAAGGGCTTGAACGTTTTGCTGGTGAAGCGCCGGCTCGGCAAAGAATTTAAACAATTATGAATAGCCCATTTAATTCATGGCTGGCGATTATTGCGGCATTTGGGATGATTGTGACCGGTTGTAATCGGCACGCGGAAGGCGCGCGAAGTGAAGTCAGACTTGGTGCCGGAGAATCTGATCAGGCGGGTTATTTGGGCGTGCAGATTGAGGCAGTTCACGAAAACCAAAAGGCGCTGGACCAGTCGCCTTGGTATGCTGAAGGTGGCGATTGGACATTTCTGGAGTGTGCAGCTTCGAAAGATTCGAACGTCCGATTTCTGATCGGTACGCGAATGCGGAGCTCACCGAAAAAGGATGACCCCATCCGTTGGGGCGAATCGGTCCTTATCGTGGCCGACGCCACTGCGGGGGCACGATTTGTTGAGGCCTTCGCCCATGCATTTCACCAAGCGGGGCCGCCAGTGCGCGGCGGGCAGGCACCAAGTCTGCGCATTAAGATGCAAACCGCGGTATTGGGCATGGGACTCATCCGGGATCCGCGCAGCGGATTTGCGGAAGGTCGTAGCGGTACGTGGACGGCAACGAAGTGGTTCTTGCAGGACGAGACAGCGGAAGCCGAGGTTTACTTCAACTTTAGCACAACGGAAAAGCTTGCCGAGTTCACTGAGAAAGACGAGGAATACCGGGAGGACCTGGTTCAGCAGTTGGCGGTAGGCCTGCGTGACGGGCCTTTGCCGGAACGCACAACGGAGAATGACCCGTCCCTAACCACCGTTGGTCCGACGGTGTCTGGTTGGATCAAGGTTGCGAATTCGAATGAAACCTGCCAGTTCACGCATGACAGTCGCAGTTTGATAATCACCGCAACCGGAGCAGGACAGAATTCGAGGTTAATGCTGGCATCCACAGACGAACCAGGCAAGCGCACGCAATTCGCGGAATTCAGTGGGTCGATTTCTGTGGTCGACCATTTGTCGATGGCAGACGGAACGACACTGGTGGTGTCCGAACAGTTTCAACCGGAGACGGGAACAATTTCATCACTGGATCCGCAAAAGCTCTGGGTGGTGGACGCGTATGGGAAACGCGAAGTGACGGTTCCCGCAAGCGCAACAAACTGGTTTGTCATGAACGGCTGCCTTTCGCCAAACGCGCGATACCTGGGGCTTGGCGCGTGGGAGCAGTCCGACAATAAGCGTGCCCGTGTCATCCACCTCGTCGACCTGCAAACTGGCAAGTGGCAAAAGGCCATTCTGCCGGCTACGGCACTGGAACTTATTGGCTGGATTGACCAGAAACCGACGGGACTGGTTCTGACTGGCCTCGGCGCCAGGAATGGTGAGGTGCGAAAGGCCTATTCCCTGGATCCGGCCAGCGGTCAACTGACGTCATTGCGCGAGGTTCCACCGGGGTTTTCGCCTGGGCGCATTCTTTCCCCTGATGGAAAACAGTTCGCTGAAGTATCGGGCAAGGAACGGCTCATCCTAACCGACGCCACCACGGGACAGAGGCGGGAATTCGTCTTTCATCCCTATGACCGGCGCGACGTCGATCCGGATTGCATTCAATGGGCATCAGATCATTACCTTGTCTTCCAAGGCACTCGAACTTCATTGATCAACGCCGGGACGCTGAAGATGAATTATCCAACAACAAAAGAATCCGGTATCGAATCAGCCGAATTTAGCCCGGATTTTAAGTTGGCTCTGGGCAGCAAAGGCGATGGCCATTACCTGGGAAGTGTCTCAATCCCGGATGGTGGCGTCGGGAAGAACTGAGTGGGTGCGTATTCCGACGCATTTCGGACAGCAATCCGATTCTAACCGGACAGCCGTCCGATGTGATTCGGACGCGCTGCCGATTTAATTCGGACAGTGATCCGACGAATTGTCGGACAGTTGTTCGGTCCCGTCGGACGAGTGTCCGGAATGCGCCGGATCAGCGCAGTCGGAGTGGCGTGACGCTAGGAAAAGTGCCATAGCCGCACTACCGCCCTTCGGCACAAACCGCGCCAGCGACTGTGTCCAGCAACGGATTTTTAGAAGATGTCGCCGGGCGGTATTTCATGGGCGAGCAGGCGTAAAATGTCATCCCGGTCCGGCAAGGGTATCCTGGCCTCGTGGCTATAGGCGATGACCAGCCAATCCTTGTTTGGCTTGAGCTCCAAACGATGGCGCACTTCGCCCCAGGAAAATTCGCATTGGCCCGCCAGGTCCGCATGGATTATGCCGTCGTGAAACGCCCGCCGTTCGGCATCCTCGGGTGTGTTTGGTTCGTAAAAGGCGTGCTGGTGCGCGAGGAGCACAACTTGTATCCGGTCGCCACCGGACGAAAGCGCTTCCACCTCGAAGGTTCCATGTTCAGAATTATGAGCGCCCAGCACATGGCGCTTCCAGCCTTGCGCCGGTCTTAAAATTCCGAGGGATGCTGTTTGTTCGAAAACCCTCCGGGCGGCGGGTCTTTTGGCTGTGGGCTGCGTTGGCTTGGTCGTCACAGCCCGCTACGGGGATGCTCCGCCCTCGCCGCCTTGCCCACAGCCAAAATCCCTCGCCGCAGCACCCCTCGTAATTTTAAGACAGGCGCTCAAACGACAGCGTGTGGATTCTGGCCTTTGGCCGGGTTCCCGCAAGGGTAACGAGTTTCTCAACGAGACAGTGCGGGGCGAAGTGGAGCCCGCTCCGGAAATCAACTTCGCCGGTGGCACGATCGATCATGTGGATTTAGGGTAAATGGATGAAGTTGCCCGCGCAACCATCTCTGCACGACGATCATACCAACAGGGTTTGATGTCTGGCAAACAGCCAATTGGTATTGCAGGGAGTCAGGAGTTTGTCGCGGGGCTTACAAGCCCTTCGGGCGGCAGGGCTGGCGCGGTATCCCCTTTATCCGTTTTCATTTTGCGTTTTTTGCGAGTTTTTGTGGCCAAGTTTTAACCGTTTTCTTTGCGGCTGATCCGATTTTGAAGCCGGCAGGGAATTAAAAAGGGTTAGCCGCAAAAATGCACAAAAGCCGCAAAAGAGGAGGGGCAGGTTGTGTTCGTACTTGTGTTTTCTTCCGGCGTGGACGAATTTCATTGGGTCATGCCGACACATTCGGAACTTTCCATCCGCCAGAAAAATGCCCGTTTCATTGCCGTGGCGGACTTATTTGCGGATGACGGGCGTGTCTCCGAATCGTTTGGTAAACGGCTTGGTGGCGCCGGGGCGGTCGCAATTGTCGTTCGGTTCGGGAGGTTGCTCGCATGAAAACCACGCGCCGGGAATTTGCGAAGAGGCTAGGCGGGGCGGGCATTGGCGGTCTGCTGGCTTTGGGTGGTTGCACCCCGCGGGACGAGGTGAAACCGTTTTCGGGGAGCGGAGCCGGCCAGCCGGCCACCACCGGGCAGTCTGGATTGCGCCGGCTGGGCAGGACGGGCCTGTTGCTTTCGCCCGTGGGCTTTGGCGCCCAGCATACGCGCGATCCCGAGCTGATCCGTTACGCGCTGGATCAGGGCATGAATCACCTTGAAACGGCTTGGGTTTACGGTGGAGGACGGCCGGGCAACAGTTGTGAATGCATCGGCAAAGCGATTGCGGGAAGGCGTGATTCGGTGTGTCTGGCGGTGGCTTATTCAACCGAGCCAGGGCTTGCGAGCCGGGCCTGGGTTCCGCATCAATTGGAACAGACACTTCGCGATCTGGGCACCGACGGGATTGATATTTTCCTGTGGCACCATCCGGGAGGCGGCTCGATCAATAACAGCCAGTTGACATTGCCGCAGAGTCAGGCGCTGGTCGCGGCGGGCGAGCGGGTGGAACTGATGTTGAAATGGAAGAAGGAAGGGAAAATTCGCTGGTGCGGCATGACGGCCCACAGCGAGCAGGTCGAGTGGCTGAAATTCGTGGCGGAGTCCAAGGTTTATGACGTCGCGGTGCTGGCCTTCAACTACCGCAGCCCCCGGACAGTGGCTCGGGCCATGCAGGAAGCGGCGCGAGCGGGGATCGGTCTGATGGCGATGAAGACCCAGAGTCCGCATTGCGCGGATGGGGAAGGGCGCATTGGCACGGCGCCCGACCATCGCCAGGCCTTGAGCTGGGTTTTGGCCAGGAGTTACATTACCGCGGCGATACCCGGCATGACCACCCGCGATCAGGTGGACTTGAACCTGAACACGATGCGTTCGGCGGCATGAAATAGCTGGCAGCCAAGCCAGGGAACGGATCGAACCCCTGACCTTCTAATTTTGCGACCTGCTTTGCTCGGAATCGGATAATGCCCAGCGGTTGCGCCAAAATTCACCCTTCGCCGGTGTGCTCGCGCCGGCGGAAGTCTGGGCGGTGAAATACCGTTTCCGCCATGCACCGGCAACAGCTTGAACATATTGGATGGTTTTTCGCGGAAACAAAGAATCCCCTGTTTTGACAGGGGATTTCATTGATTTTACCACCAGAAATTTGGTGGAGCCTAGGGGGTTCGAACCCCTGACCTTCTCATTGCGAACGAGACGCTCTACCAACTGAGCTAAGACCCCATTGGCCGGCCTGCGCCAGCGTGTCCACCGGCTTTTAAGAGCGAGTGACGCATAAATAGTACGCCTTTTCCCGGGCTGCTGGCAAGCCAATTTGGGTCTGTGCCGCCCAAAGCTCGTCGGTCTGGTTGCCGCACCCGGAAAAATATTTTCGTGTAAAATCAAAGGATCGTTCGTTTCCGGTCGTCCTATCATCAGTTAGAATCAAAACCGCATGGTGGATACGGACGAAGACATAGCTTGGGTTGAGCAAAGTCGAGAGGGCGATCATGTCGCCTTTGAGGCCCTGATCCGCAAGCACCAGCAGATGGTCCACGCATTGACCTTTCGCATGACCGGGTCGCTGGCCGATTGCCAGGATCTGGCGCAGGAAACCTTTGTTCGAGCCTACCGGCAGCTTGATGCTTATCAGGGCACGGCGAAGTTTTCGTCGTGGCTCTATCGGATTGCCGTCAATTCTTGCCTGGATTGGCGGCGTCAGGAACAGCGGCGGCAACGCCTCCATCAAGATTGGGGCGAGTCCCTGGACAGCCTGATCACGGATACGGACGGCGTCAGGGAAGGGGAGGAAGGCAGTCGGGAAGTGCAGGCGGCGTTGCTGAAGCTGCCGGCAAAACAACGGGCGGCGATCGTGTTGACCGTGTACGGGGGACAAAATCATGCGGAAGCCGCCAAATCGCTGGGGTGTTCCGAGACGACGGTCTCATGGCGCATTTTTTCCGCCCGGCGGAAACTGAAGAAACTATTAAACCAGAAAGAAGGCCGGTATGAATGATTCCGAGCTGGAGAAAAAGCTGAAGGCCGTCCGCGGACCGGCTTTGACGGCGGATTATCAGGAGGCATTTACGCGCCGGGTGCTGTCGAATTTGCGATCCGCGCCGCCGACCGCCATGCCATTGCGGTGTTCCCGGCGCCCGCGACTGGCCTGGGGAATCGCTTTTGCCGCCGGTGTGCTACTGGCCTGTGTGGCCGGGCACTGGCATCTGCGGAAGGCGGCCGACCCGGACGTCCTGGCGGATGCCAAACTAATCCAGGAAACGCTGGCCATGTTCCCCCACCGCGTCCGCGCGATTGTGCGGGACGAACGCGGCATCGAACTGGTGTTATCGGACGGGGAGGATGTGCCCGCGTCACCGCCTATTTACGTGCGCATCTGCGACGGGGAAAAATGTGCTTCCGTGGTGACCTTCAGCGGGCAGGAGATCCAGATTGCCGGCCGGGAACTGACCGTTTTGGCGGAAGCCGGCGGCGGTATCATTTTGGAGGGCAACCAATTGGCGTGGTCGAGTTCCGGCGGCGGGGCAAGCAATCGGGGATTGAAGATTCAGGCGAAGCTGGTCGAGACCACCTTGCGTCCAACCTTATGAAGGGCGTGGTTGCGCTATTATTCCCCCTGCTGATGGCGATTCGATTGCTGGGTGCCACCAACGAGGCGGCGGTTAAATTGGCGGTCGTTCCAGAATCACCAGATGCGGCGGCGGCGGCGGATGTGCTCGCGGCCGATCTGTCCAAGCATGACGGGGTGCAATTGTTGGAGCGGGCGGAAATTGAAAAGGTTTATCGCGAACTGGCTCTTTCCGGAGGGCGGAACGATTGTTTGAAGCTTGGTCAAGTGCTGGGGGCGGACGGTCTGCTTTTGCTATCGGTGGCCCCCGGCAGCGGCCAGCGAATGCTGGATCTACAACTGGTCGCGGTCAAACCGGGGGTGCGCTTGTTGGATGAGGCATTCGCGGAGCCGACCACGCAATTGCTGGAATGGTCCGCTGGCGTTGCCAGGCAGATGGGGCCATTCCTGCCCAAACTGAGGTTGCTGGCGAGGGATGCCATTCCCATTTCGGTGGTGAATTTGCGCTCGTCGCTGGAAACGGAGGCCGCGCGCGAATTGGAACGGCAAATGACGCTATTGACCCTCCAGCGGTTGAGCCGGGAAAAGCAGGTATTTGTCCTGGAGCGGCAGCATTTGCAAATGCTGGCGTCGGAAAAGGCAGCGACCGGACTGGACGAGTCGGCATTTTGGAATGGAAGCTATCTGCTGGACGGCACGCTCGATGGCGACGGTTATTCCAAGGACACCATCACCATCAGCGCGCAGTTGGCTTCATCCCAAAGGGGAATTCTGGCGCGCATCGAAGCGCGCGGCAGCCGGACCAACCTTGGTGAGGTGGTCAACCAGCTGGTGGACAAAATAATGGCCGGCGTGAGGCCGGGCGGGGAAAGCTCACCTTGGAACGCGGCGGACGAGGCGGAGCGATTTTATGGGGAGGCGCGATGGGCGATGAAGTGGAATTTGTACCCGCAAGCGCAAGCCGCCGGCGAATCCGCCTGGGCGCTCGGCCGGCAGGATGCAGACACCGCCAGGCTGCTCGTTCACGCCTACAGCGACAATGTGCCCTTGGGAAGCGAATCCGTGGATTTCACTCCGACCACCTCAGCCGATTCCTGCATCCGGGCCGAAGCGGTGCCCGACCCGGAAAGCCTGAGAGCGGTGACCCGGGCTTTGGAAGTGTTTCATCAAAACTCCGACCTGCTGCTGGACGACACCAACGCGAAGGTTTCCGGTGCCGAGCTGGGGGTGCAGTTGCTGGGGCGCGCGTCCGGGGTGCTGGAGAGTTATTATTATGCCGCGGAGGCGCGCGCCGGCAATGAGGACGGCTTGGACGGACTGCGCGCAGCCACGCGGCTCGTGGCGAGCGATCTGGGCGCACACCCATTTCCAACCGCACGAGACGTGGGCTGGGAGACACCCCAACAGGCGCTTGACTGGCTCAAGTGGGAGGAGGGAGGGCTCTGGTATGAGCAGCCCGAAGCTGCGCTGCCGATGTTTCGCCAGTTGTTGGAATCCGGCTATCACCCGGGACATTTACCGCGTCTGGTGGGCTGGTCATGGGAAAGCCGGCAGCGGGCTCCCCAGTTGCTGCACCAGATCGTGACGGGAGGCTGTGCCAACACTAACGCAGGCGTGCGACTGGAGGGCCTTTTCCTGGCGCTGCTGCTGGCGCCGGACGACGAACAGGGGAGCCGGCAAAAAAGCGAAAATGAATTGCTTGCCGCCATTTGGGAAAATCGTGGCCTGCTTTATACCAACCTGGATTTCCTGTCGCTGGTGGAGCGCACGCACGACGTGCTGCGCCCGATGTATGATGACGGCGAGGCCACCGCGTATTTCAGCCACGAACCGTTCGCCAGTTTCAAGCACCGGTTGCGGATGGATTATTTGGCGTGGGCCGTGGAGGCGCGCCGGGCGATTTTCCTGGCGCTGTTTTCCGGCGCGCAAGAGCCGGGGGAAACGCCGGAGCAGGCGCGCGAGTTGCTGTCGCAGGCGGCCAGTTGTGAACCGCGGCTGGGATCGCCACCGTGGTTGCAAGGGTTTGTGGCAGAATGGCAGCGGGAGGCCGGGACAGCCTCCAAGCAACCCGTGCCGGTACAACCGGCGCAGCCCGCCGCTGAAGTTCTTAAGGTTGGGTTTATCCCCTGGGATTTGCGGCGCCCGGACATCGGCGGGGGGCGTCAGCCCCACTTCGCCGGGATGAAGTGCAGGGCGGGAAGACTGTGGCTGCAGGTGCGGTACTGCGGACCCAATGCCTACGAGCTTATGGGAGTGGCGGCGGCGCCCACGACCTATATTGCGGTTGACGTCGGGTCAGGACTCCAGGAGGAGATTCCCTTCCCCGCCCGTCTGGGTATGCCGGGCGATTTGTTCGAGGTGTCCAGCAACGCGTTGTTTGTGGTGGCGGACCGGCATCTCTATTGCCATAAGTTTGCGGGTGAAGGCTGGGAAGAAATTGCGGTTCCGTTGGAAGGCGCTTCGCAATTGGTTTGGGCCCGGGACAGGCTGCTGATCGGCCGCAACGACGGCTTGCTGGAAGTCCAACAGGATTCCAAACAGGTGCGGCTGCTGGTCAGCTCACGACGCCAGCCGGCGGCCACTGAAATTGATCCACTCTGGGCCTCCGCCGTGAAGTTATTTCCCTGGTCCGACGGTCGGTTGGGCATGATTTCTGGCGAACATTGCCTGACGTTGAATGGCCCCGGCGGCCAATGGACGGTTCGCAGTATCACCAACCTGATCATGAATGCGGCGGCGAGGTGCTTTTATCCCGGCTATCGGTTTGCCTCTGGCAACGGGGCCGAATGGTTTCTGACCGGACCGGTACCGCATCGTTATTTGGTGGGATTTTGGGCCGACGACGGTCCGGCCGAATCCCTGCTGGCGGAACCGACCGGTTTCGGGGCGGGCCCACGTGGCCACGAGCCGCCTGCCTTGCAGGCGGTTCGCTGGGATTGGCCGCAAAGCTATCCGCTGGAATCCTCCTGTATTACCGCGGGAGACCGGCAACTTTGGGTCCTGGCTCCGCGCAAAGTCTATACCCAGCCCGGTCCGGCGCAGGAACCGGTGAATTTTTCGGACGGGCGGGACGCGACGCTATTTTACTTTGAATCAACATTGCGCCAGCCGCTGACCGTTCCCCTCCATTTGGAAGCAGAACGGCTGGCGGAAGTTTCCCCCGGCAATGGCCACGCGGTTCCGCCGCAAAATCCCTTCGTGCACAGCTTCATGGAGATCATGCAGAGCCGGCTTTCTGCAGAAGGTAATGCCGGCGTATTCTGGTTGGAAACACCGGCCGGCTTGGTTCTCGGCGGGCCGGCGTGCTGCGGTCATTGGCTCATCCCTCGAACCACACTGGAGTCAAGATTCAAAGTGCAGCGTCAAATGATGGGTCGGCAATCGAACCGGACTGCCACCTCGACTGAGAGCCGACCTCCATTATGAAACCTGCACGTGATGTTCCGCACCGCCGGCGGTGGCCCGGCCTCCGCATGCTGGCGCTGCTGGTGGTGGCTTGGGGGTGGCCCGGCCTGGTTTCCGCGCGACCCCAGCTATCGAGCACCAATTGGTTGCCGCTGGCAGAATTGTGTAAAAAATGGGAGCCTACCCCGCTCGCTGAAGTGGAACGGGCAGCCACCAGCGGCAACCTCCAGGCACAACATTATTTAGGCTATTGTTATGCTGAAGGATTGCGTGTCCGCGCCGATTCCCAGGCCGCCATTGCCTGGTACGAACGGGCTTTGCAAAATGGCTACCTGCCTTCGGCCAATAATCTTGGCGGCGTTTACCAGCGCGGCTTTTCCGGTTCCAATGACATGGGCCGCGCCATTTATTACTATACTTTTGCAGCCAGTCGCGGGATGGCGCAGGCGCAATTCAATCTGGGCGTCCTGTATCGAGATGGTGTCGGGGTCAATCATGACCCGGCGGAAGCCATGCGATGGTTTGCCAAGGCGGCGAACCAGGGACATGCCGAGGCCATGACGCAGCTTTATTATTGTTACCTTGGCGGAATTGGTGTCGCCGCCGATCCGGCCAAGGCGAGGGAATGGCTGGCCAAGGCGGCTGAGAACAAGCAACCCTATGCCCAGTTTGCCATGGGTTATCTTTGCGAATACCCCGAATGGACAATCAACTCCGCCGGCCAGAGCGTGCTCCAACCCCGTTTGCGTGAGGCGTTTCGCTGGTATCAGCTGGCAGCGGAACAAAACTCGCGTGACGGACAGTATCATTTGGGCCTTTGTTATTTGGAGGGCAGGGCGGTGGAAGCGGATGAAGCCCGTGGATTGGAACTCGTGCGCGCTGCGGCTGATCAGGGGTTGGACGAGGCAATTCATGACCTGGCCGGTTTGTATGCCCAAGGCGTTGGGGAGCCGCGTGACATCCATGACCGCCCGCTCGAGTTGCTGGAGCGTTGCCGGGCTTGGCAGGATTTGAGTTTTCGCTATGAATACGGCCTTGGTACGGAGCGGGATCTCGTGGTGGCAGCGACTTATTACTGCAAAATGGTGCTGGCCAATCCCCGCGACTATTCGCCGCACGAGCTGGCGGATGAGGTTGAATTCAAACCGCACTACAATGTCTGGACGACCGCGATTAGTCATTCCACGGGGCGAAATATCCTAACCACGGACCGGCACATAACCAGTGTTTACGAGCCAGGACATGATGCCAATGTCCCGGACAATAATTTGCGGCGCTTTCTTTCGTGGTATTTGAAATCGGCAGGGAGCGACGGGCCAGCCGCCGGACAAATCGGGGACCTGTATCGGTTGGGAAGTGATGTTCCCCAATCCGACGTCAAGGCTTGGGCCTGGCTAATGCTGGCGGCGCAAAATGGTTTTGCAACCGCGCCAACACAAGCTTCGGCGCAGGCCGCGCAAATGTCGCCAACGGAATTGGAAAGCGCCCGTGAATATTTGCGTGGGATCACTGCCGACCTGAACAAAATTGCCCCGGTCTTGAAAAATTAGATGCAACCCAGCCGCAGGAAACCCATGGTCACGTTTCTTGGTCGTGACGACGGCCATGGCATGCCCGGCCAATATTTTTCAAAGGATTTGGCCCCCTCCGGCCGTCTAATGCATGTAAGATGAAACGTACTGGCATACGGATGTTAGTGATGCTGCTGGGCGGTGTGTCCCGTTTGGCGTTCGCGCAACTGCAGGTGCTGCCCGAGGCATCGCCACCGTGTGTCTTTGGAGGTGGGGAGCAGTCGATGGTTGTCCGCGGGCCAACGGCCCGCGGACAACCCATCGCCGCGCAGTTGCATTGGCGACTTTCACAAACGAGTTCCGCAACCGTTGCCCCGCTGATGGAGCAGCCATGGAAGCAACTTGAAATGTTGCGCGGCCAGACTATTTTGGACAACGTGTCTGTGCATTTACCCGCCGTAAAGGCGAAGACGAAATTCCTCATCCAATGGCTGGCGGATTCCAATCGCGTCCTGGGCAAATCGGAAGTGCTGGTGTACCCGACGAATCTGTTGGGGGAGCTCAAGCTCGTGCTGGCCGCGGATGATTTGGGCGTTTTGGATCCGGCCCGTCTGCTGCAACCCTCGCTGCGAGACGTTGGAGTGGTTTTTTTGGATTTGAATGAAAAGCCGCTGGAAGATTTTTCCGGCAAACTGGCCGTGGTCTGCCCCTTTCCGTCCCGTGGTCAAATGCCCGCAGGCTTGGCCCAGAGTATTCAAGCGCTGGCCAGAAAGGGCGCTGGGGTGATTTGGATCCAGCCGCCGCCAGGACCTGCCGACGAAATCACACCCTCCTTTTATTTGGTGCCGGAAGGAAAGGGAGTGGTCCTGGTGGTTGATCCGGAACTGGTCGCCAATTTTTCTGACAATCCCAGGTCGCAATTGAATTTCGTGTACTATTGCAAGCTGGCGCTGAAGCCCACGCCGCCGCCGCTGCCGAATTTTTCGCGGCTGCCCTGAGCTCAACAAAATTTATGAAGAAACAACTCGTATCGGTTATTGCCCTGCTGCTTCTGGCTGGGATCATTGCCCGGGCGGCCGCACCGGACGTTCTCACTGTGGCGGTCTTTGACTTCGATTCCAAGGACGAGAGCGTGCGCGACCTCGGTCCCAAGATGGCCACGTTGATCAATGCCAGTTTATCCACCCAACCGGAGATCATCCCCGTCGAGCGCGCCGAACTGGAAAAAGCCCTGGGCGAACAGGAATTGGGATTGTCCGGCGTCGTCAGCGCGGACAGTGCGGCGAGGGTCGGTCAGCTGACCGGCGCCAAAGTGCTTGTCACCGGCCGAGTCTTCAAGGTGGAAAACCAGACGTTCATTGTGGCCAAGGTCATCGGCACCGAGACCAGCCGGGTTTATGGCGAGATGGTGCAGGGATCCCCAACGGTATCCGTGGCGGATCTCGCCACCAATCTGGCCGGCAAAATCGCAGCGGTCGTACTGGAGAAAGGTGACACCTTGGTGGCCCGGGCGCCGACGCGCGAGGATCGGATTGCCAAACTCAAGCAGGTGCTCGACGGACGGAAACTGCCGGTGGTTTCCGTGAAGATCAACGAGCAGCATTATGGGCCGCACGTTATCGACCCTGCGGCGGAGACGGAATTGTTACTGGTCTTGCAACAGTGCGGGTTCAAGCTGTCCGACGCTGGTTCCACGTTGAAGCCGGAGGTGGAAATCTCGGGTGAAGCATTCAGCGCCTTCGGCATGCAGAAGGGCAACCTTGTTTCCTGCAAATCGCGCATCGAAATCATGGTTCACGACACGGCCACCGGCAACCTGCTGTTCGTTGACCGTCAGACCAGCGTGGGGTTGGACGTGGCGGAACAGACCGCCGCCAAAACCGCATTACAGAATGCGGCGGAGGAACTGGCCGGGCGGGTGATCCCCAAGCTGGGGCAGGAGAAGTAAAGCCATGTTTTGAACCCTCTTGATATGGCAGGGCGCGGCACCGCCTGCGCGCCGTCACTGCCTACCCAGGCGTCCCGGATTAAAAGCCGTTGCCACCGCAATCCCGATTGCGGGGCCAGGAATTCAGATTTAATTCGGTCGTGCCCTTTGTCCCATGGCCGGATAAAATCCGCCCATGAATATTTATGTCGATCTGGCACTGCCAGCGGATGCCCTGGCGGTGTTGCAGGAAGGCACCGCAGGTCATCAGTTGCTTTTTCCGCGAACGCCGGCGTCGTCCGTCCTGGCCGCGCCGGAGTCCGATGCGCGATTCAGCGTGGCGGACATCGCTTTTGGCCAGCCGGACCCCAAGGCGATCGCCGAAGCGCAATCATTAAAATGGATTCATGTCAGCAGTTCCGGCATCACGCGCTATGACCATCCGCAATTTCGTGCGCAGATGGCCGACCGGAATATCATGGTTTCCAACAGCGCCGGGGTTTACTGCGATGCATGCGCGGTTCATGCCCTGAGTTTTATGCTGGCCCAGGCCAGAAACCTGCCTTTGGCGCTCAAGAGCCGGGTGGCCAGCGGCACGCCGGTATGGAACGACCTGCGCAACTCCAGTGTCACCCTCCGGGGCGAAACAGTGTTGATCCTCGG
>Ga0302319_10015102_pt1 | contig 14335 bp, 10 predicted proteins | sample Bog_T0_2_FD_203319 | JGI IMG/M metagenome (GOLD analysis project Ga0302319, IMG submission 203319) | Peat permafrost microbial communities from Stordalen Mire near Abisko, Sweden - Bog_T0_2 | ecosystem: Environmental > Terrestrial > Soil > Wetlands > Peat | place: Sweden: Abisko, Stordalen Mire... | reverse complement strand
AGCGCAACGCAGCCGCCCGTGCCTGCGCTTGGTCGCCAAAGTTCATGGTCGAGTTATCGAAAAATAGCACCAGATAGTGGTTGCGGTTGAAGACGGGCGATGTCGGGTCCACTTCCGACGAGAAAGTCTCAATCGTCTGCTCCTCCTTGTCTTCCCAAACTCTGAAATCTTTTTGAGTCAGACCATGAACGTAGTTTCCTTTCTTGTCAGTAACTACGGCATCCACCAAAACCAATTTCTTTTCAGCCCGAATGATGGGGCCGTCCTGGGCGCCAAGCGTTCCCACTGCCAACATAACTACTCCAAGCCATACTGTTAAAGTCCGCATAAAAACTCCGTATCTAGGGGATTTCCACAGCGCCGTTTTGCGCTGCCATTGCTTGTCCTTCTGCATCGCGTACCACGAGCCTTACAACATAAGCTCCGGGTTTCACATCGAAGCTAGTCTTCACCGTGATTCCCGAAGTAAGCCGCGCCAAGGTCTCATCACGCAGTTTCATGGTGACGGTCTTCGTCATTCCCGTCACGTAGTTACCATTCCTGTCGAACAACACCGAGACCACTGCCAACTCATCGTTATTTCGGCCATCAAGCTTCTTAAAACGCAACCGGCGCAAATCGACTTTGGCCAATATAGTGAGCTTCGCCGACGTCGCATCGGTCTTAAAGAATTGTGTCTGCAAATCGAGCGGGATGTCGTGCATCTCTTCGCGCGAAAAAATCGCGTCGTGGATATCAGCCTTGGCGTCTTCTTCCGCATTGCTCGCATGCTTCAGCGCATAATAGCCGCGGCGCGCCTGAATCTGCATATCCTTGCGGTTCACCACGCTCACTTTCAAACGGTGAAAACTGCCGTCCGGTTTGAGCACCAGCGGCGAAAATCCGAGGACGTACGAAACCTCCGGCGCCGCGCCAACCCTTGCAAAGCCTTCGTTCAAATCGTTGTTGTTGTGGAAGAATGTTCCGCCAGTGCCCTCGGCAAGTTCAGCCAGCACATCCTCCGTAGCGGTGGCGCTGGCACTAAAATACTGCGAAATATATTGCTGCATTGCCGGGCTGTAGGCGCCCTCCTGGCTCGCGTCCATATTCGTGGTGAACAGGCCGCGCACGTTCAATGTGTTGATCATGACGTTCGCCCGAGCAGCCGCATCCAAGATGTCGGCCTTGTCATTAATGGCCTCGCTAGTCTGCGCGAGAAACCCAGGCGATGCCAAAACCAGCAATCGTTGACCCGGCATGGCCGACATTCGGCGAATGGCATTCTTCAGAACGCTTAATGTCACACGCGTGCCCTGTTCGCCGACAGATAGTTCCCTTTGCGCCGCCGCCTGCGCCATTGGTTGGGCCATAGCCAGCGTCGGCAAGTTCATGCAAACCATCGCTTCTTGCGCAGCCACGTTCAACGCTTGCTGATCATTCTTATTAACAACCAGATCGGCCCAGTAATAAGTAAGATCTGGACATTCCCTGCCAACGTGCTGATAAAGCGTCTGCATCTGGATTTTGGCAATGGCGTCTTCCAGCTTTTGTTTGTCATCTGTGAAGTCCAGTGAATTACGGCCAGACGTCGTGTAGATAGCGGCCCGGTTGCTCGCCGCCAAGCCCTTCGCCATATGCGCAGTGGCCGCCTTTTTGGCGTTCATCAAATCGCCCGCTGTGACATTTAAATCGTCGAACAAATAAGCCACGTAGCGATCGGGGGCAACCACCTGCGGAGCCGCCGCTGCTTCCGCGGCCGTCACAGTAGAACTACTGGAGGCTGCTGGTACTGTAATCGTTCCCCTCTTCTGAATCGAGAAACTCGCAATGGTTTGTAGCTTGCCCTTATCGAAAAGTTGAAAGTCGTCTTTAGTCAAGTCTGGAATGGCGCGGCCGTGTGAATCGCGAACCACTACCGGCACTAACACCACGTTCACTTTGCTTTGGAAAGTCGGCGCGCTATCTTTCTGCGTCAGTTCGGCAGAGCTATCCTGTCCCCTAGCCGCGCTAAAACCCAACAGTAAGATTGCTAAAGGAACACAGCGCAGGCAACTTACCTCCGGCCTCAATTCTACTTCTTTTTAGTCCGACTTAGAGAAGAGATATTTCACCAAAGACTGCGCCAATCAACACTACCCCAATCTACATCTGCATACTGGGAATTATGCTATTCTGGCGGATAGTGACCCCACGCAGTCATCTCCAGCAACTTGAAGCGGAGAGCATCCACATTATGCGCGAAGTGGTGGCCGAATGCCAGCGCCCTGTGTTGCTCTATTCTATCGGAAAAGACTCATCCGTACTGCTTCGCCTCGCCCAAAAGGCGTTCTTTCCCGGGCCCATTCCCTTCCCTCTCTTGCATATCGATACCGGCTACAAGTTCAAAGAAATGATTGAGTTTCGCGACCGTTATACGTCCGAACTCGGCCTGAATTTAATCGTCCACACGAATCGCGCGGCCCTGAACGAAGGCGCGAACCCTTTCAATTGGGGGACGCAACGCTGTTGTGGCGCGCTGAAAACAACCGCGCTGCTCGACGGTTTGCGTAACGGCGGTTTTGACGCGGCCATTGGCGGTGCCCGGCGTGATGAAGAACGCTCGCGCGCCAAAGAACGCGTCTTTTCGTTTCGTGACCAGCGCGGCCAGTGGGACCCACGCAATCAGCGTCCCGAACTTTGGAATATCTTCAACGCGCGCATTCATCCGGGCGAGAGCTTGCGCGTCTTTCCGCTCTCGAATTGGACCGAGCTGGATGTGTGGCAGTACATTCATTCCGAGAATATTCCGATCGTCCCGCTCTACTTTGCCAAGCCGCGCCTGATGCTGGAACGTGGCGATTCTTTGTTGCCCATTGAACAGCCTTTCGTGCCTCGGCTACCCGGCGAGGAGCCCAAACTGGTGATGTGCCGCATGCGCTCTCTCGGCTGCAGCCCTTGTACCGGCGCCATTCGTTCCGATGCGGACACCATTCCCAAAATTATTGAGGAGCTCGTGACGATGCGCCGCTCCGAGCGCCAAAATCGCGTCATCGATCACGATCAGGATGGTTCCATGGAAATCAAGAAGCAAGAGGGCTATTTCTAAATGGCCTCCACCATCATGGAAACCAGCGAATCGTTTTCTGAATTTCTTGAAAAAGAAAAGGGCAAAGATCTATTGCGGTTTACCACCGCTGGCAGTGTCGATGACGGCAAGTCTACACTCATCGGCCGCTTGCTTTACGATTCACGCAGCGTCTACGACGATCAACTCGAATCCGTAACGAAGGCTTCGGCCGGACGCAATGCGGGAGCCATCGATTTTTCGCTGCTCACCGATGGCCTTCGCGCCGAACGTGAGCAGGGGATCACTATTGATGTCGCCTATCGCTACTTCGCCACTCCGAAACGCAAGTTCATCATTGCCGATACGCCAGGCCATGAGCAGTACACCCGCAACATGGTCACTGGGGCATCCACCGCCGAACTGGCCATCGTACTGGTGGACGCGCGCAAAGGTGTTCTGCCCCAATCGCGGCGGCACTCCTACATTGCCGGCCTCTTAGGGATTGAGCGCGTCGTCGTTGCCATCAACAAGATGGATCTGGTGGGCTACCAGCAAAGCGTCTTTGACGCCATTGAGAAGGAATTCCGAACGATTCTGGCGCGCTTTCCCCACGTGCAGCCCTACTTTGTTCCCGTAAGCGCGTTGGAAGGCGACAACATTGTCGCGCGCAGTACCAAGATGCCTTGGTTTACCGGGCCGAGTCTCTTGGAACATTTGGAGACGGTGCCGGTAGGCTTGCGTGTACGTGATGCCGCGTTCCGTTTCCCTGTCCAGCGGGTAGTGCGCCCGACCCTCGATTTCCGCGGCTATGCGGGAACGATTGTCGCCGGCAGGGTGCGCGTCGGCGATGCCGTGACCATTCTGCCTTCTGGCCGCGAAACCACCATCGCTTCTATTGTCACGTTCGACGGCAATGTAAAAGAAGCCGAGACGGGACAAGCAGTCACCCTCACTCTCGCGCAAGAGATTGACTTGAGCCGTGGAGATCTGATTGCCGCGTCCGACAAGCTTCCGCTCAAATCGCATGGCGTCAAGGCAACGCTCGTTTGGCTGAATGAAAAGCCTGCCGATTTAGGCAAGCGCTACCGCATAAAACACGCCTCGCGCTTAGATTGGGCCACTTTGCGGCAAATCGACTTCCGTTTGAACGTCAATACGCTCGATCAGGAATCCGTGTCTACGCTTGAGATGAACTCGATCGCCCAAGTCAACCTCGAAACGGCGCGCATTCTTTGCTTCGACCGCTATACCGAGAATCGCGTCACCGGCAGTTTCATTCTGATTGATCCGGCCACCAATGCGACTGTGGCTGCGGGCATGATCACCGATGCCTTTGAAACAGGCATCCTGGCTCCGCTCGCCGGCATCTCCTGGCACGTGATCGATGGCGCGCTGGTGCTTACCTCAGAACAAGGTTTCTCTACCAAGCCAGGCTCCACCGACGAACCGCTTTCCATGGAAGACCCCGAGGCGCTGGAAGCGCTTCGCCACATGTTGCGCCGCTTAGGCGTTGCACCGTTCGGCAATGCCGGCGAATCTGATTTCGAGATTTAACAAGATGGAAACCACAACTACCAAATCCGCCGAGGCGCGTTCGGCCGTCACGCAAGCTATTGCTGGCCAGAGTTCGATCTGCCTCACCTGCAGTTTTCAGGCCGAGGACATGGTGGCCCTCCATCTTGTGCGCGAACGTTTGCCCAACGTACCGGTGCTTTTCTTAGAAACCGGTTATCACTTCGACGAAGTCTACAAGTACCGCGACGAAATGACGGCCAAGTACGGTTTGAAACTTGTGAACGTCATGCCCGAGCGAACCGTTGCTGAGCAAGAGACTACGTTCGGGATCCTGTATCAAACCGAACCTGACAAGTGCTGCAAGCTGCGCAAAGTGGGCCCGCTATTCAACGCGCTTCAGAACTACGACGTCTGGTTTACCGGTCTGCGGCGCGTCCAATCGCCCACGCGCGCAAACTTGCAAGTATTCGATACCTTCCCTTTGCCCACCGGCAAGAAGCTGTCGAAGGTGAGTTTGCTGGCAGATTGGACCGATAAAGACGTTTGGGATTTCGCCAAGCAGCACGACATTCCGCTGCTGTCGCTCTATCAAGCTGGCTATACCAGCATTGGCTGCGAACCTTGTACCGCGCTCCCGGCAGATCCCGCCAATGCCCGATCAGGCCGTTGGGCTGGCCGCAAGCTCGAATGCGGCATCCATATTGCCGAGCCGAAGTAACCTAAACCACTTCGTCGCGGTTCGGAGCACTGCTTTGGGCCCCTCTGCGCGTCACTGAAATAGATCCAGCTTTGGCGGCGAACGCGCAGGCAGTTGGCAAATCTTGCCCCTCACTCAGTGCTACGGCCAAAGCCGCATTGAAGACATCGCCAGCCGCAGTAGTGTCCACAGCCTTCACTTTTGGCGATGGGATCAACTGTTGCTTTGCGCCATCGGCGAGAAGACATCCCTGTTCGCCCAATTTCACAATCACAGTCGGCGTGCCTTTCGCTTGCAAGGTTCGCGCAATCTCGCCTGCTTCCTCCGCAGTCAACGGATGCGGCGGCAAACCTGCGAGCATGGCGGCTTCTGTTTCGTTGGGGGTAAGAATGTCCACCGCTTTCAGCAACTCATGCGGCAAGCCACCGCTGGGAGCGGGCGCGGGATCAAGAATAACGCGCGCGCCGCGTTCCTTGGCGTATTGAGCGGCCGCACAAACAGTTTCCAGAGTGGTCTCGAGTTGCAGCAGCGCCACGCTGCAGCCGTCAAAGAGTTGGGCATCCGCCTTAATATCGCCCGGCGCCAACTTGTGGTTCGCACCCGGTGCCACCACAATTGAATTTGCTCCGTCGTCCGCCACAAAAATCAAAGCCACACCGCTGGGGCCCGGCACGTCCCGCACGCCCGTTACCTGGCAACCCGCATCGGCCAAATTCTTCTTCATCGCGCGGCCGAAATCGTCGGAACCCACGCGTCCCACCATGGCCGTTTCGCCGCCAAGTTTCGCTGCGGCATACGCCTGGTTGGCGCCCTTGCCGCCTGGCACAGTAAAGAAATCGCCGCCGATGATGGTTTCACCGGCAACGGGAATTCGCGGCGTCACGGCCACCAAGTCCATATTCAAGCTACCTACCACTGCAATCTTTGCCATTCCCGAAGAATAGCGCGCCCATCATTTCATGTCGGCGCACAGCCACTGATGCATGCAGACAAAAGTCTCGCGCGCGGCACCAATGACAAGGTCTTCTTTGTCTAACGGCGTGTGGGTTTGTAGCAAGGAGCAGAACGTGCGCCACATGGAACCGACCTGCAACCCATAGCTCGAAAAGAACGCGGAACCGCGCCGCGCCGAGAGCCCCAGCATCTGCTCTAATTGCCGCGAGATGATTTGGCCCCCAAGCGTCGCCCCTTCCGTTACGTACAAAGCGCCCAGAACGTTTGGCCATTTCACACAAGCCGGCAACTTTTTGCAAAGCGGTAACTTACCTGGCTTTCGAACATCCAAGTACAAAAGGTCTTCCAGCAGCTTCGGAACCTTGATCCGTGGTTCGGTGAACGACGGAAGGTGCAGCGTTAGCAGCGGATTTACAGCATTCTCCCAGGGTTGGTAAAAACCGTAAAAGCGTTCCACGATTCTCCGGTAACGTTCCAGAGTCAAATCGGGTCGGAGTAGATCTAAGTCTCGCTCCAGGCTCTCATGTACGTCGCGGGTTTCGTCTTTGAGCCGCAGAAGCAACGTTCTCGGGGCCGCCGGCGAATCGTGAGCCATCTTGACCGAAGAACTGGTCATGGTTGGCAAACTTAAAAGGTTGACACAGTCGGCAAGTGCACCGACTCCTTCCATGATACTGAACAGGACTCGAAAACGCCAGCGAGAAGGCGAGAATTTTGTAGGCGCTCGCTAAGGCACCATCGAAGTGAACGGCGCGACGTAGGCTTGTAGAGTAACCAGCAGGCCCACCAGACAGCCTAACGCCAAACTGTGAAAGAACACGTAGCGCAGAATCTCACCCTCGTGCCCAAACCAGTTGGTGGCAGTAGACGCGACCACGATCGATTGCGCATCCACCATCTTGCCCATCACGCCGCCTGAGCTATTGGCGCCGGCCATCAGCAGAGGGCTCAGGTGAAGCTGCTGGGCGGTGATGCGCTGCAAGCTGCCAAACAGAACGTTGGATGAGGTGTCAGAGCCCGTGAGCGCCACACCTAACCAACCTAGCAGTGTTCCAAAGAACGGATAGAAGACTCCGCTGCGCGCGAACGCGAGGCCCATAGTGGCGTCCAGGCCCGAATAACGCGTTGTGTAGCCGAGCGCTAACATCGCCACGATAGTCAACAACGAAAAGCGCACAGCGTAAATCGTCGCGCCGTACATCCGCACTGTGGAGCCGAAGCCGAAGCGCATCACCGCTGCCGAGATCAAAGCCGACAAGAGAATGCCGCTACCCGATGCCGACAGCCACGAGAAAGCAAACACCGCAGCTTCCGGCTTGGCATTCGCCGCCACCACAGGAGGCACGCGTTGCACTAGATTATGTAATCCAGCGATGGCCACTTGCGGGTTAGACAAATGGTTCAACCAAGCTTTCACCGGCGGCAAACCCCAGGTAAAGGCGATGATGGCCAGGATCACCCAAGGCGTCCATGCTTCGAACACCTCCTCTGCCGTGTGAGTGTGGCGAACCATGCGCTGCTCCGCTTCTTCAGGCGAGACGAATTCAGAATCGCGCGTGGTGCCCAGCATGATCGTCTTCGGCTTCCAAACTTTCAGCAATCCCGCTAACGCCCCCATGGACACTAGCGATGCCACCACATCCACCAACGTGGGACCGTGGAAGTTAGAAACCAAATACTGCGGCACCGCAAAGCCCAAGCCCGCCACCATCACCGCCGGCCACACTTCAAGTGTGCGCTTGAAGCCGGCGAAGGCCCAGATCAGCCAGAACGGAATGATCACAGAAAAGAAGGGCAACTGACGCCCGATCATCGCGGAGAGCTGGTTAAGATCGAGCCCAGTCACAGTTTGCAAAGTCGTGATTGGTGTGCCCAGAGCCCCGAAGGCCACCGGCGCCGTATTCGCAATCAACGATAACGCCGAAGCAGACAATGGAGAAAACCCCAGACCAATGAGCATCGCGCCCGTAACTGCCACCGGCGTGCCAAAACCCGAGGAACCCTCAAAAAATGCACCGAAGCAGAAAGCGACGAGCAACAATTGCAAGCGGCGGTCGTTCGTAATGCCCGCCACGCTATCTTGCAACACCTTGAACTTGCCCGTGCGCTCCGTGATCTTGTAAAGGAAAATCACATTGATGACAATCCAGCCGATCGGCAGAAAGCCGTTCAACGCACCTAGCAGTGCAGTCTTGCCAGCCATCCCCGCCGGCATGTGAAAAACGAAAATGGCAATGGCGAGTGCCGACCCCAATCCCAAAAGCGCCGCCACATGCGCCTGAATTTTGAAAAAGCCCAGCGCGCCCAACAACACAACAATGGGCAACGCGGCCAATAAGGTGGAGAGCAAAGGACTCCCCGCCGGGTCATAAATTTGTTGCCACATGAAAGGGCTATCCCCCGATAGCGTACATTGGCCGTTCAGGTGCGACAAAACCAACACGATTGATTTCGTGTCCCACCCACTTGCGCCAAACCGTCGATCTTATCGCAGTCTCCAACTCTTTCGCTGATTCAGCGGTCTTGAGCAGACGGCGGACATCCGTTTCTTCATTGGCAAAAAGACAGTAGCGCATCTTGCCGTCGGAGGTGAGACGCAAGCGATTACAGTTCATGCAAAATGGTTTACTCACCGAAGCAATGAAACCGACACGATAGCCATCAGCCATTCGGTATTCGGTAGCCGGCGCGCGTGGGTCGGCATCGGGCACAGCTGAAAGCGCACCAAACTCGCGTTCAGCCATCGCAATCATTTCATCGGCGGTGAGCACCTGATCGAGTGACCAAAGGTCTTGCGCATCAAGCGGCATGAATTCCACAAAACGCACTTCCATGCCGTGTTCACGGCCAAAGCGCAGCAACGGAATCACGTCTGGCTCTGTTAAGCCCTTGACGGCCACCGCGTTGAGCTTAATCACATCGAAGCCGATTCTCTTCGCCGCATCAATACCCTTGAGCACGCGCTCTAAATCGTCTCGCCGCGAAATCTGCCGGAACCGCTCGCGGTCAAGCGTATCCAGATGAATGTTAAGGCGCCGTAACCCTGCGTCGTAGAGCGCTTGCGCCGCGTCGGCTAAAAGCACGCCATTCGTTGTGAGTGCCAAATCGCGAATATTAGGAATGCGGCTTAACTTCGCAATCAGTTCTGGCAGCTTCGGCCTTAGCAGCGGTTCACCGCCCGTTAGGCGAATCTTGTGAATGCCCAGCGGCACCGCAGCCACCACGAAACGCTCAATTTCTTCAAAGCTCAGCAGGTCTGCTGCCTTGGCGAAGGCAGCTCCTGTTTCCGGCATGCAGTAAAAACAGCGGATATTGCAGCGGTCCGTCACGCTGATCCGCAAATCGGAATGCGTTCGGCCAAAAGTATCCACCAGCGGCCCACTCGTCGGCGGTGAAGGCAGCAAATTGATGGTATTACCGAGCTGAACGAGCTGAGTCAACCTGAGTCTACTTTAGCGCAAGGAGCGCGGGCAGCGCTGCGGAGAGCCACACCTTACTTGATTGCCAGCATGCGGTCCAGCGGTAGACGCGCGCGCCGCATAATCTCTTCGGGCAACTCGATCCGTGGTTGCAGTGTCTCCAGGCAATCACGGAGTTTTTCGAGTGTGTTCATCTTCATGTAGGGACATTCACTACAATTACAGTTTTCGTTAGCCACGAAGTAAAATTTCTTACCTGGGGATTGCTTCTCAAGTGAGTAACGAACGCCGCTCTCAGTCATGATGATGAACTCATCTTGCGGCTGCTGCGCACACCAATCAATTATCGCCGACGTAGAACCGATAAAATCCGCTTGCCGCAAAACATCGCCAGGACACTCGGGATGCGCGGCCACAACCGCTTGCGGATGTTCTGAACGGGCTGCAGCCACACGACGGCCTGGAAAAGTGGCATGCACAATGCAGGCACCTTGCCAGATCGTCATGTTCTCGCGTCCTGTTTGCTTCTTCACCCAGTTGCCTAAATTAATGTCAGGCAAAAAAAGCACGTGTTTTTCAGTAGGAATTGAATTCACCACAGCGACGGCATTTCGCGAAGTACAGAGAATATCGCTCTCCGCCTTCACTTCAACCGACGTGTTAATGTAACTCACTATCACATGGTCAGGGTTACGTTTTCGGTAAGCCGATATAGCGGACGCCGGACAGCTATCGACCAAGCTGCAACCAGCGTGAATATCTGGCAGGACGACAACGCGGGTAGGGTTTACAACTTTGGCGGTTTCTGCCATGAATTTCACGCCACAAAAAGCAATCACAGCGCCGTCAAAACGTTGCGCCACACGCGCTAATTCAAGGCTATCGCCAATGGAATCAGCAATCTCTTGAATCTCTGCCTCCTGGTAATGGTGAGCCAGAATAATCGCGTGTCGATCTTGCTTGAGGCGTTGAATCTCTTCTACAACTGTGTCGACAACCATCATAGCTAGTACTTAATTGTAACGATTCAAAACCGGAATAGCCCGTGAAATATTGCTAGAGGTATTAACGAAACGTTATCCTTTAGGTGATAGTCCATCTGAATAGAGCATAGATAACCTCCGAGTCTATGCGAAAACGGGGCCGCTGGAAACTCGATCAGCACGCCCCGTTTTTTTTGCTGATTTCAAAATTCACCAAATAAAAGGGAGGCATCCTTGGATGCCTCCCTTTTTTAGTACGTTGCGATGGTTTAGAACGTCAACTTACCGGACAACTGAACCGTCCGGGGTGAAGCGTCGTAACCGAGGCCAGTTCCATATGGCGAAGTCGGAACGCCGGCCATACCAGTGATCTGACCAAAGGTCGAATCACCATAGGTTGAATCCGGCAAAGCGAAGTTCGGGTGATTCAGAACGTTGAACGCTTGCGCGCCCACTGCCAGTTTCATCCGTTCGCGAATGGTAAAGGTGCGGAACAGAGTGGCATCCATATTGAAAAGATGCGGCCCTCTGAACGTGTTGCGATTCTGCGGAGACCAACCAGTGTAGTTGCTGAAACTCGCATCCCCGCCATTAAGAAAGGCGTTGGCATTAAGGCACGGAGTGCCAGTCGATGATTCGCCGCAAGCGGTCTGCAAGCCTGTGTTCGTTAAGGGTGTAGCGAGGATCGATCCACCGCCGTTGCCGAGAGCGGAGTTGCCGTCGGTTACGGAGAACGGAAGGCCGCTTCTCCAGAAGATCTTGGTGCCCAACTGCCAGCCGCCAAGAACAGAGTCCGTGTAGCGGTGACCGGTGTGAATCTTGGGTTGATAAACAAGATCGCCATTGAAGTTGTTACGGACGTCATAGTCGGCGTTGCCATAGTTGTTGGCTCGCAGACTTGTCGGATTAATTTGACCCAAAAGCGAGTCGCCGTAGGTAAAGATACCACCGTTTGACACCTCATCGATGGCGTGAGACCAAGTGTAGTTGAAGTTGTAATTGAGACCATGCCACGCGCGATTGCGAAGCGAGATGCTCAAACCGTTGTAGTTTGAAAGAGCACCGTTCTGATAGGTGGTTACCGTTCCGTAGTTCGCCACTGGAATGCTGCCGGGGATGCCCGCAACGCCAGGATAGAGACCGTATTGGTCATAAGCATTTGGCCAAGCATTCGAGTACAGTTCTTTCACACCGTGATTGCCAGAATAATTGGCGATCAAGGCGAGCGAACGGCCCAGTTCCTGTTGCACCTGGAAATTCCATTCTTGGATCTGCGGATTGTGGATAGTGCCGACGATGGCAGTGATGCTGGGCGCCGAGAACGATGAACCTAACGCACTCAGTTGACTGGCGATCTGCGAATACGTCTTGTTGATGCTGAAGGCGCTAGCCGACGCGGCCCACGTGGCAGCCCCACCAGCCGGATCGAAGGGAAGTACGCCCGCCGATGGGCGCACGCGGATCGCCACGGCGACCGGAGGATTGCCCAATAGATCGTCTACCAATCCGGCAGCCGGCGAATCGTAGAAGAGACCAAAGCCGCCGCTGAACACAGTCTTATTGTTCGAAAAAGGAGAGTAGCTGAAGCCGATACGCGGTGAAGGGCTCAGTGTATCCACGCCCTTATAGGCTTGGTGCTGATTGTAGGCAATGTCGCTTGAGTAAGGCACCGAACCCGGTGTGGCGCTATTTACACTGGCCAATGAATTCCAAGGTCCCTTGAAATTAGCAAAGCAGTTGAACTGGCAAACCGGATCGGAATTGCGCTCGAAACGTAACGACAAGGTGACTTTGAGCTTTGAGGAAACGCTCCACTCGTCCTGACCGTAGAAGCCTAAACCCCACAGAGCGATGGGAACATCGCTCGCCAAGTTCAAAGACTTACGGTATTGGTAAGCCAGACCGTTGGCGAAATTTTGCAGACCACTCGGTGTATAGCCGAAATAGATGGCCGGGGAATTGTAGAAGAAGTTATGGTCGCTCACGTCGTAGCGACGGAAGTTCTCACCAAACTTGAAGCTATGCTTGCCTTTGACTAAAGTGAAATCGTCAAAGATTTGGTATTGCGTGATGTTCCGACCCTGGGGGAACGAACTAATGGGATTGAAGCCGGTGAAATCCACCGTACCCGAAGTAATGATGCGATCGGGGAAGGTGCTGCTGGCGGCTTGATAGTTCTGTTGGAACTGGGCAACATAATGGCTGAGCGAGGCGTTGAAAGAGTTAGTTGCCGCCGCGCCGAAAACGTGGGTTTCTTGAAACTGGGTATCCCAGGCCGGCTGATGCGAAATCGCGTCGAACTTTGCGTTAATTGGGTCCAAATCAGAGGGCTGAGTTCCGTGGTCAAGTTTGTAACGGAAGAAAGCTGAATCTTTATCACTGATATGCTGATCGACGCGGCCAGTCAGGAACCATTCGGAGGCAAGAGCCGAGAGCTGAGCTTCATATTTTGCGTCGCAACCCTGTGTCGCAGGGCTGAAGCCAGGAAGCACAACCTTGGCGCATGAGGTACTCAAATCCGAACCTAATAGCGGCTGAGCTCCAGCGGCACCAGGAGCGGTCGCGTACAAGTTGAACATACTCTGGTAAGCGGCTGCCTCAGCAGGTTGTACGTTCTTAACGTTGTTCAGCACGGCGTTGGCGAAGGCAGCGGTTGGTGTCGTAACAGACACCACGCTCGGCAACAGAAAACGCATACCTTCAAAGTTCACGAAAAAGAAGGTTTTGTTCTTGATCACCGGACCGCCTAAAGAGGTGGCATATTGATTGTCATTAGCAAACGGTCGCGGTGAGGTGCCATAAATGCCGGAATTGTTGAACCAATCGTTGGCATTCATCAAACGGCCGTTCCACCAGTATTCCGCGTTGCCGTGAAATTCGTTGGTACCGGACTTGGTCACATACGAGACCTGCGCACCGGCCAGCTGTCCATATTCACCAGCGTAGGGGTTCGCAATAATGCTCGCTTCTTGTAATTCATTCTGTCCCAAAGTCAAGTTGGTGGCGCCCGAATTGTTGATATTAAAATACGGGTCCATATTGTTTTCGCCATTCACCGTGAAGAGATTGGCAGTGGCGGGCAAACCATTCATTGTGAAGTTGCCATAACCGCCAGTGGAGTTCACCACCACACCGGGCGCGGTAAAGGCAATATTCGTGATATCGCCGCCGGCACTCGGCAGCAATTCTACTTGGCTCTGTGTATAAGTCGTGTTGGCGCTGGGGTCGGTGCTCATCAGCGGCAAGCTTTCAGTCACTTCAACAGTAGTGGTGTTCTGACCCACTTCCAAACGCACATTGATGGGCGTGGTATCGCCGACGCCCACCTCGAAACCGAGCTTCACCGGTTTGAACCCTGGCTGGGAAACGTTAACCGAATAGCGGCCCGGTTTGAGCAGCGAGAATCGGTATTGACCCTGCGAATTGGTCGTAGAGGACAGTTCAGCGCCGGTGTCGGTGCTCTTAAGAGCAACCGGGACGTTGGGGACAACGGCGGAGCTAGGATCTGTGATCACTCCCACCACTTCGCCTGTGGTCAACGATTGTGCACTGAGGCGCGCGACGTTGAGCGCCATCACAAAGAGCACGATGTTGAATGAAATTACTAGAATTTTTGAGATTCGGCTCTGTGGCCAACTAGAGGTGTTTTTGCTTGTTTCAACCATAAGATTTAGAGGCAACTCCATAACGTTAACCGCCTAACGATTTAATGCTAGCACCGTTTTAGGCGGCAACTCTATGC
>Ga0302319_10015101_pt1 | contig 14336 bp, 16 predicted proteins | sample Bog_T0_2_FD_203319 | JGI IMG/M metagenome (GOLD analysis project Ga0302319, IMG submission 203319) | Peat permafrost microbial communities from Stordalen Mire near Abisko, Sweden - Bog_T0_2 | ecosystem: Environmental > Terrestrial > Soil > Wetlands > Peat | place: Sweden: Abisko, Stordalen Mire... | reverse complement strand
CTTTCTCGTTCGACTTGCATGTGTTAGGCGCGCCGCCAGCGTTGATTCTGAGCCGGGATCAAACTCTCATTTTTAACTGTGAGAATTGTCGTCTCGGTAAAACCAAAAGTTCTGACGAAGTAAATTAGTGCATCCAATCAGATTGTCAAAGATCTATACCGCAAAACCTCCACCTCCTTGCGGACATGGAAACCTACGGCAGGCCTCGAAACTTGCGATCTGTCCCCTGACTCGCGTCAATCTCGCGCACAGCGCAAGAAGTCTTTACAGACTGGGTAGACCATTTAAAATTTCGTTTTTGTTAAAGAACTACCAGGAAGGTTGTTACCACCGCCAAACCGAACTCGGTTATTCACCGCGCTGGTCTCTACAGTTTGTTACCTACCTTACATGCGGTCGGCTTTTCAGCGCAACCACGTCCTCTGAATCTAGCATGCTTTCCGGCGTTCCGCAACTTTTTCTTGCCGATGGGGCAGAATCGGTTGCTTTCGTTACGCTCGGTTGCGCTCGCTCGATCCTTTGCAAGATTAGCAGCGGTCACAGTCAAATGCAAGCGATCTGAAACATTGCCTGCGATTTTCTCTATGGCTGCGGTCTGCCCGCAAGCTAGACTGGTTCTTGCAAGCCATTGATTCAAAGGTCATTTATCTCCACGGATTTGCCTCGGGACCGAGTTCAAGAAAAGCTCAGGCTTTTCGAAAAGGGTTGTTGGCGACCGGCGTCGAGGTTACCATTCCAGAACTGGATGGCGGTGATTTTGAGCATTTGACCATCACGAAGCAGCTTGAGGTTCTCAGGGCCACTGCGGGAGACGACCCGGTTCGATTGATCGGATCCAGCATGGGCGGTTATCTGGCGGCGTTGTTTGCCGCGCAAAGCCCGGCCGTCGAGCAACTCGTCCTGCTGGCACCCGCCTTCGGTTTTGCAGATCGCTGGCGACCCCACTGGCTTGCGGAGGCGGGGGAAGGTCCACTGGAGGTTTTTCACTACGCGTCGGGGACGCGGCGCCAGGTTGGGTTTGAATTGCTGGAAGAGGCGGAGAGCTACCCTGCCTTCCCCGGTTTTTCCCAGCCAGCTCTTATTTTCCATGGAGAGAAGGATGACGTGGTGCCGATCGATTACAGCCGAAGATTCGCAGCAGGACATCCGAACGTACGCCTGCGCGAGCTTGATTCAGATCATGAACTTCTTGATCGGCTGGACGTGATCGTGGCAGAAGCTTTGACCTTTTTGGCAAGGGAATGATTAGCTCCTCACCAGCTCTGATATTCGTGGTTGGTTCGCTGATGAGTAGTGTCGCCATCGGTAGCGAACTACCTGACTCAGCGGTTGCAGCATCTCGCACTCCTCCTGATCTTGCAGCCTGCCTCGACGCGCTGGCTCAGGCGGCTTCCACCTTTGCGCTCACGGCGCCAGGTCTGATGGCGACCGAGACTTTGGAACAGAGGGGCCGGAGAGGCACGATCGACCTATTGAAAAAAGCCACGCCTGCCGATTTAAGAAAGTCGACCATACATCTCGCCGAGGAATTTCGCGATCATCAGGTGATTTCGAGTTGGGCGCTGCATCCGGCGGGCGAGGGACACGCGCTGCATGAGATCCGGCAAATCGAGTCCATCGACAGCAAGGTGATTCCGGCAACCGAAGCGCGGCACGCACTCACTATCGGCTTGGCCTCCGCGGACGATAAGGCCAAGCGGGAATTGCTGGAGAATTTCGAGCAGGAGGAACTGGAGGGTGCAGTGGTCGACTTCTCACAGATCCTGTTGCTGTTCAGCCGTGGCCGCCATTCCGATTACTCATTTGCGCGGGTGCGCAGCGATTCACTGGGGGATGAGGCCGTATCCGTCATCTCTTACCGGCAGGTTTCAGGAGAAGAAGGGCTGACGGCTTTTCACGACAGAAAGGAGATCCACGAGGCGATTCATGGCGAAATCTGGCTACGAAACGGTGATCTTCTTCCCGTGCGCATAACGATGAACACGGAAGAAAAACTATCGCCAAAGTATACTGTAAGAACGCAAGCGCAAGTCGACTACACGCCTTCCCCGTACTGGCTGATACCGGCAGCTGTTACACACCAACAATTTCTGAATTCAGATGTTGTGATGGAGAACCATCTCCACTATGCCGACTTTCATCGCGCCGACCGGATCGTTCCTTAACTGACTTCAACAGATTGATCCCATGAGCAAATTCAAACCCGGCGCGTCCGCACCCGATTTCGAACTGGAAGACCAGCACGGCGATACTGTCCGGCTGAGCGATTATCACGGCAAAGGCCCGGTCGTGATTTATTTTTATCCCAAAGACGACACAGGCGGCTGCACAGCCGAAGCGTGCGCGTTCCGGGATGACTTCGAACGTTTTCAAGCGGCGGGAGCGGCGATTCTCGGAATCAGCTCAGATAGCGTTGCGGGGCACAAGAAGTTCGCGTCAAAGCACAGCCTTCCCTTTACATTACTGGCTGATCCCAATGGGCTGGTGCGCAAGCAATACGGCGTCTCGAACACTTTAGGGTTCATGCCTGGCCGGTCGACAATCGTGGTCGACAAAGAGGGCGTAGTGCGCCATGTGTTTACGTCTCAGTTCGAGTTCACAAAGCACGCCGAAGAGGCGCTGAAGGCGATTGAAGCCACGGCCGCCGTCTCGCGGTAGCCGCCGCATCAACTTCAGGTCATCAACCTTTCAGGTCGCGGAACGCGTCCTCGACTTCCCCGCGCTGCTCTTCGGTGAGCGGTACAAACGGGAGGCGCGGAGGCCCGCCGTAGTATCCATTCAGATCCATCGCATGCTTCAGCCCGGCAACGCCGAACACGTCGGTCGCAAGAATGGCCGGGTGGAAGATGCGCGCCTGCCAGTCGAGGCCGGCTTCTTCTTCGCGGGTACGGAACGCCTCCCAGAGCGCAATGGTTGAATAGGGCGCGGCGCTGGCGAAGGCGAGCACGGCCCCGTTGGCTCCGGCGCGCAAAGAATCCCACAGGTTCGATTCGGTCCCGGTGAGAATCTGAAAATCTTTGCGGACGTTCTGGCGCAGTTCGAGAATGCGGCCCACCGGGGTTCCGCTCTCAATAGCACCGGCGATGTTGGGGTGTTCCGACAGTTGCCTGATGATGTCGGGCAACACATCCACGCCGGTTTGCAGAGGTGCGTTGTGGATGAGCACGGGGACGGGCGACTGATCGGCCAGGGCGCGGAAATAGAGCGTCTGGGCGGACGGGCCGTACATCAGGTTCCGATATTCGTGCGGGACGCCGCTCACCACGGCGTGAGCTCCGGCATCGGCCACGGCGCGGGCGAGTTTGGCCGCAACCATGACGCCATCGCGGCTAACGTCGGCAATGAGGAGGCGGTCTTTCGGTGCGGACTGGACGGCGAGGCGGACCAGTTCCACCTTTTCATCGTCTCCGAGCAGAGGCCCCTCGCCTGCCTGAGCGCCGATAACGAAACCGGCGAGCGAGGTCCGGCTCCACTTGTCGAAGTTATGCTGTACCTTGGCGCGATAGATCGCGCCGGTGTGATCGAACGGCGTAGCAACCGCCGCAAACATCCCCTGTAATTTCATTGAATCTACTATGTTCTCAATCGACCTCGTCTGCCCGCAATCGGAAAAAGATTTAATCATCGCTGAACTCTGGGAAACCGGCTCCAGCGGCATCGTGGAAGTGGAGGATAAGGACGACAGTTCGCGCCTGCGCGCATTCTTCGACGATGATGCCAGGCAGACGGAATTGCTGGGGCGCTTTGGAGGCGAAGCCGCGCCGGCCGACACGCGGGACTGGGTGGCGTTCGCCCACGAGTACCTGCAGCCGATAGAGATCGGCGAGCGCATTTTCGTGTGTCCGGAGTGGCGCACAGAGGCGACGCCGGCGGGCCGCATTCGTATCGAAGTGAATGCCGGCCTGGCTTTCGGCACAGGAGCGCATGAGACGACGCGGCTTTGCCTCGAAGCCATCGAGCGCAATCTGAAGCCGGGTATGACTGTGATCGATGTCGGCACCGGCTCAGGGATTCTGGCCGAGGCGGCAGTCAAACTGGGCGCAGGCAAGGTCTATGCGTGCGATGCGGATGAAGAAGCCGTGGACGTGGCGCGGGAAAACCTGACACGTGCGGGCGTGGATGTGGAACCGACGAACGGGTCGGCGGATCAGTACCCGGCGGAATCGGCCGATTTGATTATGGCGAACATCAGTCCCGCATGGATCAAAGATCTGGCGGAAGAGTGGGTGCGGATTCTAAAGCCGGGCGGGATTGCGGTGCTGAGCGGATTCGAGGCAGCGGATGTGCCGGAGGTGGCCGCGGCGCTGACACGCACGGGCGCTTCGCTGAGGGGCGAATTCGGAGAGCGCGAGTGGCGCATGATCGAAATCATGCGGGCTGCTTAGCGGCGCAGCGGCGTTTTCTGGCGTCGTTTTCTGGCGGAGTTTTCGTGCGTCGTTTTTCGGGCAACGACAGGGTGACTCCACGGATAGGGAAAGATGATTCCGGCATCCGCTGACTCCTGGTTATCAAACTCGACGGAGTCAAAGCCGGCAGCGCGGAGCTTCGCTTCGATATCGGCTCTCGTGAAGATTCGCATCTCAAGGGCAAGCCCGATGCCGCCGTGAAAGGACAGATTGTGGAAGGTCTCATTGACACCGTCTGGGCGGCGATTCAGGAGTTGAATCGATCCGCCCTCATTCGATAGCGTCCAGTCATGAAGCTGCGGAAAATGTTCGCGCGTAAATCCGAGCGATGGGCCGGAAGAACCGTCGAAAGAGGGGTCGTAGAAGCGCCGGCTTTCGCCCGTGGGAAGGCGATCGACGATGACCCAGCGGCCCGCTTCGCGCTCGATTTTCCAATCATGCAATTCGGGGAGCGTCTGCTCGCCCGTCCCTTCCCAGACCCAGGGTGCGGTAAAGATGAGAACACCGGAGGGTTTCAGCAACCGTGCGGCGTTGACGAAAGCATCGACAACGGGAGGCTCAACATGTTCGAAGACCTCACTGGCGATTAGAAAATCGAGCGGCCCAAACGGCGACGTACTGGAAAGGATATCGAAGCGAGGTTCCGCGTCGAAAAACGTATTGCGGTAAATAAAGCACCGGGCGAGATGGGCCGCGATGGGCGCGGGATCAGTCAGGCCCAGGCCGCGGATTGATTTGTCGACGGGAAAGTGGCTGAGCGGCAGGCTGCGGGCGAACAACTCAAGCGAAAGACGCTGGACGATCCAGCGAAATCGGACGTTCGAAGAGCATGCGGAACACGAAGGTAATTCGGGATCTTCGTAATGCGCCTGCTCAAGCTTTTGGCCGACAGTTCCACAAATATTGCAGGTGAATGGCACGGTGTGGACTCGATGAACGGTTGGTGCGCAGGCGGGTCAGTGTAAGGGATCAGGCGCGTCGATCAATTCGTCCCATGCGAGGGCATAACCTATAGCCCGCTTAACTTCGGTAATGCGGCGCTTTGGCAGCCGAGATATTCGCTCTACGAGAGATGCCTTTGAGACAGTTCGGAGATTGTCGAAGTTTACAACGCAGGGCTTAGCCATACCTTCCTGCTTCCCCAGTGCGACTTCAACGGGAATGCCACGTATGGTCGTCGTAATTTCGGCGGCAATGAACTTATTCAGATAAGAGTAAGCGTCGGGCCGGCTAATCAGAAGGAGAGGCCGGCGTCCGGCGGGCTCCGCCAATTGCGCCCACCAGATCTCATACTGATTCACAGGCGGAACTCTTCGACGTTCGACCAGTCATCGGCCTCAGCGGGCGAATCAGGGCTGCGGGTATAGGCCTGGCGCATATGAGCAAACTCCCGTCGTCGAATCGCCTCTTTAATAGCTTTCCGAATAAACTCGGTCCGAAGGCGCTTCGCCGCGGGCGCCACCTGATTCAGCGCTCGATAGGTCGCATCGTCAAGTTGAACGAGAAGTGAAGGCATATATGCAGTATATATTCAGACTTTATATACGTGGCATATATGCCGAGACCCTATCACTGCGCGAGGACGTTGCCGGCGTCCGCCTGGGCAATGAGCTTGTCGGCATCTTCCTGAAATAAAAAGCGCTCGGCAACGGCTTTCGCCGCGGCGGTCCGCACAGCCGCCACATAACCGGCATGGTCTTTGTAACGCTCCTCGAGAGACGGGCGCGGATCGTGCGAGGCCATGCGTTCGGCTTTGGTTTTCGCGAACGGAATGAAGCCGCCGGAGAGCCCGCACTGTTTGCCTTTGTCGAAGCCGCCGGCGATGGGGTTCCATCCGACATACGTGCCGAGGGGGGCTTCGCGGAGGACGGACGGGACGCCGCCGACGTCGCTGCCATCGACATCTGTTCGCGGCACCAGAGTGGGGATCACCTGCTTAAGAACCGGCGGCATTTTCGAGATCACGCCGGAGACGTCGGCGTAGTGAAATTCCGGACCGAAGTCATAATCCATAACAGGGTTGACCATTCCATCGGGAGTGGGAGCGCCGGGGATATCGGGAAAGCCCAGCGCGGCTTTAGTAGCCGGCACGAGTTCGTGGCGATCGAGACGGGGATAGCGGCTGAGCGGCGGCTCGGCGCCTTTGGTAACCCAATCGACCAGGGCCGCGATGAGAGCTCGCATGGTTTCTGCTTCCGGGTTGGGATTGCCGGGAAGAACGCAGCCATTCGGAACGGCGGCGAGAATGGTGCTGAAACCGCCACGACCGCCCCCGTGCGTAGTGCCCGGGAAGAAGTAGCGGCGCACATTGGCGGGTAGCTCAAGATCCGCTTTTACGTCGGTGCCGACGAGATCGGGCGACTCCCGCAGGAACCAGAATTCGAGGGCTCCAAAAGTTTCCACAACTTTGGGACAGGTGTTGGTTTTGAGGCAACGGTCGAGCAGTCCCGCGGTGCCGCGATGGCGGACCTTATCGTTGTAATCGGACCACCACAGGATGCCGTCACTGCCCGGCTGGTTCGGTTCGGCAGTGGGGCCGCCGAGTGCGAAGCGGATGTTCAGCGGAAGCTGACGCGCGGCGATATGGGGATTTATGCCGTCCCACACGATGCGATTGGCTTCATCCTGATTAAAGCCGAGGGCGATGGAACTGCGCAGGAAATTGCCGGATTGCGAATTTCCACGGGCGATTCCCCATTTAGCCTGACGGGTTACGGGATTCGGATTCCCCGCCGCGTCTTCGGTTTCATAGCGGAGGAACGAATTCAGATCGCGGGTGGCCGCGAAGCCGATACCGAGCACCAGTGGATCTTTCGCCGTGTAAGAGACCTCATACTCCAGGGCTGGATCGAAACCCGACTTCAAACAGATTTTGGTGGGATCGGGCGTACCGGGAAAGGGCGCGGAAGCGCAATCGGCGAAGGCCCAATCGGTGGATGGAATCGGTGTGGGCGCTTTTTCAGCGGCTGCGCGCCGCGTCAGAGTCGCTTTTGCGGTATCGAGTGTAGCGGGACGTTGATAGCTGAGCGCGATGTATTGGGCTGTGTTCAACGCTACGGTGCTGGTGCCGAGGGGGATGTTGATCAGGCGTTCGGCAACGGGGCCGGTGATGGGCGAACCATCGGCATTCTTAGCCACTGGCACCGTGATGGTCTGAAGGTTAGCGCGCGGAGTCAGATCGCCCTGCCAGCCGCTGACGACACTGATATGTCCTTCGGGAGAACCGACAGGCGCGCCGTTGCCGCGGTTGGGCACGAAGTAAAAAAGAACGCCCGAAGCCTTGCTCGTATCGATCGGCTTCGCAATGGCGAAGGTGGCCGTGTATTCGACCATGCCGCGCGCATTGCGGGGCGCGAGCGCGATGTCGGTAATGATCGCGTTGTGCGGATCGCGCGGATCGAGTTCACCGCTGAAGTGCCCGCTGAGGATCTCGAACTGGCCTGCGGCGCCAAACGTCTGGCCGTTGAAGGCGGGTGACTCATGTTGCTCGACAGTGAAGCGCGTGAGTCGGGCTTGGGCAGCGGGAATCAGCGCAAGACAAAAAGTGACGGCGTACAGGGCGCGACAGTTCATACGGGCCTCATTATATTGATATGGACCTGTCGTCTGCCAGCCCCCCCGCCAGCCCCTCCCTGCTGGATGCCATTGGCAAGACGCCGCTGGTGGAGTTGAGGCGTGTAGCGCCGGAAGGGGCGGCGCGGGTTTTCATCAAGCTGGAATATTACAATCCGACCGGCTCATATAAAGACCGGATGGCGCTTTCGGTAGTGGAAGGAGCCGAACGCCGTGGTGCGCTTAAGCCCGGCATGCGCGTGGTCGAATACACAGGCGGCAGCACCGGCTCATCACTCGCCATGGTCTGTGCGGTGAAGGGCTACGAGTTCACACCGGTCTCTTCGGATGCTTTCGCGAAAGAAAAGCTGGACACGATGCGAGCCTTCGGTGCGAATTTGATCCTGGTGGAGAGCGATGGAGGGCAGATCACTTCCGAACTATTTGTCCGCTTGAAAGCCGAGATCGCCCGGCAATCAGCCGAGCCGGGAGTTTTCTATGCGGATCAATTCAATAACGACGACGTCATGGATGGCTACACGGCAATCGGGGAGGAACTGCTGAACTCTCTGCCGTCTGGCTTTACCACGTTCTGCGCGGGCGTGGGCACGGGCGGAATGCTGGTAGGCGTGTCGCGCGTCCTGAAGCGAGCGGCGCAACCGCCGCGCATCGTCGCACTGGAACCGGCCAGTTCGCCAACCATCAGTACGGGAAAGGGCGGGCCTCATCGAGTGGAAGGAATCGGGGTTGGTTTCGTTCCGCCGCATCTCAAGCCTGGTGATTATGACGAGATTCGCACCGTGGAAGAAAGCGCGGCACGTGCGATGGCAATGCGTTTGGCTCGCGAGGAAGGAATCCTTGCCGGTACATCGACGGGACTCAATGTAGTGGCCGCTCTTCAAATCGCTACTGAACTCGGGCCGGACGCGACAGTGGTCACAGTGGCATGCGACAGCGGTCTTAAATATCTGAACGGCGATCTTTACTCAGGTGCCTGATCGTCGTCGAGATCAGACTCGGCTTCGGCGGCTTCGGCGGCGGCGGCGAGGGCCTGATCTTCTTTGATCCGCTTATCGAGCAATGCCAGCCATTTCTGAATGAGGGGATCCGGTTTTTGATCGATATCGAGGGGCGCGCGATGATCGGGGAATACGGCGACAACACCAGTCGGTGTGGGTACCAGCTCCAGACGCACTTCACGTGCTTCGATACGAAACGTTGTGCCGAGCCAGGTAAAGTTGATCTTCGTACGGCGCGAAAAGCCGGCTCGAGTCAGGTCGCGCATAAGCGATTGAACAAACGACCCGGTCTTCAGACGTTCAGCCCAGGGAGCGGAAGCCAGGGCGCGCTCGCGATCCGCTTCACGTCTCTTGCTATCGTCGATGCCGCCGGGTTCGAGCGACTCCAGCGCCTTCAGGTTGTCTTCAAGGTTGTCGAGAAAGCTCATTGCCGCTAATACCGTTCCTGATCATTCTGCGGGGAAAGCGGATTGACAGGTGCGGTGACACCGTCAATGGTGGATCCGTTGTAGCCGAAGCCGCCGATATTACGAAGAAACTCGTGCGGAAAATTCAGCTTCGGCTGGGAAGCGTCATCGAGCTTCCTGATCTGCTCCGGCGTCAGTTTGATTGCGAGAGCTCCGAGGTTATCTTCCAGCTGCTCGAGGGTGCGGGCGCCGATGATAGTGGACGTCACACCGGGACGCTGTTGAACCCAGGCGAGAGCGGCGCGGGCGGGAGTCGTGCCCACTTCAGCTGCCACTTTTTTGAGAACTTCGACGACGTCGAATGCCTGATCGCTGAAGGCTCTGGTCACGAAAGCTCCTCGGCCCGGAGTGGCCGTAGCGGAAGACTCGCGAGTATATTTGCCGGTGAGCATGCCGGAGCGCAAAGGCGACCAGGGCGTGACACCGAGTCCGAGTTCGAGAGCGGCGGGGATGAGTTCGCCTTCAATGGTTCTTTCAAGGAGCGAATATTCGAGTTGGAGAGCGATGAGGGGAGTCCAACCACGCAATTGAGCGGTGACCTGAGCCTGCGCAACTTTCCACGCCGGGGTATCGGAAAAGCCGATATAACGGACTTTGCCGGCACACACCAGATCGTCCAGCGCTCGGACGGTTTCTTCAATGGGCGTGAAGCGATCCCAGCAGTGCATCCAGTAAAGGTCAATGTAGTCGGTTTGCAGACGGCGCAGGGACTCATCGCAGGCAGCGACCAGCGACTTGCGGCTGGCGCCACCGCCATTGGGATCGCCGCGATACATATTCGTGAAGAATTTGGTGGCAATGACCAGACGGTCGCGGCGGGCCGGATAGCGTCCGATGCGATCGCCGATAATCTTTTCCGAGTGACCCTTCGTGTAACCGTTCGCCGTGTCGATGAAATTGCCGCCGAGTTCTATGAAGCGATCGAGAATCCGTTGAGAGTCTTCGACATTGGAACCCCAGCCCCAGTCCTCGCCGAACGTCATGGCCCCAAGACAGAACGGACTTACACGGAGACCGGATCGACCGAGAGAAACGTAATCGCTGAGTGCCATTTCTTTATTGTCCTGTACTGAATTCTAGAGGAAGGTTTTGAATTCCATCACGTCGCCATCCTGGACCACGTAATCCTTACCCTCAGTGCGCAGCTTGCCTAATTCGCGGGCGCGGGCCATGCTGCCGCACGCAACCAGATCGTCATAAGCTACGGTCTCGGCGGAGATGAAACTTTTTTCGAAGTCCGAGTGAATCACTCCGGCGGCGACGGGCGCTTTGTCTCCGGCGCGAATCGTCCAGGCGCGGGTTTCTTTCTCGCCTGTAGTGAGGTAGGTGCGCAGGCCAAGCAGATAATACGCCTCTTTGATCAACGTGCCGGAGCCTGACTGTGTTACTCCGAGTCCCTCAAGATATTCGGCGCGCTCTTCGGGAGGCAACGTGCAAAGTTCCGATTCGATTTCGGCGGAGACGACAACGGCGCGGGTACCGTGGTGATGGGCTGCATAATCGCGAACCTTCGGAACCCACGGGTTGGAATCGGGGATGCCCAGTTCCTCTTCCGCAACATTGCAGGCGAAGAGAGTCGGCTTGGCGGTCAGCAGGAATAAACCTTTCAAAACGGCGATTTCAGCCGGCGACATCTCGAGACCGAAGGCGAATTTGCCTTCATTCAAGTGCGGTTCCAGACGATCGATGAGATCGAGTTCGGCCTGCGCTTTCTTGTCGCCACCCTTGGCCAGCTTTTGTTGCTTGGTGCGGCGCTTCTGAATGCTGTCGAGATCGGCCAGAACAAGTTCCGTGTTGACGATTTCGATATCGCGGATGGGGTCCACCGAATCCATGACATGCTCGATGTCGCCATTTTCGAAACACCGAACCACCTGAATAATCGCATCGACTTCACGGATGTGGCCGAGGAATTGGTTGCCCAGACCTTCGCCGGTGCTGGCGCCTTTCACCAGACCTGCAATATCGACGAATTCGAAGATGGCGGGAATGATTTTCTGCGATCCGCTGATGGCGGATAACACGGCCAGACGCTCATCCGGAACCGTCACGATCCCCTGATTGGGTTCGATGGTGCAAAAGCGATAATTCGCCGCCATTGCCTTGCGGGTTTGGGTTACGGCGTTGAAGAGAGTACTCTTGCCGACGTTGGGAAGGCCTACGATTCCTGCGCTTAACATGTAAATCTGAGTGTATCGGTGCAGGTGTATCGGTTAGGCGTATCGATGCCCGGTGCAATCAGGCGCGAACGTATTTGTTGAACCAATCGATTGTGCGCTGCCAGGCCAGATCGGCGGCGGCTTTGTTATAGCGTTCCGGGGTCGCATCGCAATTGAATCCGTGAACGGCTCCGGGGTAGATGTACCCTTCGTGCGGAACGTTGATGGCAGTCAGGGCCGCGTCGTACGCCGGCCAGGTGGCTGAAAGACGCGTATCGAGCTGTCCATGATGCACTAACACCGCGCCTTTGATCTTCGGGATATCTCCATTCGGGGGAACCGCGCCGTAGAACGGTGCGACGGCCGAGATATCGGCACCCAGCCGGACTGCCAGCGTGTTGGCGGTGCCGCCGCCGTAACAGAAGCCGGTGGCTCCGATCTTGCCGGTACAGTCAGGACGCGACTTTAACCACATCGCGGCAGCCACGAAATCTTCGGTCATTTTCTTACCGTCCACCTTGGCGAACATCTGGCCACCCCGGTAGTCGTCCCCTGGAAAACCGCCAAGAGATGTGAGCCCGTCGGGCGCGAACGCCATGAAGTTAGCCATAGCGAACCGGCGAGCGATGTCCTCAATATGAGGATTCAAGCCGCGATTTTCGTGGACGACGATAATACCCGGCAGTTTCGACGCAGTCTCGGCGCGTGTGTCGGCACTCACGGGACGCACCAGATAACCTTTGATGCTGCCATTCCCTTGCGGCGACGGCACGGTCACATAGGTCGCTTTGATCCGGTCATCGGTCTTCGAAATCTGTTGGCCGAGGGCGTAATTCGGCATCAGGAGATCGATAATCGCGGCCACAGCCAGGCCACCGACGGCGAAGCGCTGCACGCCGTCCATAAAATCGCGGCGGCTGATTTCGCCGTGAATGTAGTGGTTGTAAAGCTCAATCGCCGCGCCGGGCAGTTTGGGTTTGTTTGGCTCCACTTTAGTTCGCTCCATGGGCTGACTCCTCACCGGAGAATATCACGACTTCCGAAAACGTCAAGAGCTACTGACCGGATGTATTTGTCAAGGCCAGAACAGCGTAAGCCGTAGCCGCGTCGCTCATGAAGAGGCCGGTATCGGACAACACGGGCCGGTTGTTATTGAGCGAAACAGCGGGCCACCGGCCATCCGATTTCATCTGGTTCGTACGCAACCAGGTAAGGGCGCGCTTCAATGGGTCGCGAAGCCGAAGGGATTCCTCAGGCCCTGCCGCAGTAAGTTGTTCCAACGCGAAGGCGATTATCCCGGTGGCGTACCCATCGCTTGAGGTATCGAGCGGCGTACCGTCACGGCGTTTCCAGACGCCGATGAGCTGTGCCATGCTGAAGCCCCCGTCTTCCCGTTGCTTCGCTAAAGTGTCCGCGACAATCTTGTTTTGCCGATCGCGCGTAAGAAGGCCGGTCAACTTTGTAGACGCCCAGAGGAGCACGACGCGATCGAGCGGTGTCTGCGCATCCATGTTCGCGACCAGCCATGTGCGCAGAAGTTTAATGCCGCTCTGAATCGCCGGCTCAGATTGATAATTTCCGGGAGCCGAGCCGATCGTAATCGCCGCGAGCGTGGCGCCGTAAAATTGCGAATCGCCTTCGAACGGAGCGTTATGAAACTGCAGCCAGGCCCATGCGCCATTCATATCCGCGGCTTTAAGCTGCAGTGCCCACATATTGTCGAGCGCAAGCCGGGCATCGGGGCTGAGGTGGCCCGATGGCATGTCCCGCCAGACGAGTATCAGGGAATTGAGTATCGATTCCGTGCCTCTCGATTCCGATGTTTTGGGCAATCCACGAGTTTGATCCGGATAAAACGGTTCCACGTCGTGCCACATACGGACGCGCTTCGTCACGTTGTCGAGCACTTTTTGCTCATTGGGCGTGACGGCCGATTCACCGAGGGGACCGCGCAGGGCCGCCCGGCTTAATGAAAACGGCAGCACCGTGTGGCACGAAACGCAAAATGTACTCTGATCGCGAGCGGCACTGGGCCATGCCATCCACCACGTGGACCGCTGGTCGAGATATGCCGCAGCCCGAGATGGATTCCACGGGGGGGACGAGGGAGCGACCTGGCTAATTGCCGGGGCAGCACAGAATCCGGCGAACAAAATGAAATGCACCCAGCGAGTGCGACCAGCCATTTCTCATGATAGATCGTAAGATTGAGTTGGAATCACCCGCAAATACGAGGTCAAAGTGAAAATCAGGATCGGTCTGTTGCTAATGGGCCTGTTGCTCGCGGCATGGCCGATGGCGGCACACCATTCCGCGGCGGCGGAGTATGAGTCGAAGATCAGCACTATACAGGGTACGGTCGTGCAGTTCCAATGGCGAAACCCGCATGTTTACATTTTTGTGGACGTGAAGGACGGCGGCGGCGCGGTGATGAGGATGCTTTGCGAGGCGAATGGCCCAGGCGGGCTCACGCTGAATGGCTGGACGAAAGATTCACTGCACCCCGGCGACAACATAACTATCGAAGGCTATCGGGCAAAATACCGTCCCAACGGCTTCAAAGTGCGCTCGGTGATCTTTGCGAACGGCAGACGCCTGTCGATGGACTAGGAGTGTGTCGGAGTGAAAAAAGCGGTGCGGATCTGTTGAGATCGGAAATCCCGCTTGGCGAGAACGCAAACGCGCGCTTTCGGCAGCCGGGACGACTGTGATCGCCTGCCAGGTGTTAGTGCG
>Ga0302319_10015098_pt1 | contig 14340 bp, 11 predicted proteins | sample Bog_T0_2_FD_203319 | JGI IMG/M metagenome (GOLD analysis project Ga0302319, IMG submission 203319) | Peat permafrost microbial communities from Stordalen Mire near Abisko, Sweden - Bog_T0_2 | ecosystem: Environmental > Terrestrial > Soil > Wetlands > Peat | place: Sweden: Abisko, Stordalen Mire... | reverse complement strand
GCATGGCCTGTAAAATCGAGCCAGTCAGCATGCCCCCCACCCCAGACGCCGGCGAAACAGCACCCCCCTCGGCCGCTATCCCTGGTCCACTAAACCCTGGTCCACTAAACCCTGGTCCACTAAACCTCGGTCCACTAAACTCTCGTCCATCTAATCCTGGTTTGACCAAAGATGCCAGCGGCACATCGACCAGGGCCCACGCCGCCGCCGTGGCCGCCGGCATTCTCCTCAGCCGCCTCGTCGGCCTGGTGCGCGATCGCGTCTTCGCGCACTACTTCGGCAACTCCGATGCCGCTGACGCCTTTCGCGCCGCGTTCCGCATTCCCAATATCCTCCAGAATCTCTTCGGCGAAGGCGTGCTTTCCGCATCCTTCATCCCGGTCTATGCGCGTCTCCAGGCGGAAGACCGACACGAGGAAGCGTCACAGCTGGCCGAGGCTATCTTCGCGCTTCTGTTCTTAATCACGACCGTCCTTGTAATCGTTGGCGTTTTCGCCACGCCGTGGCTGATCGACGCCATCGCACCCGGCTTTCACGGTGACAAGCGTCTGCTGACCATCCGCCTGGTGCAGATTTTGTTTCCCGGCGCAGCCCTGCTGGTCTTCTCCGCGTGGTGCCTCGGCATTCTCAATAGCCATCGCAAGTTCTTCCTCTCCTACGCTGCGCCCGTCGTCTGGAATATCGCGATGATCGCCACACTGCTCTGGGGCGGGCGGCATCACACCGAATCGCGTCTGGCTGTGCTGCTCGCCATCGGGTCCGTGGTGGGCAGCGCGCTGCAGTTTGTCGTGCAGCTCCCAACCGTCCTGCGCTTTCTGTGGCCGCTGCGGATGCGCATCGGGTTTGCCGGCCTCCATGTCCGCACCGTCAGCAAAAACTTCTTCCCCGTTTTTCTCAGCCGCGGTGTTGTGCAGATCAGCGCCTATGTGGATTCGTGGCTTGGCAGCTTTCTGGGCACGGGAGCCGTCGCCGCGCTGGCCTATGCGCAGACGCTCTACACGCTGCCCGTGAGTCTCTTCGGCATGGCCGTCTCCGCCGCCGAGCTGCCGGCGATGTCGAGCGCCCTCGGCACCCCGGAAGAAGTGGCCGGCGCGTTGCGCGGACGCCTCACCGCTGGATTGCAACAGATCGCCTTCTTCGTCATCCCTTCGGCCGCTGGCTTTGTTCTGCTCGGCGACGTGATTGTCGGCTTCATCTACCACACCGGCCATTTTCAGCACAGCGACGTGATGTTTGTATGGGCGGTCCTCGCCGGTTCGGCGGTCGGCCTGCTCGCCTCCACGTCGGGCCGCCTCTATTCGTCGGCATTCTACGCGCTGCGCGATACGCGCACACCGCTTAAGTTTGCCGTGCTGCGCGTTGCGCTCACCCTGGGCCTGGGCTATCTTTGTGCGCTGCCTCTTCCCCGGCTTCTGGGACTCGACCAGCGCTGGGGCACTGCGGGTCTCACGTTTTCAGCCGGCGTCGCGGGCTGGCTGGAATTCGTGCTCCTTCGCCGTGCCTTGCAGCGGCGCATTGGCGCCGTGCCCTCCGGCGCATCGCGCATTCTCCGGCTCTGGCTGGTCGCGCTGCTGGCTGCCGCCGCGGGCTATGGCATCAAGCGGATTCTGCCCTTCCATCGTCCGCTCCTCGCAGGGCCCTGCGTGCTCATTCCGTATGCGGCGATCTATCTCGCCGTCGCGCAGTGGATGGGCATCGCCAGCATGGGCGCCATCCAACGCCTGTTGCGCCGCGGCCGATAGACGGCTGCGACTCCCCTGAAGTCCTTGGTCCGGCACGTTGCAACTCGTCCGCTGGGGCACCCAAACGAAAAGCTCCCGCCGACGCATCCAGGCTACATACGTTACCCGAATTCGTCGCGGGAGCCCCGGTGTTCAGGTGGAGCCTGGCCTCGCGAAAACTAGACCTGCGCTGGCACCGGCCGTTCGGCGTTCGTGTTTGTGACCGTCTTCGCCTCTGACTTCTCGTTGGAGCCTGGCTTGCGGATATCGATGCCACCCTTGAAGAAGGCGCCATCTTCGATCGAAATGCGTTGCGCGGTCACATCGCCGGTCAGTGAACCTTCGCTGCGGATGTCGACGCGATCGCTGGCGGTAACATTGCCGCGCACCTTGCCGAGCACCACGATCTCGCGCGCGGAAATGTTGGCCGCCACCTGGCCGTTGCGGCCCACCGTCACCCGATTGCCGGGCAGGCTGATGGACCCTTCCACCTTGCCGTCCACGTAGAGGGACTCGGAGCCGGTGACCTCGCCCTTCACCACCAGGCTCTTGCCGATCGTGGCCTGTTCGCCGGCCGCGGCATTCGGTCCTGGAGGCGCGGGCGCAGGGCGGACGCCGGCTTCGAAATTCGGGTTGGCGGATGTCGCCGGACGCAGGGGTTCAGGGCTTTGCGATCCGCTGCCGGTGCCGGGCTGATTCGGTTTCCACATAGATAAAATTCCTTCCTTCTCAAAGATGTTGGTGATGAGGCGCCCTGCAACTGGCCTGGTGGATTCGTGCCTATGGGCCCATGCAGAACTGCGCAGTCCGACCCTCTTGCCTCTGGGGACTATCTCCCTTCGCGCAATCGCCGCCGTTACCTGCATATTAAACAGGTTCACGCAAAATTGGCATCCCCCTCCTGTGCCCCTCCTGGGAAAACTCCGGAATTCTACGGATTTTGAGGCGCGGTGCACCCCGCGCCGTGTGCTGGATTGGCGCGCGACCGCTTCCGTTACCATCGAAGCTGGCATGACCGACCGCGATTTGCTGCGCCACATCGAGCGCCTCCCCGGCGGCCGCGCCGGCTATAAACAGCTGATCCGCGAGCTGGGGCTGGGCGGTGGCCGTGAACGGCGCGAGCTGCGCGAGCAGCTGGGACGGCTCACAGGTTCACGGCAGCTGGCGCAAATCGATGGCGATCACTGGGGCATTCCGAAGACCGCCACCGGCGCTGATGCCGGAGTTCCAGGCCGCGGAGTTCAAGGGCGCCGTCCCGACCTTCGCCAGGCCGGCATCCGCAGCGAAAACCTCGTCGCGGGACGCCTCGATCTGCATCGCGACGGTTTTGGCTTTGTGCGTCCGACCCCAGCCCATCCTGGCGCAAAGCCTCCCACCGATCAGGATGTTTTCATTCCACCCGGCGAAATGGGAGGCGCCATGCAGGGCGACCAGGTGCTTGTGGAACTCGCTCCGCCTCGTTACGCCCAGTCTCGTTACGGACAGTCCCGCTTCGGACAGTCGGACCAGCGGCGCTCCGGGCGGGTGGTGCGCGTCCTCACACGCCGCAATCCAACCGTAGTTGGGATCTTCCACTACGCCCGGCCCGGTTCGGAGCGCGGCGGCCACTTCGTCGTCCCCTTCGATGAACGCATGACCCAGCCCATCCTGATTCCGCCCGGCGCGGAGTTGCCTGCGGAAGGTACGTCGCTCACCGCCCATCGGGTTCTCGGCGCAGAAGCCCGCGCCGCGCAATCCGGTCAATCCTGGACCGACCTCGAAGGCCTCGTCGTCGATGTCGAGATTACCGACTGGCCCACCCCAACACGCGCAGCGCGCGGCCGCGTCCTCGAAGTGCTCGGCCGGGAAGACGACTTCGGCGTCGACGTCGAAATGGTCATTCGCAAGCACCACCTGCCGCGTGTTTTTCCGGATGCCGTCCTCGCCGATGCTCGTGAAGTGGCCCATCTCGATTCTGAATTGGTCGCTACCCGAAGAGATTTTCGCGATCTGCCCATCGTCACCATCGATGGAGAAACCGCCCGCGACTTCGACGATGCGGTGCTGGTGCGCCATGGCGACGACGGCATCTGGGAATTGCAGGTGCACATTGCCGATGTCGCTCAGTATGTGCAGCCCGGCACCGCGCTCGATCTCGAGGCGCGCCTGCGCGGCACCTCCGTCTATTTTCCCGACCGCGCGATCCCCATGCTGCCGCAGGAGCTCTCGACCGACATCTGCAGCCTGCGACCCGGCGAGGACCGCCTCGTTCTCTCGTGCCTGATGCGTATCGATCCCCAGGGAGAGATTCTCGACTACGAGGTCAGCGAGGGTGTCATCCGCTCGGCGCGGCGCATGACCTACACCCAGGTGCACGCCATCCTCTCCGGCGACGTCGAGACGCGCGCGCAGTTCGAGCCCCTGGTGCCCGAGTTCGAGCGGATGCATGAGCTCGCGCAGATTCTCAACCGCAAACGCGACCGCCGCGGCTCCATCGATTTCGATTTACCCGAACCCATCATCGAGTTCGACGAATTTGGCGCGATGAAGGCGGTCACGCGCGCCGAACGCAACTGGGCCCACCGGCTCATCGAGGAATTCATGCTGTCCGCCAACGAGTGCGTAGCTTCGTGGCTCGAAAATCTCGCCGTGCCGTCCCTCTATCGCATCCACGAGAAACCCGAGCCGCGCAGGGTCGTCGAGTTCGAGGAGATCGCAGCGGCCTTCGGCTACTCGCTCGGCATCGGCAGTCTGCCGGTGCGAACCTTCACCATGAAGAGCGAGCGGCGCGAACAACGAAACGCCGGTGGCCGCGCCCCGCGCAGTTATGAAGTGCCCGGCGATATTCCCATCACTCCGCGCATGTATCAAAAGCTGACGGAGAAGATCGCCGGCAAGCCGGAGGAGCGCATCCTCTCCTATTTAATGTTGCGCTCGCTCCGCCAGGCGCGCTACAGCGAGAGGAACGATGGCCACTTCGCGCTGGCCGCGCCATGCTACACGCATTTCACCTCGCCGATCCGTCGCTATCCCGACCTGGTCGTTCATCGGATCACCAAAGCTCTGCTCGATGCGGGCGTCGACGGGCACGGCGTGGTTGCGGCCGGAGATCCTCAGGACTTCGCGTCCAGCGAAACGCGCTTCGCGCACAAGCACTCTGGGCGAGCAGTCCTCTTTGAGCCCATTGCAGAGGGCGAACTGGCAGCCATCGCCCAGGAATCGAGCGAAAGTGAGCGCCGCGCCGCCGACGCCGAGCGCGAGCTGGTCGAGTGGAAGAAGATCAAGTTCATGCGCGACCGCGTGGGCGAGGCTTTCAGCGGGATGATCCTCAACGCCACGAAATACGGCTTGTTTGTCGAGCTGGATGATCTGTTCGTCGAGGGCCTCGTGCCCCTCCAGGGTCTCGGCCTCTTCGACAACGACCGCTACACCTATCGCGAAAACACGCGCCAGATCATCGGCGATCGGTGGGGGCGCAAGTTTTCTGTCGGTGAACGCTTGCGTGTCGTTCTCGACCGCGTCGACGCAGTCGAAAAGCGTTTGCAATTCTCGATTCTCGACGAAGAAGAAGCCGGCTCGCCCGGCCCGGCGCGGACGAAAAAGAAAAAGGCCGAAGACAAGCCAGCACTTATGGCCGATCAGCCGAGTGTTGCGCATCCTGCGGTGAAGCGGCCGCCGTATCGTCCCCCGAAAGCGAGGCAGTTACGGAAGAAGAAGCGGCGGTAGGGGATTGATCCTTGCGAGCAGCGTCGCCGGTCTTCAGTCGCTCCAGAGCCTGGAGGCGCTCAAGCCGCTCCTCGAGGGCTTTTTTGATGGCTCTCTGCTGCGATTCCCTGGTGCGTATCGAAAGCAGCCGCGCGAGCCTCTCGACTTTCCGGTCGCGGATGGTGATGGACATGCGTTGCCCCGATTGCAGAGTACAAGAACTTCCGGGGCCGTAGCGGATCCCGGGGCTGAAAGTCCGTCTCATTTTGCGATAGGTCCGAGCAATCTGCAATCGATTATTGCCGTCCAAACGCCACGCATCCTTCGCTCACAGTGACGTGCACCCGCCCCTGCAGCTCCCAGCCGTCGAACGGCGTGTTCTTCGACCTTGACCGCGACTCCGCTGCCTGAAAAACCCACTTCTCCGCTGGATTGAAAACGACCACGTCGGCCGGCGATCCGGGCGCGAGCGTGCCGCGTCCCGCCAGCCCTAACGCCTGCGCTGGACGCGTCGTCAGCAGTGCCAGAACCCTCCCGAGCGGCATCTTGTGCTGGACATGCAGCACTTTGATCGCCAGTCCCAGCGCCGTCTCAAGGCCGGTGATCCCGTTCGGCGCGCGATCGAATTCCTGCTCCTTTTCATGGGCCGCGTGCGGTGCGTGATCGGTGGCAATGGCGTCCACCGTTCCGTCGAGAATGCCTTTGATCATCGCAGCGCGATCGCTCTCCCCGCGCAGTGGGGGGTTCATCTTCGCATTCGTGTCGTACAGCCCGATACGTTCCTCCGTCAGCGCGAAGTGATGCGGCGTCACCTCGCAGGTCACGTGCAGACCCTGCTTGCGCGCTGCGCGAACCGCATCCAGCGCCTTCTTCGTGGATAGATGTGCGACGTGCAGATGGCCGTTCTTCACCTTTTTTAGCAGCGCAATGTCGCGCTCCACCAGTCCCGACTCCGCTTCGACCGGCATGCCGCGCAGTCCGAGCCGAAACGCCAGCGGCCCGGCATTCATCGAGCAACCGCCGGTCAGGCGTGTGTCTTCCGCGTGCTGGATCACCGGCAGCCCCATCGCAGCCGCCGCCCGGAGCGCCTCGAGCATGATCGCGTCGGCCAGAATCGGCTTGCCGTCGTCGGTCACCGCGACCGCCCCGGCATCCCTCATCGCGGAATAATCCGTCAGCGCTTCGCCCATCGAACCGCGTGTCGCGGCGGCGATCGGAAACACCCTTGCCGAAGCCCCTCGCTCCGCCGCCTGCATCCAGCGCGTGATCTCGGGCGTGTCATTCACGGGAATGGTGTTCGGCATGGCGCAGACGCTCGTGAATCCGCCTGCGGCGGCGGCGGCTGTGCCCGTCGCAATCGCTTCTTTGTAGCCCTGCCCGGGCTCGCGCAAATGAACGTGGATGTCGATCAAGCCCGGCGCAACGACGAGACCCTTCGCGTTGATCGTCTCGGCATCGGGCGCCTTGATCTTGCCCGGATGCTCAACGGCCACGACCTTGCCATCGCGCAGCAGCAGATCGCGCGCGGCGTCGAGGCCCGAGGCTGGATCGATCACGCGTCCGCCGCGAATCAGAATCGCCTTCACCGGCGTCCACCCTTCCGCCCGCCATGCTCCCCCCCGCTCAGCGCGCGCGCCACCAGCGCCATACGGATGGGCACGCCGTTGTGCACCTGCTGGGCGATGGCCGATTGCGGCCCGTCGGCCACTTCTGCGGTGATTTCCATGCCGCGAATGATCGGCCCCGGATGCATCACCAGCGCCTTCGGCGCGTGCGCCGCGATGCGTTCTGCGTTTGCCTGATAACGGCCGCGGTAGTCGTCAAGATCGATCTCCAGCCCGGCGAGCCGCTCAGCCTGAATGCGCAGCATCATCACGATCTGCGATCGGCGCAGGGCCGCATCGAAGTCGCGATTGATCTCGATGCCCGAACCCAGACTTGCAGCAACCTCCGGCAACAATTCCGGTGGTCCGCACAGAATCACCTTCGCGCCCAGCCGCGGCAACAGAAGCGCATTCGAGCGCGCCACGCGGCTGTGCCGGATGTCGCCGCAGATCATGATTGTCACGCCGCGCAAAGTCTTCTCGCCGACCGCCGAAGACCGGATGCCGAGGAATTGCAGCATCGTGCGTAGATCGAGCAGCGCCTGCGACGGATGCTCGGCCATGCCGTCGCCGGCGTTCAGCACCGGAAGCCCCGTAGCCCGCGCCAGCAAATACGGCGCGCCGGAATAGGGGCTGCGCAGGATGATGCACTCCGCGCCCAGCGCCTTGAGCGTGATGCCGGTGTCTTTTAGCGACTCGCCCTTTTCAATGCTCGACGAAAGCGAGCTGACCAGCGTCGTGTCGGCGCCCAGCGCCTTCGCCGCCAACTCGAAGGAAGTCCGCGTGCGCGTGCTGGACTCGTAGAACAGGAGGGCCACGCGCCGCTTGGCCAGCCGAGTCGCGCGCCGCAAAGGATTTTCTTTTTCGAGCGCGTCCGCTGCTTCAAGAATCCGCCGCACCTCGGCCACGGAAAAATCGTTGGCGGAGATCGCCGACCCAGAATGAACAGGCTGATAAAAAAAAGAGGGGCTGGAGAGTTCTTTCCGCTTGCGGACTGTGGCCCTGGTCAGCGCCATCTCCTCACGATCTTCGTCTTACACACGCTCAACGAGCAGCACTTGCTCATCGTCGTCTACTTCCTTCAGCTTTACTTCGATAATCTCGCGCTGCGACGTGGGAACGGACCTTCCCACGAAGGTCGCCTCAATAGGCAGCTCGCGATGTCCGCGGTCGATCAGCACCAGCAACTGCACGCGCCGCGGGCGTCCATGATCGAACAGCGCATCGAGCGCGGCCCGAATCGTGCGGCCCGTGTAGAGCACGTCGTCGATCAGGATCACATCCCGCCCATTCACGTCGAAGCCGAGCGATCCGGGGACGACTACGGGCCGAACGTCGCGCGTTGAAAGATCGTCGCGATAAAAACTGATGTCCAGCACGCCCGTATCGACAGGATGTTTCTCGATACCGCTGATCAGCGCGCCCAGCCGCTGTGCAATCGGCACGCCGCGCCGCTTGATCCCCACCAGCCCCAGGGTCTTCGCGCCGTTGTTCTTCTCGATGATCTGATGAGCGAGCCGGACCAGGGTGCGCTCAATTTCCGAGGCGGACATGATCCGCCCCTTTTCGCGCAATTTCGGCGTGTCAACCGCGTGCAATTCTGCCATAGCTTTACCAGCGATGATACGAGCCTCGGTTCCACGCCGCAAGACAAGATGCAGTGCCCGCGCTGCCGTGTTTTCCTCAGCTTCGCGCGAAAACCCAGGCTCTGTTCAGAGTGTGCTTTGCGCTTTGGGGCGCATGGAGAGAATTCTGCCCGCGATCGCGCCGCCGGTCGCCGCGAATAAGACCATTCCGGCGGATACCACGCCAGCGGTGAGCAGCTGAATCGCGGCATGCCCGTCGGGCGATAGCCAGAAATTCGCCCATTGATGCACCAGCTGCGGAGCCTGCTGCATGGCCTCGGTATTGGTCTTCAGCGCCTGCTCGGCCATCTGCTGGGCGACGCTTTGGAATTGTTCGTCGATCGCCGCGCCATGATGCAACAAATAACGCTCTACCACCATCCGCACGCCATCGGTCGCGCTGGCGATCACCGCGGAGGCCACGCCGAGGAACGCTCCCAGACGCCACCCGATGCCGCCGTCCGTGAACCCCTCACTGCGCCTGCGATAAAGAGCGATGGTCCCGAACCCGCCCGCAATCACGAACAGGGAACTCATGCCTGCCAACGCCGACAGCAGCCCCACCGGCACGGCGACCACCAGCGCCGAAAGAATGGCCGTGCGCCACTGCACCCGGGTCGGATCGATGCCCAGCCGTTGGACGGGCGGCTGCGGTCCACTGGTCTCGGACGCGTCGACTATCAGCTGCGGCGCGCCGCAATGGGGGCAAAATCCCTCGCCCTCATGCAGTGCATTTCCGCAGCGATGGCACAAGCGGTCCATCACTTGACCCTATCGCACGCGGGCAGCCAGCGCAATGCGCGATTCAGCGCATTGCGGAATCAATATTATGCGGGCCAAAAAAGGAGAATCTAGTCGCTGCTCTTCGATGAACTTTCGTCGAGACCGGTGGGCAGCTCCAGTTCCACGAGAGAGAACCGCGTGCCTGCGCCGCCATCTTTGATCGCGAAGATGTGCTGGTGATGTTTGGAGCCGGCGCGCAACGTGAGACCAGCGTCATCCGACACACCGGAGATCTGCACGTCAGGATGGTGTTCAAGGGTGCAGGTTAACCCTTCGCTGGTGATGGTGGGGCTGCCGACCGCTCTGTTTCCGTCGCAGGTGATTACATCGCCAAAGCGGCCCATGGCGTTCTTATAGAACGCGACCACCTTGTCGTGCGCGTCGGGGGTCTCGTAGCTCACGACCCTGACCCGCAACTGAAACTTGCCGAAGCCCAGATGCACATCTGCAGACTTGTCCCCGTCATGGTCGGGTGCGACCTGCGCTCCGGGGTATGCCGGCAGCCCCAGATCGCTCGCCGAGGTCTGATCGCTGCGTACGTGCAATCCGCCGAGCGGCGTGTCGATCTTGACGTTCTTCTTGTCGCCGTTGCTGTCCCTTTCCACGTGGACGCAGCCTGTGAAGGTCAGCAAGCCCCCCAGCAGCGTTCCCAGAATCAGTGCCTTCGGCAACACGCGCACTCTCATCGCAGTTCCTCTCACTCGAAGACAATACGCCGGCCCTGGGCCTTTTGTTCCATTTCCCCGATGAGCCATCCCCGCACACGCTATGCGGCATCCCTCTTATGATGAGCAGCTAGCGGGAGCGCACAGCCCCTGGCTCTTGCTCCCTGCGGAGCTTTCGCGAAGCAACGCAGCATGCATCACGGCAGGGGCGCAGGTTTTCGCGATTTCCTCTGTTTGCCCTCGGCGTAGGAGAATCGCGCCAGCCGGGGGACCCTGCCGCCGCCCTCTCGCGCTGGATTCGCTGCCCATTCCGTCTCATTTTCCTCTACCATGCTTCGAAGCAGCGGAGCGAAACGAAAATGACGACCAAAACCACGCTACGAATCGCAGCCTGCGCGCTGCTCGCGCTCGGCATCGGATGCTCGACCGCCAACAAGCCGACCAGCGAAAACTTCACCACCACTCTCAACGCCTACTACCAGGACCACAACGACTGCCTCTTCCCCCACGGCCACACCTTTCCGTATGAGGTAGCGCCGGGCACCGCCGCAGCCGAAGACAAAAAGGAAATGGATTCGCTGACCGGTGCCGGTTTGCTGACGCGCCTCGAAGATCGCGATATGCACGTCGATCGCTACACGCTCAACGCCGCGGGCAATCGCTTCGCGCCGCGCTTCTGTTATGGACACCGCCAGGTGACGGGCATCGTGAGCTTCACGCCCCCCGGTCCGCGCAACGGATTCACCGAAACCACCGTGACCTATCAATACACGATGCTCGACGTCCCGGTCTGGGCCAGTACCGATGCGGTCAAAGCTGCGTTTCCCTCCATGGCCAAGTCCCTGGGCAGCTCCCCCACCGATCAGGCCACGCTGGCCACCGTCGGCGCCGGTTGGCAGGTCCCGCAGTAGGATAAGGACGAGCCTGCCCCGGCCTTCCGCCGCTGATTCGTCGCCATTCGCCCCTATACTTGCTCCAGCGCTCCCATGGGCAAGAACCTCTCCATCCTTCTGCGCCGCGCGATGTACAACCTCCGCGGCGGCTTCCTCATTCGCCCGCTCATCATCGCGGTCGTGCTCGGCGGCGCGGGCGCCCTGCTCTCCTCATTGGAGGTGGCCTACCCCGCCTTCAGCGACTGGGTTCCTCGCTCCATCTTTCCCTCGCACGCCGATCCCCAGGTGGCCCAGGTCATCCTCAGCGGCGTCGCCACCTCCATGATGACGGTCGTTTCGATCGTCTTCGCCATCCTGCTCATGACCCTCACCCTGGCGTCGATGCAGTTCTCGCCGCGCATCATTGTCAGCTTCTCCAAAGACCGCGTCACCCAGTGGACCCTGGGTTTTTTCCTCGGCACTTTCTCCTATTGCATGGCTGCGTTGCCCGCTGCGCGCTCCCTGCCCTGTCCCTTTGCCCCCGTCGCCACCGTGCTTGGCGCCATGGTGCTCGCGCTCACCTGCGTGGGATGGCTGCTCTTCTTCATCCATCACATCTCCCAGGCCATTAGCGTCAACCACATCGTTGATCGCATCGCGCGCGAAACCGAGGCCATCATCGACGACATCATGCCGTGGCCGCATCAGCCCGGCCGCCTCCAGCAGGAAACCCTCGATGCCTTTGCTGAAGAAGTCCCGCTCGCCAGCCCCGAGTCCGGCTACATCCGCTTCATCGATACGCCTCGCCTGCTCGACCTGGCAAAGCAGCACCGCGTCCGCATCCGGATTCTCCGCCGCGTCGGCCATTTCATCCCGGCCGGCGTTCCACTCGTCATGGTCTCGAAGGGCGAGCGCCTGGCCCCCGAAGACGCCGAACGGCTGCTCTCCGCCTTCGACTTCGGCCCCACCCGCACCCTCCAGCAGGACGTCGAGTTCGGCGTCCTTCAGATCGTCGATATCGCGCTCAAGGCCATCTCCCCGGCGGTCAACGATCCCAGTACCGGCATCAACTGCGTCGATCAGCTCAGCCGCATCATGATTCGCTTCGCCGCGCGCCAGCCCCCCGAGGAGCTGCTCTGCGATCCCCCCGGCGTCGTGCGCGTCAGCCTGGCGTGGCTGCAGTTTCCTCGTCTGCTCGACGCCGCCTTCGAACAAATTCGCATGTACGCCAAAGGAGACGTCGCCGTCAGCCTGCGCCTGCTGCGCGCCCTCGGCGACATCGCCGCCGCCACTCCCGACCCCGAGTTCCGCCGCATCCTGGTGGAGCGCGGATGGCGAACCGTCGCCGGCTGCGCCGAGAAGTTAGGCCCCGACGAGATGAAAGAGCTGCGCGCACGCCAGGAAACCATCGCCGCACCCGCGGGAGAAGCGTAAGGGTCAAAACACCAAATATCGGAGGGACTTCGGAGGGAATCATTGGTCGGGACGGGCAGATTTGAACTGCCGACCCCTCGCACCCCAAGCGGTAACGCTGTTTTTTCCATCAATTCCGATCCCGTGCCATAATGTGCGCTTGTGCGGTGTTTATGCGGGTTTCAGAGGGATATGCCTAGGACCCGCTTGCCCACCAGATACCTTCATTCCTCATCGGGGGTACCCACAAAAGTCCCCACAGTCCCCACAGCCTGAAAAAGGCGGGGCTCTGCTTTCGCAAGGGAAACGGATGGGTGCGTCTGCTTCCTCTCGTCTGAACCCTTGGCCGTGCGCTGTTGGAATCTAGCGCATGGGGATGAGCTTCAATACTTCGCGTTTTCATAGGTTTAACCATAGGCTGCAACGCTGATTTCCCTTGCCGCGGACTTGGGGCAGGACGACAATTGTCCGCAGGTCATCCGTGGCAATTGAACGAGAAACGACGACACCCAGCCAGATCGATATCTGGCGTGCGGCCCCGTCCGAGACTCATCATTTTGGAATTCAAGGAAGCTAAGAATCAATACGACAATGAAAAGCTCTGTGAGTACTGCGTAGCGCTGGCCAATGAGGGCGGGGGCGAGATGTTGCTCGGAGTGAGCAATGTTCTCCCGCGGAACGTGGTAGGCACCAAAGCCTTCAATGATCCCCTTGAAATGGAAGAAAAACTCTTCGAAACGCTCGGCTTTCGAGTCGATATTGAGGAGGTTTCTCACCCGGATGGAAGAGTGCTCGTTTTCCATATCCCGTCTCGCCCTCGTGGAACGGCGTTTAACAGAAAAGGGGCCTACCTCATGCGCTGCGGCTCATCGCTTGTACCGATGAGCGAGGATCAGTTGCGAAAGATTTTTGCAGAGGGAAAACCTAGCTGGCTTGATGGGTACATCGTCAAGGGATTGTCGAAGGAAGACGTGGCCAAGTTGCTGCACATTGAGGCTTATTTTGGCCTACTGTCGCTTCCTTTCACATCAATGGAAGCAGCAGTAGATCGGCTCAAAGCTTTTGAGCTGCATCCTTCCGATTAGTCCAGCGGATATGAGAGTTCTCCGATAATAGGGGCCAGCGATGGCCTTGGTGAGGAGGACAGGATGAAGAAGAGCCGATACACGGAAGAGCAGATTGTGGGCGTTCTGAAGGAGTCGGAAGCGGGCCTGGAGACGGCGGAGCTGTGCCGGAAGCATGGCATCAGCCAGCAGACGTTTTATCGCTGGAAGGCGAAGTACGGGGGCCTGGAAGTGAGCGAGGCGCAGCGGCTGCGGCATCTGGAGGAAGAGAACCGCAAGCTGAAGCAGTTGGTGGCTGAGCAGGCCCTGGACATCGTCGGGTTCAAGGCGGTGCTATCAAAAAAGTGGTGAGCCCACAGGCCAGACGAGAAGCTGTCGCGGTGTTTCGCGCAGCTGCCGAGTGCTCGGAGCGGCGTGCTTGTGGGCAGATGGAGATTGTGCGGGCGATGGTCCGTTACCGTTCGCGAGGAACGCGTTTTGCCGAAGCCAACCAACGGCTGCGTGTGCGGTTGCGGGAGTTGGCCGAAGATCGTCGCCGCTGGGGCTATCGAAGGCTGCATGTTCTGCTGAAGCGGGAGGGGTGGGAGGTGAACAGCAAGCGGGTCTACCGGATCTATGTCGAGGAAAAGCTGATCGTGCGCCGGCGCAAGCGCAGGCGGCGGATCTGCGCTCAGGCGCGGGTGCTGCTGGCTGCGCCCACCCGACCCAACGAGACCTGGACGATGGATTTTCTGCAGGATGCGCTGGCCAACGGCCGCAAGCTGCGTACCTTGTCGATCGAGGATGCATACACGCGGGAGATGCTGGCCATCGAGGTAGACACCTCACTGCCCGCGCTGCGCGTGATCCGTGTGCTGGAGAAGCTTCGCCTCGAACGTGGCCTGCCGGAGCGGATCGTGATCGACAACG
>Ga0302319_10015096_pt1 | contig 14341 bp, 11 predicted proteins | sample Bog_T0_2_FD_203319 | JGI IMG/M metagenome (GOLD analysis project Ga0302319, IMG submission 203319) | Peat permafrost microbial communities from Stordalen Mire near Abisko, Sweden - Bog_T0_2 | ecosystem: Environmental > Terrestrial > Soil > Wetlands > Peat | place: Sweden: Abisko, Stordalen Mire... | reverse complement strand
AATGGGAACTGACGTTGATAGCGTCTACTTTGCGTCCCGCGAAGCCTTGCCTCATCTCTTGAAGACGAAGGGTTCCATCATCAATCTCTCCTCCGCGTCGGGCTTAGGCGGAGATTGGGGGCTGAGTACTTACAACGCGGCGAAAGGCGCTGTCACGAACTTCACGCGTGCCCTGGCGTTAGAGTACGGTTCGCGCGGTGTGCGCATCAACGCCGTGGCACCGAGTTTCACGTCTACCGAAGCTACGAACGAACTTGAGAAGAGCTACGCTGTAGTCGCAGCATTTCGTGACCGCCTGCCGATCGGCCGAGCGGCAACACCGGATGAAATCGCGGGCGTGATTGCCTTTCTTGCGAGTGAAGACGCCGCATTTGTCAATGGAGTGATCCTGCCAGTGGACGGTGGACTCGGTGCGTCCAACGGTCAACCGAACTTTCTTTCGCTCCTCGGACAAGGTGAGTTCGGGTAGATGTGGATAATTTGATCCGATCTCGGACGCGTCGCATAAATCCTTGAATATCGTCCGTCATCAGCGCCAAAGCATCGGGTCATTCGTTTTTAGGCGATCGCAAAGTTCGGATGGGTGAAACTTCGTTTTCTCCTCCGCAAGATAAGCCCAGTAGGCAAGTCGCTCAGTAGTTGATGACATACCAAGTAAAGTGACCTTCTGGGGTGGAATAGGCCATAATTCGTTGTTGTCTAACGATTTGAGGTCAATTGCAGACTCCCCTCATTTTGGCATTTCCGCCTTGAGTGGACTGCCGCGGGTTAACCGCTTCAGTAGGAAAGGTTGCATGCTCCGCACACGTGCCTGCGGCATTGATCGCGCGGGACAGGCGATCCCTCTATAAAAAAGTCTCCCGCAACCCCAATCAAATCAACCCTTTACAGCTATCCCCTCAGAAAATGACCGATCCGAAAATCTCAGTCACAAATCACGAAAATATTTTTAACTCCTTGCCCCACAACCACTTACCGCCATTTTCGCCTATAGGCGAAAGTACGTTTCCGCCCTTCCCAATGCTAATGTTTGACCAGCAGGCCCACCAGAGACGCCCGTCTCTCAGGTGGGCCTTCTCCATTTCAGCCGCCGCGCTGACAAATCAAACGTAAGGATGAAACAAAATGTCTAACCAATCCCCCATCAGCGACGCCAAACTAGCCGCCAACAAACAAAATGCCCAACACTCCACCGGAGCCACCACTCCCGAAGGCCGCGCCGCTTCTTCCATGAACGCTCTCCGCCACGGCATGTGCTCAATGAAAGCGCTCCTCCCCAGCGATAACGCCCAAGCCTACGAAGACTTCGTCGCCAGCCATTTCGCCCGTCACGCCCCCCCTACTGACGAAGAAAGCGAGCTCGTCCAAATCATCGCTAACAATTCCTGGCGTCTTCTCAAAGTCACCCCAGAAGAGCAAGCCATCATCGAATACGGCCGCTCCCAGTCCGACCCCAACCTCTTCGCCGACGAAAAGAATCCCGCCCGCCGTGCCGCTCTCATCGAAGCGTCCATCAACGCCTCCGTCGAAAAGCGCCTCCACAATCTCCGTCTCCACGAACGCCGCATCCGCAAACAACTATCGGAAGATCTCACCCGCCTCAAAACCATCCAAACCGAGCGCAAAGAAAAGCCCGTGCGCGACGCTCAGCAAGCCACCGCCGAAAATTTCCGCCAAGTCGCCCGCATCCTGAAGATCGCCGACCAAGCCGCCGCCACGAACCTCCCGTTCAACCCCGCCGATTTTGGGTTCGTTCTTAGCACTTCCGAATTCGCCCAATTCCAAACCCGCCAAGCCACCCATTTCCGTCTCTCCAGCGAATTTTTGAACAGCGAAACCCTCATCGCCGCCATCCGCTCCACTGCAAAGGAGGCCAAAGCCGCCTAATCGCACCGCAAAAACGCAAGTATGTAGGGCAGGTTGCCAACCTGCGGCGGATTGCTAATCCGCCTTTCTCGACGCATGAGTTACACTGCGCCCATGAAGATCGTCGCTCTCTTCCTGTTCGTGTGTTCCGGCGCTTTCAGTCAAAACCCCGTGCGCGCATGGCGCACGCAGCACGAAGAACAAATTCTCAGCGAGTATCTGAAACTGCTGGCCATTCCCAACGTCGCGGCCGATCGTACCGACCTGCAGAAGAACGCCGATACGCTAATGGAGATGCTAAATACTCGGCACGTCGCCGCACAACTGCTGACGATGCCGAACGTACCTCCGATCGTCTTTGGCGAGATCAAAACGCCGGCGGCGAAGCGGACGATTGTTCTATACGCCCACTATGACGGGCAGCCCGTCACGCCGGCCGATTGGGACGGTGGCGACCCATTCAAGCCTGTGTTTCGCGAGGTAAATGGCGAACGGCGAATTTACGCACGCTCGGCGTCCGACGACAAGGCCGCGATCTTCGCGCAGTTGATGGCGCTCGACGCATTGCAGGCATCACACATTCCGCTGAAGGCAAATATCAAGTTCGTCTGGGAAGGAGAAGAAGAGGCCGGCTCTCCGCATTTGGAGGAAATGTTGAACGGGCATCGCGACCTGATTCATGGCGACGTTTTTCTTATTTGCGATGGACCCGTGGACCAAAGTCGCCAGCAGACCATCGCGTTTGGCGCGCGCGGCGATACGCATTTGGAAATCACCGTCTATGGTCCGAAGCGTGAATTGCATAGCGGCCACTACGGCAATTGGGCCCCAAATCCAGCGTTGATGCTGGTGCAGTTATTGGCACGAATGAAAGATGAAAATGGCCACGTGCTCATCCCGCATTTTTACGACAGCGTCAAGCCGCTGAGCGAGACCGAGAAGCGCGCTCTGCAAGAGGCGCCCGTGAATGACGCGAAGTTGATGGAAGAGTTATGGCTCGGACATGTCGAAGGAGGTGGGAAACACTTATTGGAGTTGTTGAATCTCCCAACTTTAAACATCAACGGAATCTCGTCCGGCCGAACCGGCGCGCGTGCGAACAACGTGATCCCCGCAACGGCCATAGCCGACTTAGATTTGCGCTTGGTAGTGGGAGTTGATTGGCGAGGCCAGCAACAGAAAGTGATTGATTACGTGAAGGCGCAAGGATACACCGTCGTCGAAAGTGAGCCGAACCAAGAGACGCTCTTGAAAAATGCCAAGGTCGCTTATGTGAAGCGCGATTCCGGCTACAACGCCGTCCGCACAAGCATGGATCTGCCAATTTCGGAGGACGTGATTCAAGCGGTCGAGAGCGCGCACAAGCCCGTAATCAAGTTGCCAACCATGGGCGGCAGTGTTCCGCTGGAAGGTATCGAACGAGCGACGGGCACTCACACGATCACCATCCCGATTGCCAACCACGATAATAATCAGCACAGCGCTAATGAGAATATTCGCGTCCAGAATCTGTGGGATGGTATCGAAACGATGGCTGCACTTTTGGAGATGAGATGACAAGAATAGTTGCTGTTGTTTCGACGGTATGCCTGGTTTGTGTCCTCATCGCCATTGCCGTTTACTGGTATGAAACGCGTCCAGGTCGGGCGCAAGTTACACTTGATTCGGCTGCGGTCATTAAAGAGATTCGGCCATTGAACGAGTTAGTAACCGTGAAGTATGGAATTGAAAAAGTGGTTGGCATGAAGGAAGAAAAGTCACCCGTAGGAACCGAGTCTATTCTGCTGTTAGTCCAAGGCAAAGTGCTAGCTGGTGTGGATTTGGCCGATTTACAACCTGCCGATGTCGTCGTCACTGGTGGCGTTGTGCATATCCGCCTACCCGAGCCTCATATTCAGGAAACATTCGTAGACGAGAAAAACACCAAAGTTTGGGACCGTAGCATCACTTGGTGGACGCCCTGGGTCTCGCCCGATGTCGATCTGGAACATAAGGCGCGCTTACAAGCGCTAGATGACATCAAGAAATCAGCCCTCGACATGGGCATTTTGGGCGAAGCGCGTAAAAACGCCGAAGCCGATATCCGAGGTGTCTTACAGGCGGTCGGCGTCGGCAAGGTAGAGTTCGGCAATGGAACGTAGGCGGAACACGGACGTATTTGAGCTCGCTAGGATGAATCGTCCGGAAAATCGTCCGTCTGAAAGAACATGCGCAAATGTTTGATCGCGATGGTCTGGATTTCGCCCGTTTTTGGATTGCGGGCTTCTACTTCCGTGTAGCCTTTCATGCGCAAAATCTCGATCAGCCGGTAGGCTTCCCGTATAGTTTGCGGGTAGAATTTGGTGCGTTTTCGTTTCATTATCGAACCAACCTCGAAAGCTTTTCTGTGTCAAACCTCTTGTCTGCTGAATCACACAAACGATGTACTGAAATGATATCACCAAAACTAACGGATCGGTACAAGGCACGAGCACACGTGTGCATCACTAATCCTCGGAAATTCTTGCCACCCGCCCCCCTAGACAACGCCTATCTTAAGGTATTTACAGCACCTTACCTGTGAGGTAGAATGAGTTGATAGACTATTGGTACCAGTACCGCTAATCTACTGCTTTTCTAGCCAGACCGTGATTTTTCCATGATACTGGAGATATCAAGTGTTGACACGCGATGATGTCGCAGGCAAACTAGACACTTGAACGTCGGGAGAAAGCATAAGTGCTGATACATAAATTCCAGGAGGGTAAGGACTAAAGATGGCATCTGAGAGGGTAGTGTTCAGTTTCGATCCGCCGAGCCTCGAAACCTTAAACCAAGTGAAAGAGCGGGGTGATTTCTCATCGTTAGGTATGGCGGTGCGAGAATCTCTTCAGTTAAACGACTTTTTTCAGACCCTCGTTGATAAAGGGTTCTCAGAAATTGTCGTCAGAAATCCTGACACTCAACAAGAAAAGACGATAGTTATTTCGTCGCTGCAGAAGCTGGCCAACAAACGCGCCAGACGTAGCGATAAACCGTAAAGGAAACAGAAATGGGGTTCGCTTGAGTGAATGACGACGCCGAACAAGTAAGTGGTCACACGGGCGAAACCTCTCCTGTTGTGGATGGCGGCGCCATTCAAGATTTGCAAAGCGCCTCCGTCCGCTTGCCTCCTGGCTATTCGTCTGAGGTCCACTATGATGGCAAACGGCGCGGGTGGATCGCTTTCACTTTGTTCGTATTACTCGGGCTTCTGGTGTGCGGTCACTACGCCGTGACCGTTGTTTTAGTCTGGAACGGCAAGGAAGATATCAAAGCGGTCGAGACGGCTTTCACAACCTCCTTGCCCGTGCTATCCGGTCTTGCGGGAACGGCAGCAGCGTTCTATTTCAGAGACCGCGATCGCAAATAAAATTGCGGCTTAACGGGCCGCTACCGATCTCGGCGGTGCATCCAGATATTCGATCCAGCCATCCATCATTTCCGTCTCGCTGGCACTACCCCAGCGGACAGCTTTCGTCGCGTCTGGATTCGTCGGGTTGTTAGTCGAGTTATCGAACGTAGCCAAGATCTCCACGCGTGTGCCTTTCGGCAGGAAAATCGGCTCTTCCGCTCTATAAGTGATCTGCCAGTTGAAGCTGTAAGCCGGAACATAGAGAAGCGTCTTCTTCTCTCCATTAGGAAGATCCGCCACGATGCGCATGGATTTTCCTCGCAGATGCATATGTGGAGTCAGGCTAGTAACCAACACATCTTTCGTGAACGTGTGACACTCACTTACCGCATGATCAGCGTCGCCGGCGGGGATCCTGAACATTTGGTTCGAGAGGTCGATCCGGCGCGAGATTTGCCGCGGCGGTTCTTTGGCGAAAATTAGGCCGACGCTGGTGGCGTCCACTTCTGTTTTGCCAGTTGTGCGCGAATAATGAATCTGAAAGTTAACGCTAGCCCCGGCGGGGATTTTGCGAGCCGTGCCTTCGGGATACACATCCGCTGCGCGTCCAGGCAGGTAAGAACTAATAAGGCTACCTAAGTCTGAACTGTGTGATCCGGGCATCAGGCCGTTGTCGTCAACCGAACATCCGTTATCGATGACAGGCGCTTCGGGCCGGACCCACTCAAGGCTGCCTTCCTTGATCCTCAACCACTTCGCATACTCCTTTTGCGGATCCTTTTCGGCAGTCTTTGTGGAAGCATTCGGATCTGGCGGGTCGACAACGAACACGTGCGCGTGGTGGACAATGCGGCGATTGCCGGGTCGAAGTTCAGCCGCGACGATCCACCGGTCTTCTTTGAAATTAGTGGGAACGTTTAGGTAGACGTATTCATCCGGCCCGGAGCTTTCAATGGTTTGTTGCGGAATAGTAATGACCGCATCAGGTTTGCCGATCTTCCACCCGTCGGGAAAATTGGGTGCGGGCGGCATGTCCTTTGGGTCGCCTTCCAGTTTGCCGCCGTCTATCCATGCCTTGATGGTCGCAATTTCGGTGCCGGATAGCCGCGGATCGTTCGACCATTTGCCGAAATGCGGATCAGCTTTCCACGGCGGCATTTTACCAGTCACCACCGCTTGATGAATGGACGCTGCCCACGGACGGGCATCCTTATAAGTGAGGAGCGACATGGGCGCGATGTCGTTCGGATGATGACACCCGACGCAGTGGTTGTAGAGAATGGGCGCGACGTCGTGGCTGAACGTAGGAGCGGTCGGTGCGGCGGCAAGCGAGAGGCTGAAGGCGAAAAGGATCGTGAGTCTCATGGAAAAGCGAACTCCTCGCTACGAGGATACTCCAACCGCTTACGGTTTTAGCAGGCTGTTATCAGTTGGGTCTTCTTCTGCTTTTGTTTCTTGCTGCTGAAGTTCCTGATAACGCTTCAACATTGCGTTCGCCTTGTCACGATCACCCAAGGCCCGGTAGATCGTGTTGAGTTTGTAAAAAGCCGGTGTCAGGTTCGAACGAAGTCGAATGGCCGTTTCCAACTCGTCGCGGGCCGGGATCATCTTGCCCTGGCTCAAATAAGTGCGGCCCAGGTTGTAGTGAGTCAGCGGGTTCGCCGGGTCCAACGCTTTAGCGCGCAGCATATATTCTAAGCCTTGGTCGGTCTCCCCTAGTTGATTTAACAGGACGCCGTAGTGCAGTAAGTAATGTGCGTTTTTTGGCTGAAGTTCCAGCGCCTTTTCGAAACGGACTTTAGCATCGCTCTCTTCGTTGGCCATGATGTCGAGCACGCCGAGCATGAAGATCGCTCTATCGTCGGTCGGCGTCAAATCGAGGACTCGCTTGAAATGCGGTTCGGCCCGCTGAAATTCGTCGATGAGAAAGAAGCTCATGCCTAGCTCATAGAACGTGGCCGGGTTGCGCGGTTCAATTTTTGCGGCCACCAGAAATGAGTGAATGGCTGATGTCTGGTCCCCGAGCTTTTGGTAAATCCAACCGCGCTCCATCAAGTAGTCGAAATTCTCGGGCAATTGTTCTAGTGCTTGGTCGATAGCCTCTAACGCTTCTTTCGGGCGATTCAACAGTATGTAGGCGCGTGCGGCGACGGCGAGGTATTCAGGCGATTGGTGCAACGGCGGTTTTCTAAGGATCGAGCTTAGACAAACGCGATCTTTTTGTTGCAGACATTCCGCGATCCGCTGCGATGGATTGGCGACAAGTAAGACCAGCGCGAGGAGAATCATTTCCCTCCCGTAACATCGACTTTTTTGAGACGCTCGGCTGCGAGCACCCGCGCGCGCTCGGCTTCCTGATGTGCTTCTTCAGGCCGATTAAGACGCGCCAGCAAACGTGCGAGCTCTGCGGGAAATGTTGAATCGTCGGGGAACTTTTTCTCCCCCTCGCGCAGCGTGGCTACGGCCTCCGCAAGGCGGTTGGCATCGCTGAGTACGGCGGCATAGCGGTGATAAGCCATCTCAGTATTGGGATCTAAAGATAGTGTCTTCTGAAACTGCAGCAGCGCATTTTGCTTTTGGCCGAGCCGGAGAAGCGTTTCTCCCAGGAACAAATGAGCGTCGGCAAAGTTGGGATTAATGTCAATCTCGGTTTGGAACTCTTTAGCCGCCTGCACGTTGTTAGATGCCAGGAAGTCAAGATAGCCAAGGCGGTAGTGCGCGTCCATCATATCCGGCTTGCTTTGAACTGCTTGCTCGTATTCGCGGCGCGCTTCGTCATTTCGCTTTTGGTCAAAGTAAGCATCTCCCAAAAGAAGGTGCATCCAAGCGGAGTCGGGAAACGTCTCTAGAAACAATTTGAAGTGCCGCATACCTGTAGGCTTGTCCCCGGCGTTGCGATCTTCCTCGATAATGGCGTAAAGCAGGTATGCGTCGCGATAGCCAAGTTCCCAGGCATGAGCGAGCGCCTTTTGCGCGGCACTGTGATTGCCTAGCTGGCGGTTCGCTAAACCAATGTAGAACTCAGATTGGGCGCTAAGGGGAAGTTCGCCGAGTTCAAGAAGTGCTTTGTCGGGCTGGCCCAGCGAAAGCATCGCCGCCCCGTGCGCCAGGATCAATTTCGGGTCGCCTGGCGCGTATTTAAGTCCGTCTTCTGAAACCGCCTTAGCAGCGTGAAAATCACCTTTGGCGACTAGAAACGAAGCGAACTGCCCGTAGATCCCCGGGTCGTGGGGGCATTCTTGCCGGGCTTGCTGGAAGGCATGTTCGTTCGTCAACTCATAGGAAACGGGGCACTGACTCAGACCAGACAATGCGACGACGAGTTGAGCAATTGGCAGATACACGCGATTCCGAAATTAGTGTATCGCTTTCGATGTTAGCCTCGTGAGCACTACCCGCAAGTGGGTGTGGTGGATCAAAGAAACGTTAAGTGACGACATATTCTTTGTTTCTAATTCCCCTTGACAGTTAGCTGGAAATAACAGAAACTGTTCAGCGACGGCTCTTGATACGTTTCAACCCGTCTCAAAGCATCAAGGTTGGATCGTTCGCTCTTTCAAGGGAGGCTCAGTAGCCCATGTTGCGTTGTAGCAATTTCTTTCGGTTTTTACTCTCTGTTTTTGTGTTAGCTGGAGTTATACAAGCTCAGAGTGTCACTGCCACTATTAATGGAACTGTCCAGGATGCCGCGGGCGCTGTGATACCCGACGCAACCGTGACAGCAACCAATCAAGGCAATTCCGTTTCAACAACCGCTAAGTCGAATGCAAACGGTGGTTTTTCCTTCACCGGCCTGACAAGCGGTACATACACTGTCACGATTACGAAAGCTGGCTTTGGCACTTGGAGTGAGAAAGATATCTTTCTTGGCCCCACCGTGGTCCGCCCGGTAAACGCCAGCTTGACTGTTGGACAGGTTTCCACCCAAATCACCGTAGAAGCTTCAGCGGCGCAGGTTCAGACCGAGACAAGTCAAGTCTCAAACGCGGTGGCGCAGGAACAAGTGGAAACGCTTCCTTTGAACGGCCGCAACTACCAAAGCCTCTCGGCGTTGATGCCGGGCGTAGTGAATGTCAACAACGGCTCAGCGCAAGGCCAAGGCGGGTTCAATACCGGCAATTCAATGTCGATCAACGGCATGGGCTTGAGCGGAACTCTGTATGAGTTGGATGGTGTATGGAACATGAACACGGGTAACATGACGCAGACCACGATTCTGCCGAATCCCGACAGCATCCAGGAAGTGCGCACGCTCCAGAATAATTACAGCCCGAAATACTCGCTACTTGGTTCGTCCATCGTTACTGTGGCCACCCGCAGCGGTACGAAAGATTTCCACGGTTCGGTATGGGAGTACTTCCGCAACACCGATTTGGATGCTCGGAATTTCTTCAGCCCTACCGTCTTGGCGGAGCAACAAAACATTTACGGCGGCACAATTGGCGGCCCGCTAATGATTCCAAAACTCTACAACAAGAACCGCGATAAAACGTTTTTCTTTTTCAGTTTCCAGGGTACCGATCGTCACGTCGGCAGCGTCCAACAGGGTGCAACAGCGACGGCGGACAATCGCAACGGGCTATTCAGTCCCGCTGAACTGGCCGTAATTCACAGCAATACGCCAACTCCACTCATCGATCCGACGACGGGGAAAGCGTTTTCCCAGAACAGCGCCGGTCAATACATGATTCCGGCAAGCCGCATTGTTCCTCAATCTCTAGCCCTGTACAACGCCTTGGCGAACTTGCCGAACACCTCGGCGCTGGGCTTCAATAACTACATCAATACCAGCCCGGAAGTGGTAACTCAACCGGATATACAGATCAAGATAGATCAGATTGTCAACAGTAAGACTCGCTTGATGGGCGAATATTTCGATACGCGGCAGACCGATAATCTACCCGCCGAAGAATGGTTGGGCTCGCCGTTTACGAACAATAAGCAGTCGTTCCAAACGAGGAGCAAGCTGGCTGAGTTGCAGATGACAACCGTGATCTCTTCGAGCATGGTGAACCAAATCTCGATTGGCATGAATAACTACGTCGTGGATCTCAATACAACCGGTCTGGTTTATGACAACCAGGTGTCGGGTTGGGAGACCACCCTTCCCTATACGGGCGCGCTCTCAAATCGCTTGCCGGATATTGGTTTTTCCGACGGTTTCTCATCCATCGGCGTCACCCAGACTCAACCATTGATTCACGCGTCTGATTTAGAAGATACCTTGACCGACGATTGGAGTTGGGTTAAAGGGAAGCACTTCATCGAGGCGGGTTACAACTTGGTTTTCAGCACCAAGCGCCAGAATAAGTTTGCGCAAAGCAACGGTACCTGGGCCTTCAGCGGCACCTTTACGAACGATCCAATCGCAGACTATCTGCTCGGCACGGCCGCTTCTTTGTATCAAGAGAGCACCGAGCGGCGCCCTTACATTCACGGCATCATGTCTTCTCCCTATGTGCAGGACACATGGAAAGTAACTCCGCATTTCACCGTGAATTATGGTGTGCGCCTTGAGTACATGCCGCTTCCACATACCCAAAACGCCTGGGAGACGGCGTTCGACGCTAACACCTTCAACGCCGCGCAAGCTCCCTTGGTGAATGTTGGCGGAACCATCACCCCGACAAACGGCTTCAATCCCCTGAACGGAATCATCACCAACGGAGTGGGCGGAATCCCGAATAACTTTACCAACGCCCATAAGTGGTACGTCGGTCCGAACGCCGGCTTTGCTTGGGATGTGTTTAAGGATGGCAAAACCTCGCTAAGAGGTGGTTATGGAATCACCTACGCTCGCGTCTTCACGGGGCTGGATTGCACCTATAGTTGTGCGAACAACTACCCGATTGTTCAGAACATCACTCTCCAAGCTCCGTCATTCCCGAATGCAGTTGGAACCGGGCAAGCAGCTCAGGCCGGTGCGCCAAGCATTGCCACCGTGGATCTGAACGGCAAGGCAGCAAGCGTGTACACATACAGCCTATCGTTAGAGCATCAATTCGGGAACTGGTTTGTTTCCGTGGCAGGTGCCGGCGACGTAGCGCGCAGTCTGCCTATCAGCTACGATCTCAACCAACCATTTCCCACAGGGCCGTATAACTTCAATCCGTTGATCAACTACAACCCCACTATCAAAACGGGAACGTTTGAATACTATTACGGACCTTATCAGGGATACGGGAACATCAGCGATACCAGGAGCAACGGTAACTCTTACTGGGACGCACTCATGTTAAGCGTGCGCCATCAAATAGGTCACGGTTTGTTCATCACAGGTGCGTATACTTATTCGCACACGCTTTCGCAAGCTCCAGGAACGAGCATTTTTGGCGGCGGCAATAACCCGCAGAACAGCTACGACCTCAACGGCAACTACGGGAATTCGCCGCTTGACCTGCGCAGCTTGGCCTCCTTCAGCTACATCTACAACATCCCCTGGATGCAGCACGCCACCGGATGGCATCATGCGGTTTTAGGCGGCTGGAAGTATTCGGGCATCATTTCCGCCCAATCGGGATTTGCCCTCTCGCCCGGCTTGAGTGTCTCGAATCAAGGGCTGGCCACGCGCCCGAACATTAGCGGGGCTATCACATATCCAGGAACAGTAGCGAACTGGTTCAGTACCAGTTCGTTCTCTGCTCCAGCGGCGGGTTATTTCGGCAATGCGGGTGTGGGCATTATCCGCGGTCCGGGCCTGGTGAACTTTGACATGGGATTCTACAAGGATTTCAATTTCACCGAACACCAGAAGCTCGAATTTCGCGGCGAACTCTTTAACATCTTTAACCACACCAACTTTAATGGTGTGAGTACAACGTATGGCTCCGGAAATTTTGGGCAGCTGACGTCGGCGTTAGACCCGCGAATTATCGAGTTCTCTCTGCGCTATCACTTCTAAACGCTTCTCCGAAGGCTTGACACAAACCGCGCGCTTGCAAAATCTCAAGCGCGCGGTTTTTCCTGGTTTCGATACACTAGTAATGATCCCCTCCAGAAAGCCTTATGACTGCTGCCGATCCCATTACTAATTCTCGTGCTGCCGAATTTCGCAGCAAATTGCAATCGAAGATCGTGGTTGCCGATGGCGCAATGGGTACCATGCTCTACGCCAAGGGCATTTTCATTAACCGTTGCTTCGACGAACTGAATTTGTCGGCACCGCAGATGGTAAAAGAGATTCACCAGGAGTATGTCAAAGCCGGTGCGGAGATTATCGAGAGCAACACGTTCGGCGGTAATCGTGTCCGCTTGACAGCTTTTGGATTTGTCGAGAAGTTGAAGGCCATCAACCAGGCGGGTGTGCGCTTAGCACGCGAGGCTGCTGGAGAAAAGGCTTTTGTTGCCGGCGCGATGGGCCCGCTGGGCGCCAAGATTGAGCCGCTGGGGCCAACTTCCTTTGCGGAAGCGCGCGCTGTTTTCAAAGAGCAAGCGGAAGCGCTGCTGAGTGCGGGTATCGATCTGATTGTGCTCGAGACATTTTCGGATCTGAACGAATTGCGCGAAGCGATTTTTGCAGCGCGTGAGGCGGCAGGTCCGGAGATGGTGATCGTGGCCCAAGTCACAGTAGACGACGAAGGCAAGTTGCTCGATGGTACCGCCACTGCGACGTTTACCAGCAAGCTGAGTGAATGGCCGGTGGATGTCATTGGCGTAAATTGCTCTGCGGGACCGAAGGTTGTGTTGGAGACGGTGGAGAAAATGCTGCCTCACACAACCTTGCCGCTCAGTGCTATGCCTAACGCGGGACTGCCGTCTACCGTCGAAGGGCGCAACATCTATTTATGCTCGCCGGAGTACATGGCCCAGTATGCACGCAGGTTCTTGCAGGCGGGCGTTCGTGTCATCGGTGGCTGCTGCGGCACTACGCCAGAGCATATTAAGACGATTTGTAGCGAAGTGCGTAGCTTGCAGCCTGTGCAGCAGCGCACAACGGTAGTGGAAGTGGCCGAAGAAGGCAAGCCACCTGTAAAGCGCTTGCCGAAAGTGCCGGTGGCCGAGAAATCGCAGCTGGGAGCCAAGCTGGCGGCCGGCAAGTTTGTGGCATTTGTGGAGATTTTGCCGCCGCGCGGTGTCGATCCCGTCAACGAGATTGCCGGCGCAACCTTATGTAAGGAAGCGGGTATCGATTGTATTAATGTGCCTGACGGTCCGCGCGCCAGTGCGCGTTTGAGCGCGCAGGTAACCTGCCAGTTGATTCAACAGAAAGCCGGCATTGAGACTGTTCTGCATTTCTGCTGTCGCGACCGAAACATTTTGGGGATGCAATCTGAATTGCTGGGCGCGCACGCGGTTGGTGTTCGCAACCTGATTTGCATTACGGGCGACCCGCCGCGGATGGGGACTTATCCGGATGCGACGGCCGTGTTCGATGTGGATTCCATCGGACTCACAAATATTGTGAATCAGTTGAACCAGGGATTGGATATTGGTGGGAATCCGACCGGATCGCAAACTGCGCTGCTGATTGGTGTGGGCGCAAATCCGGGACATTTGAATATGGATGAAGAACTGCGCCGCTTTGCCTGGAAAGTGGAAGCGGGCGCGGAATACATAGTCACTCAGCCGGTATTCGATTTGAATTTGTTGGAAGCGTTTTTAAAGAAGACCGAGCAATACAAAGTGCCTTTTATCGCCGGTATTTGGCCGCTCACCAGCTACCGCAACGCCGAGTTCATGGTCAACGAACTGAGGGTGCCGGTTCCTGACGAATATATGGAGCGGATGCGACGTGCCGACAGTGCCGAGAAAGCGCGGGCGGAAGGTGTGGCCATCGCCCAGGAAATGTGCGCGCGGATTCGCCACATGGTGCAGGGTGCACAATTGAGTGCACCGTTTGGCCGGTATGAAATGGCCATCCAAGTGGCACAAGCGTTGGGTTCGCGCTAGACTTACCTTTTAGTTGTTCCCTTTACTACGTGGCAACCGACTTAGTTGAAATTAACCTAGACAATCCGCAACCGGAGATCATTGAACGCGCCGTGCAAGAAGTAGCGCGCGGTAAGGTTGTGGGCATTCCCACCGACGCGCTATACGTTCTGGTGGCCGACCCAATGAACCTGCATGCCGTTGGGCGTGTATTTGCGGCCAAGGGACGCGAAA
>Ga0302319_10015095_pt1 | contig 14341 bp, 15 predicted proteins | sample Bog_T0_2_FD_203319 | JGI IMG/M metagenome (GOLD analysis project Ga0302319, IMG submission 203319) | Peat permafrost microbial communities from Stordalen Mire near Abisko, Sweden - Bog_T0_2 | ecosystem: Environmental > Terrestrial > Soil > Wetlands > Peat | place: Sweden: Abisko, Stordalen Mire... | reverse complement strand
ACGCGGGATCATGGTGCGGTTGCCCCGTGCGCCGACCGAATGTGAGTTGGATCTGGTGTGGAAAACACCTGGTCAGGAAATCGGGCTCAAACCTGGACACCGAAAACAACTTCGTGGAGTTGATCGACGAAACGTTGAATCTGACCCCTTGACGCAAAAATGCCCATGTGAGCGGTCATTCGGCCAATGTCCGATTTGGGTTCAGAAACGGCCATTCGGAGCGAGCGAATCGTTCGAAATTAGAAGCCGTGGTTCCGATCTGATTTGCGAGCTTTAGCCCTTGAGAAAGCCACCGGCAAAGCTACTCAGACTGCCCATAACGTCCTGCTCACTGCCGCAGTGGGACAGAAGTTCCTGAACCTTCTCGACTGGGATGCCATGTTCTGCCGCGACGGATTCCATGGCTTCCACGTGACCCAGGCCCTCCTGGCTCATTTTCTGCTGGAGGCCGGCGCTTATGGACTGGACCGTCTCAGGCGGAATGCCCACTTTACCGGCAATTTCCCCGCACTGGCTCTCAAGCTGGTCGAAAATGCCCATGAGAAAACTCCTATCGGTAGGTTGTCAGTGACAGGCTAGCGACGCCCCGTGACAGAAAGGTGTCGCTAGCGTGTGCTTAATTACACGTGACAGAACTTGGCTTCGGCAAATTTGCCCTTTTCGTCACGGCATTTCTTCTTGGCGTCCAGCTTGTACATATGCACACTCGGTGCCGAACAAAGCTCCTGCTTGGCGAACTTGCCGTGATCGTCGTGGCATTTTCCTTTGTCGTCGAGTTTGTAAGCGTCGGCCATGGCCGCACCGGACAAGGCCAGACCGCAGGCTGCAAGTACCAAAATCATCTTCGTCATGGGGTCATTATCCTGTTGAGGGTGCCGTAATAGAGGGGCTACTTGGCGATGCTGTCAAATAGTCTGCCAACAGCGATTATCCTATCGGCCCCCGACCTGAGCAAAAAACCTAACAGATTGTCCAACGTTGGGAACAAAATGTTCTCGGCATTTACACTAGGGGTTGATCACCCAGAGAACGGCACCACCATTTATTGTTCGGGCTATCCTTCCGCGCTTTTTCTGGTAAGCGGGATTACCCTCAACCTAGGGCCAGCGCGGTCCGTGCAGACGCACCCCGCCGTTCTGGCACCTGACGAAAAGTTCAGCGTCGCCAGGCTCGTGAACGCAGGAGTGATGCGGGCCTAATTCATATCCCCCTTTGGGCAGACTACTTTGAGCAGGATTTTCCGTGATCCGCGCGATTGCCACCGGCAACAGCGGCTGCTTCAGTCATGTAGCTGCCTTCCTTGGTCTTCCCATAATACTGCGTGCCTGGGCAGTGATAGACCTTGGACTTCGTATTGACCCAGACTTGGCCAGCACCGCCAGCCGTGGCCATCTGCGCAGCGGGCTTCATGGCGGGGCCGGTGGTTGTCGGCGTGTTTGGCTGGGCCGGGGCGGCCATAGCGCGGGCCGCAGCAGTATTGGCTGAGGTGCCCTTCAGGCAGGTAGGGATGAACTTCATGTAGCTGGTCTTGCCCTTGTCAGCGGCAGACATGCCCTTCCAGGTGGTGGCGCAATTCTTCATGGTATCGGCGCTGGCGGACGCGATGGCGGCAGAGCCAGCCAGCAGGCTCAGGACAGCAACGGCGGCGAAAGTCAGACGCATTGGGAACCCCTTTTGGTTAGCGGCGGATCTTGCCCGGCAATGGGTCTGGTGGCAAACCGTCACGTGTGCCTGAATGGCCTGTTTGGATGGCTCCTGCAATGCAAGGATTAATTTGATGCTTTGGCGTGGTGGTCGGGTGCAGTCTTGTGTTCGGCCTGTTGGTGCGGTGTCCGTCACCGCTGGCCCTGATGGTATGCACGGATAGCCGCTGTTTCCCCCTCGCCGTCGGTCAGCAGCCTGGGGTCGGAGTGGGATTTCTTGCCGCCCTATGTGGGTTTTGCGTCTGAAAAAAGATACAGGCAATTGTGCTTTGGCGCTGGCCCAAGTTTTTGGCCTAATTCCGACCAGCCTGCGGATCACGGGCCAGATCCGGCCTATGCTCATGATGGCACCTGAGTCTTCGATTCCTGCCGCTGTTTGCGCCAGGCCTGTGCCAAAATCGCGCCGTTTCTCGGCATACACCTCGCCCACCAAAGCACTTTGGCCGCCTTGCTTATTCGCTGAGCAGTGTTGGCGCGACTATGTGCATTCGTTTGTTGCGTTGCAGCAACTAGCACTACTTTGGCACTTTGGGCTTGGTGAGTTCTGCGAGAAGCATTTCACAGTTAGGGCATCGTAGGGGCGGAACCGGGATGACCGCCCACCGTGATGGGATGGTCTTGGTGGCTCCGAAGTGAACATCCCGAACCCTTGACGGCGAGTCCCGAAGCGCTCATCTCTTGGATGATCGTGTGGGATATGTGCGGGACGGAAAGGAAAGTCGGATCGTCGCCATCGAAGGCGTTTCGGTAAGTAACTGAATTGTGGGATGGAAATTGGTACAGTTGGGTGGGCTTGAACCACCGACCTCCGGATCCACAATCCGGCGCTCTAACCAACTGAGCTACAACTGCACATACGGCCTTTCGGCCAATTTCCGAGCCCTTTACCGGCGCTCTCCCCGGGGCGTGCTTGGCTGCACGCCCGTCCTCGGCTTCGCCTCGAACCCAACTGAGCTACAACCGCCCGTCTGCGCCCTTAAGCGCCCCTATCAAGGAGGCCGGAAACTATGGACGGGGGTAGCTAAAAGCAAGCCGGAACAGGCCTGTTCCAGTGGTATATTAACGCTCCGTTAACGCATGGGGACAACCCTCCCTGTTGGTCTAGGTGAGGGTTTCCCATGCGTGCTGGCGTTGTTCTGGCAGCTTTGCTGCTTGTGGTCCCGCTGACAGCGGCGGCCCAGGAAGATGGCGCTGGCGATCCATCCGATTCGCCATGGGATTCCAGCCTGCCCCGTTTTGCGGGCCTGCGCGGCAGCTTTGCCTTCATCAACAGCGCCAGCACATCGGTGCCGGCAACGCCGCCCACCGGCCTGCGCGCCTCGTTCGACAATGGCGGCGGCGGCTCGGTCTATGTCGGTGCCCGTCTGCCGGAGGGCTTCCGGGTCGAACTGGAAGGCCTTTATCGCTACCTGCCGGTCCACAGCGTCAATGTGGGCAATAACAGCACCGATTACGTTGCCGGCGGTCATGCGCATCTGGGCGCCCCGATGGTCAATCTTCTGTTCGACTTCCCGGTGTCGGATTATCCGGCGCGGCCCTTTATCGGCGCGGGCCTGGGCGGCGCCTATATATCTGCCGATGCGGCCGATGCCGCCGGCAACGATTATCTGCGCACCTCAAGCTGGCACTTCGCCTACCAGTTCATGGGCGGATTGGAATTCCCGATGAACGAGACCTCACGCCTCACTGCCATGTATCGCTGGCTCCAGGTGGACGATGTGAACAGCAAGTGTGGCATTTCGGGCGCGGCCAGCTTTGCCTGCAAGGCCCGTTTCAACACCCAGAGCCTCGACCTCGGCCTCGAAATGGACTTGTAGCCGCGTCCCTGTCGGCCGGGTTAAAGTCTGTCCCCATGCTTCGGAAATTCCTGTTTGTTCTTGTGGCGGTCGCGGCGGCGGGGCTGGCCGTCTTTTATTGGACCACGCGCCCACTGCCGATCCTCACCGTCACCAGTTGGGCCGGCCCCTATGGCCGCGCCCAGGCCGTGGCCCAGATGCGCACCTATGCGAGCGCCCATCATGTTGATGTTCATCTCGCGCAATGGGATGGCGATCTGTCCGGCATCAAAGGCGATGTGATCGATTTGGAATTGCCCGGAGCGGTGGAAGCCTGCCATCGCGGCTTGCTGGAGAAAATCGATGCAGGCGATCTGCCGCCGGGCGATGACGGCGCCCCGGCAGGACAAGATTTTGTGCCGGGCGCGTTCGGGCCGTGCTGGATCGGCAGCATCGTCTATTCCCAGATCATCGCGTTTGCCCCGAATTTCCCGAACGGCACGCCCACGACTTTGGGCGACTTTTTCGATCCTGTGAAATTTCCCGGTGGACGCGCCCTGAAGCGCGGCAGCGGCAAATACAATCTGGAACTGGCGCTGCTGGCCGATGGCGTCGCGCCCAAGGATGTTTACCCCACCCTGTCCACCGGGCCGGGCTTGGCGCGGGCGCTGCACAAGCTGGACAGTCTGAAGCCGGACCTTGTCTGGTACGACAAGGACAGCGAGGCATTGCCGCTGCTGCGGGATGGCGGCGCTGCTTTCGCCACGGTCCTGAATGGCCAATTCTATGACGCTGTCCAGAGCGGCGCAGGCAAGGATATTGGCGCCATCTGGGACCGCCAGCTTTATGAGCTGGATGTCTTCGGCATACCGGCGGGCGACCGGCAAAAAAGCACGGCGCTGGATTACATAAGCTTCGCCACCGGCGCAAAGCCGCTGGCCGGGGTGGCGAGCTGGGTGCCTTATGGTCCGGCGCGGCGCTCGGCATGGCCTCTGGTCGGCAAAAATCCGGAACTGGGGACCGACATGAATCCGTTCCTTCCCACCGCCCATTTCGGCACTGCCTTTTCAGTGGATGATGAATGGTGGCGCGCCCATGGCGCGCGTATCGCGCTCGCCTGGCAGAATTGGCTTGCCAATCCGGCGCATTGATGGCGCATTGACAGGGACAGCCGTGCTGCCCTGAATAGCCGGGAAGCACGAACTGGTCATCTCATGGCAGGCTATGTCCTCAGGCGCTTTCTCGGCGCGCTGCCCACCCTGTTCCTCATCGTCACCCTGACCTTCTTCATGATGCATGCCGCGCCGGGCGGACCGTTCGATTCCAACCGCCGCCTGCCGCCCGAGGTCGAGCATAATATCAAGGCCGCCTATAACCTCGACAAGCCGGTCTATGAACAATATCTGATCTATCTGGACCGGCTGGCGCATGGCGATCTGGGCCCGTCATTCAAGAACAAGGATTTCACGGTGGCGCAACTGATCGGCATCGGGCTGCCGGTCAGCGCGACGATCGGTCTGTCCGCCATGGCACTGGCAATTTTTCTGGGCACGCTGCTGGGCATCTGGGCGGCGCTGCGGCAAAATCACTGGCAGGATTATTCCGTGATGACGATTGCCATGATCGGCATCACTATTCCGTCCTTCGTCACCGCGCCAATTCTCAGCCTGATCTTCGGGGTCTATGGCATAAGCCTATTCGGCCACGAATTTTCGCTGCCGGTGGGCGGCTGGAATGGCGGCGCCTTTGCCAACATGATTCTGCCGGTGACGGTGCTGGCCCTGCTCCAGATCGCGGTGATCGCGCGCCTGGTCCGCGGCAGCATGGTCGAGGTGCTGCGCGCCAATTATATCCGCACCGCCCGCGCCAAGGGCGTGCCGACATCGCGCATCGTTTTCCGGCATGCGCTGCGTGCCGCCGTGCTGCCGCTGGTGAGCTATCTGGGCCCCGCGGTGGCGGGGATTCTGACCGGTTCGCTGATCGTGGAAGAGATTTTCGGTATCCCCGGGATTGGCCGCTATTTCGTGCAAGGGGCGCTGAACCGCGACTATACACTGATGATGGGGGTGGTGATCTGTTACGCCACGCTGATTATCGCTCTTAATTTCCTGGCCGATATCGTCTATGCCCTGCTCGATCCCCGCGTTCGACTGACATGACCGCAACCGGCAGCACGGCAGGCGCCGAGACCATGGAACTGGCGCAGGGCGTCCAGGGCCGCAGCCTTTGGGTGGATGCGCGGCGGCGGCTGTTTCGCAACCGCGCCGCCATGGCCAGCATCATTGTTTTGGGGCTGATCACGCTGATGGCGGTGCTGGCGCCTTTGCTGTCGGCCTACGCCTATGACGAGATCAATTACGACATAGTGTCCTGTGCGCCGGGCTGGTGGCCGTGGGCGGCGCCGTGCAGCGCCGGCGGCAGCCACTGGTTCGGCACCGACGCGGTGGGTCGCGACCTGTTTGTCCGGGTGCTGTATGGCGCGCGCGTGTCGCTGGCGGTGGGGCTGGTTGCCACCCTGGTGTCGCTGCTGATCGGGGTGCTGTATGGCGCCACCGCCGGCTATTTGGGCGGCCGCATCGACGGCTTGATGATGCGGGTGGTGGATATTCTCTATTCGCTGCCGTTCATTTTCTTCGTCATCATCCTGATGGTTCTGTTCGACCGCAATTTCGTGCTGCTGTTCGTGGCGATCGGCGCGGTGGAATGGCTGACCATGGCCCGCATCGTGCGCGGCCAGACCCTGTCGATCAAGCAGAAGGAATTCATCGAGGCGGCGCGGGCGGGCGGGGTTTCCAGTTTTTCCATCATCCGCCGCCATATCATTCCCAATGTGGTGGGGCCGGTGGTGGTCTATGTCACCCTGACGGTGCCGGGCGTGATTCTGACCGAGAGTTTCCTGTCATTCCTGGGACTGGGCATCCAGGAACCGCTGACCAGCTGGGGCGTGCTAATCTCGGACGGCGCCAATGAAATGGAGACCGCCCCCTGGATGCTGATTTTCCCGGCGTTGTTCATGGCGGTGACGCTGTTCTGTTTCAATTTCATCGGCGACGGGCTGCGCGATGCCCTCGACCCGCGGGATCAATAGATGCTGCTGTCGATTCGCGACCTCAATGTGCATTTCCATACCCCGGACGGTGACGTGCATGCCGTGAAAAATGTCAGCCTGGATATCGCCGAAAGCGCCTGCCTGGGCGTGGTGGGCGAGAGCGGTTCGGGCAAGAGCCAGTTGTTCTTGGCCGCGATGGGCCTTTTGGCCGCCAATGGCCGCGCCAGCGGCAGCGTCAAGTATCGCGGCGTGGAAATTCTGGGAGCGCCGCAAAAGCGGCTCAATAGCTTGCGCGGCTCCAAGATGACCATGATCTTTCAGGACCCGCTTACCTCTCTGACGCCGCACATGACCATCGGCGACCAGATTGTCGAGGCCTTGGCGCTGCACCACAAGATGCCGCGCGGCGAAGCGGCAGCGCGGGCCCGCGAAGTGCTGGACTATGTCCGCATTCCAGAAGCCGCCCGCCGCATGAAGCAATATCCGCACGAATTGTCGGGTGGCATGCGCCAGCGGGTGATGATCGCGATGGCCACCATAACCGGTCCCGACCTCTTGATCGCCGACGAGCCGACCACCGCCCTGGACGTGACGGTGCAGGCGCAAATTCTGGAAATTCTGAAACTGCTGAAGCGGGACAAGAAAACCGCCATCGCGCTGATCAGTCATGACATGGGAGTGATCGCGGGAACCGCCGACCAGGTCCAGGTGATGCGCCATGGCGAAGTGGTGGAACAGGGTCCGGTGGACGATATTTTTTACGCGCCCAAGCAGCCCTATACCCAGATGCTGCTGGCGGCGATGCCGCGCGTGGCCAAAGGGGCCGTGCCCCCGCCAACCCTGACCGGCGACGCGCTGCTGGAGGTGCGAGACCTTAAAGTCAGCTTCCCGGTTCCACAGGGCTTTTTGCGCAAAGCCAAAGAGCTGCGGGCCGTGGATGGCGTGAGCTTCACGCTGCATCAGGGCGAAACGCTGGGGGTGGTGGGCGAATCCGGCTGCGGCAAATCCACCCTCGCCCGCGCCATCCTGCAGCTTCTGCCCAGTGATGCCGGCGCGGTGGTGTGGCTGGGCCGCGATCTGTCGCGGGAAACGCGAGAGGAAATACGGGGCGCGCGCAAGAATTTCCAGATCGTGTTTCAGGATCCGCTGGCCAGCCTGGATCCGCGACAGCCCATCGGCGTCTCCATCGCCGAACCGCTGAAAGCGCTGATCCCCGGCCTCAGCCAAAACGAAATCCGCGGCAAAGTGCGCGGCATGATGGACAAGGTCGGGCTCGATCCCGGCTGGATCAACCGCTATCCCCACGAATTGTCGGGCGGGCAGAACCAGCGGGTCGGAATCGCCCGGGCCATGATCGTCGAGCCGCGCATGGTGGTCTGCGACGAGGCGGTGAGCGCGCTCGACGTCTCTATCCAGGCCCAGATCGTGGCGCTGCTGAAAGACATCCAGGCCGAGACTGGCCTGTCGCTGATTTTCATCAGTCACGATTTGTCGGTGGTGCGGCAGTTGGCGCACCGGGTGATGGTTCTGTATCTGGGCCGGATCGTGGAGATGGCCGATGCCGGCGCGCTTTATGCCGATCCGCGCCATCCTTATACGCGGGCGCTGCTTTCGGCCGTGCCCACACCCGACCCCAGGGCTGAGCGGGCCAAGACGCGGGTGCTGCTCACCGGCGACATGCCCTCGCCGCTGGACCGCCGAGCCCAACTGACATTTCTCAAGTCCAAACGGATAGAAGACCCCGAAGCCGAGCAATACCGACCGCAACTGATAGAGGTGGTCCCCGGCCATTTCGTGGCCGAGCATGACTGACTATTGCTTGTTCACCACATAATTTACGCCGTCGACCCGCAAGCCGTTGCCGGTGGACGGGTCGGGAACGATTTGCGCCTTGTAGGTCTGGGCCGGCTTGTTCCAGCGCGCCATGGCGGTATCGCCGCCATCCTGCTTCCAGGTTTCGCCATTGGCCAGGGTGACGGTGAAATGGCCCGTGGCGTCAAATTTGTAGGACTTCAGGGTGGTTGCCGGTTCGGGATGATAATCCTTTTGCGTTATCAGACGACTGAAAAAGCCAGGCCTGGAGGCCGGCGTCGGGCCGAAATTTTGTGCCGCGGGCGCGGCCAGGCCGGGCATGGCGGGCGGCACCAGTTTCTGCTGCGAGGCCGGGGCCGGCGCCAGGCCAAGCTGGGCGCGCATCGGCTGGGCCGCGCCATAGACGCAATCGAGCCAGGTACGGTCATCGGAAATACCGCCGCAGCGCGAAATGCCATACAGCACATCGTCGCGCGGACCGGCCATCGCCGGGGCGGCCAGCGCCAGGAGCCCCAGCCCAAGCGTAAAAATCCTTTTCATAGGCTTTCCCCTGCTTCTGATTTACGCGGCGGACTTTATAGGAGAGGATCCGCCTTTCATCCACCAGCAGAATCCATTTCAGCATGACGCTCTGACGCGGACCAGATCGGCCGGCGCCGTGCTAGGTTAAGGGCATGACAGAACGCACCAAAAAGGGCTGGAACCGGCGGCTGGCGCTAGGCGGAGGCGCGGCGGCGGCGCTGGGGGCGGGGTATCTGGCCTTCCACAAACCATCCGGGAATGTTCGAGCCGTCCAAATTGAGGCTGGAACGCTTCATCGGGGCAACGGGGCGGAGCCGGAGAGTCTCGACCCGGCGCTTGCCCAGGGCAATTACGAAGACTTTATCATGGCCGATCTGTTGACGGGCCTTTTCGTCAGCAATCCCGAGGGGCGGCCGGCGCCTGGCATGGCGACCGATTGGCAGACGTCCAGCGATGGCCTGATCTGGACCTTCAAGTTGCGCGAAGCTTTATGGTCCGATGGAACAGCGGTGGCAGCAGAGGATTTCATTTTTTCTTGGCAACGCATACTGAATCCCGGAACCGCAGGACCCTATTCCTATTTTCTTTATCCCATCAAGAATGCGCAAGCGATAAATTCCGGCAAGCTTCCAATGACAGCGCTCGGCGTTCGCGCCATTGATCCTCATACTTTAGAAATCACGCTGGAGCATCCGGTTCCCTACCTTCTGGAAGTTCTTGCGCACATGACCATGTATCCGGAACCGCGCCATGTGGTTGAGGCTAAGGGCAAGGATTGGACGCGTCCGGGCAATTATGTCGGCAACGGCGCCTATGTTTTGGCGGAGTGGGTGCCCAATGACCACATCACGCTCGTCAAGAACCCGCATTTTTTCGACGCTGCAAATGTGGCCATCGAACGGGTTATTTATTATCCCACCGACGACTACAGCGCGGCGCTGCGACGAATGCGCGCCGGTGAACTGGACGTACAGGATCGAGCGCCGGGTCAGCAGATGGAGTGGATCAAGGCCAACCTGCCGCAGATCATCAATCCCGTTCCGCAAATGACACTGGAATATATTGCGATCAACCTCAAGCGGGCACCATTCACCGACAAGCGGGTGCGCGAGGCGATGAACATGGTCATCAACCGCGAAGTCATCACCGGCAAAATTTCCCGACTGGGCGAACAGCCGGCCTATAATGTCATTCCGCCCGGTACCGTCAATTTCCCCGGCGGCAACGCGCTTTCGTTCAAAGCGATGCCTTATCCCCAGCGCCTTGACAGCGCGCGGACGCTGATGCGCGAGGCGGGCTTTGGCCCGGACAAGCGGGCAAATTGCACTTATGCGTTGCGCTCAACCTCGCCTGGCACGACTCGCAGCATCGCCGCACTGCTTCAGCAATTGTTCGGGCTGATCTATATCGATCTTTCGATTGTGCCGTTCGACGCCGCTATATTTTACAAGAATGTTCAAATTCACAATTTCGATCTTGCCCAAGCGGCCTGGGGGGCGGATTTCAACGATGCGGAAACCTTCCTGGCGCTTCTGGAAACCGACAATGGCAACAATTACGGCGAATATAGCAACCCCGCGTTCGATGCGCTGCTGACCCAGTCCCGGCACGACGTGGATCTTGTATCGCGCGGACAAAAGCTCGCCCAGGCGGAAGCAATAGCGCTGGCGGATCAGGCGATCTGCCCCCTGTTCTTTTGGGTTACCACCGATCTTGTCTGGCCCTATGTGAAAGGTTGGGTCGCCAACAATATGGACCTGCACCGCACGCGCTGGGTGTCCATTGATGAAGCTGCGCGCCGGGCACAATTCTCCAGCACAGTGCGAACGTGAAACCGCCGGTTTTCGTTCTTCTGCTGTTGCTGATGGCTATTCCGGCTTGGGCACAGACCCTCAATCGCGGCAATGGCGCCGAGCCGGATTCGCTCGATCCGCATTTCGCAGGCAGCCTGGCCGAGGAAAACATTCTGAACGATCTGATGGTGGGGCTGACCACCCTGGATGCGGCCGCCCGTCCCATTCCCGGCGTGGCGGATCGCTGGACGGTGTCGGCGGACGGCAAGATCTGGACCTTCCATCTGCGCCAGGCGCTGTGGTCGGACGGCAGCCCCGTCACGGCGAGCGATTTTGTTTTCGCTTTCCGCCGCCTGCTCGATCCCAGAACCGCGTCGCGCACCGCTTACAATCTATGGATCTTGCAGAATGGGCGCGCGGTCAGCAGCGGCCAACTGCCGCCGGACCAATTGGGGGTGGAAGCGCCAAAGCCCGATACCCTGATCCTGCGGCTGGAGCATCCGGCGCCGTATCTGCCCGAACTTCTCACCCATCCCAGCGCCTTGCCGTTGCCGCGCGCGGCGGCCAAGGGCGCAGCCTGGGCGCGGCCCGGCGCCTATGTCAGCAACGGTCCCTATACGCTGAAAGAGTGGCTGCCAAACGACCACATCACCCTGGTCAAGAATCCCCGCTTTTATGACGCGGCGCAGGTCAAGATCGCCAGCGTCAATTATTTTCCCACCGGCGACGCCGATGCGGCGCTGCGGCGCTTCCGGGCCGGAGAACTGGATATGCAATCGCCGGTGCCCGCCGGCCAGACCGCCTGGCTCAAAGCCAATATGCCCGACACGCTGCATGTCACGCCATCGCTGGCGGTCGCCTATATCGCCATCAATCTTTCCGACCCGGTGCTGAAGGATGTGCGGGTGCGGCAGGCCCTCAACCTGGCCTATAACCGCGAGGCCATCACCGACAAGGTGCTGAAGCAGGGCGAAACGCCCGCCTATAATTATGTCCCGCCCGGCACGGCGAATTATCCCGGCGCACCGGCGATGGATTTTCGCAAAGAGGCTTTTCCCGTCCGCCTGGCCGAAGCGCAGAAGCTGATGCAGGCAGCGGGCTATGGCCCGTTCCAGCGCCTGCATTTGACATATGAGACCAGCACCAATCCCGACTATCGCCGCGTGGCGGCGATTCTGCAGGCAATGCTGAAACCGATCTATATCGACCTTACCATTCAGACAGTCGAACTGCAGATTCATTTGCGCAATCTGCGCCTGCACCAGTTCGATCTGGCATCGGCCAACTGGTATGCCGATTTCAACGATGCCTCCAATTTTCTCGACCTGCTGCGCTCGGGCAGCGGCAACAATTACGCCGGCTACCGCAATCCGCGCTTTGACGCCGCCATGGATGCGGCGCAAGCGGAAGCAGACCCGGCCCGGCGGGGGCGCGAGCTGGCCGGGGCGGAAGCCATCGCGCTGGCGGATTATCCGTGGGTGGTGACGCGCTTTCCGGTACAGAGCGACGTGGTGGCGGCAAAGGTCAAAGGCTGGACCGCCAATATCCGTGATTTTCAGGGCACGCGATGGCTGTGGCTCGCGAAATAAGATGGCATTGACGCGGAAAATCGGGCATTTCTCCGGCCGGGCTGACCCCATAGCTCAGTAGGATAGAGCATCGGTTTCCTAATAATAAAAAGCCTGTTCACCCCTGTTTCACCTGTTCGTCAGACCCTTTGTAAACCTGGATTTCAGGTTACAGGTCGTTTCAGGCGCGCTCGGGCAGTTACGCAGTTTCTGTGCCCCATGTGTGCCCCAAACGTGCCCAGCCGGGAAAGCGAGCCGAGTTGCGGTGACGTTAAAAGGAGGCCTGAAACCGTGGCGAATCCCCCACTGACTGACAACTTCATCAAGGCGCTGACCGCGCCCGCTGGCAAGCGCATCGAAATATTTGACCAGAAGATTAGCGGCCTGGTTCTTCGGGTCTCCGAACAGGGTCGAAAGACGTGGGTGGTGCGCTACCGGACCGAGAATGGCCGACAGCCCCGTTTCACAATTGGGACCTATCCAACCCTGAAACTCGCCGATGCCCGTGATGAGGCACTGAAACTGCTAGCCCAGGTTAAGACCGGTGACGATCCTGCCTCTGAACGCCGCAAGACGCGGCAATCCGTCCAGAGCGCCCCTGTGCGGTGCTTCGGGGAACTATTCGAGGCATATATCGATGCCAGCCGAAAAGGCCACTGGAAGCCCAAGAAGAAGCAAAAGCGAGAGAGAACAATCGCCGGTGAAGAGTGGGCCTATCTGAATTCCCTTTTCGCGACGATTATCTCTTCGCTAGCTCGCGGCCAGGTACGCCGGAATCCCCTCGGAACGTAAATACTAGGATTTATGGCGGCCCTGAAATGATATGCTGGCGATCACGCAGCTTTCACAGCGTGCGCGCGAATATTTACGCCAAGACGCTTGCGGACAACGCCAAAAATTGCAGCCAGATTGTCCATGCTAGGATTGCCCCGCTCTGACAGCATTCTGTGGAGGCTCTTACTAGGCGTCTTTGTCTCCACCGCGAGTGCCTCAAAACCTACAGACGCATTTACGAGGTCGCGCAAGATTAGGCGGGCAGCGTGTGGATCGCCATTTAAGAAAAGCGTGGCCGCCTCATCAAGAAGCGCTTTGGCAAAAGCAGGATCGCGCGCCACGCGGGCGCTCACCGTTTCTTTAAAATCTCGTGTCAGTGCCACCTCACTACCTCTTATCTTTGGGCCTGGATTTTGCCGCTGCCGCTTTTCGGGCCTTGTATTCGGTGAACAAATTCTTCGCCCGTTCTATGTCCGCTTGCTGCCGTTTCTTCGTGCCACCAACAAGAAGGATAATGAGAGCTTCGCCGTCCCTGCCCAGATAAAGTCGGTAGCCCGCCCCCCAGTCGATCCGGTATTCTCCGATCGTCCCCAGCCATTTGACGTTCGAGGTATTGCCCATTTCCAACCGCAGTGTCGCAGTCGCGACCTTTGCGGCGGCCTGGGCGTCAAGATCGTCAAACCAAGCTTTGAACGGATTGGACCCGTCCTCACGGATATATTCAGCAACCTTGATTACCATCATATAGTAACCTATACGTTACCGTCAAGACCTGGCGTTTCTATGCCGGATTTGACCACGACGCTGGCACATGCACAGCGCGTCTTGGTAGTTGGCGACCCCGGGAAGACTCGAACTTCCGGCCCCAAGTTTAGGAAACTTGTGCTCTATCCTGCTGAGCTACGGGGTCACATTGCCCATGAATACCGTGCGTTCCCGGACAGGAAAAGCCCACCGAAGGGGCAATCGCCGTTTCCAGTCTAATACGGGGCGATTTGTGCCCCAACTGTGCCCCAGGATGGTTGGCGAACCTTTGAGTTATCCAGAATCACCGCCATTATTGGGTTCTAGTGATCCCGTTTGACACCGGGCATCGGTTTCCTAAACCGAGGGCCGGAAGTTCGAGTCTTCCTGGGGTCACCAAACCTTCGGTATGTTGGCGCAAACGCCACAAGAAGTGAATCCCCTCCGCCCTTAGAGCCGATCCGGAAAGAAGTTGAATCGAGGGAATCGGTTGTGATTCTGCAGAGGGTGCTTGATTCGCAAGAGGAGCATCCGATGTGGCAACCCGAGCATCGCCGAGCGGCACAGCGCAAAGGCCTTCGTTATCCCAGCGATATGACCG
>Ga0302319_10015091_pt1 | contig 14344 bp, 12 predicted proteins | sample Bog_T0_2_FD_203319 | JGI IMG/M metagenome (GOLD analysis project Ga0302319, IMG submission 203319) | Peat permafrost microbial communities from Stordalen Mire near Abisko, Sweden - Bog_T0_2 | ecosystem: Environmental > Terrestrial > Soil > Wetlands > Peat | place: Sweden: Abisko, Stordalen Mire... | reverse complement strand
GGTGCCGATGAGCGCGTTCAAAACAACCGTTCCCGATACACCTGCCTGACGGGCAGCAATTGGATAGATTGGGTTTGTTTTCTGTTGGAGTATTCCTCCCATGACAGCCTTGGGGACATTGAGGCTCTTTGTCAATTCAGTGGCTTCCGGATCAGCCGGCAGCGTCTGGCCCTCGCGCACAATCGTCACCTTCTTGAGCACCACCGGCGTGAGCGGCTTGTCGTTGCTGTCGCGCTCAACGCGGGCGATGGCCTTGACCACCGCGACGCTGGCCTCGTCGCACTGGCCGAAGAGGGTGAAGCGCTGGTTAAGCGACTCCTGTGCCTTCTCGGTGATGAAAAACTGGCTGCCGTTGGTGTTGGGGCCGGAGTTGGCCATGGCCAGGCGGCCGGGACGGTCGAAGTTGAGATTGGGATCGAACTCGTCCTCAAAGGCATAGCCGGGTCCGCCCATGCCTGTGCCTGTCGGGTCGCCGCCCTGAATCATGAACTCGGGAATGACGCGGTGGAAGATGATGCCGTCGAAGTACGGCTTGTTGCTCTGCTTCTTGTTGGTGACGGGATCGGTCCAGTCCTTGGTGCCCTCGGCCAGCGCGATGAAGTTGGCCACCGCCTTGGGCGCCTGCTGCTGGAAGAACTGGCAGGTGATGCGGCCCATCGAGGTGTCCATCACAACGGTGGGGCCGTTGGGGCGGGTGAGCGCGGCGGCAGTGGCGGCGGGCGCGTCGGGCAGCTCGTCAGCGGGCTTGGCGGCCTGCTGAGCCAGCGCGGACGGCGGGGCCGAGGCGGCAAAGGCCGCGGCCAATGCGGGAATGAGCAATGCAAGCGGAAGTTTCATACCGACTTTGAGAGTAAATCATGTGGCGAGTGGACCGCCAGAGCGGTGCATCAAAGTTCGCGCCACGGCCGCCGGCAACCGGGCGCAATGAGGGGATGAAAGGACGCGCGAAAGCGGTTTTTCCATCTCATCCAATGGCTTTGCGTCAGCTTATACTGTTGGTGCATCCAATGGAACGCAGACGCTGAGCTAAATTGACTCTTGACGGGGCGCTCTTCAGTGCTACACTATGGTCCGCAAACGATTTGCAGTTTGCAGCGTAACGGTGAATTTTGATACGCTCAGGCCATCTTCAAGCTGGGCGAGAGGAGAACTTTTATCATGGCGGAAGAAAACAAGATTAACGGTCTGGCGTGGTTTGTAGCTGGATTAGGCGTAGGCGCGCTGGTGGGGATTCTGTATGCTCCCAAGAGCGGCCGTGAGACGCGGGAAGACCTGCTCAATGGCGCCCGCGAGGGAACCGATTATCTGCGCGCGCGCACCCGGCAAGCCGCCGAGCAGGTTGGCGACCTGGTGGACAAGGGCAAGGAGCAGGTTGGTGAATACGTCGATCGTGGCCGCGAGGTTGTGGATCGCGGACGGGCGCAGTGGGAAGAGTTTGTGGAGCGCGGCAAGAGCCTGGTCTCCGAACAGACAACCCGTGTAGCAGCCGCCGTTGATGCCGGACGCCAGGCCTACAAGGCGCCAGCCACTCCCGGCGAGCCTACCGAGGTATAGCAAACGGCTCTCTCCTGATCGAAGCCCGGCCCGGAGTACGGTCCGGCCCGGTGACGCCCGCAGGAGGAACCAATCATACGTTTGAAGCCCCGCCGCGGTGGCCGGTTGCCGCCCGGTGGCAGGCTTTTGAGACAGCGCTCCGGCCTGGGTTGAGGAGCGCGAAAGAGAACTGAAACCAAGCTCGCAGATCGGCTGCGCGAGGCCATTTCGATGCCAAGACTTGACAATGAGACCATCCTGCTTGCCTTTGCAGTTGTAACCGGGCTGGCAATGCTGTTCCAAACATTCTTTCTGCTAGCCATTCTCGTTGCCGCGCGCAAGGCGGCCAAAACCCTCCAGGTCGAGGCTGCGAGCCTGCGCTCCACGGTGACGCCCGTCCTCTTCGAGGCGCGGGAGATGATCGCCAACACCCAGGGAGTTCTGGGCAGCGCGCAAGAGTTGATTGCCAACGCGCAGGAGTTTGTTCGCCGCGTGACGCCCAAAATCGAGGACGCCGCCGGCGACCTGGCGGAGATCACCAATGGGCTGCGCGCGCAAAGCGTTGACGTGCAGTCCTCGGTTTTGCAGCTTCTGGACAAGGTGCGCAAGCAAAGCGACCGGCTGGACGATATGTTCACCAGCCTTCTGAACACTGTGGATCGCACCGGCAGCTTTGTGACCGACATCGTCAGCAAGCCGGTGCGGCAGCTTTCCAGCATATTAGCGATGGTCAAAGCGGTCGTGGATTCGCTGCGCGGACCCGTGGTGAGGCGCTAAAGCGAGTTCTTGCGCTGTCGAGTTCACTCCTGCTCGTCGAGCTGCAACACCTGAATCGAATACCCCGGCAGCGTGTGGCGTAGATTGTTGCTCACGCCGTGCAGCGCGGTTTCCACGGGGACGATCTTTTCCGGTTGATCAAGCGTATTGGTGGCCTGGGTGCTCAACGCGCTCAGGCTTGTCAGTCTGCCGGTCGAGGCCAGTTTCACGCCGGTGAGGTCGATCTGCAGCGTCTGCGCGGTGGAAGAGGCGTTGACCAACTTCAGATAAAGCCGCTTCCGGGCCGAGTCGCGCGTGATGGAGTAGAAGAGCTTCGGACCCGCGCCTTCCAGCTTTGAGCCGAGCGTCTCGTCGCCCAGATGTGATGCGAAGATCACCTGCGCGTAATAACTCGGAGAGCCATAACTCTGCTGCGCGTTGTAGCCGATCAGGTCAGTATCCCACTGCAATCCACCGGGATTCACGTTGACCAGCAGCGGAGCGTAGGCGACCATCACAATGAGGTCGCTGTTGCGCTCCAGGCCTGTCATCCAGGCCGCGTCGCCCAGCGCCGCACCAAAGTTCGGCGTAGGCGCTCCCTCGCGCGTGGCCCACTCGCCCACAAAAATCTTCGGCCCCGTGCGGTCGGTCTTGTCGTAGTGCGTCGCATCCTGAAAGAACTGCGTGGCGCGCACATAATAGTGGTCATCGACGACGTCGGGCCGGATGCCCTTCACCGGCGTAGTGGCGATCAGTTGCAGACCGGGATATTTGGCCTTGATTGCTTTGTAATACTGCGCGTACCGCCCGTCATAACTTCCCGACCGGTCGAAGTTATCCTCGTTGCCGATCTCGACATAAGTCAGCTTGAACGGCGCAGGATGCCCGTTCTTCACGCGAACTGCGCCCCATTTGGTATCCGCGCCGCCGCTAACATACTCAATCTCGTCCAACGCATCCTGCACATAAGGCTCCAGATCGGGGCCGGGCTTGACGTGCTCCTGGGCCATCGAGTAGCCCGCGTAGACGGCCAGCACCGGCTGCATCTTCAGGTCTTCGCACCACTCCAGGAACTCCAGCAGGCCGAGTCCATCCGACGACTGGTAGCTCCACGGGCTGGGATGCGTGGGCCGGTCCACCAGCGGGCCGATGGTCTTCTTCCACTCATACCGTTGAGAGATGTGGTCGCCCTCAAGATAATTGCCGCCGGGAAAGCGCAGAAAGGCCGGGTGCATCGCCGCCAGCTTCTCCATCAGGTCAATGCGGTTGCCGTTCACGCGGTTGTGGTAGGTGGGCGGAAACAGAGAGACCAGATTCAGCCAAAGCTGCCCCGCGTGGCCCACTGTGATGGCTAGATGGTTGTCCGAAGAGGCCTTGATCTCGCCTGTCTTCAGCGTGAATTCATACTGCTTCCACTCCGTCGTGATTCCGGAAACCACAGCCGTCGCCACGGCCTTGCCGCTGGCGTTGTTGACCAGTCTCACCGTGACCGCGCCCAGGTCGCCGGAGCCGGCCTTGGCGTAGAACGAGCCTTTGTAGGTTGTGTTGGGCCGCAGCGCCATGCCCCAGTAGCCTTCGTTCAGAACGCCCGCCTGGTTGCGCGCATCCGCCTGTTTCACGTCGATGCGCAGGCTGCTCTTCAAGGCTTCGCTGGGGCCTGTCTTACCATCAGTCGCAATCGCTGCCTCAGCATTGCCCTCTTCCACCAGCAGCCAATGCTGGACGCCACTCCAATCGCCTCGGACGACCCGATTGCGCACCATCTCGGCGTACAAGCCGCCGTCGTAGGAGTAGTTGATCTCCTCGGTCATCAGACCATAGAGCGTGGGGCTGACCTTGGAGACCGGCTGATCGGCATGGATGGTGAGTACGGCGGGCGGCGTCTGCGCGTGGGCAACGACAGCGGCGAATAAAACAACAGCGGCAAAACGAGCAAAAGTCTTCCAAGTCATCCTGGCCTCCAAAAGTCAGCGACGAATCAGTATAACGCGATGGGGGTATAGTACGAGAACGGGCACTGGAGAGAAGCGATTCCTAGACAATCCATCCCCCGCCCACCACCTCTTCGCCGTCGTAAAAGACCGCCGATTGCCCCGGCGTGACGGCGCGCTGGGCCTCGTCAAAGGTGGCCAGCACTTCATCCGCGCCAGCTGGCTCCAGCGTGGCCCAGGCAGGCTCATGGCGGTGGCGAATCTTGATCCGCACCCGCATCGGGCCGGCCAGCGCGGGAATGGAAATCCAATTCAAGCCGCGGGCGCGCAGGCTGCGGGTAGCCAGCTCCTCGTCCGCGCCCACCGTCACGCGATGCGTAGCCGGGTCGATGTTGAGCACATAAAGCGGCGTCGGCGAACTGACGCCCAGCCCCTTGCGCTGGCCCACGGTAAAGTTGAAGATGCCCTCGTGCCGGCCCAGCACCTCGCCGCTTGCAGCCACCAGCTCGCCCGCGGTCTCCGGCAGCCGCTCGCCCTGCTCTTCCAGATAGGCCGTGAGGAACTGCTTGTAATCGCCGCCGGGAATGAAGCAAATCTCCTGCGAGTCGGGCTTCTCGGCCAGCGCCAGTCCATGCTGGCGAGCAATCTCGCGCACCTCCGGCTTGGTCATCCGCCCCAGCGGAAACAGCGTCTGCGCAAGCTGCTCCTGCGTCAGGCCGAAGAGGAAGTACGTCTGGTCCTTGGCCAGGTCGGCGGCCCGCTTCAGAATCCAGCGTCCCCGCGCCGGATCAAATTCATTCACCGCATAATGGCCCGTCGCAATGCGGCTCGCGCCAATGCTCTGCGCGGTCTTCAAAAGCTGGTCAAACTTGAGGTGGTTGTTGCAGAGCGAGCAGGGGATCGGCGTGCGCCCGGCCAGATACTCGGCGACGAAGGGCCGGACGACATCGCGCTCAAACCGCTCCTGCTGATTGACGACGTAATAAGGAATCTTGAGATGCTCGGCCACGCGGCGGGCGTCATAAACGTCATCCAAAGAGCAGCAGCGGCCCGCTTTCGGAGCGTCGGGAATGCCGTGCTTACCGGCGAGGCGCGTCTGATCCCAGAGCTGAAGCGTCAGGCCGACGACAGCGTCGTCCTTTTGGGCGAGCATCGCCGCCACCGTCGAGGAGTCAACCCCTCCGGACATCGCTACGGCAATGGTGGTTGAATGTGGCATACGATTCAGTGTTTCACGAGTCGAAGTAATCCTATAGTCAGAAACAAGAGCCCTACTCCGACGTAGAATATGAGGCCGATCCATCTCGGCATGGCGTATGGCCGCCCATATCTTCGCGGCAAGTAGTGCTTTTTGAAGAATAATCCGTAGAATGTAAACATTGTTCCCAGCACTACGGCCCATGTGTCAGCGATAGTCTGATCGTGATAAAACAACATGACATTACCTATCCTAGCGTTCCCGCCGCCACCGGCGAAATCGCGCGCAGGTGCGCAACGGCTTCGGGCACCACCTTCAAAACATAGTCTACATCGGCCTCGGTTGCGGTCTTGAGCAGGCTGAAGCGCAGGCTGGCTCGGGCGCGCGTCTTGTCCAGGCCCATCGCCATCAGCACATGGCTGGGTTCCGTTGCGCCGGAGTGGCAGGCCGAGCCGCCGCTGACGGCCACGCCCTTCAAATCGAGCGCAATCACCAGCGCCTCGCCCTCCAGATCGTCGAACCAGATATTGGTCGTGTTGGCCACGCGGGGAGTAGCGCCTCCATTCACGCCCGTGCCGGGAAGCTGTAAGACGCCCGCCTCGAGCCTGTCGCGCAAGGCCGCAACCCGCTCCATAGTCCCATCTTCCAGCGAGAGCATGGCCAGCTCCGCGGCCTTGGCAAACCCTACGATTCCCGGCACATTCTCGGTTCCCGCGCGCTGGCGGCGCTCATGGCTTCCGCCCACGACGAGCGGATTCAGAGGAGTTCCGCGCCGCACAAACATAGCGCCGATGCCCTTGGGGCCGTGCATCTTGTGGGCGCTGATGGAGCAGAGATGGCAGCCGAAGCGGCGCACGTCGAGCGGCGCCTTGCCCGCGCCCTGCACCGCGTCGATGTGGAAGAACGCGCCGGCCTCGCTGGCGATCTTTCCTATCTCCTCGATGGGTTGCAGAACGCCGGTCTCGTTGTTGGCCAACATCACGCTGATAAGTCGCGTCTCAGGGCGCAGGGCACGCCGAATATCCTCCGGGTCAATCACTCCGCTCACTTGAGGCGCGACAAAGGTCACATCCACACCCTGCGCGGCCACGCGGTCGGCTGCCCTGAGAATTGCGGAGTGCTCAATCGATGTAGTAATTAAATGATTACCCGTGCGCAGCAAGCCGAAGAGAGCGGTGTTATCGCCCTCGGTGCCGCCGGAGTTGAAGACCACCTCGGCATCATGGCAATTGAGGAACTCGGCGAGCGTGGCGCGGGCGCGATCGACGGCGGCGTGAGCCTGCTGACCGTCAAGATGAATCGAGCTGGCGTTGCCGAAGCGCTCCATCCAATACGGGCGCATCGCTTCCACCACCTGCAACAGCAGAGGCGTGGTGGCGTTGGCGTCCATATAGACTCGCGTCATAAGTCAGACTCCTGATTCGATTGTACGCGAGGAGGTGCTCTAACTCAGCGCCGCGATAACTTCATCGAGCGCGCTCTCCCACGGAGCGAGCCGAAGGCCGAAGCGAGTCTCCAGCTTGGCGTTCGACAGTACCGAATAGCGCGGACGCTTTGCCGGCGTGGGATAATCCTCGGTGGCAATCGGAGTTACCACGGGCAGCTTGCCATCGAGCAGCTTTCCAGAGCGGGCAACAATTGCCTGCGCAAAGCCGCACCAGGAGGTCGCCCCAGAGCAAGTCATGTGATAGAGTCCGGCCCACTCACTCGTCGCGCCTAAGCTGCCGAAGATAACTTGATCGACAACGGCGCGCGTGGCGCGGGCAAGCTCGATGGAGGTTGTAGGGGAACCTATCTGATCGCCAACAATGGAGAGGGTATCGCGCTGGCGGGCAAGGCGCAGCATGGTCAGCAGAAAGTTAGAGCCATGCGGTCCATAAACCCAGCTTGTGCGAAAGATAAGATACTTGCCGCCAACTTGAGTGATAGCCTGCTCGCCGGCCAGCTTGCCTGCGCCATACGCATTCAGCGGAGCAGGCACGTCCTCTTCGGTCCACGGAGTCAGCTTGGCGCCATTAAATACATAATCAGTGGAGTAATGCACCAGCAGCGCATTGCGGCTAAACGCCTCTTCCGCAAGGATGCGAGCCGCATCGGCGTTGATGGCCCAGGCTAACTCCGGCTCGGTCTCGGCGCGGTCCACGGCGGTATACGCGGCGGCGTTGAGAATAACATCCGGCGCGACGCGGCGCACCAGGGCGCGCACCTGATCGGCTTGCGCCAAATCGAAACTCTCGCGGTCCACGCCAATCACTTCGCCGCAGCCCTGAAAGCTGCGCTGTAGCTCAACGCCGACCTGTCCGGCGTTGCCAACGATGAGAAAACGCAACGGGCCGCTCATGGGAAGACCTCCGCATCGCGCAGCGCAAGGCCTTGTCTGTCCTTGTCGGAGAGGATGACGCTGGCTGCATCAATTGGCCAGGGAATCGATAAGTCAGAATCATTCCACACAATAGTCCTTTCACCGGCCGGCGAATAATAATCCGTAACTTTGTAGGCGAGGCCGACAGAATCAGTAAGTGCAAGAAACCCGTGGCCGAAACCCGGCGGAATCCACAGCATTTCTCCTTTGTCACTATCGAGCTGGACGGCGACATGACGGCCAAAGTCAGGCGAAGAGCGGCGCAAATCCACAGCCACATCCAGCACCGCGCCCTGTGTAACCCGCACCAGCTTTCCCTGCGGCTGAACAATTTGATAATGGATGCCGCGCAGCACATTTTTCTTCGAGACGGAGAAGTTATCCTGCGGCCACTCGGTGGGCAAGCCTGCCTCCGCCATGCGGCGCTGGTTAAAGGTCTCATGAAATGCGCCGCGGCTATCTGCGTAAATCGCGGGAGTTACAAGCATCACTCCCGGAAGGGAAGTCTCACTAATCTTCATGACCGCGTGGCCTCCTGCTTAAAGCTCTGCTCGTGCAACACAGAGAGCAGATATTGCCCGTAGCGGCTCTTGCTCACCTTCTGGGCAAGCGATTGCAACTGCTCCGCGGTTATAAAACCCTGGCGATATGCGATCTCTTCCGGGCATGCGATGCTGAGGCCTTGCCTGCGCTGTATGGTATGAACAAAGAGCGAGGCCTCCAGCAGAGACTCCTGCGTACCTGTGTCGAGCCATGCCATGCCGCGACTCATAATCTCCACATTCAGTAGGCCGCGGTCGAGATAGTATCGATTCAAGTCAGTTATTTCCAGCTCGCCGCGCGGCGATGGCTTCAGTGAGGAAGCTAACTCGACAACCGTATTGTCGTAGAAGTAAAGTCCCGTTACCGCATAGCGCGACTTGGGCGACCTGGGCTTTTCTTCCAGGCTTATGGCGCGGCCCGCGCTGTCGAACTCCACCACGCCGTAACGCTCTGGATCCTCGACGGGATAAGCAAAAACGGTGGCGCCGCGCTCCAGCCGCGCGGCTTTTTGTAACTGCGACGAGAATCCCTGTCCATAGAAGATGTTATCGCCGAGAATCAGCGCGCAAGCATCAACGCCGATAAACTCGCGCCCGATGAGGAAGGCCTGCGCGAGGCCGTCGGGGCTTGGCTGAACGGCATGAGCCAGATGAATGCCCCATTGACTGCCGTCGCCCAGCAACTCTTGGAATCGGCTGCTCTCCTGGGGCGTTGTGATGACGAGTATCTCGCGCAAGCCGGCCAGCATCAGTGTGCTCAGCGGATAATAAATCATCGGCTTGTCGTAGACAGGCAGCAGCTGCTTGGATACGACTTGAGTTATGGGGTACAGGCGTGTGCCTGAACCTCCAGCTAGAATAATTCCCTTCATGACGTGACACGCTCCGTGTAATTCTTCTTGATCCAATCAAGATAAGCGCCGGTGCGGACGCTTTCGACCCACGCAGGATGATCGAGATACCAGCGAACCGTCTTGCGCAGCCCGCTTTCAAAGCGTTCGTCGGGACGCCAGCCAAGTTCACGTTCAATCTTCGAGGCGTCGATGGCGTAGCGGCGGTCGTGTCCGGGGCGATCCTTGACATAGGTGACAAGAGTTCTGCGCGAGCCAATCTCCGCGCTGGGGTTCATCTCGTCCATAAGATCGCAAATGGTATTCACCACATCGATATTTCTGCGCTCGCTGTTGCCGCCGATGTTATAAGTCTCACCGAGGCGGCCTCTTTCCAGCACAGCGCGAATGGCCGCGCAGTGATCTCCAACATAGAGCCAGTCGCGCACATTGGCGCCGTCGCCGTAAACGGGCAGCGGCCTGCCCTCAAGCGCGTTGAGAATCATCAGCGGAATCAACTTTTCAGGGAACTGAAATGGGCCATAGTTATTGGAGCAGTTAGTGGTAAGAACCGGCAGGCCATAGGTATGATAATAGGCTCGCGCAAGGTGATCAGAGGCGGCCTTCGAGGCAGCATAGGGACTGTTCGGCGCGTAGGCCGTGCTCTCGCTGAAGGCCGGATCGTCAGGCCCAAGCGAGCCATATACTTCGTCTGTGGAAACGTGCAGAAAGCGGAAGTCAGACTTATTCGCCGCATCGAGTTCCGTCCAATAGCGCCGGGCCTGTTCAAGCAGAACCTGGGTTCCCAGGACGTTTGTGCGTACAAATGATTCGGGCGAAGTGATCGAGCGGTCTACATGGCTCTCCGCCGCGAAGTGAACGATGGCCTTGGGTTGATGCGCGCGCAGCAAGGCGGCCACGCGCTCGGCGTCGCAGATGTCGCCCACCGCCAACTGATAGCGCGCGTTTGCATCGAGCGCGGATAAGTTGGCGGGATTTCCCGCGTAAGTCAGCAGGTCAAGATTAATCACCGCCGAGCCGGCATTCTTCATCCATTCGAGAATGAAGTTTGATCCTATAAATCCAGCCCCGCCCGTGACTATGATGGCATCGTGCATGCGCGTCCCCTATGCTGCGATTTTATCGCACCGTGCCATGCGAGCGGAGCCGCCGCCTATTTTTCGCTGTCGAGCGCCCGCATTTGCCGCTCATCGTAGCGGCTTCCCGCAATGGCATCGGCCGGAACCGCCGCCTCAATCGCCGTCAGTTCTTCGGCTGTGAAGTGGACGTCAAGCGCGCCCAGGCTCTCGGCCAGTTGCGCCCGTGTGCGCGCGCCCACTACTGGAACGATGAAGCTGCCCTGAGCCAGCACCCAGGCAATGGCTAACTGCACAGACGTAATCCCCTTGCCGTCGGCAATCTCCTTGAGCCTGACAACGAGTTGCTGATTGCGAGCCAGATTGTCGCCGGTAAATCGAGGCAGAAAGGCGCGGAAGTCGCCGGCTGCTGCCGGCTGCGAACCGGAGAGCAACCCGCGCGAGAGCGCCCCATAGGTCGTCGCTCCCAAGCCCAATTCCTTCAGCACAGGAAAAATCTTCGCTTCAGGCCCACGGCTGACCAGCGCGAACTCAATCTGCAAGTCCACGATGGGGTGAACCGCCACGGCGCGGCGAATGGTCTCCGGTCCAACCTCGGAGAGGCCGATGAAACGCACGTAGCCGGCCTTGACCATCTCCGCAATGGCGCCAACGGTCTCTTCGATAGGCACCGAGGGGTCGAGGCGCGAGGGCCGGTAGATGTCGATGTACTCCACGCCCAGCCGCTTCAGCGAGTAGGCCAGCGCGGTCTTCACGGCATTGGGGCGCGCGTCGAAGCCCAGCCACACGCCGTTTGGCCCTCGTTGCGCGCCGAATTTGACCGAGAGAACGACCTTCTCGCGCACCAGCCGCAGCGCCTTGCCGATCAGCATCTCGTTGTGGCCCATGCCGTAGAAGTCGCCTGTATCCAACAGGTTAACGCCGGCATCGATGGCCGCGTGGATGGTTGCCAGGCTCTCCGCGTCGTCCGTCGCGCCATACATTCCGCTCATGCCCATGCAACCCAGCGCGATGGGAGATACCTCGGGGCCGATCAGGCCCAGTTTGCGCCGCTCGGTAGCCGTCGTCGTCATGGTTTGCCTCCGCCTATCGGCATGGTAGAACGCAGGACCGATTCCGGCAAGGCAATTCCAGCCGGCGGTAAATTCCAGCAATTGTTGCGCGCTAGGTTGCAGAATCCAGAGCCGTTACCTCTTTTGTTTCAACTCGCGCCACCACCACAGGCGTTTTTCGGTTTCCTTCGCGCCCCATCTCTGTCATACTTGGAAGTGTCCACCTCGTATAGCCAATCCCAACAATCGAAGAGTGAGGTTGCATCCATGTCGGCAAAGTACGTCTTTGTGACGGGCGGAGTTGTGTCCAGTTTAGGGAAGGGCCTGGCGGCGGCCTCCATCGGCTGCCTGCTTGAAAGCCGCGGCCTGCGCGTCAACATGATGAAGTTCGACCCCTACCTCAACGTCGATCCGGGCACCATGTCGCCCTTTCAGCACGGCGAGGTCTTTGTCACCGACGACGGCGCCGAAACCGACCTCGATCTGGGCCACTACGAGCGCTTCACCCACGCCCCGCTCTCGCGCGACAACAACCTCACCACTGGCCGCATCTACGAGCAGATCATCCTCAAGGAACGGCGCGGCGACTACCTCGGCAAGACCGTGCAGGTCATCCCCCACGTGACCAACGAGATCAAGAACGCCATGCGCAAGGTCTCGGCCAACGGCGCGGATGTGACGATTGTCGAGATTGGCGGCACGGTGGGCGACATCGAGTCGCTGCCCTTTCTTGAGGCCATCCGCCAGATGCGCCAGGAACTGGGCCGCGAGAATACCGTCTTTGTTCACCTCACGCTGGTGCCCTGGATCGCCGCCGCGCAGGAGCTGAAGACCAAGCCCACGCAGCACTCGGTCAAAGAGCTGCTTTCCATTGGCATCCAGGCCGACCTCCTGCTCTGCCGCTCGGAGCGTGTGTTGAGCCGCGAGATGAAGCAGAAGATCGCCCTCTTCTGCAACGTCGAGGAGACTGCCGTGATCGGCGCCCTGACCGTGCCCTCCATCTATGAAGTGCCGCTGGGCTTTGCTCAGCAGGGCGTGGACGCGCTGATTCTTAAATACCTGCGCAAGGAAGCGCCGGAGGCCGACCTGACCGCGTGGAAGGCACTGATCGAGCGCGTCCACCACCCCCAGGATGAGGTCCACATCGCCATTGTCGGAAAGTATGTCGAGTACGAGGACAGTTACAAGTCGCTCAAGGAGGCGCTGACCCACGGCGCAATCTCGCAAAACCTCAAACTCAAGGTAACTTGGATCGAGGCGGAACACTTGGAATCGAAGACTCCCGAAGATAAAAGTTATGAGTCGCAGTTAGAAGGTTTCGATGGCATTCTGGTTCCCGGCGGCTTCGGCAAGCGCGGCATCGAGGGTATGTTGAACGCCATTCGCTACGCGCGCGAGAAGCATGTGCCTTATTTTGGAATTTGTTTGGGAATGCAGACCGCCTGCATCGAGATTGCCCGCAATCTCTGCGGCCTCAAGGACGCTAACTCCACCGAGTTCAATCCTGCCAGCCCGCACCGCATCATCTACAAGCTGCGCGAGCTGCTGGGCGTGGAAGAGATGGGCGGGACGATGCGCCTGGGCGCGTGGGCCTGCGCACTGCAAGCAGACACGCTGGCCGCCAAAGCATACAGCGGCGCGACGGAGATCAGCGAACGCCATCGCCATCGCTATGAGTTCAACCGCGAATATGAAGCGCGTTTGACCGGCGCCGGCCTGCGCATCTCGGGCGCCACTCCCGATGCCACTTATGTCGAGATAGTCGAGCTTCCCGGCCATCCGTTCTTTCTCGGCTGCCAGTTTCATCCCGAGTTCAAATCCAAGCCGCTGGAGCCGCACCCGCTCTTCCGCGAGTTTATTATTGCGAGCTACAAGAACCGGCAAAACAAAACAGAAACGACGGCTGTAACTCATTAGACTGTTTAGATAGCAGCCAAACGTACTGTATCCATCGGATAAAGGGCATTGCGGCGCGGTTTATTGGGATCGTTGAGCACAGTGACGATTGTGCCTTCAGCAGCTGGTTGTCTGGAGAAATCCTTGCCCTGGCACTGGCCGCCATCGGCCAACGGAAAATCATAGTACCAGAAATATCCGCTCATACGGCGCTGGCCTCCTTCTTTGCAGCGGGTCACAATACCACGGGCCGGTTTTCCATGCGCCAAAAGGCAGAACTGGGGCCACACGGCCGAAAGGTACAAAAAGGCGAAAATTGACATGAACCCCAAGGAAAGACAAGCCATCGGCAAAACAATAGACCAATTGTTTCCGGAATTCGGCGGATCTGCGTCCGGGCATGTCTTGGTGGGATCGGAAGGCAGATAGCGAATGGCCAGGGGCGAGCCTAACTGAAGTTGTTGCCAATGCTGCGATGCGATGTAGGAGCCGCTGTGGAAGCCCCGACCGTCTACGGTGTAGTCGTAGCTGACGCGGTTACGCCCCAGGGCCGACCATAGGCGTGTCACCGTGGCCTTGGTTTCTCTACCCTCGGCCGTTAAGCGGCGTGTTAGTAAATCATTCGCGGCCTGCCGGTGCAACTCAGGGATACAAAGGCGGGCGGTTAATACAACACCTGAGATGATGCACGCCAACGCCATTAAGCAATAGTAAATTCCGATGCCTGTCAACCGAACCGGGCGGGGCAGGGGTCGGTCCAGCTCTTGAAGACAACTCGAAACTTCGTTCGGATTATCTGCTTGCATAACAGGACCATCCTAGCAGACAACCTTTCCCGGCCGGTGTGCTGCCAGAATATCGAGTCTACTGCCTCCCAGGCTCTCATCATTCGTCCTTGCCGGGGCGCAGCATCAGCGCCCGGATGGCTTCGCGGGGGTCCTTGCCTTCATCCAAAATCAGCTCCATCTGCTCTGCAATGGGCATTTCTATGCCATGCTGCCGGGCAAGCCCTAGAGCGGCGCGCGTAGTCAGCACACCTTCAGCCACTTTGCCGCCCATGCCGGCCAGAATCTCCGGCAGTTTGCGCCCTCGGCCCAGCTCCTCGCCCACCGAGCGGTTGCGGCTGAGCGAGCCGGTGCAGGTCAGC
>Ga0302319_10015090_pt1 | contig 14345 bp, 16 predicted proteins | sample Bog_T0_2_FD_203319 | JGI IMG/M metagenome (GOLD analysis project Ga0302319, IMG submission 203319) | Peat permafrost microbial communities from Stordalen Mire near Abisko, Sweden - Bog_T0_2 | ecosystem: Environmental > Terrestrial > Soil > Wetlands > Peat | place: Sweden: Abisko, Stordalen Mire... | reverse complement strand
TGCAAGCAGGGCGAGGCGTTTTTCAATCTCCGGGGCGAGGCGAATCGCGAACATGGAACTCTTTTTCACGTCGCTATACCGGTATTGCAAGGCGTTTGGAGCGTCCAGCCCCCCAATCCAGCAAAACCTGAATAGTTAGAGCCTCATATGCTGATTCCACGCAGCGCGGATGGCGGATTGATCGGAAGAGCTCAAAACGCCGAGCCGCCGCCCCAGAACGCTCTTTTCCGCAGTTACCAACCGGTCAAGCCGGGCACTGAAGGTTTGGCAAGACTCGCCCGCGCCCAGTCGTTGATCGTCACATCCAATGGACTCGAGTGGAGAGCGGAAGTCACCCGGCAGATCAGGACATCCTGGCCCAAGTCGAAAAGAACCAACGCCGGACGCGGCTTGGTGAATGCGCCGGAGGTGAACGGAAACTGAACGATGAAAAACTTCGCCGAACACGCGGCTCCTTACCGGTAGGTATCGTAAACCGAATCCTCGGGAGAATCGTCGCGAACGAATTGCCGGTAAGCCCCGTTCTGCCAGTCGGCCTCCTCAGAATCATCGCCCGTGAGAATGATGACCCGGGCATGGCCCGCTTTGGGAAGCCGCGCCGCCACATCCTGAGGAATCGTGACAACGGGTTGCTCCCCCAACTCGGTAGTGAACTCTACAGCCTGCATCCAAACAGCCTAGCCGGGCCAGTTCGCCCGGTCAACGGACGATTCTCAGGCATTCGGAGCGTCCCGCCCCCCAATCCAGCAAATTTCAGTGTGTTGGAGTCCACTGAGTCCATGGAGCGCTAACGCATTTCGCGATTTTCAGCTATGATCCCACCCGTGACTAATAAGACACATTCTCAATCGCGAAATCCCCGCCGCATCCAGCCCGGAAAAATTCCGGGCGAATCCGGGTAAATCCGGGTAATTCAAACCAATTCAAACCACTTTTTTTATTTTTCGGCCTCTTTTCGGCTGCGGACGCTGCTTGGGAAGCGCTATTCCTCCAGCAATTCCCGCATATGTACCGGCGTGAAATCCTCGATCAACACCTTGATCTCCCCATTCCGGCTCATCCGCGCCTGCGTCACGGTGATCTCCGGGGTCTTGCTCGGCGAAAACAATATGTCGTCATGCGTCGCATTCTTCGCATCCGCGAATTTATCCGGCGTGAGATGCCCCCCCAGGTGATCGCTCCGTCCCGTCGCCACATGGATCGTCCCGAGAATCTTCTCATCCTGGATATCCCGCCCCGATACCGGCAGCACTTGGGTGCCAAACCCGAGCTCCCCCAGCTCCCCGGTCACCGGATCGGACGCGAGCTTCTTCTGGTGCGCCGTGACCGTCGCCTCATCGCCATGGATCAGCGACGCATTGACGATTCGCCCGCCCGCCACCGTCATCACACCCAGCGTCCCATCCTCATACCGCATCGGGAACTCCCCTTCCGCGCCAGTCGGCACGTAATAGATTTCACCCGCCGGCAGATTCGCCACATCGGGGCCGCCCCGGCACAGCCCATGGCTCTTTTGAGCCTCCTGCCTGCCAAGGTCCAGATGCAGCGTATGCATGCGCCCCCCCTCGACCTGAAAGTCTATCTCCACCCAGTCAGCACGCGTCATCCCCAGCCGCAGCTTCTCCGCCAGCCGGCTCACCTCGTCATAATCCACCGCCAGCCCGGAGTTCAGGATGATCTCGTTAAGCCCATGCAGCGTCGCCCCGCGGAACCCGTACTGCTTGGCAAACGCCGTCAGCGGCGCCGTGGCCGAGTATGTCGAGATGCAAAGGATGATCTTGTACTCCGGGTAAATATCCCGCGACAGCGAGAGCTCCCGCCCATCCGCCGCCCACGCCTCATCCGGCAGGTCCAGGTTGCTGCCGCCCGTCACCTTGTAAGCGTACATTTCGCCCCCGGTCAGTCCCAGCTCCGCCAGCACCCCCTCCTTCAACCCCCGGTAAAAATAATGATACGCATTCCGCTGGATCGAGAACGCCGGGTCATCGAGAAAAGCGTAATCCTTCATCTTCGCCGGCTCCGGCAGGTCTATCAGGATGCACACCCGCTCGCTTGCGGTCGGGTTGAAAACCGTCCGCAGCAGCCGCGAAAGACTGAATGGCGGGAAATTCGTTTGAGTAGCGGGAGGATTCAGGGTTGTTTGCATGGGACTGTTTTCTACTACGACGCCCGGTGCCGACCGGGCGCGTGATTCACTGGAATAATGTTCTGGCGCACCAAAAATAGGGCATTCGACCTGAGCGCGAGCCCGCTCGTGATGGGAATTGTGAATGTGACGGTAGATTCCTTTTCAGACGGCGGCAAGTGCATTGATCCCGCCAATGCCGTCGCCCATGCCCTCCGCCTCGAGGCCGAGGGCGCCGATATCATCGACATCGGCGGCGAGTCCACGCGCCCCGGCGCGGAGCCCGTCTCCGCCCAGTTGGAAATGGAGCGCATCCTCCCCGTCATCCGTGAGCTGGCCAAACACGCCCGCTGCGCCATTTCCGTCGATGCTTCAAAGCCCGAGGTCGCCCGCGCCGCGCTCGATGCCGGCGCGGAAATCGTGAACGATGTCGGCGGCCTCCGCGATCCCGCAATGGCGGACTTGATCGCGACCACCGGCGCCGGCGTCGTGATCATGCACATGCGCGGCGACCCGCTCACGATGCAGAACGCCCCGCAATACGAGGATGTTACGGCGGAAATTCGGGAATTTTTTAGACAATCTTTTGCCCGGGCGATAACCTGCGGCATGAAGGCCGAGCAAATCGCTTTTGACCCCGGGATCGGGTTTGGAAAGACGGCGGCGCACAACCTCACCCTCATCAAGCAGACCCCCGCCCTCCGCGTCGAGGACCGCCCCCTCCTCCTCGGCGCATCGCGCAAGGCCTTCCTGGCAAAGCTCACCGGCGCCGATGACATCCCCGCCCGCCTCGCGCCCACCCTTGCCGTCACCGCGCTTGCCCGCGCGTTTGGGGTGAATATTTTTCGCGTGCATGACGTCATCGAGAACGTGCGCGCCCTGAAAATCACCGAAGCCATCCTGAACGCGTCATGATCCTGACCCTCCTGGACTTCGCCCGCGGCAATTGGCGCTCCGCCATCGAGATCGGGATCCTCTGGCTCGTCATCTACAATGGCTACCTCTATTTCCGCGGCACCCGCGGCGCCAAGGTGCTCACCGGTCTCGCCCTCGCGCTGCTGACCCTGCTCTTTGTCGCCGGCCTCCTCCAGCTCGAGGTGATCCTCTGGCTCATTCAGGGCATCACGGCCTTCCTCGCCATCGCCCTGGTGGTGATTTTCCAGCCGGAGCTCCGCCGCGCCCTCGCAGCCCTCGGCTCCCATCATTTTTTCACTTCCACCCCGCAGAATCGCGAGACGATCGAGGTCATCTCGGACATGGTCTTTGATCTCTCGAATCGCCAGTTCGGCGCCCTCATCGCCGTCGAGCGCGATATCAACATCAGCGCCTTCGCCGAGAGCGGCGTCAATATCGACTGCGAGCTCTCCCCCGAGCTCGTCGTCACAATCTTCCAGCCCAAGACTCCCCTCCACGATGGCGGCCTCATCCTCCGGAATGACCGCATCGTCGCCGCCGCGTGCATTTTCCCCGTCTCCCAGCGGGAGGACCTCGACCGCAACCTCGGCCTCCGCCACCGCGCCGCCCTCGGCTTGAGCGAGGAATCCGACGCCGTGACCATCGTCGTCTCGGAAGAAACAGGGATTGTCTCCATCTGCCATCGCGGTAAGATTGAGCGCAACTTCGACCCGGAGAGTCTCAAGATTCGCCTCAGCGCGCTATTCCTCCAGGACCATGATGAAAACTCTGATTTTGAACAACTGGATGGCGAAAATCGCGTGCCTGGTGGTCGCGAGCGTCCTGTGGTTTCTCATCAAAAAGCACCTTGAGACCCCCCAGACCCCGCAGGTCATGACGTTCACAAGCGGCTCGCACACCAATGAGTAGCCCCGCGCTCCCTTCTCGAGTAGCCCAGCGCTCCCTTCTCGCAGCCCAGCCCTTATGGAAACCATCAAAGCTCCCGCAAAATCCTCCCGCCAGATAGTCCCCTCCCCTTCCCAATCGCCCACCATGGAAAAACGCAGGATATTCGGCACGGATGGCGTCCGCGGCGTGGCCAATATCGAGCCCGTGACCGCCGAGACAGCCCTCAAGCTCGGTCGCGCCGCCGCCCATGTGGTGACCCAGTTGGCCGGCGGCGCCCGCTCCGGGCATCGTGCCAAGATCGTCCTCGGCAAGGACACCCGCCTCAGCGGCTACATGCTCGAGAACGCCCTCGCAGCCGGCATCATGTCCCTCGGCGTCGATGTCCTCCTCATCGGGCCTCTCCCCACACCCGGCACCGCCTATATCACCCGCTCCCTCAGGGCAGACGCCGGCATCGTCCTCTCCGCATCCCACAACTCCTACGAGGATAACGGCATCAAGTTCTTCCGCCGCGACGGCTATAAGCTCGACGATGAAATCGAGCTCCAGATCGAGAACCTCGTCTTCAGCGGCGAGATCGAGAACATCCGCCCCACCGCCGCGCGCATCGGCAAGGCCACCCGCGTCGATGACGCCCTCGGCCGTTACATCGAGTTTGCAAAAGGCAGCTTCCCCCGCGGCCTCACCCTCGAGGGCCTCCGCGTTGCGGTCGATGTCGCCAATGGCGCCGCCTACAAATCCAGCCCCTGCATCCTCCGCGAGCTCGGGGCGAACACCATCGTCGCCCACGACACCCCCAATGGCCGCAACATCAACAAGGACTGCGGCAGCACCTACCCGGCCGAGATTCAGCGCATCGTCAAGGAAACCGGCGCCCAGGTTGGCATCACCCACGATGGCGACGCCGACCGCGCCCTCCTCTGCGACGAGGAGGGAAACTTGGTCGACGGCGACGAAATCATGGCCATCGCCGCCATCGAGTTCCTCAAGTCCCGCCGCCTCGCCCACAACACCCTGGTCGCAACAGTGATGAGCAATTTCGGCCTCGAGGAGGCTCTCGGCGCCCATGGCGGCAAGGTGATTCGCACAAAGGTCGGCGACCGATATGTCATCGAGGAGATGATGCGCGGCGGCCTCAATCTCGGCGGCGAGCAGAGCGGCCACATGATCTTTCACGATTACACGACCACGGGCGATGGCATTATCTCCGCCCTCCAGATCCTCCGCATCATGGTCGAGACCGGCAAGCCGCTGAGCGAGCTCAAGAAGTGCCTCAAAAAGTATCCCCAGGCCCAGCGCAACCTCAAGGTCCGGAACAAGCCCCCCATCGAGGAATTGCACAATGTCTCCCGCCTCAAGGCCGAGGTGGAAAAAGACCTCTCCGGCAAGGGCCGCGTCCTCCTGCGGTACTCCGGCACCGAGCCGAAAATCCGCCTCCTCATCGAGGGACCCGACGCCGACCGGATCAACGCCCAGGCGGACCGCATCGCCGAGGCCATCCAGCGCGAGATCGGCGCCCCATAACCATCCCTGCGCCGCTCTCCCGGCCAGCCTCCACGATGAACTACTTCCTCACCGGCACCGACACCGCCGTGGGCAAGACCTACGTCGCATCATTATTAATCCGCGCCCTGCGAAAGGCCGGCCATAAAACCATCGGCCTCAAGCCCATCTGCTGCGGCGACCGCGCCGATGCCGAGGCCCTTCACGCCGCCGCCGATTGCGACCTGGACATCGACGACGTCAACCCCGTCTGGTTCCGGTTTCCCGCCGCCCCCTACACCGCCTCAATCGTGGAAAACCGCCTCCCCGACCTCGATCAAATCCGCGACCGCTACACCCGCCTCCGCAAGGCATACTCCTCCATCATCGTCGAGGGCGTGGGCGGCTGGCTGGTCCCCATTTCTCAGCATTTCTCCATCGCCGACCTCGCCGCCGAGATGGCCCTCCCGGTAATCGTCGTCGCCGCAAACCGCCTCGGCGCATTGAATCACACGCTCCTCACGGTCCAGTCCATCGAGGCCCGCGGCCTCCGGTGTCGCGGCGTTATTTTGAACAAAACCGTCGCCAATCAAGACGCCGCTACATCCACGAATCGCTCCGTGCTCGAACATCTATTGAAAGTTCCAATCTTGAGTGAGGTGGAGTTTGGTCAGACCGATCTTAATATCGGTGCGCTCTGAGGTGGATATTGGACACATGTGTCGTGTCGCTGACACGAAATCCCGACACTCCTCGCGGCCTTCTCTGTAGAAATCCCATGGCATCGCCGCTGCTCAACTCTCGGCATCACCCTAACCCGGAGAGTCAGCCATGCTTACCACCAAGATATTCCACCTTCATCAACCCATGGACGAAGCCCGCAGCAGCCTCCGGGACTTGCGCACATGGAATAACTCGCCCCACGACGCCGAGATCAAGTGCTCCGCTGCCCGCGCCGGCGGCATCGCCCAGTTCGAGTTCCGCACCCCCACCGGTCAGCGCCTTTGCGCGGACATCGAGGAAGTGCCAGGCGGCGAGCCCAACAACATCCTCTTCCGTTCCGTGGGCGGCGATGTCGAGCTCGCCGGCCTCGTCGAGTTCTTCCAGATTCGCCCCAACCTCACCGAGGTCGTCCTGACGCTCGATTACGAGCCCGAGTCGCCCCTGCAAAAAGCATTCGAGACAATCGCCTCCGCCGTCGATCGTTTCCTCAATCGCCAGCTTGCCCGCATCGAGCAAGCCCGCGCCGCGGACCGCGCCGCTGGTTGGTCTCAGCGCTTTGCATAGCGAGGCGGGAGGTAATCGCCAGATGCGCCGGTCAACCCAGCGCCGCCTTGAGCGCCGCCGCCCTCGCTTGATGCTCCTCCTCGGTAAGCGCCGCAACCAGCTTCGCCCCCTCCGGCGCGTCCGGAATCGTCACCCACGAGCGGCACCCCCCATATTTCGCCTCGTCCGGGAAACTCCACTCCCCCTCCACACGGAAAACCCGCAGAAACGCAAGGCGCAGCCCCGGCGCCTCGTCATAATGGAACCGCTCCCGCACCACCTCATCGTTCCACACGTGAAACGCCCGCAGCCCCAGCGCCGTGTCGAGACTGGTAATGGTCGCAGTCCACTCCAGCCGGGCAAATTGCCGGACCCGGATCGTCCCATCGCTCCCCGCCGGGATCGCCGTGGAAGCCGGCAGCGTCGTCCGGGCGACCTGCTCGTGAAACAGCGTCGGGAAAAGAAAAAACTCCCCATGCTTGAACGAAAACCCATCCCGCCCCTCATGGATGCCCCCCTTCCGCAGGATTATCGACTGGCCGCCCGCGCCCAGCGTCTCGCAGATGATCGCCCATTCCTTAAACGCAATGCTCACGGTCGGATTTCAACCGCTCCCCCGGGGGCATGGCCAGCGCATTCGCCGATTCTTCGCTTCATTAATGCTCGAGTGTAATCCATATTGTGGAGGCATGGCTTGGAAAATTGATTTGCACTGCCATTCGTTTTTCTCGGGGGATGGGGTCAGCAGCCCCGAGGAGATGATCGCCAGCGCGCGCGAAAAAGGTCTCAACGGCTTCGCCCTTACGGATCACAACACCTGCGACGGCAACCATTACCTCCTGGACAAGGGCCTCATGCGCGCCGACGGCCAGCCCGTGGACGGCTTCCTCATCATCCCCAGCGTGGAAATGACCACCGCCGAGGGCCATCTCCTCTGTCTCGGCGTGGACCTCCCCAATCTAAAGGGAACCCCCGCCGCCGAGGTCTGCGCCCTCGTCCACGAGCAGGGCGGCCTCGCGATTCCCCCTCATCCCTACGACCTCTTCCGCGCCGGCATCCGCCAGTCAACACTCGACGACCTCCAGATCTTCAACGCCGCCACCACCCTCAAGCGCTACAACCGCCAGGCCTACGAGTACGCCCAGATGCGCGGCCTCCCCATGACAGCCGGCAGCGACGCCCACCACGAGGCCGCGATCGGCACCGCCTACACAATTCTCGACACCTCCGACTTCACGGCAAAAGGCATCCTCGCCCAAATCGTGAAAAGCAACGAGCTCACCCAGCGCTACCTAAGCCCCAAGGACAGCCTCCGAAAAACCTGGAACAACTGGCTCCGCCTCCGGAAGCGCCGCCGTCACGTCGCGGAAAAAGCCGGCGTGGCGTAAGGCTGGAAAGCTTTCTCGTTTTCATGCCAGACCAGTAAGGAGCGGTTCAGAAGGGGAAACGGCCGGAGAAATTACTCAATTCGCTACTGTGCTCATTGCGGAGCCCATCTGGACGAAAAAGGCATCTAGCCACGGCGGTTTTCCCCGCTTTCGCAAAATTTAACATCGCTGGAGTCCATGGAGTCCACCGAGCGCTACCGCCTTTCGCGAAAATCCGCTATGCTCCTCCCAAATGAGATTACGTGGAAATACGAGTCGATCAGCCAAAGTCCGCCTCAAGACTAACGCTCAGCCTGCCGCAAGCCATGAGCCCGTCGAATTGGTCGAAGTCCTCGCCGAAAGCCGTGCCAAAGGCCATGTGTTCAAAAACCCGACATAAATTCAAACCAGTTCAGGCCAATTCAGGCCATTTCAAGCCACTTTTTTTTCAAAGTTCCCTAAATAGCGACATTTTGTCACACCTCACGCTCCTCCATAACTCCCCGCCCTCCTCCTCATCCTGACCCCCCAAACCGCCCTCAACGCGCAGCAACTGTGACCTTAAACGCCCTAAGCAATGCGCACCGCGTGCGTCTTATCCAGCCGCAGTACATCCCCAGCCTTAAAAACCGGCGTCGCCTTCGGGTCCAGCGCTTTCTCCCCATTGATCTGAACGCTCCCTTGCTGGATGAGGCGGCGGATGTCCCCGCGAGTCCGCGTCTGCCCAAGCGCCTTGTACGCCGCCTCCACGATCGCCAGAAGATCAGTCTCGACCCCCGCGGGCGAGAACTCCACCAGGTCGGCCTGCCCGAGGTCCCGCTTCGAGAAGCGCGTGTTGAAGTCCTCCAGCGCCGCATGGCCGGCCTCGGCGCCGTGGTACCGCGCCACTATCTCCGTCGCCAGTTGCTTCTTCGCATCCATGGGATGGATGTCCGGCGTCTCTTTCCCGAGAAGCAGCAGGTAATACCGCTTCATCAGGGTGTCGCTGATGCTCATCAGCTTGCCGAACATCTCCGCCGGCGGCTCGGACACCCCCACGTAATTGCCCAGGCTCTTGCTCATCTTGTTGACCCCGTCCAGCCCCTCCAGCAGCGGCATCATCAGGGCCACCTGCTGGGGCAGCCCTTCCTCCCGCTGCAACTCGCGCCCTATCAGGATATTGAAAAGCTGGTCCGTCCCGCCGATCTCGACATCCGCCTTCACCTGCACCGAGTCCCATCCCTGGATCAGCGGGTACATGATCTCGTGCAGCCGCACCGGCGTCCCCTGCTCGACCCGCGTCTTGAAATCCTCCCGCTGCAGAATCTGCTGCAATGTCACGCGCCCCGTGAGCTTGATCACGTCCTCAAAAGTCATGACCTCCAGCCACTCGCCGTTGAACACGGTCCGGGTCCGGTTCCTATCCAATATCTTGAACGCCTGATCCTGAAACGTCCGGGCATTGCTCATGACCTTGTCATGCGTAAGCTGGGGCCGCGTGACGGACCGCCCGGACGGGTCGCCGATCATGGCCGTGAAGTCCCCGATGATCAGCACCGCCTGGTGCCCGAGGTCCTGGAATTGCCGCAGTTTCTGCAGCGCGACGGTAAACCCGAGGTGAATATCCGGCGCCGTCGGGTCCACACCCAGCTTGACGTTCAGCGGCCGGCCAAGCCGCAATTTGACGAGCAGGTCTTCCTCGCTGATAATCTGTGCCGCGCCCAGGCGGAGTTGGGCCAGTTGTTCTTCGGGGGAGACTTGCATGTGGATATGGATAGTAAAGGGTGGCTCGCGGGATTCGCAAAACTTTCGTATGACTTTTACAAAGTCCGCTATTCGAAATTTTTAAACACCATGGATGAGCCGATTATCGACCTCAACAGTGACGCCTACTTCATGGGCGAGGCCCTGCGGCAGGCCCGGAAAGCCTTCAAGGCGGATGAAGTGCCCATCGGCGCCATCATCGCCCGCGATGGCCTTGTGATCGCCCGCGCCTGCAACCAGGTCGAGACGCTGAAGGACGCCACAGCCCACGCGGAGATGCTCGCGATCACCCAGGCCGAGAGCGCCGTCGGGGATTGGCGCCTCACGGATTGCGACCTCTACGTGACCAAGGAACCCTGCCCCATGTGCGCCGGCGCCATCGTCCACGCCCGGCTACGCCGCGTCGTCTTCGGCTGCCCAGACCCGAAGGGCGGCGGCGCGGGCGGCTTATTCAACATCCTCCAAAACCCCGCCCTCAATCACCGCTGCGAGGTAACAAGCGGCCTAATGCTGGACGATTGCCGCGGCATCCTGCGTGAATTCTTCCTGGGCAAGCGCGGCGGGGGGAAAAGGATTGATGAGTGAATAATTAGCCCTGCCAGGACCTGGGCCAAATTGTCCTGGTGGTTTCCACCTATTGACACAAACCCGGTCGCGTTCATGATCTATCCCTTTCAGGACGGACCAAGGCGGAGGAGAATTTAAACACTATGGCAAAAAAAATTGCGGTTGTTATCAGCGGCGCGGTATCCCTCGGGAGTTATGAAGCAGGCGTGATGTATGAGGTGATCAATGCCCTCGCCTATCACAATAGCAAGGCGCCGGACGAGGCCAGCCAGTTCAAGATCGATGTCATTGTGGGCACCTCGGCGGGCGCCATGACGGCCGCGGTCCTGGCCAATCAGTTGCTCTTCGCCCCGCAGGGACTCTCGCAAAAGGAAACCAATGCCCTCTATCAGGTCTGGGTCAAGCGTACCCGGATCGAGGACCTCCTCAAGGACGGGCCGGGCGATGCCCCGGACAAAAGCATCCTCTCGTCGGCCACCATCCGGGCGCTCGGCGCCGAGTTTCTCCCCGATCCGAGTCCAACTCCCGTCACCCCGCACATCGCGGCCGACTCCAATATCCAGCTCGGCATGGCAATGGCCAACCTTAATGGAATCGACTACGGCATCAAGACGTTGAGCAAACACGACTTCACCTACACGCATTTCGAGGATCAATTGATCCGCAATATCGATGGCCAGAACCCGACGGGCGCAAACTGGGAAGAGATACGCAAGACCGCCATCGCGAGCGGGGCCTTTCCATTCGCGTTTGCCGTATCCGCCATCCTCCGGGAAAAGGCGGATTACGATCCGGTAAACCTCGAAACCCCATTTTCTGCCGATGACACCGCGACTTTCACCTATTGCGACGGCGGGATGTTTGACAATGAACCTCTCGGGATGGCAAAGGGCCTGGTGGATGGCATCGACAACCATAACAACGAGGACAACCGTTTTTACTTCTTCGTTTGTCCCCATAGCCGGAAGGGAGACTCGACCCCCCTCGCCAAATACAATGCCGACAGCGCAACCATGGGGATTACCGGCCTTCGGATTGTCAATGCCATCATGGCGAACGCGGCGTTCCAGGACTGGGTCGATTCCGAGCAGGTCAACCAAGACATAAAACTCCTCGATCTCCGGGCCGCGCAGTTGGCGGCATTGGTCGCGGGCGGTCTTGATCTTGTCCCTTCCGCCGCGCTGGTCCAGGAATTGGTGGACAAGTTTATCCCTGATAAAACCGAACAGGCCGCCACAATCGAGCTACTCGGGAAGCAATACGCCGTCGAGTGCGCCTCAATCGCCAAAAGCGGAATGCAAAACCAGGAAACCATATTTCTCCAGCAAATCCTGATATTGCAAAAGGCCGCGGACCTGATGGAAAAGGACCTGATGTATGTCATCGATATTACCGCCAATGAAACCGAGGAACTCGGCGGAAGCGGCTTCCATTCATTCGTTGGTTTCTGCTCGGAAACCATCCGCGAGCATGATTTCCAGGTTGGCCGGGCCAAGGCGCTCGCATTTATCGCCAATAATACAATCGGTCTCGATAAGTCATACACCCCCGCCGATGGAACTCCGCCGCCGACCAAGCCGGTCCCCGGCATCAGCGTCGCTCCCCGGGATGTCAGGCAACAGTTCTATGACCGCCTGACCCAGCGCGTTGGCATCGTGATCAAGGAAAGTTCGGCCCCATGGTACCTGAAGCTGCTTGGAGGTACAATTGCCTCCGTGATTGTCGATGCGCTGGGCGTCAAGAAGGCGCTGGATTTGTAAACAGCTACGGAAGGATCAGCATACAGTCGCCATAGGAAAAGAACCTGTACTTTTCCAGGATAGCTTCGTTATATGCCTCAAGGATGAATTCGCGCCCGGCAAGCGCCGCTACGAGCATTAACAACGTCGATTTGGGAAGGTGAAAGTTTGTAAGCAAAGCCGCCACGGCCCGGAATTGGTAGGGAGGATGGATGAATATGGATGTGGAAGATGAGCAAGGATGAATCACCAAGGATGAATCGTTCAAGGGAGGAGATATCTGCGCGCATGTCTCAAGGACTCGAGCCGTTGTTGTGCCTATGGCAATTAGTCGCCGGGCCGCATTGATGGCATTTGCCGCCTCGTCGGTTATCTCGAAGCGCTCCCGATGCATGGTATGCTCTCCAATGTTCTCAACCTGAACCGGTCGAAACGTCCCAGCCCCCACATGCAGCGTGATAAATGCGTGCGGCACTCGCTCCAGAATTGCTGGAGTAAAGTGAAGCCCCGCGGTGGGAGCCGCCACCGCGCCCGGGTTGCGCGCATAGATAGTCTGATATCGCGTGCTGTCCGCCGCCTCGACGCGCCGCCCGAGATAAGGCGGAATAGGCAGCTCCCCCACCCTGTCGAGATCAACAGCCCCGGCAAACTGTATCAACCGCTCCCCTGTCGGGAGGATATCCTCCACAATGCCGGATACCCCGCCGACCGAAACGGAGGTCCCCAGGCCAAGCTTGCGCCCCGGCTTCGCCATGCAGAGCCAGCGATTGTCCCCGGAAGGCTCAAGAAAGAGGAACTCGATGCGCCCATCGTCCGAAAAGGCTCGCGCCGGGATAACCTTGGTATCATTGAGAATCGCCAGGTCCCCAGCCTCGAGGTAATCCGGGAAGTCTATGAAATGCCGGTGCTCAATCCGCCGCGTCCCGCGGTGCAGCACCATCATGCGGGATGCGCCGCGATCCGGGAGCGGTCGAGCCGCGATGAGCTCCTCCGGAAGTCGGTAGTCGTAGTCGCGGAGGTTTAGACTCACGGAGAAGGTTCCCGCTCACCCGCAGGTCAAGCGCCCGTCGCCGCCGCGGCGGGCTTGGCTTTTTTTCCGGTCAGGCGATCCAGGCCGGTCCGCGTGGCCGCCGCCGCAATCAGCTCCGCCACGCGCCTCTTTAACCGCCCGGCGCGGGTCCAGAGCGAGAACAGAAACACAAGGTACGCCCCCTTGAGGATAAGTCCGAATGTCTCGCAATCCGCATGGGGATGCGTAAACGCGCGATAGAGCAGGAAGCTTAGGATGATGGCATTGACAAGCACGGTCGTGACCACCGGCTTCGAGCTGAGTTGCACGCGCGTCAGGCACTTCGGCCCGCCATGGTACTCGGTGACGGTCCGCGCGGTGATGCTCCAGAACTGATTCCCGTATATCTGCACGTCCCAATCCTTCCAGCCCGTATCCGCCGAGTACCGCCACCCCTCGGTCTCGAGCAGCGCGAAGACCTCCGTGAGCAATTGCTCGCGCCCCGCACCTTTCTCGTTCCAGAAATCCAGACGCGAGATGCTGCCGCGGCTGGCGGCGGCCGGAAGCCCCTCCTCGCGGGCGGCGATGACCGCATGCGGCGTATGCTTGTATTTGAGCCACGTAAAGTACCGCGCCCATCCCCTCCCCCACGGCTGAATCAACGCCAGGAACGCCACCAGCAGCCGCGCCCGGATGGTATCGAAGCTGGCCTCAATCCTCGCATGCATCATGTACGAGAGCGCGACAAGGAACGTCCCGCCGAACATCAGGTACGGCACGATGCGCAGCGTCGGAACCGCCACTGAGATCAGGAAAATAAATGCCGTGAGCGCCAGCCACTCGATACTCGAGAGGTATGCCGCGATATCCGATTGCGGAGTCGGATAGATCGACTGAAAGAGCCCATGCCCAAACACGCCATGATAGATGATCGGGCGATTAAGCAGCCACGTGAAGCGCGGCGCTCCATAGATCTGCCCCTTCCACTTGATGGTCCCCGTGGGACCGAAGAAAATAAGGTGCTTGAAGCGCAGCATCGACTCCGCCTCGCCATACCCCTCCTGCTGTTTGCGAAACGCCTTGAGCGTGAACCGCCGGTAATGCCACACAATCGCCGCCGGGCTGAAGGCGATCACCTGCCCGCTGGTCTGGAGCCGCCAGCAGAAGTCCACGTCGTCCCCAGCCTTCCGGTACTCGGTATCGAAACCCCCTATCGCCTCGAACGCCCATCGGTGAAATGCCAT
>Ga0302319_10015089_pt1 | contig 14346 bp, 13 predicted proteins | sample Bog_T0_2_FD_203319 | JGI IMG/M metagenome (GOLD analysis project Ga0302319, IMG submission 203319) | Peat permafrost microbial communities from Stordalen Mire near Abisko, Sweden - Bog_T0_2 | ecosystem: Environmental > Terrestrial > Soil > Wetlands > Peat | place: Sweden: Abisko, Stordalen Mire... | reverse complement strand
GCTGGGCGGAAGCCGTGCAAAGCCCTCGTCGAGCTTCGCCTGTGCATCGCCCAGACGTTGCAGGAATTCGTCCAAGCCCGCTTCTGGTCGCATCGTCCCTCTATCGATCAGGGCTGGTGATGCCAAACCTGACCACGCATTCTACGACCGCGGCAAGCACAAACGCCAGCGCCGTCCAAGGGGCCGCGTTGCGCAACCGCTTGCGCAAGGCCTCAATCAGCAGAATCAGGACGAAGAGTGCGACCGTAAGCAAGACGCCACCCCACTGGAATTTCGTCCCATCGGCCATGATCGTCTCGTAGGAAAGAAAGTGGTAGGCCGGAAATGCGGCCAGGATGACGCCCGCCAAGTACACAAGTGAGAACAGAACAAATTGCAGGAATGCGAAAAGCACGTTCTTGATCAAGGTCGCTCCTCAAAGCAGATTCAGAGCAGTTTTCCTGTTACTGTGGAGCGGACGATCTGGTGGAGTGCCGTTTTCTTTGAGAGAAAACGGCCATGACTTCATCGGCCCACCTATACACCAACAGGAAAACTGCTATAAGTCCGGCCCAATCATCTTAGAACCTGCCGGTGAACCTTGCGAGGCGAAACCGATGCGTGGGAGCGAGACAGATCAGGGCATGGGCGCCAGCTCGTTGAGCGCGGCGAGGCGCTGCTCGGTGGCGGCGGCTTCGATCTCGCTGTTGACCGCGCCGCCGAGCAGGAGCATGAGTCCACTGAGATAGAACCACGTCAGCAGAATGATGACCGCTCCGAGCGAGCCGTAGATGGCTGTGTAGCTGTTGAAAAAGTGAAGGTAGAGGCGCAGGCCAAACGAGGCAAGCATCCAGCCGGCGATTCCGATTGCGCTTCCGGGAGTAAGCCATCGCCACCGCCGCTGTTTCACGTCGGGCGCCCAGTAGTAGATGAGTGCGAAGAGCAAAGCGAGCAGCGCGATTGCGACGATCCAGCCGGCGATGCGGATGACGACAGCGATGGGGCCGGCGATTAAGTGGTGCGCGATGTGCAGCGTGGCCAGGCGAGCGGCAAAATCCGAAGCGAGCAATGTGCCGAGGATCGCGGATATCAACAACGAGAGCAATGTGCTGATCAGCACCGCCGTTCCGCGCACCTTCCAATATGGCCGTGTCGGTTTGATCTTGTAGACGGCGTTCATTGAATCCTGAATGGCGGAAAAGCCGGCCGACGCGGCCCAGAGCGCTACCGCGAAACCCAAGGTGGCCTTTCTGCCGCTGGAGGAAGCAGTGATCTGGTTGAAGGTCTCAAGCACGATATTGAAGGCCGACGGCGGGATGACGAGCGCCATGTAGTGCAGCAGGCGGTCGTAGTTCTCCGAGGCATGCCGCGCCGCGAGCCCGAGTATGGCCGATGCGCTGACCAGCGTGGGAAAGAGCGCAAATAAGAACCAATAGCCAAGTTCCGCTGCGCCACCGAAGACATTGTCGTTCAGCAGCGAGTTCCAGGTGCGCATGGCGATCACGCGAACGGGAACACCTTGCAGGTCCCATAGCGAGCGGAGCGGCCGCCATGAGACGCAGTCCCGGATCAACTGTTCGAAGACATCTGGCGGCTTATCGTAGCTCGGGACGTTGACCGGCAACGGAGGCGCTCCTCAAATGCGGTACACGATTCCGCCGCGCCTTGTATGCCTCTCTGGACTCACGGCAACGGCGAATGCGCACCTGCTCTAGATAGATGCGAGGTAACCCCGTTGAGGCATCCGGCCTGCCGCGAACCGCTGCCGATCCCTACAGTTTCGTGAAGCGCGTCTCCAGCTTTTCGCGATGCCGCTCGACCGCGAGCTCGATCAGGCGGTCGATGAGCTTCTTGTATGGCACGCCGCTGGCCTGCCACAGCTTGGGATACATGGAGATGCTGGTGAAGCCGGGCATGGTGTTGATCTCGTTGACGAAGATGCGCGGCTTCGCGACCTTACGGCCCTTGGCGTCGCGGGCCGGCTCCATCAGGAAGTCCACGCGGGCCAGGCCAGAGCAGTCGCAAGCGCGAAAGGCGGCGAGCGCCATCTCGCGGACCCGCTTCGACTCGGCCTTCGTGAGCTTCGCGGGAACGATGGGGATGGACGGGTTCGCGGACGACTCGTACTTCGACTCGTAGTCGTAAAACTCCTTATTGGGGACGATCTCACCGACCACGGACGCCTCGGGCGCGTCATTGCCGAGCACCGATACTTCGAACTCGCGGGGCTTGACGCCAGGGCCACCGACGCCCTGTTCGACGACGAGTTTACGGTCGAAGCTGGCGGCGAGATCGAGCGCGGCAGCGAGTTCGCCGCGACCGTGCACCTTGGAGATGCCGACCGACGACCCCAGGTTCGCTGGCTTGACGAAGACCGGGTAGGCGAGCGACTTCTCGATGAGCCGCGTCGCGCGCATGGGGTCGGAGCGCCAATCGCCGCGCAGCAGGGTGACGTAGGGAGTTTGCGGCAGGCCGGCGGCTGCGAACAGGCGCTTCATCGCGTCCTTGTCCATCGCGGCGGAGGAGCCGAGCACGCCGGAGCCGACATAGGCGACGTCGGCCAGCTCGAAGAGACCCTGGATCGTGCCGTCCTCGCCGAAGGTGCCGTGCAGCACGGGAAATACGACTTCGAGCGACGCGGACAGGGGGTTGCTGGGCTGCGCCAGCTCGGCGCTGGAGATGTGCTGCAGCGAGTCCGTGGCGCGGCGTTGAGGAGCTGCCGGCGGAATGTGCAGCTCCTCGCCGCTGCGCAGGACGGCCGCGGCGGCGGCGAATTCGGCGTCCGCTTCGGAGGGGTCTTCCGGCATGGCGGTCGCGAGCGCGGGCTGCGCCAGCGGATTGCTCTGGAGCAGACGATCGGCTTCGAGGCCGGTGTGCCAGCAGCCCTGCTTGTCGATGCCGATGGGGACGACGTCGTACTTTTTGCGGTCGATGGCCTTGAGGATGGAGGCGGCGGAGAGCAGCGAGACTTCGTGCTCGCCCGAGCGGCCGCCGAAGAGAATGCCGATGCGTAGTCGCTTCTTCATGGTCTGGTTAAGATTACGGCCAAACCGCGGCGGTGGCGAACTTTCTGTTGCGGCGAGCTTCAGCGCCGCCCACTGAACGTGTGGATGAGGCGGCGATCGCGCTTGGTGGGGCGCCCGGGCGCGTTGAAGTCCAGCGGGCCGAGCAGGCGGCGCTCTTCGGCGGCTTTGCGGCGGGCATCCGCGCTGGCTTCGGTCTCACGGTAGAGGGTCTGCGCGACCGCGGCGGGGCCGCGCTGCTGGCTGAGCGCGAGCACTTCGATGGCAAACTCGGCGGCTTCGTTCTTGATCCGCAGCATGTCGCCGACGCGGACCTCGCGCGCGGGCTTGGCGCGGACTCCATTGGACTCGATGCGGCCCATCTCGCAGGCCTTGGAAGCCAGCTCTCGCGTCTTGAAGAAGCGCGCCGCCCACAGCCACTTGTCAATGCGTGTGCCGTCCATGCGGCTATTCTACGGTCGTATGCGACGAACAGCTTAACACCGATCGACACCGACAGGCACCGATTAAGAGCAAACCAAGGAATTCACGGATTAGAACAAATCAGGGTTGAAGACCAATTCGTGTGAATCCTGCTGGGCGAACGCTTTCGTCTTTTGATCGGCGCTTGTCGGCGTGATCGGTGTTAAGTTTTATGGATGCCGGAGTTGCCCGACATCGCCGCATACATCCATGCGCTGGCACCGCGCGTAGTGGGGCAGCCGCTGGTGGGCGTGCGACTGGCGAGCGCTTTCCTGCTGCGGACAGTCGAGCCGCCGCTGAAGAGCGTGGAGGGCCGGGTGGTACGCGAGTTGCGCAGGGTCGGCAAGCGAATTGCGTTCGGCTTCGGCGAAAACAGGGGTGGGGGCGAGTGGCTGGTGCTGCACCTTATGATCGCCGGACGGCTTCACTGGCGCGCGGCGGGAGCGAAGCTGGCGGGGCGAAACGCTCTGGCGGCATTCGACTTCCCCAACGGGTCGCTGGTGCTGACGGAGGCGGGGTCGAAGCGGCGGGCGTCGCTGCATGTGCTGGCGGACGAGGCAGGGCTTGCGGCAGCTGATCCGGGCGGGATCGATGTGCTGGCGAGCGGGCTGGAGGAGTTTCGCGCCGCTCTGACCGCCGAGAACCGCACGCTGAAGCGAGCGCTGACCGATCCGCGCATCGTCAGCGGAATTGGCAACGCGTATTCGGACGAGATTCTGCATGCGGCAAGGCTGTCGCCGATTGCGCTGACGCACAAGCTGACCGCGGAGGAGTGGGACCGGCTGTATGTCGCCACGCGGGAGACGCTGACGGTGTGGATCGCCAGGCTGCGCGCCGAGGCGGACGCGGCATTCCCGGAGAAGGTCACGGCGTTTCGCGAGGAGATGGCGGTGCATGGACGCTTCGGCAAGCCGTGCCCGCGATGCTGCCAGCCGGTGCAGCGCATCCGCTATGCCGACAACGAGACCAACTACTGCGCCGAGTGCCAGACGGGCGGCAAGGTGCTGGCGGACCGCAGCCTCTCGCGCCTGCTGGGCAAGGACTGGCCGCGCACTCTGGATGAGCTGGAGGCGCTGAAGCGGCGGTGAAGACCGGGAGGTCAACTGAAATTCAGGCGACGGAGACGCGCTTGTGGTGTAATGTGGCCGCGAGCGGGGCGGGACTTTTTTCGCGCCCAAGCGATCGCAGATCGGGGCAAGGAATGAACGGAAAGAGCAGTCTGGGTTTCTTCGCAGTGGTGTTATCGATTGCAACGATTGGGTTGCGGGCGCAGGCGCCATCCACGCCGCGTCCGCCGGCCAAGCCTGGGTTAACGCTGACTACGACGGCGTTCGAAGACGGCGGAATCATCCCCAGCAAGTACTCAATGTACGCCAGTCCGGCGGCAACGGTCTCGCCAGCGCTGCAGTGGACGCATGTGCCCGACGGCACGGTGAGCTTCGCGCTGATCCTGGCCGACCCCGACACCTCGCTGGCGCACACTACCGACGAGGTCCTGCATTGGCTGATCTTCAACATCCCGGGCACCACGACCGGACTTCCGGAAGCCGTGCCGAACGACGCGCAGTTGCCGGACGGGTCGGTGCAGTGCCTGAACCGCGGGAAGAAGGCGGGCTACATGGGCATGGGGATGGGCTCGGCCGGGCCGTATCACCACTACACCTGGGAGCTGTTTGCGCTCGACACCAAGCTGACGCTGGGACCGGATGCGACGCGCGCCGATGTGCTGGCGGCGATAAACGGCCACATCCTGGACAAGGGCGTTCTGGTGGGGCGGTTCCACCGGCCATAGATTCTGATTGCCCATCCTCACCGTTACTTATGGTCACCTCACTTGACAGCCGGGCGAACCATCCGTAGACCTTGAGATAGGTTCCTTCACTTCCAACGAGGCATCGGACAAATGAATCGACTCTTACGCTGCTGCATGCCTGTGCTCTGCGCGGGTTTGATCTCCATCCTCCCGGCCGCCGGGCAGACTGCGCCCGCTGCAGCACCGGCCCAGCCTGGGGCCCGTGCTCCTCAAAAGCCGACCAACCTCAAGGTGCTTCCGCAGGACACGGACATCCGTAAAGTGATGCGCCAGTTCGCGGGCGACCTCGGCGTCGAGTGCGAGTTCTGCCACACCGCGCCTGACCCGGTGACCCACCGCGCGGACCGCGCCTCCGACGCCAACCCGGTCAAGGAGACCGCGCGGTTCATGATCCAGATGACCGACGATCTGAACGATAAGTATCTGGCCGAGATGCCGAACCGCAGGTACGCCGACCCGATCACGTGCGGCACCTGCCATCGCGGCGCGGCGCATCCGTCGATCTACGTCCCGCCACCGCGTCCGGAGGGCAACCGTCCGCCCGGAGCCCCGCCTCCGGCTGCGGCGCCTCCCGCAAATTAGGGCCGCTTATTGGGTCGATCCGGTGAGGAAGGTCTGTGTAGCCTGGCCGCCGATGACGCGATAGAGCGCGAACTGCCGTGAGTTCTGCGCGCGCAACTCGAACAGCAGGCTGGCGCGGTTGGATGCCTCGGCGTCGACCGCATCCACCAGCCTCATGCGCGGCGTGCGGTCGAGATGCGCGGCGTCGGTCACGTTCTTCAACGCGATCTCCGGCTCGCCCTGCATGTTGACCTGCGCGACCAGGGTGACAAAGCGCAGCGTGGCGCCGAGGCCATCTGTATGCGCGTGGTAGACGAAGGTGGCCGAGCCGCCGTAGCTCAGCGTGTAGCCCGCCAACTGCTCCTCCAGCAAGGGCTCCGGCGGTGGTGGCGGCGTCTCCCTGGCTGTGCCGCGGCGGAGCTTGCTGTTGGGCTGGCGCGTGTCTGGCGGTGGCGGAGGCGTTGCCGGTGCGACCGCGTTGGCGGTTTCATACGCCGTCAGCAGCGTGCGTGCCGCGGCCTGCATTTTGGTGAGGATGGCCTGGCGTTCGTCGTCGCCCTCCCAGGTCCGCGAGAAGTCGTGCGGCGGACGGTCCGCTGCGTCGGACACCGCTGCCATCTGGTGCAGGTCCTGGTCGCCGGGCAGCCCCAGGAGCTTGGGAATGTCGGTGTCGGTGAACGTGCCCGCCGGCTTGCCGCGGTGCAGAGTCGGCCGGTTCGGGTCGTCGTTCAGCGCGTTTCCCGCTGGTGAGACGTTGGCCTGGTCCTTGGCGTCTTGCGCCTGCGCGGGCGTGCGGCGGCGCAGCGTGGGCCGGTCGGCATCGTCCGCGGGTGTGTCGCCGGAGCCGCTCGACGGGGCGCTCTGGCCGGAGGTGGCGGGCGAGCGATGGAGCGTGGGCCTGTCGGGATCGTCGGCGGGAGTATCGGTCGGCGCCGATGCCGTGCCGGACGCAGACTTCGCCGCTCCGCCGGAGCCGGGTGTCGCGGACCGCGACGAGAAGTGCGGGGTGGATTCGTCCTCGTCCAGGCCGTTGAGGCTGATGGCCACCTCGGCGCCTTTGAGTGTCGACTTTTTCGGCAGGGCGGGTGGAACGAACCTGCCGTAGCCGAACCAGCCATCGTCGTAGGTTGTGGTCGCGGTCTCGGGCGCGATGAAATGGCGTGCGAACTCCAGGTTCAGCGTGCCGAGCGGCGTCCCGGCCTTTTGCAGTTCGTAGGCGTTGCCGGTGAGCAGGGCAAACGGGACGGGCCGCGCCTGGTAGACTCCCGCGTCTACTAGCTTGCCGTCGATGAAGAGCGTGACCGGGATGAGGCGGCTGGCGGTGGGCTTGGCCATGTCGCCCGTCCATTCGTACACGCCTACGGCACGGACGACATTCTGCGGCTGGGTAACCTTATGGGTCTGGCTGTTCGCAGGGGCACAGAGAGACACGGCGATCATCAGCGCGGCAAGCACGCCGGCGAGGGTCCGCAAGCCGCGTTCGATCCGATCTTGGTCCAGGCTCTGCTTAGGGTTCATGCTCTGCTTAGACGGTGCCAAGGCACTCCTCGTCTCATCCTCAGAGTACCGCGAGCGGAGTGGGCCGCGCTCGGCTACCATTACGGCGTGAGCACTCAGCCGGTAACGTCGGTCGGTCCCGCGCCCATCCTGCGGGTGGAGGGCCTGTCGATCGGTTTCGGCGATCGCGAGGCGGTCCACGGCATCTCGTTCGAGATTGGCGCTGGCGAGACATTGGGACTGGTCGGCGAGTCGGGCTCGGGAAAATCGGCGACGGCGCTGGCGCTGCTGCGGCTGCTGCCGCCGGAGGCGAGCGTGAGCGGGAAGATCTGGTTCCGCGCCAAGCCCACATCTGAGAATCCAGATGCGGGGCACCCGACTCATGCGGTTGACCTGCTGGCCCTGCCCGAACGCGAGATGAGGCGGTGGCGCGGCAGCGATCTGGCGATGATCTTTCAGGAGCCGATGACCGCGCTGAATCCGGTGATGCGGGTCGGCGCGCAGATTGCGGAGGCGGTCCGCGCGCATCAGCCGGGATTGCCGGCGAAGGCGGTCGACCGGCTGGTGCTGGACGCGATGCGCGAAGTTGCATTGCCCGATCCGGAACGGCGCGCGCGCGACTACCCGCACCAGTTCTCCGGCGGCCAGCGGCAGCGCATTCTCATTGCGATGGCCATTGTGAACCGGCCACGGCTGCTGATCGCGGACGAGCCGACTACGGCCCTCGACGTCACGGTGCAGGCGCAGATCCTGGCGCTGCTGAGGGAGCTGCGGCGGACGCATGGCCTGTCGATGCTGTTCATCTCGCACGACCTGGCGGTGGTGGCGCAGGCGTGCGACCAGCCGGGCGACGCCATTGCGGTAATGCAGCACGGGTGCATCGTGGAGCGTGCGGCCACGCTCGACCTCTTCCGCAAGCCGCAGCATCCGTATACGCGGCGGCTGCTGGCGTCAGCACCCACTATGGCGACCGACCGCTCATCGCCGCTGGCGTCGCTCGCGACCGGCGCGTAGCGGGCGGCATCGCAACGCTGTGCGATAGACTGGAATTTCGTGCGTCTGCGCACGGAAAACTGCTATGCGTGCCCTCATCCTCTCCGACATCCACGCCAACCTGGAGGCACTGAACGCGGTCCTGGCCGCGGCCGGCGAGTGGGATGTCCTGTGGAACCTGGGAGACATGGTGGGCTACGGCGGCAGCCCGAACGAGGTGCTGAACCGCATCCGGCCGTTGGCCACGCTGACCGTGCGGGGCAACCACGATCGCGTCTGTTCCGGGCTCAGTTCGGCGCTGGCGTTCAATCCGACGGCGCGCGCGGCGGCCAAGTGGACGCTGGGCATGCTGACGGCGGAGAACCTGGAGTGGCTGCGGGCGCTTCCGCAGGGGCCATTGCAGCCGGACCAGCCGGCGCCGGACGAGCCGCTGGTGACGCTGGCGCACGGCTCGCCGCTGAATGAGGACCAGTACATCCTGTCCATGCGCGACGCCTGGGCGCCGCTGCAGCAGATGACTACGGCGATCACGTTTGTCGGCCACACGCACATTCAGGGCGGCTTCTCGCAGAAGGAGCACGACTGGCACGAACTGCGTCCACGCTATCGCAGCCGCAACAGCACCGACACGTGGACCATGCCCATCCCGCCGGGGACGCGCAACCTGATCAATCCCGGCTCGGTGGGGCAGCCGCGGGACCATGACTGGCGGGCGGCATTTGCGATCTACTCGAGCGAAGCCCGCGAGATTGTTTATCACCGCGTGCCCTACGATCTGCGCCGCGCCCAAAGCCGCATCCTGATGGCGCGGCTGCCGGAGCGCCTGGCGGCGAGGCTGCGCGAAGGCCGCTGAGGGCGCAATTTCCAACCTCCGTCAGAATTGCTAGTGCGCCTTTGAGTTGAGCCGGTTATTCTGCTCGCAAAGGGGATTGCGCGTGACGATACTCACTTTCATCGGTTATACGGAGGCCGTCATCTGCTTGGCAGCCCTGGGTTTTCTGGTGGTCAAAGGGCTGTGGAGAGATTACTGGGCACTCGGGTCATTTCTCGCCGTGCGGCTGACAATCAACCTCGGCCTTACTCTCCTCTCAAGGAACGCGGGGCAGATTGGAACGCGTACTGCCTATCAGTTCTACTTCTACGTCTATTGGGCAGGATTCGCGCTCGAGTCGGTGCTGGCGCTGTTTATTTTGTATGGCGTTTTCCGGCTGACGCTGGAGCCATTGAAAGGGTTGCAGAAGGTCGGGAGCCTGGTTATCTTGCTAGCGAGCGCGATTGGTGTTGTTCTGGCGCTTTTGTCGACATCTTTAACGGCGACGTCCGGCACACGCTATCTGATTGCTGCAATCTCGCAACTGCAACGGAGCGAGAGCCTGCTCACGCTTGGGGTCCTTGCGTTCGTCCTTCTTGCGGTCCGTTTTGCGGGAGTTTCGGGCGCGAGCAAGATATTCGGCGTGAGTCTAGGCCTCGGAGTAATGGCAATCAACGACCTGGCGCAATCGAAGTGGCTGGCGTTCCATCCGAATATGCACTCGGCCTCCAGCGTGATCAATGGGATCGTGATTTGCGCAATTCTATTGTTATGGACGGCGTACCTCGCATGGCCGGAACCAGAACGTGGGGAGATCGACAGCCGTTCGCCGCTGCTACGGTGGAACAGAACGTGTTTGGCGTGGTACGGAATGTAGGCACAACCCGCCCGCTTGCCAGCCTGCAGAATCGTAAATTCTCAGACGGCGGTGGATTGCTCCTCGAGGGCAGTCGCCAGCTCTTCCCACTCGGCGGTGAGGGCGGTGCGCAGACTGCGGAGGTCTTCGAGTTCGGCGGCGGTGTGCTGGGAGTCCGCGGCTGAGGTGTAGTGGCCCAGGTGCTCTTCGGCGGCGGCGACACGAGCGTCGATGGCGGAGAGTTCGCCTTCGATCAGGGCCACGCGATCTTCGAGTTGCTTCAGCTTGATCGGGTTCAGCCGCTTGACGGGAACGGCAGGCGTTGTTCGTTGTTCGTTGTCCGTTGTTCGTTGATCCGCGGCGTTGACTGAGTTCGCGCTGTCTTTCAACGCGGCGGCTTCGCTCGGCGGGGGCGACGTGGGGATGGGCTTGAGGCTGGTGGCGATCGAGAGGGTGGTCTTCTCCGGGCCGCCGGATTTGCGGTAGAGGTAATCCTCATAGTTGCCGGGGTAGATGTGCACCCGTCGGTCTTCCACCTCGAAGACGCGCGTCGCCAGGCCGTCGATGAAGTAGCGGTCGTGCGAGACGAACAGCACCGTGCCGGTGAAGTTGGCGATGGCTTCCAGCAGCACATCCTTGGCGCGGAGGTCGAGGTGGTTGGTCGGCTCGTCCAGCAGCAGGAAGTTCGAGGGCGACACCAGCATCTTCGCCATTGCGTAGCGGTTGCGCTCGCCGCCGGAGAGCACGCCGAGCTTCTTGAATACGTCGTCCCCGGAGAACATGAAGCAGCCCAGCAGCGAGCGCAGCTCCACTACCGGGACCTTGGGCGCGATGCCGGAGATGTCGTCGAGCATCTCCGCGTTGGGGTCGAGCACCTTGTACTGGTCCTGCGCGAAGAAGTCCGTGAGCACGTTGTGGCCTTCGCGAATGGTGCCGGCGGTGGGCTCCTCCTGGCGGCTCATCAGGCGGATGAGCGTGGACTTGCCTGCGCCGTTTGCGCCCACCAGCGCAATGCGCTCGCCGCGCTCGATCTGGAAGTTGAGGTCTTCGAGGACGTGCTTTACCCCACCTTCCGGCATCGGGTAGTCCTTCGACAGGCCCGACACCTCCATTACCGTGCGGCCGGACGTGGGTGGCTGCGGGATGGTGAAGTGAATCGTCGCCTCGTCGTCCGGCACCTCGATGCGCTCGATCTTCTCCAGCTCCTTGATCCGCGACTGCACCTGCTTGGCCTTGGTCGCCTGGTAGCGGAAGCGGTTGATGAACGTCTCCAACTGCTCGATGCGGTCGCGTTGATTCTTGTACGCGGCCATCAGAGTTGTCCGGCGCTCTTCCTTTTGCTGGATGTATTTCTCGTAGTTGCCGTGGTAGACCTGCATGTGCTTGTTCCATATCTCGACAATCTTGTTCACCGTGACGTCCAGGAAGTAGCGGTCGTGCGAGATCAGGATGTAGGCGTTGGGATAGTCGTGCAAGTAGTTCTCGAGCCAGTTGCGCGATTCGAGGTCGAGATGGTTCGTCGGCTCGTCCAGCAGCAGCAAGGACGGCTTCTGCAGCAGCAGCTTGGCCAGGGCGATGCGCATCTGCCAGCCGCCGGAAAACTCCTCGGTCTTGCGCTCCCAGTCTTCCTTGCTGAAGCCGAGACCGCTGAGCACCGCGCCGACCTGGGAATCTAGGGTGTAGATGTCGTGCACGTGGAGCTGGTCGGCTATGTCGGAGTAGCGGTCGGCCGCGGCGATGTACTCGCGCGACTTGGGGTCCGCGGTCGAGAGCGTGTGGGTGATCTCTTCGGCCTCGCGCTCCAGCGCGTGCAGGTGGTCGAAGACAGAGAGGCATTCGGCGAAGACAGTCTTGCCGCGCAGGGCGAGGCCGTCCTGCGGCAGATAGCCGAGGGTCATGCCTTTGACGCGGGTGAGCTGGCCGTAGTCGACGGTTTCAAGGCCGGCGAGGATCTTGAGGATGGTGGACTTGCCGGTGCCGTTGCCGCCGACCAGACCAGTGCGCTCGTCCGGCGTGATCAGCCAGTTGACGTCTTCAAAGAGCAGTTTTTGGCCGAAACGCTTGCCGGCGGCGGAGAGTTGGAGCATCGACTTCTATTTTCTCATTGCCAGGAGAGATTCACGTTCTGCGTCGCTGAATATGCTCTCTCGCCGCCGGCGATTCTGTGGCCAGACTATTTCTGGATTTTCTTCAAGTACTCGGTCAGATTGAAGATGCGCTGATTGACGAGCGTCGCGGCGTCCTGGCTGGAGGGGTGCAGGGTTAACATCAGGTCTCCCCAGACAGGCATTGTCTCAGAGCCGTGGGCCGGATTCTGCACGCCAAACTGGAGAACAGATTGCACGTGCTGCGCCGGGAATACTCCCTTGTTCTTCTGGCTCAGCAACGTGAGATCCACCGGGGGAACCTTGAGCGACTGGGCGGCCGGTCCGTTGCCCGTGCCGTTGGCGCCGTGGCAGCTCGCGCAGTAGGTGGCGAACATCTTCTGTCCGGAATCGACCGGGGTCTGCTGGATGGGTACAGTATTAACTTTGGGTGCCGGTTGCTGGGCTGTTCCGTACAGGGCTATCGAAGCTAACCCCGCAAGTAAGGCGAATGAACCGAATCTCGACATAATAAGCTCCTTTTTTGGTCACAATATCGACGCTAGCCGGTTACGCGGAGGCAGGCTGTGACGGTGATCACGGTGCTTTGGTGGTATCGATACCTCGGGTTTCCTGGAGCGTGGAGAGATTTGTTGTGGCGGACCTCGCATCTCAATCCAGGGGGAACAGCGTCAAATAGCGGTGGTGAGGACAAGCGCGTGATTTCAATGGAGCGTTCCACCGGTACACCCAATGACGGCAAGGACCCAGCGCAGCGCAAGCGCCTCTTTCCGCATTGGCTGATGTGGGCGGGAGGCGTGATGCTGGTGCTGCTGGTGGCTGGCGTGGCCGTGGTAGCGTACGTGCTTCACAATGCAGAGCCGATCCTGCGGCGCAGAGTGATCGCGAGCCTCGAGGAGCGCTTCCGTGCGCCAGTGCAATTGGACGCGCTGCACATCTCGCTGCTGCAAGGGCTGGAGGTCTCGGGCAGCGGGTTGCGGGTGTTTCCCGTAGGGGAGCCGGATCGACCTGACGCGCAGCCGGGCGGGGAGCCGATTCTGTCCGTGCAGAGCTTCTCGTTCCGCACGGGCCTTCGAGCGCTGTTCGAACCGGTGATGCGGGTAAACACCGTGACCGTGGAGGGGATGCGGCTGAATATTCCGCCGAAGCAGGACCGGGGGCCATTGCTTCCGCGCGAGAGACTGCCGGCGAAGTTGAAGCTGAGCATTCTGGTGGACGAGATTGTGTGCCGCGATATGACGCTCACGATCGAGACCAATAAGCCGGGCAAGGAACCACTGGTCTTCGATATCCACGACGTGTCGCTGCATGATTTCGGGCCGGGAAAGCCGTTCCCGTTTGAGGCGTCGCTGGTGAACCCGAAGCCGCAGGGCGACATTCACTCGACCGGGCACTTTGGACCGTGGGCGGCCGACGACCCGCGCGAGACGCCGGTGGACGGCAGCTACTCCTTCACCAATGCGAACCTGGCGACGATCAAGGGAATTTCGGGCACGCTCTCCTCGACAGGCCGGTACAGCGGCACGCTGGGCGAGATCGGGGTGGTGGGCGCGACCGAGACGCCGAACTTCGCGCTGGATGTGAGCGAGCATCCGGTGGACCTGCGGACGGAGTTCAATGCAACCGTGGACGGGACGACCGGCGACACGAAATTGAACTCGGTGCGGGTGACCCTGCTGCATACCGTGTTGGAGGTGAGCGGCACAGTGATGCGGACGGGCGGTGTGAGCAAAGCTGAAGGCGGGGGCAAGGCGAACGAATCGGGGCACTTGATCGACATCTCGGTGACGAGCGAGCGGGCGCGAGTAGAGGACCTGCTTCGGCTCGGCGCGAAGAACAGTCCACCCCTGATGCAGGGGGCGCTGATGCTGCGCGCGCGGCTCAGCATTCCGCCGGGGCATAGCAGCGTGACCCAGAAGATGCGCGTTGAGGGCACCTTCACCATCCACGGCGCGACCTTCAACAATCCGCAGTGGCAGGGGACGGTGGACAAGCTGAGCGAGCGGGCGAGCGGCAATCCCAGGGACGCGAATGCAGCGGACGCGGCGCGCGTGGCTTCCACGATGAGCGGCAGCTTCGGACTGGGGAACGCGATGCTGGATTTGCCCAAACTGAACTACCAGGTGCCCGGGGCGCAGGTGGACCTGGCCGGAAAGTACGGCCTCGACGGCGAGACGTTCGACTTTGCCGGTACGGTGCGGACCCAGGCGACGGCGTCGCAGATGCTGACTGGATGGAAGAGCATT
>Ga0302319_10015087_pt1 | contig 14347 bp, 7 predicted proteins | sample Bog_T0_2_FD_203319 | JGI IMG/M metagenome (GOLD analysis project Ga0302319, IMG submission 203319) | Peat permafrost microbial communities from Stordalen Mire near Abisko, Sweden - Bog_T0_2 | ecosystem: Environmental > Terrestrial > Soil > Wetlands > Peat | place: Sweden: Abisko, Stordalen Mire... | reverse complement strand
CTCGTTAAAACGGTCGCCGCCCAGATCCTGCCAGTCGTTGCGCAACGAAGGCCGCTGAGTGAGAACCACGCCGCCAAAGCCAGGCATATAGCCGGGATAATTCGGCACGTTGATGTTGGTGAAGGTCGATCCGCCGGCCGTGTAAGTCGGCAGGGATTGGCCAGTGATGCTCATGCCCGCCGGGAGTCCGGAGGCGATGGTGTACGTCCAGTGGATGTTGTAGCCGCCGAGAAGCGCATCGACTATGCGGTTGGCGCTGTTGAGGAAATGCCGGCCCTTGCCCACGGGAACCTCGTAATTCATCGTTCCGGTAAAGTTGTTTGTCTGGTCACTGCCGCTGCGCGATTTGTAAAGGCCCCAATTCAGGTAAGGATTGAGGTCGGTAGTGGTGCTCGGGGAAAGCGATTTGGAGTACGTGTAGTACACCTGGAAATTCAGCCCTCTGGATAACCGCTTCTGCAAGCTGACGATGCCGGCGTTGTGGTCGTTGTGAGTGCAGTTACATTCGATTTGGACGTCCCCCAGGTTGGGGTAGGGCCGCGCATACTGGGTCTGGTACGTAGAAATGGAGTTCGTCGCCCACTGGTACCGGTAGAGGGCGTTGGCGGGATCGTTCAAGTTCAACATGGTCCCGAGGTTCGTGGGGTTCGGGATCATGCCCCATGGCCGGGTGTTGATATTGATGCTTCCGTAGCCCTTCGACAATGCCGAGCCCTCCCAGCGGACTTCCAGCATGTAATCCTTGCCGAGTTCCCGCTGGATACCGATATTCCAGGTCGCCACATATGGAGTCTTTAGATGCGGCGGGACAATTGTGGGGCTGGCATCGGGGGCATTGGTCGAGACGATGGGTGTCGAACCGTCCGAGCGCAGTGCCGGATAGCTCCACGCCGGAATTGGGTTGTTCAGGTTGAACAGCGGGTTGAAGTTGCTTGACACCTGACTGGCGGAATAGGCGTTAGACAAAAGCTGGTTGAGGAACAGAAGGCTCGTGCCGTCCGTGAAGGTATCGGTGTGCGAAATACGGGCTCCGGCGCGCAACACCATCTTCGGCGCGAAGTGCCACGCCAGGCCGGCCACAGGATCGATCCGGCCCCAATCCGTGTCGAACGGTTTTGCGCCCTTCGGATGCGTCCACGCGCCCATGCAGCCGCCCGTGGGGCAGTAGGGCGCGTAACCCTGGTTCGAAACGATCGAATCGTCCGGAACGGTGAGACTGAAGATGCTGATGTACCCGCCCTTATAGGTCTTGGGCGGCTCGACATCGTAGCGCACCCCGAGGTTCACCGTCAGGGTCGAGCTGACTTTCCAGTCGTCCTGGAAATACACGCTGTGCATCAAGGACCGCGTATATTGGTTGTCCAAGTTTTCACCGAAGCTAAACCCGCTGATGTCGCCGGTCAGGAACTGTGCCGTTGTAATGCCTCCCGTATTGGCTATGGCGCTGCCGTTGCTTTGCAGCCCGCCCACGCCCGCATAGGTGAACGAACCGTCCACGTTGCCCGGGCCGACCCTCGAGTTCTGGTGATACCGCAAGAACTCGTAACCCATCTTGAAGTTGTGGGCGCCCATCGACTTGCTCAGATCATCCTTCAGGGTGTAGTTTTCCTGGATGGTTACGCTAGGGCAGCCCGGCGAAAGACTGGCCTGATCGGTGATAAGGCCAGGAATTACGCCTGGCAGGCAGGTCTTTGGCAGTCCGTCCGCCCCCATGCCAAGCAACGACGCGTAATCTTTGTTATAGGTGATCGAACTACCGTTGGCGTTATGCTGGTAATAGTTAAAACGGATGTCGTTGACCATCGTCGCGCTCGGAACCCAGGTCAGTCCCAGCGAACCGGTGTGACGGTCCGTTATGGTCTTGTTCAAATCGCTGTTGAACATATTGTTGGTGATGGCTATGGGAGGCTGATATCCCCACTCGTGATTGAAGGTATAGCTGGCGTATGCCTTCAGGGAGGCGGTGAACTGGTGGTCGAGGCGCCCCGTTTCGTCCTGGTATATGGTGATTTTCATGGGCCCTCCCTCAACATTGTTTGTAGGCCCGGTGGTGGTCCAGTTTCCAGGGACGTCAGGCGCCCCAATGGGATTCAGCGCGAGGAACGCGTTGGCCACTTTGCTGAACCTGGTTGTCGGAATGATGTTACTCGGGAACGGGCTGCGGGTCCAATTGCTTCCGCCCACAGTCCCGGCGGTGGTCTCGGGATCGTAGATCACGTTCGGGGTGACACCGCTGCCGGCAAATTGGAAATTGCCGCCCAGCATGGCTGGCGTCGGAACGGTGGCCGTCAATTGCTTGCCTTGCTTCTCGATCAGCATCTGCATCCCGTAAAAGAAGAAGGTCTTGTTCTTGCCGTTATAAATTTTGGGAATGTACACCGGACCGCTGAAACTGGCGTCCGGGTTCTGTACGATCAGCGGGGGCGGCTTGATCGAATAACCCGGCTGGACCTGCGAAAGCCTATACTGGTCGAAGAATTTGCGCTCCTGCATGCTACGAGTGCGGAATTGCTCCGACGCCGTGCCGTGGATTTCATTGGCGCCGCTCTTCTTCACGATGGAGACGCCGACGCCCGCCGTGTGGCCATATTCGGCCGGCATGGCGGACGTGAAGATCTTCATATCCTCGATGCTGTTGTCGACGGTCTCGGAATTGTCTGTGTTCCGGCCTTCCATGGTTGCCAGCACGCCGTCTTCAAAGTACCCTATCTGGCCCGAACCGATGCCGTCGAGCGATGAGAAGCTCCCCAATCCTTTGGTGTCCGCGTTGGAAGCGAACGTCACCCCCGGCGTAAAGAACAGAACCGCCGATGCGTGCCGCTGGTAGTTCGGCAACGCGTAGAAGAAATCGCCGGGCATAGTAGTGCCGCTGGAGGAGGTTTCCGTGTCCAGCATTTGGCTGTTTCCTTGTACATCCACCGATTCGTTGATCGTGCCTACTTCCAGCTTGCCGTCCACCGCGAGGGTCGAATTGATGCGCAGGTCGATATGCTCGGTCACGAGTTTCTTAAATCCGGTTGCCACGACTGTGACCCGGTAGGGCCCCGGACGCAAGTTCAGCGCGCGGTAAATTCCGTCCTCGTTCGTGACCGCCTTGGTCTCGAAGTTCATGTCGGTTTGGGTCAACGTGACCTGTGCCCCGGCGATAACCGCGCCGGAGGGATCGGTAACACGGCCCGTGATGTTGCCGTTATCAATTTGTGCCCACAGCGGCAAAACGACCAGGGCCGTAAGCACGACTGTAAGGAACCCGTTTAAACGCATACACTATCTCCCCGTGGGAACTCGCGCAGGACGAACCCCACTTTTCCCCTAACCTCTGATCGACGGCCGGCAGACGCTGCCGGCACGTCCCCTCCAAGGCTCAGAACACCTTGCATCAAAATACCCCCAGAAAAGACTTCTTAGCTCCGAAAATGAACGGTTTCTTAGAACCTCCTTATGGCAGCACCTCAGTTCGACCGAAGATCATCCTCGGCGCATCCGCAATCCCCTTCCTGCCGGATCCGAGGAAAATCATCGTAGGGGGATTCGCGCCGAAATAGTGGAAGCCGGCCACCGGGCGGAACGTCGCGCGGCTAACCGGATAGCGCCAAGGGTACTTTGCTTCTGGGATATTCAAGAGGTTGGGTTTACAGTCGGCCACAGTCTGTGACCAGCCCGCATCCGAATCAACATCGACTCCGAGAACTTCTCCAATCATGAACTTCTCCCTGGAGAGTGGCGCAACGTCGGCCCAGAAGGCATGCGCGCTCTCTTAACGAAGCTTAGATTTCCACCAAATAGAGGTCTGATTACGTTTATCACACGCGGATGGGTGAGTCAAGATAATTCGTGCAAGCGAATACAGCTATCAATCCGACACAGAAACTCAATAAGATACGCGTGATTGGGTGCCTGGAGGGGGCCTCGCCGGGGGCTTATATAGGATTTGTAATGCAGACGCTTACATCTTGAGCCAGACGCATTGGTGGCTAGTTTTGCTCAGCCCCCAAAGCGGAGTCTAGTCGCGGAAGTGTAGGGCGATAGTAACGCCGATCTGAGGAGAAGTCCACGTTGAGCACCGTGTTTTCACGGTGCCAACACCCGGTGAAACGGGTTGAAGCGGTTAATCCGGGATGACCCGGTAGGCAACCACTTCCACCCGTCCCGCCTGCGCGGCGATACTGGTGGTCTTTAGCAGCACTTCGAAGTATGGCAGCTTGCCCTTCGACTCTTGTTTCAGCTTTTCCAACAGACCCGAGCACAAACGGTCGTTGGTGATGAACTCCGTCGAAATCTCGCTGCCGGCCATGGAGGTTCCCAAAATGATCAGAGCGTTTCCGCGGCGTTGGGGCGTGGGGAGGAACGCAACGCCCCCGTAGACAACCCGTGCTTCGCCGGAAGACGTAGGGTGGTACTCGGCAGACTCACCTGGCCGCGGCGACCGGTTCACACAGTAGTTGTAATCGGAATTCGGGTCCCAACGGAATTCGAAATTCATCGAGCTCTCAAAGAGTTCCACCCACGGGTTTGCATTCCGGTTGCCGATCAGGATGAGATTTGCGGAGTTGAGGTCGCGCATGCTGATGTCGTGGGGCCAGCGGACAGCCAGGGATTGCGACGTAAGGTGCTGGAGCCTTGAAATTCGCGCAATATCAGTTGCCGCATACGCTCCAGTGAGATGCCCCTCATAGAATTTGGGTAGAATCTGGGTCAAACCGGAATGTTCGGCAAGGTCCTTTACTTCAGTTCCATACTGCCCGCTCAAGTACTCGCTGAGCCCGATGTCGCGATGCGCGGAAGCCTGAACCGCACCGTACGTGTGGTCGGGTATCACGACCAGCACGTCCTGGCTTCTTGTAAAAATGCTGGACCACAGTCCCCAAAACGCGGCGGTCTGATCCCGCTGCTCGGGATTGCCATCGCGGCGCAGAGCCACAGCCTGCCAGGTGCAAACCACCGACAGGACAATCGTGGCCGCCGAGAGGCCAATCAGCGCCGGTGACCAACGACTTGATTGGTTTGGGGGCGTCGGCAGGGCCGACCGCTCCACAAAGGACGGCAGATAGGTGCCTTTCGGGATCACGATTGCCGTCGTTTCGGCCAGCCCCTCCGTCGCGAAGTACTGCTCCAGTTTGATGCGCAGTTGTCGCGCCTGCGAACGGACGACGTTATCGGAGCCTGAGTCGTAACCCGGAGGACGGCCAAAAACGTTCACCCCGACCTGCTGCTCCGTGGCCTCTTCCGGATGTTCCTGCAGAACCTTCTCCGTCACGTAGATCAGGAACGCCTTGAGGCGAGGGGACTTTTCAAAGCTCGGACTCGTGACAACACGTTGTACCAGTTGCCAGCGCCTGTCGGCTGCCAACCCCGTGTCATATACAGGAGACTTCATACCAACTCAACGTGGCCGTCACCGTGTGCACACCGTGGTGCACCTGAATCCCAACCCACCGGTACAACAGTCTATCACGAAGCCCGCGGGGGCGAGTGCTGATGCGTTGGTGTCGATCGCGCTGTCGCGAAACTCCCGTGCGCCGGAGAAGGAACCCTCCCTTACGGTCGGGCTCTGATGGTTTCACTGACACTACAAGACTTCGGATCGGCGCCGCGACCGTGAGGGAGCGGTCTGTTCGCAAGTCAGGTGGCGGAGGCCGGAGCTGTCTATCGGCCGCCGGCTTTCGCCGGATCGGCGGCTTGGTTCACCTGCTGAGGCCGGAATCCGCGTCCCGCGGGCGGCGATGGTTTCGTGCTTGCCAATTCCGTGTACGCTTTCAGCACTCGCTCCTTTTGCGCGGACTCCGCGATCAGGTAGCGGTGCTTCCCGTTGGCCGACGGAACGAACCGCGTCCGCCCGTCGCCGAGGACTTCGACCGTACCGGGTTCCGACAGTTTGAAATACCCTTCCTTCTGGTTCGCGGCATACAGCACCGCGGCCATCGCTTGCCCGGTCGCCTCGTGAATCCGCGGCTGCAACGCGCGGTATGCTTCCACCACCGGATGGACAGGAGCCCAGGAGAAATCCGCCTCGATACTGCCGGCCGCGTACGGAAACGCAACCCCAACTTCGGCGCCCACGGCGACGATCGGGCCGGGCCATTCGGCAAACAGTTGCCTGGCGGCTTTGATATCGGCCGTCACCCGCGGGTCTGCCGTCCCGGAAGGGTACGCTCCGAGCGCGGCCACCAGAAGGCCGACCTTGGCGGCGACAACTTCCCGATGGCTCTTCAACGCCAACATCCCCACGAGATCGGTGGCTGGGCCGGCCAGAATGGCGATGGCCTCGCCGTCTTTCTGCGTAAGCAAGGCATTGTGATAGAGGACGCGCGGGTCGGCGGTATCGCGGACGTCCTTGATGCCTTGCGGGAACATCACCGAGCCGTCGGGCTTTTTCATCTCGAGAGGCGCGTTGAGCATGGGAGCGGCGCCCAACTTAGGGCCGTTCTCCGCCAGGCCGACCGGCAATCCCGACCGCCCAAGACCACCCGCCGCCGGCGAGCCCAGATAGACTCGCGACACTGCGTCGCAAAACGCCGCCGCCTCCAGGCTGGAGTTGCTGACGGAGACCGCGATCAACTGGCCCTTCGGCCCCAGGCTGTAGAGCATACCGAGAGCCAGGGCGGTGTCGATACTGCGGCCCATATCGCTGTCGAAGAGAATTCCCGGGGCTTGCGCCCCGCCGCGACGTCCGCCGGCGGGCGCCGGGATATTCGCGGGCGCCTGTCCACCGCGGCCGCCCCGCCCGCCATCCGGTGCCTGTACCTGTGGTTTGGTCTGATCTTGCATGGCTGGCTCCTACGCTGTTTCCAAGCCGGAGAGACGGTCCGAGGAATCGCCGAAGCTCTCCACCTCCACGCCCATGCGATCCATCAGGCTGAGATGCAGGTTGCAGAAGGGCGTTTCCTGCCGGTACACGATGCGGCGTCCCGGTTTCAGCGTTCCACCGCCGCGGCCTACCAGCAAGGTAGGCAGATCCGAATGCACGTGCCGGTTGCCGTCGTTCAAACTGGCGCCGTACACAATCATCATGTTGTCGAGCAGCCGCCCGTCGCCCTCGGGGATATTCGCGATGCGCGACACCCACCCCGCGAAACTCTTGGCGTGGTACTCGTTGATCTGCGTCACCTTGGCCAACTGATCCAACTTGCCACCATGATGCGTGAGCGGGTGGTGGCCGTCGGAAATGCCGATCTCCCGGTACGCGCGCGACGTGCCTTCGCGGGTGATCATGAAAGTAGAAACGCGCGTGAGATCGGCTTGCAGCGCAATGGTGAGCATATCGGTGAGCATCCTGTAGTGCTCCGCGAAATCCGCTGGCGCGCCGGCCGGTTTGGGGAGGTCCGGATGCACCGGTGTTTCGTCCTTCGCCGCACGCTCGATCTGCTGTTCGATAGACCGGATGTCGGTGAGATACTCGTCCAGCTTACGCCGGTCGGTCGGACCGAGGTCCCCTTCCAGTTGCTTCGTGCTGTCGCGGACGAAGTCGAGAATACTGCCGCGGATGCGCGCCTCCCGGCGGCGTTCCTCGGGAGTCAGGTCGGCATTCGCGCCGAATAGCCGTTCGAACAACATACGCGGATTGAGAATCGGTGGCAAGGGCTGTGTTTCGCTCTTCCACGCGAGATTGTTGGTGTACCCGCAGGAATAGCCGGAGTCGCAACTGCCCGTCTGGCGCGGGTCTTCCATCCCGATTTCCAGTGAGGGGAGCGGGGTCTGATTGCCGATCTTGCCGGCGATGAGTTGATCCATCGACATGGGACCATCGACGTGCAGCTCCGTGGCGCTTTTCCGGACGTGGGCGCCCGTGAGGTAGGAGGCGCAGCTTCGGCCGTGGTCCCCCGCGCCATCCAACAGGCCGCGCCCGTAATTGTGCGTCAGATTGCCCAACATCAGGATGTCGTCGCGATAGGGTTCGAGAGGTTTCAGAATCCGCGGCAACGTGGTGAGCGGGCCCTCATAATCGGGGGTCCAGTTGGGCATATCGATGCCGTTGGGCAAGTACATGAATACCAGCCGGACAGGCGGTTTTTTCGCGGCCCAGGAGAGGGCGGGGACCATGGCATCCAGGAAGGGAAGGCCAATCGAGACGCCCATTCCGCGGAGGAACGATCTTCGGGGTAAAGCTTTCTTGGTGATCACCTGGTAGGCTCCTTGGCGGTTTCTGCCCGCCGGTTCTGGAACGGGAGGCTGTTGACGATTTCGTAGATCAGCGTCTGAAAACGATATCCCTCCGCTTCCCAATCGTGGGTGATGGAAGCGATCGCCCGCTGGTCGGAAGGTTCTATGCCGCGGCCCAGCGCATACTCCAGCATCTTGGACGTGAGGCACTGCGCGAACTGTGGAAGACGATGAATGAGTGTCTGGCGCATTTCCGCGGGGCCCGTGAAGCTGGTGCCGTCGGGAAGTGTGCCGGTGGAATCCACCGGAAATTTGCCGTCCGTGGTGCGCCACTTACCGATGGCGTTGTAGTTTTCCAGCGCGAATCCCAGTGGATCCATCTTGGCGTGGCAACTGGCGCAGGTCGGATCCTCCCGATGCCGTTCCATCTGTTGCCGCAAAGACAGGCTGGTTCCCACCGAATCCTCGTCCAGCGCCGGCACATTGGCCGGAGGGGGAGGAGGAGGAGAGCCGAGGATGTTTTCCAGAATATACTTGCCGCGAAGCACCACCGACGTTCGCGAGGGATAGCTGGAAACGGTGAGGACGCTCGCCTGGCTCAATAATCCGCCACGTTGGCCAGGGGCCAGTTCGACGCGGCGGAAGTCCGCACCGGTAACGCCGTCGATGCCGTAGAATTTCGCGAGCTGCTCGTTCAAGAATGTGTAGTGCGCGTCCAGAAAATCGGAAATGGGCTGGTTTTCGCGAAGAATGTGGTCGAAGAACATGCTGGTCTCGGTGCGCATGGCTTCGCGCATCTCGGGACCCCACTCCGGGAACTTGTCGGGGTCGGGCTTCACGGAATCGAGGTTGCGCAGTTCCAGCCATTGGCCGGCGAAATTGTCCGCCAGCGCCGCCGAGCGGGAATCGCCCAGGAGGCGCGTGACCTGCGCTTGCAGAGTCTTGGGATCGCTCAGTTTGCCGGCCTCCGCCAGCCGGAGGAGTTCGTCATCGGGCATGGAACTCCAGAGGAAATAACTGAGCCGCGAAGCCAACTCGACATCGGAGACGCGGTGGATGGGTGGGGCATCGCGCGGGTCGCGTTCGATGCGGAAGAGGAAGTTGGGTGAGACGAGAACCGCTTCGATGGCGGTCTCGATTGCCTGCTCCAAGGACAAACCTTCGTTTTGCGCCGTCGCCACCAGCTTGCGTAACGGCGCCGTGTCCTTTTCGGAAACCGGCCGCCGGTACGCCCGGCGCGCCAGATTGGAAAGAATGCGGTCGACGCAAGCCTGCCCGGACTTGGGATCGCAGATGAGGATCGCCTTCCGCCCGGTGGGTTCCTCTGCCGCTCGTTCCGGGCCCAGGAAGCCGATCAGTTGAGGATACTTATTGCTTTTCAGATCGAAGGCTTTTGCCTTGGAGAGAGTCGCCGCATACTCGTCGTTGGCGAAACCAAGCCGGAAAGTGTGAACGCCCTCGGGCAGGAAGACCTTGAATTCCTTCCTCTCGTATGCGCCGAAGTACACTGTCTTCGGAGGCGTAGTTTGGACCTCCTCGGAGTGCAGCAGCTTTCCATCCATCCAAAACCCCATGATCACCGGTTTGGCGTTGGCTCCGCGCTGCCCGGCCAGTCCAGCCTGAATGACGTAGTCGCCGTCGTATTCCACCCGATGAGTCGCCTCGATGAAGCCGGTTCCGGCGCTGTGCGCGGAACCGCTGTTGCCGGTGATTCCCACCACTTCGCTGTAGTGTTCGTCGTCGGCGTAAGAGGCGCTCAAGGGCTTGGGTGGAAGTTTGACCAAACCCAAGGCACGGGCGGCAATTCGGTCCGCAGCTGAAAAATATTTCTCCGCCAGCAGGGGCGAAACGCTGAGGATGTCGCCGATATTGTCGAATCCCTCGCCCGAATCGTCCACCGGAAACTCCTGGGCGGTCTGGAAATCCACACCCAGGAGATCGCGAATCGTGTTCCGGTACTCGACGCGATTCAAATGACGGGCGGTGATTCGGCCAGGGTCGGCCTGCGTATTCCGATCGAGCGAGGAGAATTGGCGCTCGATGTAAGAGATCATGCGATCCAACCCGGCCGGTTTGGGCGTCGTCGTCGGCGGCATCTCGCCTGCCTTGATTCGTTGCAGAACCATGCCCCAGTCTTCGCGGTGCGAGGCCAGTGAATCGGCGCTATCCAAGTTTTCCAGATTCAGCCCACCGGACGGATTCTGTGCGCCATGGCACTGGAAACATGTCTGTCGCAGGACCGGACGAACAGCATCTTCGAACGAAGGGGCATTTTCTTTCCGCGCCGCGGCGGGAGTTTGCGCCCGCATAAATGCGAGGGCGCAACCCAGCGCCAATAGAATGGGACCCGTCCGCGTAGCCAACCTCATGTTGTCTACCCTCCTGAGTTAGTTCTGCGTGCGCGGTACCCGGCCCGCTCAACAGACAGCCTTGCTGGATTATAGGACGTTTCTTTCCGCAAATCCAGCTAAACTGTAATCGCTTGCGTGGCTTGCTTACCCGAAAAGCGTCCTCACAGGCAGGCCCAGCGGCCCAAGCTGGCGGTTTGCCGAGTGAAAGGGCTTGCAAAGAAGGTGTTACAGCGCTATGATTTGCGATGTTCGGGATCTGCGGCATATCCGCGGGAGTCATCCAAGAACCCATCGCCGGAACGCCGGGCGGGCCGCCAACCCATCGATCAATCAGGCATTTGTTTCTTGCGGAGATTTTCATGATTCGAATCCGTCAACGCTTCGTATTCGCCGTCCTCTGCAACGCTGCGTTCGCTTTCGCGCAGCGGGGCCCGGCGATCCCACAGCAGCTGACTTTCGCGCCGTACCACACCGGCGGCATTTACGATATCGGCGAGACCGTCGGCTGGACCGTTACGCCCGGTCCGGTCGCTCCCACTTACTTGTATCAGTGGACGATTCGCCGCAACAATGCCGTGGTTCTCAAGGAAGGCAAGCTCGATCTTTCCTCGGGCAAGGACAAGATTGAAATCGCCGCCGGCCAGCCCGAAATGATCTATGTCGAAGTGGACGCGTACGCGAATCTCAACGGCGAGGTCCCCCCGGCGCCCGCCGCTCCACAGGATGCCGCCGCCGGGCCGGGCCGGGGCGCCCCTCCCCGTTTCGTGGGGGGCAATACCGGCCGCAACAACGGTATGTATGCTGTTGGAGCCGCCGTGGCGCCGCTCAAACTCGGGCTCTCCACGCCGCGTCCCGCCGACTTCGATTCCTTCTGGGACGCCAAACTCGCTGCCCAGGCGAAGATCCCCATCAACCCGGTCCTGACACCGGTCCAAACCGATGTGCCGGGAGTTGAGTTGAGTATGTTCGTGCTCGACGCTCTTGGATCGAAAACCCACGGCTATCTGGCCAAGCCCGCCAAGGAAGGAAAGTTTCCCGCGGTCATTCAACTGCAGTACGCCGGCGTGTACGCGCTGAGCGCTCGCGGCGCTGCGCAGCGCGCCTCCGAAGGCTGGCTCATGATCAACGTGGATTCGCACGATAAACTGCCGGCTGATCCCTCCGGAGATATCCCGCGCGCTTATCAGGCGGTCGGCAACACCGACCGCGAGAAATCGTATTTCCTGAATATGTACCTGCGCGACTCGCGGGCCCTGGATTACGTGCTGACACGGCCCGACTGGGATGGCAAGACGATCGTACTCACGGGAGGCAGTATGGGTGGTCAACAGAGCATCGTACTGGCGGGCTTGCGGCCCGAAAAGATCACCGCGGCGCTGGTCTGCGTGCCCGCCGGGGCGGACACCAACGGCGATCTTCACGGCCGCAAAGCCGGCTACCCCAACTGGCCGTCCGACAACGCCGACGTGATGAAAACCGCGCTCTATTTCGATACTGTGAATTTCGCTTCGCGCATCCAGGCGCCGGTGATGGCGGGCATGGGCTTCATCGACACCACTTCGCCGCCCGCCGGTGTTTGGACGATGCTCAACCAGATCCCCGTTCCCAAAGAGCCGTTGCCTATGATCGAATCCGATCACGATAACTTCACGCCCGACAAAGGCCGCGCCTGTCCCGCGAGGACGCGGGAAATACTCGATCTTCTGGTGAAGGGCGGCGAATTCAAGCCCAGCGGCATCAGGCAGTAGCCATAGAAAACGCTACGCGCGCGCAGGCAGGGCGAGCAATGTATGCGTTTGCAAAAGCCTTTGACTCCGAGGTTGCGCCGTGATAACGTTTGATGAATCTTGCAGCGGCCACTCCGTGATAGCTATATGAAATATGCTTTTCTAGCGACAGTTTTCGCACTGGCCTCGATAGCGCTTGCGCTGGACGGCCAAATCGGGATCCACGACCCCTCCACTGTCGTGCTGTGCGACGGCAAGTATTATACCTACGGCACCGGCGGTTCTTCGTTGGTTTCCGACGACGGCTGGACGTGGCGCGCCGGGACTGCGCTCCCGCGTCGCGGATTGGCCCCCGACGTCATCCACATCGGCGACCGCTACTACGTGTATGTGGGTTCGAACCCCGGGGGCCAGCCCCACGGCGCCATCAACATGATCTGGAGCAAGACCCTCGATCCCAATTCCCCCGACTACAAATGGGAAGAAGGCGGCGTGGTCGCCTCGTCCGACGGCGTCGAAGACTCCAATGCCATCGATCCGGGGGTGTTTCTCGATCCCAACGACGGCAGGATGTGGCTGGTCTACGGCTCCTATTTCGGCTACATCCGGGTGGTCGAACTCGACCCCAAGACGGGCAAGCGGATCAACCCTAACGACAAGCCCCGCGATCTCGCCATCAACTGCGAAGCCTCCGACATGATGTATCACGACGGCTGGTATTACCTGCTGGCCACGCACGGCAGTTGCTGCCGCGGCGCCGATTCCGGATACAACATACGCATGGGCCGCTCGAGAAAAGTTACCGGTCCTTTCCTCGACGCCGAGGGCGTCGATATGATCCTGGGCGCCGGCAAGATGCTGATTGGGTCGGGCGGACGTGTAATTGGCGCCGGCCATTTCGGCCTTCTGGATCTTGGGCAGGGCGTGCAGAGGTTCTCCATGCACTGGGAAGCCGACCTGGACAAGGGCGGCGCCAGCGTGCTGGATATCCGCCCCCTGTTGTGGAAAGACGGTTGGCCGGTCGCCGGCGAGAACGTGAAGGAAGGTACCTACGAGCTCGAATCCGTGCGCACCAGTACGGCACTGGAGCTTGCCGTAGAGGGAGTGCCGGTCGGCGGCGGCCGCGGCGGGGGCAGGGGTGGTCGAGGCGCTGGCGGACCGGGACGAGGCGGCGCAGCGGTTCCGGGCGCTCCGGCGGCGCCAGGCGCTACCGACGCACCGGGCGCTGTTGCCGGACGAGGCGCTCCGCCGGCGCCCGGCGGTGGGGGCGGACGCGGAGCGTTCGGTGGCACCGGTACTCCGATTCCGTCGCAGGATGCCGCACAGGTTTCGACCAATTGGCCGGCGGGCAACATCGCCCCCCGCATGGCAAATTACTTGTGTCAGGCCCAGCAGAAGTGGGCGATTACCCCGGTACCCAATGCCGGCGGCTACCCCGGCTCGCCGTATTTCAAGATCACCATCGCCGGCACGGATCGCACGCTGGCCGCCACCGACGACGCTGAACTGGTAGTCCTGCCGGCCTTCACCGGCGGGCCCGAACAATTGTGGCGTTTCGACGAACTTGCCGACGGCAGTTGGCGTATTATGCCCAAGTCGGTCCCCAATTCCAAAGAAGCGATGGCTCTCTCGGCCGTAGGCAGCAGTTTCGCGACGCTGGCCAAGTTCGATCCTGCCAGCGACAAACAGCACTGGCTGATCAAGCTGCCGTGAGCATCAATCGAAAACGGTAATCGATTCAGGTTAAGCGAAAAGTCCCCGAAGGGTTTTCTATGAATTCGATCCACAAGAACCGCATACCCGCACTTGCCGTATTGGCCGTTTCGGCACTGATGGCGATCGCCGCAACCGCGGCGCAAGTTGCCTGGCCTACCCTGACTAAGCCCGCCACGGCGGAAAAAGCGCCCGACGCCGACGGCTTCATCCAGCGCTGGCTGCTCCTGGAGCCGATCGGTGTCAATGGACTTACCGATGGCGCGGTCCAGGCGATGGTCAAAAAGGAGTATTTCCCCAACCAGTTCACCCTCATTCCGCACGATGGCGAGAAGGTGATGCTGGGCAACCCGAACACCAATGTCAACGTGACGATGGACGTCCCGATCACTGCCGAGAAAAAGACGGCGGGCGCTCCAAACGATGGCGATACAAAGAAGGCGGTGGGAACCGCGA